>QFCS01000310.1_pt1 | contig 75043 bp, 79 predicted proteins | sample 3576561 | NCBI WGS metagenome assembly QFCS01 | reverse complement strand
GCGCTCGCCGGCCTTGCCGAGCGGGCGGCCTGCCGCTCCTGGCCCGTCCGCCGCGTCGTGCTCTGGCTGCTGCGTCCCGCCGAGCGGGCGGCGCGGGCGTTGGCCGCGCAGGCCGGATGCGCCGCCTCGCCGCTCTTTCCGATCGAGCGTCTCGCACCCGACACGGATGGCGATCCCGGCGGCGCCGCCCGTCTGGCAAGGCGGTTTCGCGCGCTCGCCGCCGCTTTCTCCGCATTGTTCCACCGGACGCCGGTTTCGCCTCGGCTCGCACGTCGGCCCGGTCCCGGCCGCCGGCACCGCCCGACTGCCGCCTGGCTTAGCCACCTGCTCCTCGCATTCCGGCCGCGCTGCGCCGACACGTCGTGAGCGCCCTCGACGACGGGCGGAAGGAAGCTGGACGCCGGCCCGCGGATGCTCGAATCGAGCCCGCGGATCGCCTTGGCATGGCTTCGCGCTGGAGCATGATCCCGAGCCGAAGGTCGGCGACGCAAAAAGTCGCGGACTTTTCGGACAAGGATCATGCGACAAAACCCTTGGCCCCGGCATGCCTGGCGAGGTTCTCCACTGGGAGAGCGCTGGGGTGAGGGGCGGTGCCAGCCTCTGAAGCGATTGCCCTGGACGTCGCGCTAACAAATTGCGCGCGGCGATGCGTGGTGTAAGATCGCTCCCGGGACGGGGTGGTTGAGAGAGGGCACCACATGCCTGGAACGTTGCCGATGTTCGCTGGAGCGTTGGCGGCAGCCGTCCTGCTGTCCGGCCAGTCCGCGGGTGCCGCCGACCTCGTCATCGCCATGCCGAACTGGTCGTCGGGCCAGGCGGCGGCCAACATCATCAAGGTCGGCCTCAAGAGGGAATTCGACATCGACGCCGACGCTGTCGAGATGGGCACGCTGATCGCCTTTGCCGGGCTCGATTCCGGCAAGGTCGACATCCATCCGGAAGTGTGGCTGCCCAACCTCGATAATCTGGTCAGACGCTACGTGACCGAAGCCGGCACCGTGGCGATCAGCCCGATCGGCGTGCCGGCCTGGCAAGGCATCTGCGCCAACCGGGTGGCGGCCGACAAGGACGGCATCCGCGACATTTCCGATCTCAACGATGCCAGGAAAACGGCGGTGCTCGATACGGATGGCGACGGGCGCGGCGAGCTCTGGGTCGGCGCGCCGACCTGGTCGTCCACCGTCATCGAGCGCATAAGGGCGGCGAGCTACGGCTATGCCTCGACGCTGACGCTGCTGGAAATGCAGGAGGATGTCGGCATGGCGGCGGTGGATGCCGCCGAGGCGACCGAACGGCCGGTGGTGTTCGCCTGCTACGCGCCGCACGCCGTGTTCAAGCTGCACGACATCGTGCGCTTGACCGAGCCGCCCTACGATGCCGCCAAGTGGAAGGTGGTGCTGCCGAGCGAGGATGCGGCATGGCTGACCAAGTCGAACGCGGCGGTCGGCTGGGACGCCGCGCATTACCACATCGCCTATGCCACGGCGCTGCGCGACAAGCGGCCGGAGGTGGCGCGCTTCCTCGATCGCATCGACTTCAAGCCGGAAGAAGCGATCGACATGAGTTATGCGTTGCAGGTCGAACGCCAGGACCCCTATGCCTTTGCCGAGCAGTGGGTGACGAAGAACGCGGCGCGCGTCGACGGGTGGGCAAAACCATGACCGGATTTTTTTCGCGCGCATCGTCGAGCCCGTCCCAACCGCGCGGCCGCCGGACAAAACTTGCCGCGCTGCTGGCGGCAGGTATCGGCCTCGCCACGGTCGCCGCTTTGGCCGCTCCCGGCACGCAGGTCTACGACCCGAAGACGCGGCAGTGGATCAGCTATGACCGCACCAAGGCCTACAAATACTGGCGCCAGCACAAGCAGGTGCCGGAGGCGTTCCGTCCGCAGATGGTGAAGTTCCGCACTGCGGAGAAGCCGGGCACCATCATCATCGACGGCAACCAGCATTTTCTCTACCTCGTCCAGCCGGGCCAGCAGGCGATCCGCTACGGCATCGGCGTCGGCCGCGAGGGGTTCGGCTGGGCCGGCATCGTCAGGGTCGGGCGCACCGCCGAATGGCCGACCTGGACGCCGCCGGCAGAGATGGTGGAGCGCGACCCGAACGCGCGCAAATGGGCCGGCGGCCAGCCCGGCGGTCCCGACAACCCGCTGGGTGCGCGGGCGCTTTATCTCTACGAGGGCGACCAGGACACCATCTACCGCATCCACGGCACGCCCGAGCCATGGACCATCGGCCTCGACGTGTCGTCCGGCTGCATCCGCATGAACAATGACGACATCGTCGACCTGCATTCGCGCATCGAGATCGGCGCCAAGGTGATCGTGCTGATGCAGGGCGCGGCGCTCTACAAGGGCGTATGACGATGTGCATCAAGGGGACGATTCGATGAAGGCTCGCGTGGACGTTGGAACCGTGGACGCGGCATCGCGGATGTCGCTCTTCTCCCCGTCCTTCACGGGGAGAAGATGCCGGCAGGCAGATGAGGGGCTGCGCCAACCCGCTCGGGCAAGCGTTGCCCCTCGCCACGGCCCTCTCCCCATGAAGGACGGGCGGAGCGGCGCGTCGCCGTCGCGGCCAATCGCGCTGCTGGCCGGCGCGCTGGCGCTCGCTGCCTGCACCACCAGCCCGACACCGGACCAGATGTCGCGCACCACGCTGGAGACGGCGCCGGCCGACCTGCAGCTTGTCTGCGCCACCGAGGTGGCGCGCTCCACGGGCGTGGACGGCAGCAAGGTGCTGCCGACGAGCTCGAGGAAGCTGGACGCCAAGAACTACCAGGTCGACGTCAATGCAGGCGGCAAGGCGACGGCTTGCCTGATCGACGTCGACGGCCGTATCGTCGCCATCCAGCCGGCGTGAGCACCGACACCCCGTCCTGCGCCGGCTTCACCTTCTTGTGCGTGGACGGAGACGCGACCGCGCGGCCGCCCCCGCCTTTTTCGGCGTGCGCGTAGCGCGCCTTCGGCTATAAGCTTCTCGCAAATCGCGCCAGATTCGACGGCGCAGGGCGCGAGGCAAGAGATCCGGCGTGACGCACGAGGTTACCAACCAGCCGCCACCGCTGACGGGCACCAATGCGTGGCGGGGCGACCCGCTGCTCGTCCAGCTGGCGGAAGACTTTTCGGAAGCCGTGCGCAAGGAGCTCGACCAGCACGGCCGCTTCGTCATGAGCCAGGAAGCGCAGGAACTGGCGCGGCTCGCCAATACCGAGACGCCGAAGCTCAGGACGCATGACCGGCAGGGCAGGCGGATCGACATCGTCGAGTACCACCCGGCCTATCACGCGCTGATGCGCCGCAGCATCGCCGGCGGGCTGCATTCCTCGGTATGGGAGAACGGCGAACAGGAAGCCGGGCGGCGCCATCAGGTGCGGGCGGCGCGCTTCTACCTGACCGCCGAACTGGAGTCCGGGCATCTCTGCCCGGTGACCATGACCAGCGCCTCGTTGGCGGCGTTGATGGCCAATCCAAAGCTTTTCCGCGAGTGGGCGCCGCGCATCACCAGCCGCAAATACGACCAGAGCCAGAAGCCGCCGGTGCAGAAGACCGGCCTGACGCTCGGCATGGGCATGACGGAGAAGCAGGGCGGCACCGACGTGCGCGCCAACACCACGCGCGCCGAGCGCGCCGGCAGCGGCTTCTATCGTATCACCGGCCACAAATGGTTCATGTCGGCACCGATGTCTGACGCCTTCCTGGTGCTGGCGCAGGCAGGCGAGGGGCTGTCGTGTTTCCTGGTGCCGCGCATCCTCAGCGACGGCGGCGGCAACGGCTTTCGCTTCCAGCGGCTCAAGGACAAGCTCGGCAACCGCTCCAATGCCTCGTCGGAGGTGGAGTTCGATGGCGCCATCGGCGAGCCGGTCGGCGACCTCGGCCAGGGCGTCAAGACGATCATGGACATGGTGACGCTGACCCGGCTCGACTGCGCGGTGGCCTCGGCGGCGATCATGCGCGCCGGGTTGGCGGAAGCCGTGCACCACGCCCGCCACCGCCAGGCGTTCGGCTCGAGCCTGATCGACAAGCCGCTGATGCAGCGCGTGCTGGCCGACATGGCGCTCGACGTCGCCGGTGCCACTGCGCTGGCGTTCCGGCTGGCGCGCTCGTTCGACGAGGCGGCCAGGGATCGCGGCGAGGCGGCATTCGCGCGGGTGATGACACCGGTGGTGAAATACTGGGTGTGCAAGGTGGCGCCGCCGCTGCTCTACGAGGCGATGGAGTGCCTCGGCGGCAACGGCTACGTCGAGGACGGGCCGCTCGCCCGCTACTACCGCGAGGCGCCGGTCAACGCGATCTGGGAGGGTTCCGGCAACGTCATGGCGCTCGACGTGCTGCGCGTACTGGCGCGCGCGCCGTCATTGTTCGAGGACGTGCTGGCAGGAATTTCGCGCGACCTCGGCGCCGGCGGCAACGGTACGACAGGCGTGCTGCGCGCCGCCATGCAGGTAGCGGCCTCCGACGAGGGTTCGGCACGAGTGCTGACCGAGCAACTGGCGCTCTCGGCCGCGGCTGCGGAACTGCGGAGGATCGGCGCAGGGCGGATCGCCGACGCCTTCGTCGAAACGCGGCTCGCCGGCCAATGGCGCACCACCTACGGCATGCTGGCGCCGCGCCACGACCCGATGCTGGTGCTGGACACGCTCTACCCGTCAGGGTGAAGCAGCGGCTCTAATTCTTTGTTTTGACGTACGATCTCATCCGAAGATCCACGACTTGTACATCGCCGGACCTGCCGGTCTTGATGATGCTCCGGCAAATCAGGCGGGAGCGCCGCAGGACGTGTCGCCGGCGGTCCAGCGGCGCAAGTCGCCGCTGATGCGGGCGCCGAGCGGCTCGCTGAGCAGCGGGCCGAAGGCGTCTACCTTGGCGGAGCCGCCGGTTGCCTGCACCACCAGCAGCGGACGTCCGCCGAAATTTTTCGCCGGCACCAGCAGGAAACGCGGCTGGCCGGTCATCGAGTTCAGCTCATTGGCGAAGCGATAAGGCTTGAAGGCCGGATCCTTGGAACTGAACCAGCATTTGTAGGCGACGGTCGCCACGCTCTCCATCGCCCGCAGCGAGGCGCTCTTGCCACCTCCGCCGCCGCGGGCGGGTTTCGGCGTCTGCGCCTGGCAGGCGACAAGCGCCAGAGCCAGCAGGAGGGGCGGAGCGGTGTGCAGCAGGCGCATCGTTCGGTATCCCGTCAAACTGGCGCAGAAGTGGAAATCAGGCGGCGGCGGGAAGGCCGAGCACGCTTTCGAACAGGCCGCGCCCGTCGGTGCCGCCATGCGCGGCCTCGATCAGGTCTTCGGGGTGCGGCATCAGCCCGAGCACGTTGCCCGCCTCGTTCATGATGCCGGCGATGTCGTTGATCGAGCCGTTCGGGTTCGTGCCCTCGGCGTAGCGGAACACTACCTGGCCTTCGCCCTCGACGCGGGCGAGCGTCTCGGCGTCGGCGAAATAGTTGCCGTCATGGTGGGCGACCGGAGCGCGGATGATCTGGCCCGCCGCGTAATTGCGGGTGAAGCGCGTGTTGGCGTTGGCGACCGACAGTTTCACCTCGCGGCAGACGAATTTCAGAGAGGTGTTGCGCATCAGCGCGCCCGGCAGCAGGCCGGCCTCGAGCAGGATCTGGAAACCGTTGCAGACGCCGATCACCGGCACGCCCTTCGCCGCCTTCTCGGCGACCGCCCGCATCACCGGCTTGCGCGCGCCGATCGCGCCGCAGCGCAGATAATCTCCATAGGAAAACCCGCCGGGGATGACGATCAGGTCGACGTCGGGAATGTCGGTCTCGGTCTGCCAGACGGTGACCGGCGCCTTGCCGGAGATATTGGTCAGCGCCGCGATCATGTCGCGGTCGCGGTTGAGGCCGGGGAGCAGGACGACGGCGGATTTCATTTGGGCTCGTAGGGTTTCTGGGTTTCCGCGAGTTCGTGCAGTTCAAGCCGACGTTCGATGCGATCCAGTCGGGTGTCGTGACGCGTCATGATGCCGTAGATGTTATGAATGTCGTTCTGCATCGACAGAATATGGCCACGGATCGAGATCAGCTCCTGCTTGATCTCGCCCTGTCCGTCCTTCAAAAGGGGAACTTCGTGCTGAAGACTCCTCAGCACCTCAAGAATCAACTTGTTCGTGACCTCCGCCATCGCGCCCTCCGGGCACAACCTCAGGTAAGCGTCACACTATAGTTCTCGATTACCGTGTTGGCCAACAGCTTCTCGCACATGGCTTTCAGATCGGCCTCCGCCTTGGCCCTGTCGGCGCCTTCCATCTCGACGTCGAACACCTTGCCCTGGCGGACCGAGCCGACGCCGCCGAAACCCAGCGTGCCGAGCGCGCCTTCGATCGCCTTGCCTTGCGGGTCGAGCACGCCGTTCTTGAGGGTCACGGTGACGCGGGCTTTGATCACGAGGCTGTCGTTCCCTGATGCAATTCGAAGATGGCGAGAAAAGGCAGGCCGCTCAGTGCGGCTTGCCCTTGCCGTTGCTGGAGGCGACGAGGATGGGGCCGGTCGGGCGCGGCGGCTCGTTCTCGTTCATGATGCCGAGGCGGCGGGCGACCTCCTGATAGGCCTCGACCAGCCCGCCCATGTCGCGGCGGAAACGGTCCTTGTCCAGCTTGTCCTGGGTGGCGACGTCCCACAGCCGGCAGGAATCCGGCGAGATCTCGTCGGCAACCACGATGCGCATCATGTCGCCCTCGTAGAGGCGGCCGCACTCCATCTTGAAGTCGACGAGTTGGATGCCGACGCCGAGGAACAGGCCGGAGAGGAAGTCGTTGACGCGGATGGCGAGCGCCATGATGTCGTCGATCTCCTGCGGGCTCGCCCAGCCGAAGGCGGTGATATGCTCTTCCGAGACCATCGGGTCGTCGAGCGCGTCGGCCTTGTAATAGAACTCGATGATCGAGCGCGGCAGAACGGTGCCTTCCTCGATGCCGAGGCGTTTTGCCAGCGAACCGGCGGCGATGTTGCGCACCACAACCTCGAGCGGGATGATCTCGACTTCCTTGATCAACTGCTCGCGCATGTTGATGCGGCGGATGAAATGCGTCGGGATGCCCATCCGGTTGAGGTGGTTGAAGATGTGCTCGGAGATGCGGTTGTTGATGACGCCCTTGCCGTCGACGATCTCGTGCTTTTTCTTGTTGAAGGCGGTGGCATCGTCCTTGAAGAACTGGATCAGCGTTCCCGGTTCCGGGCCCTCGTACAGGATCTTGGCCTTGCCTTCGTAGATTCGACGGCGATTTTTCATGGCTGTTTCTCTGGATTATCTGGAAGGCGGATCATTGCCGGACCCTCCGACTCGCACGGCAGTTGCGCGATGATGGGGTTTCAATCGCGGTCTCTATCGTAAACGTGGGCTTTCCTCAATCGGCAATTCCGCATCGTCAACGGCTTTCGGGCGCGATTTGCCGCAGTGCAGCATGCCGCCCGATATTGACCGTGACGCAGCGTTTTGGTTTGTGCTGGCTGACCGCTTATATGGGATCAGCCGAATCCAATTCCCAGCCGGAGGAACAACCATGACCAGCATGAAAGACCGCGAGGAAGGTTTTGAGCGCAAGTTCGTGATCGACGAGGAGATCCGCTTCCGCGCCACCGCCCGCCGCAACAAGATGCTCGGCCTCTGGGCGGCCGAGAAACTCGGCAAGTCCGGCGCCGACGCCGACGCCTATGCCAAGGAAGTCGTGGTGTCCGACATCGAGGAGGCAGGGGACCACGACGTGTTCCGCAAGGTGCGCAAGGATTTCGACGCGGCCGGCGTCGACCAGTCCGACCACCAGATCCGCCGCACCATGGACGAGCTGATGGCGCAGGCGATCGAGGCGGTCAAGAACAGCTGACGCCGTCTGCACCTCTACCTGTGGACCGCCCGCCTGCCGGGCGGTTTTTCTTTGCCCGTTGCGCCGCTCCGGCTTCAGATGCGCCTGCAGGCGGCTCGCTTCGCTAGCTTGTCGCTGATGGGTGGTAAAAGATCCGCAGGCGAGCCGAGATATCGCCCGTCAGCCCAGCGATTCCCACCAGGCGTCGCGGACATTGCTGCCGGTGCGCGCCTCGGCGCTGGCTGGCCAGCCGATGTCCTTTTGCAGTTCAGGCGGCAGCGCGTTCATTTCCCGGATGGTCATCCGGTTGCGACGCGCGTTGCGGAGCGAGGCTCCAAGGCGGCCGATGCCGCGGATCGTCAACATAACTTGTCTCCTTCAGCGCCGGACGGCGCTCACTCTTCCGGCCGAATGCCTTGGCGATTGGCGGCGGCGGATCCCAGTCGAGGTCGCGCCGCATTTCCGGCGGCCGTGCGTCGAGGATGCGCTCCGTCCGGCGGCGCAGGCGGGCCGGGCCGCAGCGGGCACTCGCGGTTGAACGCATCGAATGGCATCGGCCACGCCACCACTGGTCTGGGTGATCGCCACGATCATCCGCATTTGTCCTCCGTGATGCGAGGCAGGCAGTGGCCGGCTTCGATCGCGGCGGACGCTAGGCCGGCGTTGTTTCGGTTCGATAGCGCCGCGTCGGCGGGTCCGATGCAAAGCCGTTACCGCGCTGAAACGGTGCCGATACGTTTCTGCTGAGGCCGGTCGGACAAGACCAGGCGAGTCGTGGCGTGCCCTGCTGCTATTGCTGCAGCGTCGCCGCCTTGCCGGTGGTGAAGGGCGACTGGCCCGAAGGCGGCGCGTCGGGCAGCGTGGGCTCGGCCGGCGGGCCGTCGGTGGCGATGCGGTTGATGACGCGGAAGCAGACGATCACCGAGATGACGCCGAACACCACCGCGCCCAGCCCCCAGCCTGCAATCACGCCCTTGGCGCCGAACAACATGGCGCCGGCCCACACGAACGGGATGACGCCGAGCGTCGAGCGGCCCCAGTTGAAGACGGTGGAATAGGTGGGGTAGCCGAGATTGTTGAAGGCCGCGCTGGCCACGAACAGCGCGCCGTTGAACAGAAAACTGCCGGCGGCGAAGTGGCAGAAGAACACGATCAGCTCGCGCGACAGGCCTTGCGCGCCGAACAGCCCGGCAATCGGGCCGGCAAACAGCGCCAGCAGCGCCCACACCACGCTGACATAGACGATGGTGACGGTCAGGCTGTCGCGCATGGTCGAGACCAGCCGGTCATACTTGCGCGCGCCGAAATTCTGGCCGAGGATCGGCCCGACCGCGCCCGACAGCGCGAAGATGACGCCGAAGGCGACCGGCACGATGCGGCCGACGATTGCCCAGCCGGCCACCGCATGGTCGCCGAACGCCGCCATCTCGATGGTGACGTAGGTGTTGCCGACCGGCGTGGCGACCTGGGTGAGCACGGCCGGCCAGCCGATCTTGAAGAACGGCCCCGCCGCCTCCATCAGCCGCGCCCGGTCGGGAAGGCGCACCAGCCGGTGCACCGAATGCGCGCCCCAAAGGCCGATCGCCAGCATGGCGACCCGCGACAGCACGGTGGAGATGGCGGCGCCGTCGAGCCCGAGGCCGAGCCCGAAGATGAGGATCGGGTCGAGCACCGCCGCCGCGAGCCCAGCGCCGAGGGTGACGTACATCGCCCTGCGCGCGTCGGCCGCCCCGCGCAGGATGCCGGTGGTGCACATGCCGAGCGCCACGATCGGCGTCGACGGGAACACGATCTCGAGGAAACGCACCGACAGCGTCAGCGTCTCGCCGCGCGCGCCCATCAGTTCGACGAGCTGGTGCAGGAACGGCCAGATCGCGGCGCTGAGCAGCGCCGTGGTGACGCCCATGAACACGAGCGAGGCACCACCCATGCGCGCCGCCTCATCGCGGTCGCCGCGCCCGAGGCAGCGCGCCACCAGCGCGCCGCAGGCTATGGTGAAGCCGATGGCCACCGAGATGGTGAAGAACAGAAGCGTCGAGGCAAAGCCGATCGCCGCCGCCAATTCCTCGACGCCGAGCAGCGAGATGTAGAACAGGTTGAGCGCATCGACGACGAAGATCGCCATCAGCCCGACCGAGCCGGTCGCCGTCATCACGATGACGTGACGCATTGTCGAGCCGCTGGTGAATTTCGCGACCTGGGCCATGTCAGGGGCAGGCATGCGTCGGAACCTTCGCGGTTGGCGCGCTCAGTGCGCGAACACCTGCTCGAGCGAGCGGAAACCCTTGAATTCCAGCGCGTTGCCCGATGGGTCGCGGATGAACAGCGTCGCCTGCTCGCCCGGCTCGCCCGCAAATCGCACCATCGGCCGCTCGATCCAGTCGATGTCGGGCCGCGCCTCCAGCCGGTCGGCGAGCTTGCGCCAGTCGTCGAGCACCAGCACGACGCCGAAGTGCGGGATCGGCACCATCATCCCGCCGACCCTGCCGTCGGCATCCGGGCTGGCCGCGGCAGGCCGCAGATGCGCCGACATCTGGTGGCCGAACAGGTCGAAATCGACCCAGGTGTCGGACGAGCGGCCGATCGCGCAGCCCAGCACCTCCCCGTAGAAGGCGCGGGTGGTCTCGAGGTCGCGCACCGGGAAGGCGAGGTGGAATGGCGTCATGGCGTTGCTCCCGATCGGCCGGTCTGCCCGGCTTTGCGCCGCTTGAGCGCGGCGGCGTGCTGCCGCAAGCCATTGCACAAGGCGGGACGGAACAATAGATGGAGCACAAGAAAACTGAGAAAAGCCGGAACCGCCGCATGGACGCCACCCTTGAAGCCGCAAGCCTGATCGACCGCGTCTCGGCCCTGGTCGAGGCGGCCAGGGCGGCGGGTGCCGATGCATCCGACGCGGTCGCCGTGCGCGGCCGTTCCACCAGCGTGTCGGTGCGGCTCGGCAAGGTCGAGCAGACGCAGGCCGCCGAGGGCGACGACGTCTCGCTGCGGGTCTTCGTCGGCCAGCGCGTCGCCAGCGTCTCGGCCACCGCCGCCTCCGACCCCAAGGCGCTCGCCGAACGCGCCGTGGCCATGGCGCGGGTGTCCCCGGAAGACCCGTTCCAGGGTCTGGCGGACGCCGCCCTGCTGGCCAAGGCGGTGCGGGACCTCGACCTCTACGATCCGACCGAGGTGTCCGCCGACCGGCTCAGGGAAGACGCGCTCGCCGCCGAGGCGGCCGCGCTTGCCGTGCCCGGCGTCACCAATTCCGCCGGCGCCGGTGCCAGCGCCGGGCTGGGCGGGCTGGTGCTGGCCACCTCGCACGGCTTCCTCGGCCAGTATGTCGGTTCGCGTTTCTCGCGCTCGGCCAGCGTGATTGCGGGAGAAGGCACCGGCATGGAGCGCGACTACGATTTTTCGTCGCGCCTGCATTTTTCCGACCTGGACCCGGCCGAGGCGATCGGCCGCAGCGCCGGCGAACGCGCGGTGCGCCGGCTGAACCCGCGCAAGGCCAGGACAGGCGAGGTCACCGTGGTGTTCGACCCGCGCGTGGCGCGCGGCATCGCCGGCCACCTCGCCGGCGCCATCAACGGCGCCTCGGTGGCGCGCAAGACCAGTTTTTTGCGCGACATGATGGGCAAGCAGGTGGCGTCGAGCGCGATCACCGTCATCGACGAGCCGGCCCGCCGGCGCGGCCAGGCGTCACGGCCGTTCGACGGCGAGGGCGTCGACGGGGCCACGCTCACCATGGTCGACAAGGGCGTGCTGAACCACTGGTTCCTATCCACCTCGGCGGCGCGCGAACTCGGCCTCGTCACCAACGGCCGCGGCGCGCGCGGCGGTTCGTCGGTGTCGCCGTCCTCGACCAACCTGTCGATCGAGCCCGGCGCCGAGACGCCCGAGGCGCTGATCGGCGCACTGAAGAGCGGCTTCTACGTGACCGAGGTGTTCGGCCAGGGCGTCAACATGGTGACGGGTGAATATAGCCGCGGCGCATCTGGTTTCTGGATCGAGAACGGTGCGCTGACCTATCCGGTCTCCGAGGTGACGATCGCCTCCAACCTCAAGGACATGTTCCTGCGCCTGGTGCCGGCGAGCGATCTCGACCGCAACTACGGCACCGCCGCGCCGACGCTTTTGATCGAGGGCATGACGCTTGCCGGAAGCTGACATCAGCCACGCCGGTGCCGGCCTGTCCGGCGATCTCGACCTGCTGCGTGACGTCGCCGGCGAGGCCGGCCGCGTCGCCATGCGGTTTTTCCGCCAGGATCCGGAAGTGTGGATGAAGGCCGGCAGTTCGCCGGTCAGCGAAGCCGATTATGCCGTCGACCGCTTCCTGCGCGAGACCCTGCTCGCCGCACGTCCTGACTACGGCTGGCTCTCCGAAGAAACCGCGGACAGCGCCGCGCGGCTGTCGGCGCGGCGCACCTTCGTCGTCGATCCGATCGACGGTACCCGCAGCTTCCTTGCCGGCGGCGATATCTGGTGCGTCAGCCTCGCCGTCGTCGAGGGCGGGCGTTCCCTGGCCGGCGTTCTCGAATGCCCGATGCGAAACGAGACCTACTGGGCGGCCGCCGGCGGCGGCGCCGGCAAGAATGGCGCGGCGATCCGCGTCGCACCGGCGCGGACAAGGCCGATCATCGCGGGTCCCAAGCCGATGATCGACGAAATGCCGCAAGCCTGGCTCGACCGGCTGGAGCGGCATCCCTACATTCCTTCGCTCGCCTGCAGGATCGCCATGATCGCCGACGGCAGCCTCGACGCCACGTTCGTCAAGGCCAACGCGCATGACTGGGATCTCGCCGCCGCCGACCTGATCCTGAATGAGGCGGGCGGCGCGGTGCTGGACAGCCGCGGCGAGCGCCCCTTCTATGCCGGCGCAACCGTCTCGCACGGCACGCTGGCTGCCGGCAGCGGCCCGCTGCTCGACGTGATGGCCGGCGTGATTGCGCGCCGTGCCGGCGCTTCGCCTGGCGCCTAGACGGGCTCGAAACCGCCGTTCCAAATTCGGACGAATTCCTCTAGATCATTCCACCCAGCGCGCGAACCCGACTCAGGATCACCGGCAATGGCTGAAGAAGACAACAAGAAACAGCTGCTGCACCTCGTTTTCGGCGGCGAGCTGAAATCGCTGACGTCGACCGAATTCCGCGACCTCGACTCGCTCGACATCGTCGGCATCTTTCCCGATTACGCCTCGGCGCTGGCTGCCTGGAAGGGCAAGGCGCAGGCGAGCGTCGACAACGCCCATATGCGTTATTTCGTCGTGCACCTGCACCGGCTGCTCGATCCCGAAGGCAGCGCCGGAGGCGGCGCGCGCTGATGGCCGAAGGAGACGTAGCGCTGGCGGCGCGCACCGCGGCCAAGAAGGACCGCCGCGTCGGACCGCTGAAGGCGTTCTGGCGGCGTATCCGCAAACCGCTGGCAGAATCGCGTGCCGTCAAGGCGGGCATCGCGACGCTGCTGGCGCAGGCGCTGCGTTTCATCAACCTGACCAACCGGCGGGCGGCTGGGACGAGCGACATCGGCACCGCCTACGACACGGTGACGCCGGCGATCCTGGCGATCTGGCACGGCCAGCACCTGCTCGCGCCGGTTTTCTATCCGCGCGGCAAGCCGCTGACCGCCATGGTGTCGCGCAGCGCCGACGCCGAGCTCAACGCGCTGGTGCTGGAGCGCTTCGGCGTCGAGGCGGTGCGTGGCTCCGGCGGGCGCGAGCAGCGCGGCAAGCGCGACAAGGGCGGCGCCCAGGCGCTGATCGCCCTGAAAAAGACGCTGGATGCCGGCAGCAATGTCTGCATGATCGCCGACATCCCGCACGGCACGCCGCGCCAGGCCGGCATGGGCATCGTGACGTTGGCGCGCCTGTCGGGCCGCCCCGTGGTGCCGGTGGCGTTCGCGACCAGCAGGCGCAAGGTGCTGGAGAAGAGCTGGGACAAGACGACGATCAACCTGCCGTTCGGCCGCAGCGCCGTGATCATCGGCGAGCCGATCTTCGTCGACGCCGATGCCGACGACGCCGAGCAGGAGCGCAAGCGCCAGGAAATCACCGACGGGCTCAACCAGGCGACGGCGCAGGTCTATCGCGTCGTCGACGCGCGCGGATGAGCGAGCGCTGGGCACGCACCGTGCTGCGCACCTACCGGCTGGCCGGGGCGGCGGTCTATCCGCTGATCGGCACCTACGTGGCGTGGCGCACCAGCCGCGGCAAGGAGGACCGCGCCCGCCGCCGCGAGCGTTACGGCCACGCCAGCAAGCCGCGTCCGTCGGGTCCGATCATCTGGGTGCATGCCGCCAGCGTCGGCGAGACCAATGCCATCGTGCCGCTGGTGCAGCGCATCCTCGGCTACGGCGTCAACGTGGTGCTCACCACAGGCACCGTCACCTCGGCGCAGGTCGTCCAGGAGGTGCTGGGCGACAGCGTTATCCATCAATACGTGCCGCTCGACCTGCAGCCGGCGGTGGACCGCTTTCTCGATCACTGGCAGCCGGATCTGGCGATCATCGCCGAATCGGAGATCTGGCCGATGACAATCCTCGAACTCGGCGAGCGCCGGGTACCGCAGGTGCTTGTCAACGGCCGGCTGTCCGACCGCTCGTACCGGTCCTGGAAGAAGCGGCCCTATCTGGCTGAAGCGCTGTTCGAGAACCTCGCGCATGTGGTCGCCCAGTCGGACGCCGACGGCGAACGTTTTCAGGCGCTCGGCGCGCGCCCGGTTACCGTGTCCGGCAATCTGAAGGTCGACGTGGCCGCGCCCGCCGCCGACGAAGCGGTGGTCGCCACGATGCGCGGCCAGCTCGACAAACGGCCGACCTGGGCGGCGGTCTCCACCCACGACGGCGAGGAAAAGGCCGCTGCCGAGGTGCATGCGATGCTGCGCGGCCGCCACCCCGGCCTTGTCACCATCATCGTGCCTCGCCACCCGGAGCGGGCCGCGGCGCTGATGGGCGAGTTCTCGGCGATGGGCCTGAACACGGTGCGCCGCACCAATGGCGGCAAGATCGCGCCGGACACCGACATCCTGCTCGGCGACACCATCGGCGAGATGGGGCTCTACCTGCGCCTCACCGAGATCGCCTTCGTCGGCCGCTCGCTGACCTCGGAAGGCGGCCAGAACCCGCTCGAGCCGGCCATGCTCGACACCGCCGTGCTGGCCGGCCGCAACGTGCAGAATTTCCGCGACACCTATCAGCGGCTGATCGACAGCGGCGGGGCGCGGCTGGTGCGCGATCGCGACATGCTGGCCGGCGCCGTCAACTACCTGCTCACCAACGATACGGCGCGGCGCGAGATGATGTCTGCGGGTGCGGCTGCCGTCGACGACATGCGTGGCGCGCTCGCCCGCACGCTGAAGGCGCTCGACCCGTTCATCCATCCACTGGTGGTGAAGTCGCGGCTGGAAAAGCCGAACGGCGCCTAGGTGCTCTCCGAAGCGCCTCCATTCTGGTGGCAGCGGCCCGACTGGCGGGTTTTCGCACTGGCGCCGGCGGCTGCAGCCTATGCGGCCGTCGCCGGCCGCCGGATGGCTACGGCGCGGCGCGAGAAAATCGCGGCGCCGGTTCTTTGCGTCGGCAATTTCACCGTCGGCGGTTCAGGCAAGACGCCGGTCGCCATCGCGCTGGCGCGGCAGGCCAAGGCCATGGGCCTAAAACCCGGCATCCTGTCGCGTGGCCACGGCGGCGAGGTGACGGCGCCGCGCCTGGTCGACGCGGTGATGGACAGCGCCCGCCAGGTCGGCGACGAGGCGCTGCTGCTGGCCGCGCACGCGAAGGTGGCAGTGACCCCCGACCGGGCGGCCGGAGCACGGCTGCTTGTCGCCAGCGGTTGTGACCTGCTCATCATGGACGACGGCTTCCAGAGCGCGCGCCTGCACATGGATTACGCACTGCTGGTGGTCGACGCGCGCCATGGCGTCGGTAACGGCAAGGTCATCCCGGCCGGGCCGCTGCGCGCCCGCGTCGTCGACCAGCTTCGGTATGCCGATGCCGTATTGCGCATGGGTGAGGGGGAGGGCGCCGATGCGGTCGTGCGCGCGGCGGCGCGCGCCGGCAAGCCGGTGCTCGAGGCGGCGGCGCTGCCGCGCGACCCCGGGCGTTTCGCCTGCCGCCGGCTGCTCGCCTTCGCCGGCATCGGCCACCCCGACAAGTTCTTCGACACGCTGCGCCGGGCCGGCGCCGAGATCGCCATGGCGCGGCCGTTTCCGGACCACCACTTCTATTCGCTCGAGGATGCCCGCGACCTGATGGCGACGGCCCGCGCCGACGGCCTCGTTCTGGTCACCACCGCCAAGGACGCGGTACGCTTCAGCGATGGCTTCCAGCTGCCCGGGTTCCAGAACATGGTCGAGGTGCTGGAAATCGACGCGGTGTTCGAGCCGCAGTACGTACCGGAGCGGATCATCCGGGACACGCTGAAGGCCTGGCGAAAGCGGCGTGGCTGAAGCGCCGAAAAGTTCGCTTATGGCCCCGTCGCCGCGGGCGGCGGCTTGCGGCCCGCCAGGTTGAGCAGGTTGCCCGCCAGGATCAGCACGGTGCCGAGCACGGTGAACAGGTCGACCTTCTCCGAATAGGCGAAGAACCCGAGGGCGGCGGTGGCCGGCACGCGCAGGAAATCCATCGGCGTCACCACCGTCGCATCGGCATGCACCAAAGCGCGCGCGATGCAGTAATGCGCGTAGGAGCCGCCGAAGGCGATCATCACGATCCACGGCCACAGCTCGAACGCCGGCGTCTTCCACACCAGCAGTGCCGGCACCAGGCCGATCACCGACTGGATGACCAGCATCCAGAAGATGATCGCCACCACCGATTCGGTCCGCGTCAGCGATTTGGTCGTGGTGTAGGAAATGGCGAAGGCAAACGCCGAGGCCAGCACCACCAGCTGGCCGATGTCGAAACTGTCGACGCCTGGACGCACGATCACCAGCACGCCGATCAGGCCGAGGGTGATCGCGGTGGTCTTCGCCAGCGTCATGCGTTCGCCGAGGAAAGTCACGGCGAGCAGCGCCGTCCAGATCGGCGCGGTGAACTCGATGGCGACGAGCTGCGCCAGCGGAATCATCGTCAGCGCCAGCAGCCAGGCGAACTGGCCGCCATAGTGGGCGATGTTGCGGCCGATATGCTGCAGCGGCCGCCTGGTCGCCATGGCCCTGATGCCGCCGACATGGCGCACCAGCGGATAGAGCAGCAGCAGGCCGATCACCGAGCGCAGTTCCATCACCTGGAATACGTCGAGCGAACGCGTCGTCTCGCGTCCGGCCCACGTCATCAGGATCATGCAGCCCAGCGAGGCGCCCATCCACAGGGCGGCCTTCAAATTCGATTGCGTCGCCATGCCAAGCCGTTTGGCAAGCAATGCCGGCAGATGCAATCGCTAGTCGCCGGCAAAGGCTGGTCCAGCCTTGATCGATAGAGTTGACGGCGATCGTGGTAAACCAAGCCTTAAGTCATTGGCTGCATGATGATCGCATGGCCAGAAAACCGGCGAAACCCAGATCGAAACCGCACGCGAAGCTGACGGCGAGTTCCATGTTCAGGCTCCCCAAATTGCGATGGCTCATGCTCGGCGCGCTTGCCGCCGGGGCGTGGGCGCTCTTCCAGGAGCCGCCGAAGCGCGAGCACTGGCAGCGCCAGCGCACCGAGACGGCTCAGGCCGAGAAAAAGGCGGTGCCGCCGCGCGATGCGTCTGAGGTGGCCGCAGCATCCGTGCCGAAACCGTCGCCGATCATCACCAGCTCGATCCCGCGGCCGGAAAAGCCGGTTGCCGCGCAGGCCGAGCCGGAGACCCTGCGCACCACCGAGAAGGTGCGGCTGCGCAAGGAGGCGAGCACGTCGAGCGCTGTCGTCGCCACGCTGAAGAGCGGGGCGACGGTCGAGGCCACCGCCAGTGACGGCAAATGGCGAAAGGTGTCGGTCGACGGCATGGTCGGCTGGGTGCATGGCGACTATCTCACCGCGCGTGCCGCCAGGCCGGCGCCAGTTCCCGCTGTCGCCGACAGGTCTCAGCCTGAAGTCAAGCCCGTTCCCGAACTTGCCGCCATGCCGCGCGGCGATGAGATACCGCGCCCTCGGGAAAACGTCGCGCCGCAGAGCACGGCGGCCGTTCCGGTCGTCGCGTCGCCCGCCGACAAGTCGCTGTGGGGCGCCATGCGTCCGGCCCGGCCGCCGCAGGGCGGCGACTGCCAGTGCCCCTACGACCTGATGCTCAACGGCAACCAGTGCGGCGAGCGCAGCGCCTACGCCCGCGGCAAGGGCGCGGAGTGTTATTTCTAATTCTATAGCGAGCGCTCTATGGCGAGCCGGCGGCATCGAGCCGCATGCCGGCGCTACCGCCGGGACGACATCAGCCCGACCAGCAGGCCGACGAGCGCGAGCCCGACGACTGCCGCCGTCACCGGGTGGTCCGAGGCGGCGCGCCGCACCACGCGGGAGCGCTCGCGCAGCACCGGCATCGCATCGCTGAGCCTGCTGGCGATTTCTTCGTAGACATCGGCCGCCACGTCGCGGCCATCATCATAGGCGGCGGCCGTGCGTTTGCCCAACGCCTTGCGCAGAACCTTCACTTCCTTCTGCAGCCGCGCCACTTGGTCCTCGAGTTCGTCGGTCATGTCGTCGCGGAATTTCGAGAAGGCCATCATGCAATCCTTGCCAAACGGGGAGGGGTCGCAAGCGAACGCGCAGCCGTCCCCCTTGGTTCCCAGCCGGACGCGTTCCGCGGGGACAGTTTACGTTTTCCGACACGCCCCGCCTCCGCATTCTGCGGAAAAACTGAACCGCCTCCTGTTCCTCACCCTTTTTCCGATACGCCTGCGTCCGCGAAACTCGCCATGCCGGTATGGCAGGCCAGCGCCGAGCGCAGGATGTTGACGGCGAGGCAGGCGCCGGAGGCTTCGCCGAGCCGCATGCCGAGGTCGAACAGCGGCTTCAGGTCCATCGCCGTCAGCAGGCCGCGATGGCCGGCCTCGGCCGACACGTGGGCGGCGCGCGTATGGTCGAGCCCGTGCGGGTGCAGCCGGCCGAGCGGTGCCACCGCGGCGGTGCAGACGAAACCGTCGAGCAGCACCGGAATACCCTTGTGGCGCGCGGCCAGCGTGGCGCCGAGGATGGCGGCGAGTTCGCGCCCGCCGACCGCCGCCGCCGCCTTCAGCGGGTCGTGCAGGATTTCGCCGTGCAGCTTCATCGCTACCTCGATCGCCGCCGTCTTGCGGCCGAGGCCGGCATCGTCGACGCCGGTGCCGCGCCCGACCCACTGGTCGACGCCGCCGAACAGCGCCGAGGCGATCGCCGCCGCCGCCGTGGTGTTGCCGATGCCCATCTCGCCCAGCGCCAGCAGGTCGGTGCCGGCCTCCACCGCGTTGTAGCCGCGCCCGATCGCAGCCAGGAACTCCCCTTCCTCCATCGCCGGCGCCAGCGTGAAGTCGGCGGTCGGCCGCTCCACCTCCAGCGCCACTACGTCGAGCTCCGCGCCGGCGGCCTTCGCAAGCTGGTTGATCGCAGCACCGCCGGCGGAGAAATTAGCCACCATCTGCGCCGTCACCTCCGGCGGAAACGCCGACACGCCCTGCGCGGTGACGCCATGCGAGCCGGCGAACACGATCACCTTGACACGCTCCAGCGCCGGCACCTCGCGGCCCTGCCAGCGCGCCAGCCAGGCCACCAGCGATTCCAGCCGGCCGAGGCTGCCTTGCGGCTTGGTCAGCGTGTTTTGCCGCCGCACGACGGCGTCGGCAGCGCCCTGGCTGCCGGACGGCAGGTCCTGGCAGGCGGCGCGCAAGGCTTCGAACGAGGCGAAATTCATCGGAAAAAAGCTCCCATTATGGTCAGGGTATTGCCGAGGCGGCGAGCAGCACAAGCATTTCGGCCACCTGCTGCAGCGCGCCGAGCGTGTCGCCGGTCTGGCCGCCGATCTTTTTCAGGCAAAGCGCACGCAGGATGAGGAACGCCGCGGCAAGCAGCAGCGCTGAAGCCAGCGCATTGGCAGGACCGAGCGCCAGCAGCGACAGGCCGCCGAGCGCCAGCGCAGCCACGGTGGTCGCAGCCTCCACGCCGCCGGCGCCGGCCGACAGCCCGTCGCCGCGCGCCGGCGGCAGCAGCCGCATGAACGCCGGCAGCAGGGCGCGAGAGGCGCCATGCGCGGCGGCCAGCGCCGCCAGCACGGCCCCCGGCGCGGCATCGCCCGCCGCCTGGGCCACGGCGACCAGCGCGCTCCAGCGCAACAGCAGCGACAGCGCGACCGCCGCTGCGCCGTAGGCGCCGATGCGGCTGTCGCGCATGATCTCCAGCGCCCGCTCGCGGGTGCGCCCGCCGCCAAGACCGTCGGCGGTGTCGGAAAGCCCGTCCTCGTGCAGGCAGCCGGTGACGGCGAGCGTCGCGGCCAGCGCCAGCGCCGCCGCCGGCCCGGCGGCGAGCCCCAGCCAGTCGGCAAGTGCGAATACGCCGCCGCCGACAAGCGCCACCGCCCAGCCGGCGACGGGCGCCGCCCACATCGCGTCAGCCAGATTGCGCCCGCCAAGATCGAACGCCGGCAGCGGCAGCCGGGTGAAGAAGGTCACGCAGAGCGCGGCGTCGCGCAGCGGATTGTGCGTCATCACCCCTCCCGCGCGATCGCGTGGAAGAAGGTGCCGCTGACCATCCCCCGCCGCCCGCCGAAGGCGCCGAGCGGGTTGCCCTGGCCATCCGCCAGTTCCGCCAGCGGCGCATCCGCGCCGGGCTCGGTGAGCCGCGCGTAATGAAACTCGTGGCCGCGCACCAGCGTGCCGGCCGCGCCGACCGGGCAGTCGGCCAGCAGCCTTGCCTGCCGGTAGCCGAGGTTCATGCGGCGCCTGGCGAAGCTGGTGGCATGGCCGAGCAGCCCGAGCATGGTGTGGCCGACGCCGTCGGCGTCCTCCAGCGCCTCGCCCAGCACCATGAAGCCGCCGCACTCGCCATGCACCGGCCGCGTCGCCGCGAAGCGGCGCATGCCGTCGCGGAACTTTTGCGCCGCCGCCAGCCGGCCGGCATGCAGTTCGGGATACCCGCCGGGCAGCCAGCAGACGTCGCAGCTGTCGTCCGGCGCTTCGTCGGCCAGCGGCGAGAACGGCACCAGTTCCGCTCCCGCCGCCCGCCACTGGGCGATCAGGTGCGGGTAGAGGAAGGTGAAGGCGGCGTCGCGCGCCAGCGCGACGCGCTGGCCGGGAGGAGGCAGGGCGATCTCTGACTGGTCGAGCCCTTTCGAGACTTCCGACCCCGAACCGGAAAACGCCAACCCTCCCGCCATCTCGACAATTCGCCCGACATCCAGCGCACCCTCCATCACATCCGCCAATCGCTCGATATGGGCGTCGAGGTCGGCGTGTTCGCTCGCCTGCACAAGCCCGAGATGGCGTTCCGGGATCGACATCGACGGGTCGCGCGGGATCGAGCCCAGCACCGGCAGGCCGAGCCGTTCGATGGCATCGCCGGCAAGCTTGCGGTGGCGCTCGCTGCCGACCCGGTTCAGCACCACGCCGGCGATGCGTACCGCCGGGTCATAGGTCGAAAACCCCTTGGCCACCGCCGCCGCCGTCTCCGACTGGCCGGACACGTCGAGCACCAGCAGCACCGGCAGGCCGAAACGGCGGGCAAGATCGGAAGCGGCGCCCGAGCGGCCGGCCGGCGCCGGTATGCCGTCGAACAGGCCCATGGCGCTTTCGACCACGACGATGTCGGCGCCTGCCGCGCTGGAGGCCATCAGCCGGTCGAGCAGCATCGGCGGCATCGCCCACGAATCGAGATTGACCCCCGGCAGGCCCGTCGCCGCCTCGTGAAAGGCCGGGTCGATGTAGTCCGGACCGGATTTCGCGCCGCGCACCGCAAACCCGCGCCGCTTCAGCGCGCGCAGCAGGCCGATGGTGACGCTGGTCTTGCCCGAGCCGGAGCGCGGCGCGCCGATGATGATGCCGCGCGCGCTCATGGCCGGCGATTGCCCTTGTCGGTCGAGGCACGTGGACCCCCACCCCTAACCCCTCCCCACAAGGGGGAGGGGGACCGGCTTGCGTGTCTGCCAGGAGCCAGCCGCGGAAGGTTTTGCGCGTCACGGCGGCCGCTCAGTCCCCCTCCCCCTTGTGGGGAGGGGTTAGGGGTGGGGGCATGCCGCGCGCCGCCCGCAACAGAGAGAAGTCCGTACTGAAGCGCGCTTAGTCCGGTGGGGGTCGCCAAGCGCATATTGCTCACCACCCCAGTTCCGCCCGCATCGACACGATATCGCCGACCACGATCAGCGCCGGCGCGCCGAGGCTGGCGCGTTCGGCGGCGTCGGCCAGCGTGCCGAGCGTCGCCACCGCTACGCGCTGGCGCGGTGTCGTGGCGTGTTCGATGATCGCCGCCGGCGTGTCCGCCGCGCGCCCGCCGGCGATCAGCGCGGCGGCGATCAGCGGCAGGTTCTTCAGCCCCATGTAGACGACGATCGGCTGGCCGGTTTTGGCCAGTGCTGCCCAGTCGAGGTCCTCGTCGGTGCCGGCGGCGTGGCCGGTGGCGAGCACGATCGCCTTGTTGATGCCGCGCATCGTGGTCGGGATGCCGGCGCTGGCAAGCCCGGCAAAGGCCGAGGTCAGGCCGGGCAGGACGCGGAACGGGATGCCGGCGCGCGTCAGCGCCAGTGCTTCCTCGCCGCCGCGCCCGAAAATATAGGGGTCGCCGCCCTTCAGCCGCAGAACCCGTTTTCCCGTCCGCGCCAGCGCGATCAGCGTCTTGGTGATGTCTTCCTGGTCGGTGGAGGGTTTGCCGCCGCGTTTGCCGGCGAAATGCAGCTCCGCCCTGCCGGCCGCCGCCAGCACCGCGTCCGACACCAGCGCGTCGTAGACCACGCAGTCGGCCGCGGCCAGCGCCGAGACCACGGCCAGCGTCAGGCAGCCGGGGTCGCCCGGTCCGGCGCCGGCCAGCCACACATGGCCGGGCAAGAATTCGTCCGGTCGGTAGTCGAGGCGGGCAAGAGTCTCGGTCAGCGTCATGGGTGTCGCTTTGGACGATGACGCCCGGCCTTCGCAAGCCTATAGACGACATGATGGAGACCGAAGAACGCCCTTTGCGGCGCGGCTGGACCACCGGCGCCTGCGCCACCGCCGCGGCGAAGGCCGCCTGTGCGGCGTTGCTGTCCGGCGATTTCCCAGATCCCGTTGAGATCAGTCTGCCCGGCGGCCGCCGCGTCGCCTTCGCGCTGGCCACCAACGAGCTGGGTGAGGGGCAGGCGACGGCCGGCATCGTCAAGGATGCCGGCGACGATCCGGACGTCACCCATGGCGCGCTGGTCAAGGCGACGGCGCGGCGCGGCACGGCCGGCTCCGGCGTCACCTTCCGGCGCGGCGAGGGCGTCGGCCTGGTCACCCGGCCCGGCCTGCCGATCCCGGTCGGCGAACCGGCGATCAACCCGGTGCCGCGAAAAATGATCGCGCAGGCTGTTCACGAGGTGGCGGGCGAGGGCGCCGACATCGAGGTCGAGGTTTCGGTGCCGGCCGGTGCGTCGCTCGCCGCAAAGACGCTCAACCCGCGCCTCGGCATTGTCAACGGCATTTCCATCCTCGGCACCACCGGCGTGGTCATCCCCTATTCCTGCTCGGCTTGGATTCACTCGATCCATCGCGGCATCGACGTCGCCCGCGCCATGGGGCTCGACCACATCGCCGGCTCCACCGGCAACACTTCCGAGGCCGCCGTGCAAAAACTGCATGGTCTGCACGAAGTGGCGCTGATCGACATGGGCGATTTCGTCGGCGGCATGCTGAAATATGTGCGGGCGCACCCGGTGCCGCGCGTCACCATCGCCGGCGGCGTCGCCAAGATGACCAAGCTGGCGCAAGGCATGCTCGACGTGCACTCCAAGCGTGGCGCGCCCGACCTCGAAGCGCTGGCCGATGTCGCGCTTGCCGCCGGCGGCTCGGTGGCGCTGGCCGGTGCGATCCGTGGCGCCAACACCGTCGCCGAGGCGTTTTCGCTGGCCGATGCGGAAGAGGTGGCGTTGGGCGACGCGGTCGCCGCGCATGCCTGGACGACGGCGGCCGCGGCGCTCAATCAGCCGGACATCGCGCTGGAGATCGTGGTGTTCGACCGGCAGGGGCGGTTGATGGGACGAAAAGCGTTCGCGCCTTCGGTCAAGACATAGCCTGGTCGGACCGCGCCCTGTCGCACCGCCTAACCAGCTACAGCACGCAAACGAGGGCGCCCGCCGCCTCACAGACCCTCCCGCCCCCGAAACCGCCGCTGGTAGTACGCATCATACAGCGCGCTTTCGCGAAAACCCGCCGCCCCCAGCGCCCGCCCGACGAAAATCACCGCCGTTCGTTCGATCGGCTGCGCCGCCAGTTGCCCGGCGATCGTTTCCAGCGTGCCGCGCAAAATGCGCTCGTCCGGCCGCGAGGCATGGAAGACGATCGCCACGGGGCAGTCCGCACCGTAGAGCGGCGAGAGCTCCCCGACGATGCGCTCGACGGCATGGATGGCAAGGTGGATCGCCAGCGTCGCGCCGGTTGCCCCGAACGCGGCCAGCGTTTCTTTTTCGGGCATCGCCGAGGCGCGTCCGGAAACGCGCGTCAGCACCAGGCTCTGCGCCACTTCCGGGATGGTCAGCTCCTGGCCCAGGCTGGCGGCGGCGGCGGCAAAGGCCGGCACGCCGGGCGTCAGCGTATAAGGAATGCCGTGCTTCTCCAGCCGGCGGGCCTGCTCGGCCACCGCGCTCCACACCGACAGGTCGCCGGAATGCAGCCGCGCCACCTCCCGCCCGGCGGCATGGGCGGCCAGAAATTCGCGTTCGATCTCGTCGAGCGACAGCGGCGCGGTGTCGACCAGCCGTGCCCCGGCCGGGCACCAGTCGAGCAATTCCTTGGCCACGATCGAGCCGGCGTAGAGGCAGACCGGGCAGCGCGCGATCAGGTCGCGGCCGCGCACGGTGATCAGGTCGGCGGCGCCGGGGCCGGCGCCGATGAAATGCACGGTCACGAAAAATCTCCTTCGGCGGCAAGCGCGCAGGTCACCGGTCCGACCGCGACGCGTGGTCCGAGCAGCTTCGCGGCTGGCCCCAGCGCCGCCAGCGCGGCGGCCTCCGACGCCGTCGGCAGCCCGGTCGCCGCCAGCGACGCAGCCGAGCGCGACAATGTCCGCCCCCCCGCGCGCTCCGCCGCTTCGCGGCCGATCACCAGCACAACCAGCCCGAGCGCCTGGGCGGCGGCGTGGATCGCCGGCTCCTCCGACTTCTGCTCGGCCACCGCGATGCCCGCCAGCGTCCCTGCATCCAGCCCGTGCGAATCCAGCGCGGCTTCGATCGCTGCCCGCACCTCGGCCTCCGTGACGCCCTTGCGGCAGCCTATCCCGGCAACGATCATGGTTTTTTCTGCCACGTCCATTGCGTGACCGGCATGGCCGGCCGCCAACCTTGCATCGTGCCGACCGGCCCGGCGCGCGAGACCGCCAGCCGCGTCAGCTCGCCGCCAAGCGCCGCATATCGTGCCAGCAGCACCGCTTCCATCTCCAGCGTCACCGCATTGGCCACCAGCCTGCCGCCCGGCTTGAGCGCCTGGATCGCCGCGTCCATCACCCCCGGCTCGCTGCCGCCGCCGCCGACAAAAATCGCGTCCGGTACCGGCAGACCGGCAAGTGCTGCCGGCGCCGTCCCGTTCACCACCTCGAGCCCGGGCACGCCCAGAGCCTTCGCGTTGCGGCCGATCCGTTCTGCCCGCTCCGCGATGCCCTCGATGGCGATCGCTTTCATCGAAGGATGGCGGAGCATCCATTCGATCGCCACCGATCCCGAGCCGGCGCCGATGTCCCACAACAGCTCGCCACGGCGGGGCGCCAGCGCGGAGAGAGTAAGCGCGCGAATGTCGCGCTTGGTGATCTGCCCGTCATGCTCGAACAGGGTTTCGTCCAGCCCCGGAGCCAGTGTCGTCAGCCTCGCGAAGGGCTCGGCGACGACATCGACGGCCAACACGTTGAGCGGATTGATATCTTCGGACGTGACGGCGTCCGCCCGGCTGCTCGAAAGCCGCTCGTTCGGCCCGCCCAGCGCCTCCAGTATGGTCAGCCACGAAGGCCCGAAACCAAGCGCTGTCAACAGCTTAGCTACCGCGGTCGGGCCGTCGGCGTCCGAGGTCAGCGCCAGGATGCGGGTGCCGGGATGCAGCAGCGGCCGGATAAGCTCGATCGCCTTGCCGTGCAGCGAAATCGTCTCGATGTCGGGTAACGCCCAGCCCAGCCGGCTCGCCGCCAGCGAAAAGGCGGAGGGTGCTGGAATCGTTCGCATTTCCGCAATCGGCACATGCCGCGCCAGCGTCGTGCCGACACCGTTACAGAACGGGTCCCCAGAAGCAAGAACGCAAACGTTTCTGCCTCTTAGCGCCACAACTTCACGCATCGCCGCATCGAAAGGCGACGGCCATGGCCTTGCCTCGCCGGTAATGGCGGCACTTGCCAGCGCCAGATGCCGCCCACCGCCGAAAACGACTTCGGCGTGGCCAATCAGCCGCTTGGCCTCGGCGCCAAGACCGTCCAGACCGTCTTCGCCAATGCCGATAACGCTCAGCCAGGGCATGGTAGCGGGCTCAGTCGGCATAACTAACCATCTGATGCTTATCGGTTATTGTCTGCCCGACAAACGCCGGGCTTCGCCCCTCATCCCCTGCCGGACCTTCTCCCAGTGAACGACAGGGAGAAGGACGAAGCTTCAACGTTGACGCCCCCCTCTCGCCGTTCTTGCGGGGAGAGGGTAAGGGTGAGGGGCGGCGCCAAACCCTTGAGGAGAAGCGCCCAATCGGCCGCAGCCTGCGCCAAACATCGAAACGATTGTTTGACCAATGACTTATCGTATTCTCATTCTCGGCGGCACTACTGAAGCCCGGCAGCTGGCCGGGCGGCTGGCCGGCCGCGCCGAGCTGGCGGTCACCCTGTCGCTGGCCGGCCGCACCGTAAACCCGGCCGAACAACCGGTGCCGGTGCGCAGCGGCGGCTTCGGCGGCGCCGAAGGATTGGCAAGTCATCTCAAGGAGATGCAGGTCGACCTTCTGGTCGATGCCACGCATCCCTATGCCGCCCGCATATCCGCCAACGCGGTCGAGGCCACCGGATCGACGGGCTTGCCGATCCTGGCGCTGCGCCGGCCGCCCTGGTTGCCGGTCGCCGGCGACCGCTGGACGGTGATCGACAATGCCGGGGAAGCCGTTGTTGCGCTTGGAAAATCCCCGCGCAAGGTTCTGCTGGCGCTCGGCCGCCAGGAGATCGGCCCGTTCGAGGCCGCGCCCCAGCATTCCTACCTGATCCGCAGCGTCGACCCGGTCGAGCCGCCACTCGCCGTTCCGTCGGCGACCTACCTTTTGGCACGCGGCCCCTTTGCGGAGACCGATGAGCGCGAGCTGCTGCAAGCCGACGGCATCGATGCGATCGTAGCGAAAAATAGTGGCGGTGCAGCCACTTACGGCAAGATTGCGGCGGCGCGGGCGCTCGGCATCGAGGTTTTCCTGCTGCGCCGGCCAGAACTGCCGGCGGTCGAAACCGCCGAGACCGTCGCCGAGGCCGTGGCCGCGATCGATCATCGGCTGACCGGCGCCAGCGAACGGGGCGTGTAGATCAGCACCGGCCTGCCGGGCCGCTCGATGGCGCGGGTCTCGACCGAGCCGATGATCACGCAGGTGGCCATGTCGGCCTGTTCGGGGTCGACCTCGCCGAGCGTAAAAATGCCGATGCGCTCGTCAGGCCGGCCGGCGGCGCGGCCGAAAACCACAATGGTTTCAGCAGGAAGCACCGAACACAGGCAATCGAAGGCGCGGCCGAGCTGCCATGGCCGCGCCTTGCTGATGGGGTTATAGAGCGCAATGACGAAGCCGGCCGAAGCCGCCGCCGTCAGCCGCTGCTCGATCACGTCCCACGGCTTCAGATTGTCGGAGAGCGATATCGCGCAGAAGTCGTGCCCCAGCGGCGCGCCGATGCGCGCGGCGACGGCAAGCATGGCGGTGACGCCAGGCACGACGCTGACGTCGATGTCGCGCCACGCCGCCGGCCCGGCCTCGATCGCCTCGCAGACGGCGGCCGCCATGGCGAAAACGCCGGGATCGCCGCCGGAGACCACCGCAACGGCTTCGCCTGCCGCCGCCTTTTCCAATGCCGCCTGCGCTCGCGAAAGTTCCTCGCGGTTGTCGGAGGCAACGCGGACCTGCTCCGTTGTGAGGTCAAGGCGGTCGAGGTAGGGCTTGTAACCGAAGAAGAATTTTGCCTCCGCCACCGCCTTGCGTGCTTCCGGCGTGACCTGGTCCGGGCTGCCGGGACCGAGGCCGATAACGACCAGCCTGCCGCTCACAGCACCACTCCGGACGCCGTCACGCTGCCCGGACGGCCCGACCAGCCGGGGACGAGCACGATCGAGAAATACGGCGCCACGTCGTCGGTCTTATCGGCCAGCCGCATCGTCGCGCCGTTGGCCATGGTGCCGCGCTCGACATAATAGGCGCGCTCCAGCTTGCCGGTGGTCTCCAGTGCGCGCCGGATTTTCGGCAGGTTGCGGCCGACCTTCATGATCACCGCGGCGTCGGTGTCGTTGAGCCGCCGGGTCAGCTCGAACGCGTTCATCGTGCCCGGCAACACGGTCAGCACATCGTCGCCCTGGACGATGGGCTGGCTGGTGACCGACCAGCAGCCGGACATCGCCGTGACGCCGGGGATGACTTCGGTGTCGTAGAGATGCGCCAGGCGCACATGCAGGTGCATGTAGGAGCCGTAGAACAGCGGGTCGCCTTCGCTCAGCACGGCGACGGTGCGGCCGGCATCGAGATGGGCGGCGACGGCCGCCGCCGATTCCTCGTAGAAGCCGAGAATTTGCGCCTTGTAGTCGTCGTGGTCCTTGGCGATCTCGGTGGTGACGGGGTAGCGCAAGGGCAGTTCAACTACGCCGGGTTTCAGCCGGCCCTGGACGATCGCGCGGGCGTTGCCGTGGCCGCCACGCTTGGCGAAATACGCCACGACGTCGGCTTCGCCGAGCGCGCGCACCGCCTTCAGCGTCAGCAGTTCCGGGTCGCCAGGCCCGGTGCCGACGCCGATCAGCCGGCCTTTCGACTGTGCGGTCACAGGCCGGCCCTCGCCAGCGCGTTGAGGCAGGCGGCGGTCATGGCGCTGCCGCCGAGCCGGCCGCGCACGATGGCGAACGGCACGCCGTAGGAGTTGTCCGCGAGCGCCTCCTTCGATTCGGCCGCGCCGACGAAACCGACGGGCATGCCGAGGATCGCCGCCGGTTTCGGCGCGCCGTCGCGCAGCCGTTCCAGCAGATAAAACAGCGCGGTAGGCGCATTGCCTATGGCGACGACAGAACCGGCCAGGCGTTCGCCCCAAAAATCGATGGCCGCGGCCGAGCGGGTGTTGCCGATTTCCTTGGCGAGCGTCGCCGTGCGCGGGTCGCGCAACGTGCAGATCACCTCGTTGCCGGCCGGCAGCCGCGCCCGGGTGACGCCATGCGCCACCATCTCGGCATCGCAGAAGATCGGCGCGCCGGATCGCAGGGCGCCGCGTGCCGCCGCGACGAAATCTTGGGAGAACACGAAATTCCGCGCCGCCTCGACCTGCCCGCAGGCGTGGATCATGCGCACGGCGACGTCGGCCTCGGCCTCGGAAAAGCTGGAAAGATCGGCTTCCGCCCGGATGATGGCGAAGGAGCGCTCGTATATGGCGTCGCCGTCTCGGATGTAGTCGTAGGCGGTCATGTCTGTCCTTGTCCGAACGCGGCGGTCAGCCGCGCTTTTTCTTCCGGCGTGAGCGCGGCGCTTCGGGATGCCGTCCGGCCGTCAACGCGTCGATTTGCGAGCACGCGGACGACCGCGGCGATCGCTTGCGGCAATCCCATCGCGGACCTGTAGGCGAGGGGCTTTGCCTTGGGTGTCCCGTCAACGACAAGTCCGGCGCCGTTTTCGCCGCCGACGATGGTGATGTCGGCGGGAGCCTGCCGCGCGCAGCCTTTTTCGCAGCCGGAGATGTGGATGGAAAGCGCCGGCGCCCGCTCTTCTCCGACAGGCGCCGCGATTGCCTCAGCCACGTCCTCGGCGATCACGCGCGCGGCGATCTTGCCGGAGGCGCAGGCCGGGGCGCCGGGACACGCGGCGATTTGCGCGCGCGGGTCGGCAGGGTCGGTAAGGAAACCGAGTGCGACGGCGGCCCTTTGTGCTTCGTCGGCTGATTCGGTCGACGGGCAGATCAGCAGCAGCCGGCGCTGCGGGGCTGGGCGGATGTCGGAAATGACAAGCGATGCGGCGCAACGAGCGAGGTCGGCGAGGCGTGATCCATCGATGTGGCCGAACGGGAGGGCGACGGGGAGAGCGAAGCCGTTGAGGAGCGGGATGATCTGTGGATTGCCGCTTGTTGATCCTAAGCCGCGCCCCTGCGCACCCCCCTCTGTCCTGCCGGGCATCTCCCCCTCAAGGGGGGAGATATCGCCGGCCGCTTTGGCTTCGCTGACCGTCAACCTTGCAGAAGTGACCATCCCAGCAGCGGTCGCGGCGCTGAAGCTGCCAATCTCCCCCCTTGAGGGGGAGATGTCCGGCAGGACAGAGGGAGGTGCGAAGGGACGCAGGCGCTTTAAAGCATTGCCCGGGAGGAGATCACGCGCCCGTCCCTCACGACCCAGCGTTGCCACCTGTTCGAGAATGCCGAGGTTCGCCTCGACCGCGCCCTCTTCATCGAAAACGCCAACCTTGACCGCCGTCCCAGCATCACCGGCAATCGCGACGTGCCAAACTACCCCGCCGTCGCGCATCTCCGCAGTCAACCGCACGTCGGCGGCCACCGAATCCATCGACACGCGGCCACCGCCGTCCACCACAACCGAGACTTTTGGCCCCAGCCGATGCTCCAGCCCCGCCGCCGCGATCCGCGCCCGAATGGCTTGCGCGACCGCTAGCGGGTCGGCGATTTCGCACGGGTCCAGCCCGGCGAGGGGACTGACCTCGACCGGCACGCCGATGCGCACCTCGATCGCAAGCATATCGACGTCGGCGGCGAAGCGGCCAGCCGAGTCCTGCGAAAAGCCGCGGAACTGAAAACTGCCGCGCGCCGTCACCTCGATCGTGCCGTTGCCGTGCCGTGCGGCCGATTCGCAGAGCCCGACCAACTGGTTGGGCGAAAGGCCGCCGGAAAGCGGTGAAAGCCGGATAAGCAGGCCGTCACCGGTCAACATCGGCGCCGAGAGCGCCGGGCAGGCGCCGCGTCGCAGCGGGGCGGTCATGCGGCCCGCTCCAGCGCAGAGGCTTCGACGATCAGGGCGGCGAGGTCGTCGTCGATCGAGTTGCGCAGCGGGTGCCAAAGGCCGCGACGGCGGGCAGCGGCGAAACGCTCGGCGATGACGCGCGCAGCGGCCGGGTTTTCGCGCATCAGGAAGGCGCGCACCTCGGCGTCGCCGAGATAGGCGTCGTGCACTGCCTCGATCAGCGCGCCGGGGATGGCGTTGGTGGTTTCGGCGAAGCCGACCAGCCGGTCGACGGTTTCGGCAAATTCTGACGCGCCGCGCGGCCCGTGCCGCATCTGGCCGGCGATGAAGCGCCGGTTGGTGGCGCGCGCCCGGACCACGCGGGTGACGGCCTCGGTGACCGAGCGCGGGCGCGGGTGCGCCGGGTCGGTGGTGTCGAGTACGATCACGTCGGCGTTCCTGCCGAGCGCGGCGAGCGCGGCCGAAAAGCCGCCGATGAAGGCAACGTCGGCGGAACCCTCGAGGAGGTCGCGGGTCGGGTCGTCGCCGGTATGGACAAGCAGGTCGGCCGCGGCGATGCGGTCGGCGAAGGCGCCGGGGGCCGCGCGACCCTCGCCGTCGGCGCCGCCATAGGCATGCGAGGCTGCCGCCAGATAGGCCTTGCCGATGTCTTCGCGCGCGCTCCAGTCGCCGCGTGCCAAAATGTCCTCGACGCCGGCGCCGTAGGTGCCGGGCGAGGAGCCGAAGACGCGCGGCGGAACCGCGCCGGCTGCGCGCGTGGCTTCGGCGAGCGGGTTGTCCACGGCGTCCTCGTCAATGGCGGCGACGGCTCGGGCGGCGGCGTCCATGAGCGCGATCTGGGTCGGGAACATGTCGCGGAACAGGCCGGAGATGCGCCAGGTGACGTCGACGCGGGGGCGGCCGAGCGTCGCCTGCAGCAGCACCTCGATGCCGGTGACGCGGCCGGTGGCGGCGTCCCATGACGGGCGGCAGCCCATCAGCGACAGGCCCTGCGCGATCTCCTCGCCGCCGGTGCGCAGCGAGGCGCTGCCCCACAGGTCGATCACCAGGGCGCGTGGCCAGTCGCCGTGCTCCTGCAAGTAGCGGCGCAGCACGTCGTCGGCGGCCGCCTTGCCGAGGTCGAAGGCGGTCGGCGTCGGCATCGTGCGCGGATCGGCGGTGAACAGATTGCGGCCTGTCGGCAGCACGTCGGTGCGGCCACGTGCCGGCGCACCGGCCGGCCCGGCGCGGACGTGGCGACCGTCGAGCGCGGCGAGTAGCGCCTCGCGCTCGCTGGCCGCGCTTTCGAGCCGCTTCGCGTCCGCTTCGCCGTCGGCGGATCGGCCATACACATGCAGCCCGTCCTTTACGGCGAAATCCTTGAGGTCGCAGAGCCAGGCGTCGATGCGGCGCAGCGCCTCGTCGGGGGCGTCCGTGCCGGCGACGCCGGCCTCTGACGCCAGCCCGGTTTTTTGCGCGGTCTCGACGATCAGTTTCGCCAGGCGGTCGCGGCGGCGGCGGTCGAGGCCGTCGGCCTGCGCGTATTCGTCGACGAGGCGTTCGAGCTTCTGCCGCTCCTCGTCATGGCCGGCGGCGGTCATCGGCGGCGGCAGATGGCCGAGCGTGACGGCGGCGATGCGCCGCTTCGCCTGCGCGGCCTCGCCCGGGTTGCTGACGATGAACGGGTAGACGACGGGCAGGGCGCCGGTGACGATCTCCGGGAAGCAGCCCTTGCTCAACGCCACGACCTTGCCCGGCAGCCATTCCAGCGTGCCGTGCGCGCCGACATGCACCAGCGCATGGCAGCCGAGATGTTCGCGCAGCCACAGGCCGAAGGCGACCAGCGCGTGGCGGGGTGGCAGCGTTGCGTCGTGATAATCGGCGCGGCGGTCGGCGGAGCGGCCGCGGTCCGGGGCGAGGGCGACGGTGACATTGCCGAAGGTGGCGGCGCGGAAGGGGAAGGACAGGCTGGGATCCGAGGGATGCGCGCAAGGGCGCAAACGCTCGCAATCTGCCTCCGCACCGCCCCACGCAGCCTCGATCGCAGCGATCGCCTCTTCCGGCAATTCGCTGGCCATCCGCCGGTAATCCCCCAGCGACAAGCCGTGATCGCCTCGCTCCAGCAGATCAAGCAGCGCGCGCGGCGATTGCGGGATCGAATCGACCGAATATCCAGCGGCCTTCAGGTCGTGCAGCATGGCGAGCACGCTGGCCGGCACGTCGAGCCCGACCGCATAGCCGGTGCGGCCGGGCGCGGAGGGATAGTCAGGGATCAGGATCGCCAGCCGGCGGTTCTCGCGCGGTGTTGCGGCCAGGCTCAGGTGGGCGGCGATGCGGGTCGCGACCTGCTCGACGCGGTCCGGCTCCGGCATGTTGGCCTGGGCGGTGAAGCCGAGTGCCGGGTCGGCGGCACTTTGTGCCTTGAAGGAGATCGCACCGGCCAGGATGCGGCCGTCGAGCTCCGGCATGACGACATGCATGGCGAGATCGGCGGGTGCCAGCGCGCGCGGATTGTCCTGCCAGGCTTCGCGCCGCGTCGTGGCGACGATCACCTGGAACACCGGCACCTCCGCGCGGTCGAACAGCGTGTCGGCGCCGGGTTCGGCGCTGGCGGCGAAGGCCGTGGCGGTGATGATTGCGGCCGGGGCGAGGTCGCGTATGGCCGCCTCGACGAAGGCCACCGATTCGGCGTCCTTCAGGCCGGCGACGAAGACCGGCACCGGTCTGATGCCTTTTGCCAGCAGCGCGGCGCTGAGGGCGTCGATGGGGGCGACATCGTCGGCGAGCAACATCGAGCGGTAGAACAGGATGAGGGCGGTTGCACCCTCCCCCTCGAGGGGATGGTGGCCGCGGAGCGGTCGGGAGGGGTCCTCGCGGCCGGACTCCGGCGCTTTTTGAGGCTGTGCGTCGGCTTGCATTGAATCGCCAGCACTTTCCAACGCAGGCCGAGCGCTGCCTCTGCCGACCCCCTCTGACCGCTGCGCGGCCATCTCCCCCTCGAGGGGGGCGAGGACGCCGCGCCTTTGGTAAAACCCCGCCTTCGGCACTGCGGTTGGCGCATCCGTCGCGCTTTCGCCGCGAGCCAAAGCGTTGAGACGGCGCGCCAGGCCGTCCATGTTGGCCGGTCCGCCTTCGCGGAAAAACGCCAGCAGGGCGTCGAGTTCGTCGCGCGGCAGCGTCGAGCACTCGACCAGCCGCTCGTCCTGTTCTCGGCATTCGCCCGGCAGCAGCGCCAGGCGGATGCCGTTGGCGCGGGCGAGCGCGGCGAGCTGGTCGCAACCGTAGCGCCACCAGTCGTAGCCGCCGAGCAGGCGCACCAGGATCACCTTGGCATGCGCGGCGACCTTTTCTGCCCACAAATCGACCGACATTGGGTGGCGGAGGTCGCGCAGCGCGGCGAGCCGCATCGACGGCGAGGCGGCGCCGCCGCGTTTCCAGGCGGACGCCAGCGCCGCGAGATCGCTGTCGGTGAAGGACAGCGCCACGACATCCGCCGGCGACTGGCGCAGGTCGACCGGCTCGATCAGGTCGTCGAGCGAGGCGGAGGTGGTGGGCAGGATGTGCACGGGGCGATCCTAACCCGAGCGACTTTCCGTCGATAGGCGCATGTGTGCTGGTCAGCCTATCAGAATCTTCTCCACCGCTTCCCGGTCGAGGCCCCGCAGGCCGATCACCACCAGCCGCGAGCGGCGGTCGTCGGCCTCGGTCCAGGCGCGGTCGTAATAGTGGTTGACGCGCGGGCCGACGGCCTGCACCAGCAACCGCATCGGCTTGCCGTCGACGGCGACGAAACCCTTCATGCGCAGCACGTTCTGGCTTTCGGCGGCGGCGGCGATGCGGCGCGCCAGTTCGTCCGGGGCGGCGACGGCAGGCAGTTCGACGATGAAGGAATCGAAGTCGTCATGCTCGTGGTCGAGTTCGTCGTCGTGATGGGTTTTGCGGTTCTCGATGTCGTCCTCGACGGCGAGGCCGAGGCCGAGCAGCACCGACGGGTCGACGCGGCCCTGTGCGGTCGGCACGATCTTCACGGCACGCGCCAGATGTCCGTCGATCAGCTCGCGCGCCTTGCCGGCCGCGTCGGCGTCCATCAGGTCGCTCTTCGAAAGGATGACCAGGTCGGCGCAGGCCACCTGGTCCTCGAACACCTCCTCGACCGGGTCGTCATGGTCGAGCGAATCGTCTGCGGCGCGCTGCGCGGCGAGCGCGTCCATGTCGGACGCGACCTTTCCGGCGGCAAGCGCCGGGCCGTCGACGACCGCGACGACGCCGTCCACGGTGACGCGGCTCTTCACCGTCGGCCACTGGAAGGCCTGCACCAGCGGCTTCGGCAGAGCGAGGCCGGAGGTCTCGATGATGATGTGGTCGACCTTCGGCTCCTTGGCGAGGATCTGGTCGAGCGCCGGCACGAAATCGTCGGCGACGGTGCAGCACAGGCAGCCATTGGCGAGCTCGATGATGTTTTCCTCGGGGCAAGCCTCGACGCCGCAGCCCTTGAGAATCTCGCCGTCGATGCCGACGTCGCCGAACTCGTTGACGATCAGCGCCAGCCGCCGCCCGCCGGCGTTTTCGAGGATATGGCGGATCATCGTCGTCTTGCCGGCGCCGAGAAAGCCGGTGACGACGGTGCAGGGAACGCGGTTGAGCGAAGCGGTCATGAAGGGTCCTCGAGGATGGCAAGGGGCGGGACGCGGGCGACCAGCCCGCGCTTGAGGCAGTCCGGGCGGCCGCGCCAGGGCAGCAGGCCGTCGGTCGACGTCGAATAGAGCAGGGCGCCGGCGACAAGGTGAGGCGCGTCTTCCGCGGTGAGGTCGCCGAAAACGTAGCTCCAGCAACCGTCGCGCAGCAGCGCGGCGCTGAGGCGGCGTTTGCAATTGCCGAGGCACTCGACCTGGCGGACATTTATGCCGGTGCCGCGGGCCGTCTCGCGCACCCGGTCGCCGAGAATCTCGCCCGGGCGCGGGCGCGCGTCCGAGCCGGTCGCGTCGCGGCAGGACGAGCAGACGATCAGCGTCACCTCTTCCACCGGAACGGCGGATTCGATCGTCGGATGCGGGTCGACTGTCACGTTTTCGCGGCTCCTCGTCCGGGTCACCCGCCGGACAGTGGGATTTCGATGCTGACGGCAGGTCTCCTGGCTCGCGGTTTATCGCCCGTCGCCGCCTTCCCGGAGTTTTCCAGTGGCTTTCGGCGCGGGCTAGCCGCCTACAGTTGCGGGGACAGCCGCGGCGTTGGGCGAAAATCCCGCACCGCATTCCCTCTTAGCCCCCGCCGTTGCGGGCGGAGGACCGTCGACGGCGATTTACGCCCCGGCGATGGAGCCTGTCAACGCGGCTGGCGCAGCGAGCAGGTCGGCCAGCGCGGGTCCCAGATCACCGGCCGGCAGCACCTCGATGCGCTCCAGCCCGAGCCACCCGCGCATCAGCTCCAGCTCGGCGGCAAGCGCTGCGGCGGTATCCGCCGGCGCGCCGGGCTCGCCATATGCCGCCAGCATGCGCAGCACCCCGGCCGGCCGGTCGGCCTTCAGGTCGACCCGCGCCGCGATGGTGTCGCCGAGCAGGAACGGCAACACGTAATAGCCGTATTGGCGTTTCTCGGCAGGCGTGTAGATCTCGATGCGGTAGCGGAAGTCGAAAAGCCGCTCGGCGCGCGCCCGCTCCCACACCAGTGGGTCGAATGGCGCGAGCAGGGCGCGCGCCTCGACCTTGCGTGGCAGGCGCGCGCCGGTGAACAGGTAGGCCTGGTTCTTCCAGCCCTCGACGGCGACCGGCAGCAGTTCGCCGGCCTCCACCAACTCCTCGATGCGGCCCTTCACGTCACCGGGCGACAGCCGATAGTAGTCCCGCAGGTCGCCATAGGTGGCGACGCCGAGTGCGCGTGCCGAGCGACGCAGCAGGTCGCGGTGCGCATCCTCCGGCGCCGGTTGCGGCAAAGCAAGGATTTCCGGCGGCAGCACCCGCTCCGGCACGTCGTACAGCCGCTCGAAGCCGCGGCGCGATGCGGTCGTGATCTTGCCTGCCCAGAACAGCCATTCGAAGGCGTGTTTCTCGTTGCTCCAGCCCCACCAGCCGCCCTTGCCCTTGGCTCCGTCGATGTCGGAAGCGGCGATCGGTCCATGGTCGGCGACGCGGCGGTGGATTTCGTCGATGAGCGGGCGGTTGCCGTCGGCCCAGCGGGCGAGGCCCTTGTAGATTTCCTGATCGTCGTTGGCGGCCGCCCGCTCCATGCGCCAGCGGATCAGCGGCCAGGTTTCGAGCGGCAGCAGCGACGCCTCGTGCGCCCAGTATTCGAACAGCAAACGCTTCCGGCCAGGCGAGGCGATCTCGTCGAGCAATCCCATGGGGTAGGGCCCAAGTCGCGAGAACAGCGGCATGTAGTGGGCGCGCACGACGGCGCTGACCGAGTCGATCTGCAGCAGGCCGAGCCGGTCGAGTACCTTTGTTATATGGCGGCGGGTAATCGGCCCGGCCGGACGAGGCTCGGCCAGGCCTTGCGCGGCAATGGCAATGCGGCGGGCGAGCGCGCGGGAGATTTTTTCCTTCATCGCGGGAATCGGCGTTTGCTGGACATCACGCCATATGGACAGTCGGCGCGCCGGCCGTCCACTGGTAGTCCCGAACCTGCTGACAGCGTGGGTACCGGAGCCGGCCATGCCGCCGGCATCAGGCCGTCAGCGCAAGCGCCAATTGATGCCAACGCATGACGCTGATGCCATCGCGCTGATCGATCGCCAGGAGATGATCCTCGTCCAGAATGTCGAACAGGGGTGTTAGTCCCGGCGGACGCGACCTTACGGAGAGCTTGAGATGAAGCGTATCGGGATAGACCCAGATCTGCGAACACAACCACCCGAAATATGGTGGGTCGGCGTCGCGGTCGGGCTTATCCCACCGCTCGCCCATTCGCCAGAAGCTTGCTTCGCTGAGCGACGACCACACTGAGAAGGCAAGCGGATTTGGATGGCCGTGGATCGGTATTTCGATTTGGCCGCGAATGAAAAAAGTACTGCCGTCGACCACGCATTGATCGTCGGTCAGTTCCACGCGATGTTCGAACTCGTCGTCGGCGACAAATCCTCGCCAGGGGGCTTCGACCCCGAAGCATTCAGGCACGTCGTCGTGTTCAACCCCGCATATTTTGCAGTTCCACCCCACTCCACGCCCTTTCAGAAGTGCGTCCGGGATCGAGTTTATAGCGCGCTATTGCCGGGCTACGCCATGGCTGGCAGGCGGAAACGCAAACTCCTTGCAATGCGGCTTGCTTCGCCCCGTGGCCTGCGCTAACCCTCGCCGCATCGCAGCAAGGTTTCGGGCGCTGGCCGAGCGGGTCAGACTGTCGCGGTCCCAGCCTCCGTTTCCATGCTAAGATCAGGATTGGATCGCCAACGGAAGGTCGGAGCATGGACGGGCTGCTGAGTTCATATCTTCCCGTCGTCATTTTCCTCGGTGTATCGATCGTCATACCGCTGGCACTGGTGGTCGCACCGTATCTCATCGCTTACCGCAATCCCGATCCGGAGAAGCTGTCGGCCTACGAGTGTGGTTTCAACTCCTTCGACGACGCGCGCATGAAATTCGACGTGCGCTTCTACCTGGTGTCGATCCTGTTCATTATATTCGACCTCGAGGTCGCATTCCTGTTTCCGTGGGCGGTCTCGTTCGGTGAGATCGGCATGCTCGGCTTCTGGTCGATGATGATTTTCCTTGCTGTGCTGACCATCGGCTTCATCTACGAGTGGAAGAAGGGCGCGCTGGAATGGAACTGAGCAACTCCACCGCGCTCGTCGCGCCGCAGCCGAAGGGCATTCTCGACCCGCGCACCGGCAAGCCGGTAGGCTCCGACGACGTGTTTTTCGGCGAACTCAACAATGAATTGTCCGACAAGGGTTTCCTCGTCACCTCGTCCGAGGCGCTGATCACCTGGGCGCGCACCGGCTCGCTGATGTGGATGACCTTCGGCCTCGCCTGCTGCGCCGTCGAGATGATGCACATCTCGATGCCGCGCTACGACGCCGAGCGTTTCGGTATCGCGCCGCGCGCTTCGCCGCGCCAGTCGGACGTGATGATCGTCGCCGGCACGCTGACCAACAAGATGGCGCCGGCGCTGCGCAAGGTCTACGACCAGATGCCGGAGCCGCGCTACGTCATCTCCATGGGCTCCTGCGCCAATGGCGGCGGCTACTACCACTATTCCTACTCGGTCGTGCGTGGCTGCGACCGCGTCGTGCCGGTCGACATCTACGTGCCGGGCTGCCCGCCGACCGCCGAGGCGCTGCTCTACGGCATCCTGTTGCTTCAGAAGAAAATCCGCCGCACCGGCACGATCGAACGGTAAGGCGATGGCTGAACCCGACGATATGATTATTCCTATGTTGCGCGAAATGCGCGCGGAAATGGCGCACGAGTTTGGTCAGGTAAAAAAGCGGCTGGAGGCGCTCGAATCCGGACAGCGTAACATCCGCTCCGCCCTTGCTGGCGAGACTGTGCTTGCGCGTGTCGTTGTTGGCGAATTTGAAGAGCGGCTCGAAGCCTTGGAAAAGGAAGTCAAGGCGTTGGCGGGGCCAAAATGAGCATGTCCAGCTCTGACGTCATTGCCAGGATACGAGCCCTAAAATCGAATCCTTCGAGTTTTGAAGCATATGCGGCGGAGCTAAATGCTCTTATCGAAATCGGTCCAGCCGATGTCGACGCTGATCTCAATGTCGTGGACGCTGCTTTCTCGATCGTTTCGCTTCGACGGCGGCTCACTGCGCTTGAGAAAGAAGTTCGCGAACTGGAGGCGCATAAGTGAGCGAAGCCCTAACCGATCTCTCGGCCTATCTCTCCGAGAAGCTTGGCCGGCGTCTGGAAAGCGCTGTGCTGGCCTATGGCGAGCTGACGCTGTCAGTCGAGGCCAACGACATCGTCGACGTCCTGACTTTTCTGAAAACCGACGTGCAGTGCCAGTTCGTGTCGTTCATCGACATTTCCGGAGCCGACTATCCGTCGCGGGCAAGGCGCTTCGACGTCGTCTACCATCTGCTGTCGCCGCGCCAGAACTTGCGCATCCGTGTCAAGCTCCAGGCTGACGAGGAGACGATGGTGCCGTCGGTCACCGGCGTCTATCCGGGCGCCGACTGGTTCGAGCGTGAGGCCTACGACCTCTACGGCATCCTGTTTTCCGACCATCCCGACCTGCGCCGGCTGCTCACCGACTACGGCTTCGAAGGCCATCCACTGCGGAAAGACTTTCCGCTGACCGGCTTCGTCGAGGTGCGCTACGACGATGAAGCCAAGCGCGTCGTCTACGAGCCCGTCGAACTGAAGCAGGAATTCCGCAACTTCGACTTCATGTCGCCCTGGGAAGGCACGGACTATGTGCTGCCGGGGGATGAGAAGGCGAAGCAGTGAATGGTGAATGGTGAATGGTGAATGGACGACAAGCCGGACCAGATACGCGACTATCGCGATCTGATTGTCTGGAAGGAAGCCATGGATATCTCCGAATTGGTCTATTCGTTTACCCGTGCGTTTCCGCGCGAGGAGACGTTCGGTATAGCGTCGCAGATGCGCCGTGCTGCCGTTTCAATTCCGTCGAACATCGCGGAGGGTTTCGGGCGCGCGCAACGCAGGTCGTTCGTTCAGTTTTTGCGCATCGCTCAAGGTTCGTTAAAGGAACTGGAAACGCAGACCCTGTTGTGCGGTCGCATCGGTTTTCTGACGGCGGACGAAGTTGCCGGCCTCATGTCGCGTTGCGAGCGGCTTGGCAAAAGGCTAGTTCAGTTCGTGCGGTCTTTAGAGCGACGGGAGAGTGGCAGATGACCATTCACCATTCACCATTCACCATTCGCCGCGGAGCGCTCCATGGCTGAAACCTCCGTCCGCAACTTCAACATCAATTTCGGGCCGCAGCACCCTGCCGCGCATGGCGTTTTGCGCCTCGTGCTCGAGCTGGACGGCGAGGTGGTCGAGCGCGTCGATCCGCATATCGGCCTGCTGCACCGCGGCACCGAGAAGCTGATCGAGGCAAAGACCTACCTGCAGGCCGTGCCGTATTTCGACCGGCTCGACTATGTCGCGCCGATGAACCAGGAGCATGCCTTCGCGCTCGCGGTCGAGCGGCTGCTTGGCCTCGAGGTGCCGATCCGCGGCCAGTTGATCCGCGTGCTCTATTCCGAGATCGGCCGCATCCTGTCGCACCTGCTCAACGTCACCACGCAGGCGATGGACGTCGGCGCGCTTACCCCGCCGCTGTGGGGCTTCGAAGAGCGTGAGAAGCTGATGGTGTTTTACGAGCGGGCCTGCGGCGCGCGCATGCACGCAGCCTATTTCCGGCCGGGTGGCGTGCATCAGGACCTGCCGCAGAAGCTTGTCGAGGATATAGGCAAGTGGATCGATCCGTTCCTGCAGACGGTGAAGAATCTCGACGAATTGCTGACCGGCAACCGCATCTTCAAACAACGCAACGTCGACATCGGCGTGGTGTCGCTGGACGATGCCTGGGCCTGGGGTTTTTCCGGCGTGATGGTGCGCGGCTCTGGTGCCCCCTGGGACCTGCGCAAGAGCCAGCCCTACGAATGTTATCCCGAGATGGAATTCGACATCCCGATCGGCAAGAACGGCGACTGTTACGACCGCTATCTCATCCGCATGGAGGAGATGCGGCAGTCGGCGAAAATCATGCGCCAGTGCGTCGACCGGCTGCTCGGCAAGGAAGCGAGCGGCCCGGTCTCGAACATGGACGGCAAGGTCGTGCCGCCGAAGCGGCCGGCCATGAAGCGCTCGATGGAAGCGCTCATCCATCACTTCAAGCTCTACACCGAGGGCTACCATGTGCCGGCCGGCGAGGTGTACGCCGCCGTCGAGGCGCCGAAGGGCGAGTTCGGCGTCTATCTGGTCTCCGACGGCACCAACAAGCCGTATCGCTGCAAGCTCAGGGCACCGGGTTTCGCGCATCTGCAGGCTATGGACTTTTTGTGCCGGGGGCACATGCTCGCCGACGTCTCGGCGGTACTGGGCTCGCTCGACATCGTGTTCGGCGAGGTGGATCGCTGATCGACGCCTCGTCTCGAATTGGAGGGAATTCGATGAAGACGACGATCATTGCCGCTTCGCTTTTGCCGCTCGCCACGCCGGCGCTGGCGCAGGACAAGCCGACCGTGGAAAGCCTGCTCAAGCAGGGCTACGAGGTGGTCGGAGCATTCCCGTCCAACGCCGGTCCCGGGCTGCTGCTCGAAAACGACGACGATCAACTGATGATGTGTTTCGTTGCCGAGACGCCGCAGTCGGCAGAAATCACCACGCAATACTGCAAGCCGGTGAAATAGCTCAGCCGAACGGCTGCGCCTTCGGGGGAGGGCGGCATGGGTTCTGGTCCGGTGTTCCGGTCCACGCTGGAATGGATCACGGTCGTTTGCGCGATCGTCGGCACGGCCGCTGCGACGTGGCAGGGTTATCTTCTGTCGACGACCTATCTTCAGCCGTTTCAGGCCAACCGCCAACTGCAGCAGATGGACGTCTGCGCCGAGTTCGTATTCCGGGCGGCCGAGTTCCTGGTGTCGATCAAGCTTGCGCAGTTTGACTACAACAAAGCGGTAGCTGGCGCGAAGGTCACTGACAGCGATTTGCTTCCACACCGTACACGCGGCGAAATCGCCGAGAACGTCAAGCAACTCGATGTCGCTATGGCGCGCCTTAAGTTCTACGCGGATAGGACGACGGTCACCGACATTCAGAGCCTTGAGGTTGCACAGGTTGTTATGCTCACCTACCTCGCTCCAGATGAGGACGTGGCGTCGAACGACAGATTCAACGAGGCCAGTAAGGATTACTCGGACGCGCTCGACAAGGTGCAGGGCGACTGCAAAAGAGTCATTTCCGGAGAAGTGGTAGGCGACGTCTGAGTTCACTTTCCTCTGTTCGCTTTGTTCGTCGCCACTTTAGGGTCGAGCAAGCAGGAATAACCTCCGAGTAATGGATCGCGCGTAAGGTCCACACCGCCCGTGGCGGCCTCCTGGCTTTCATGCGGGAGGCTGGGCTGCGCGAAAGCCCGGCAGGGTCCGGCGGAAGGGGATTGCCATGCACGATGTGATCCGAAACGGCATGACCATCGATGCGCGGACCGGACGGGTCGAGGGCGCAAGGCTCGGCGAACGCGCCGCCGTGCTGATGATGCGTTCGGCGCTGGAACTCGCGCTTATGCGCATGGGCAATCTCGGCTTCTCTTATGTCGCTCGCCTGGCGCGCACGCTTTTCCCGAGCGACCGGCCGATGGTGTTCGTGATCTCCGACGATGGAAAACTGCGCGTGCGCTATTGCGATCCGTACTGGTCGCTGCTCACTGCGCCCAGCTTCCGCTACGAGCCGTCGGTGCGCAACCTGCTCGCCGATTCGCGCGATATCGCTTACGGTTTTATCGACGGCGGCGCCAATCACGGCTTCTGGTCGGTGCTGGTGAGCGGCGAGGCGTTGGGGGCAAAGCCCAGCGTAGCGATTGAGGCCGCCTCCGACACCTTCCGCAACCTCGAGGACAACCAGCGCCTCAACGGCGGGCGTTTCGTCGCGCTCAACAAGGCGATTGGCGCAGTGAGCGGCGAGCATGTGCGCATCTACGGCGCCAAGCATGAGGCGCGCTCGACGGTGGCGCCGTCGGAAGCGGCTGTGCCGATCCTCGACTGCGAGACGATTACCGTGGACGACATCGCCGCCATGCCGGTTTTTGTCGGGCTCGAGAAATTCATCGTCAAGCTGGACGTCGAGGGCGTCGAGATCCCCGCCTTTTCCGGCGCGACACGGCTGCTCGACATGGATACTGCCTTCATCTTCGAGGAGCACGGCTCCGACCCCGGCAATGCGGTGACGCGCCATGCGCTGGACGTGCTGAAGATGCGTGTCTTCTGGCTGGGTGAGGGCCAGCGCCAGGAGATCCGCTCGGTCGAGCAACTCGGGCCGATCAAGCGCTTCCGTCGCCAGGGCTACGACATGGTGGCGAGCCGCAGCCCGTTCTGGATCAAACGGCTCGAGCGGCTGGCCGGTATGTCGACGACCGCCCGCTGACCCTACGGGCGCCCCGCGAGGCCACCGGTAAACCACCGATTTCAACCGATTCAAGGCGGCAGCCGCGGGTCGTTCAACTGTGGCCAAGCTGTGGCAATCGGCTACTGGCCTTTTGCAGCGCGTGTGTTAGAACGCAACGCAACATAACCGTCCAAAAAGTGCACGGAGCACCATGTCCGTTCGCCGTCTCGCCGAGCCAGCCGTCCAGCCAGCCACCTTCGCCTTCAACGCGGCGATGGCGGACGAGGCCAAGAAATGGATCGGCAAATACCCGCAGGGTCGCCAGCAGTCCGCCATCATCCCGCTGCTCATGCTGGCGCAGGATCAGGACGGCTGGGTCACCAAGGCTGCCATCGAACACGTCGCCGACATGCTCGAAATGCCGTACATCCGCGCGCTCGAAGTCGCGACCTTCTACACGCAGTTCCAGCTTAAGCCGGTCGGCACACGCGCCCACGTCCAGGTCTGCGGCACCACGCCCTGCATGATCATGGGCGCCGAGAAGCTGATCGACGTCTGCCGCTCGAAGATTCATCATGACCAGTTCCACACCAACGACGGCGGCACGCTGTCGTGGGAGGAGGTCGAGTGCCTGGGCGCCTGCGTCAACGCGCCGATGGTGATGATCTTCAAGGACACCTACGAGGACCTGACGCCAGAGCGCCTGGCCGAGATCATCGATGCCTTCGACGCCGGCAACGGCGATACGGTCAAGCCGGGGCCGCAGACGAGCCGCAGCGTCTCGGCCCCGATCTCCGGCCTGACCAGTCTTGCCGACGAGGCCACTATTGTGCGGGCGGCACGTGAATGGAAGGCGGCCGCGGCCAACGCCGCCGCGCCGGCGGGCGAGGCGGCGACGGTGCCGCCATCTCAGGCGGCCAAGCCGAAGACCGACGCACCGGAAACCAATCCTGCCCTGAAGACGCCGTCGCCGGAAAAGGCCAGCCAGAACGGCGAGAAGGCCGCGAGCGTCAGTGCTCCTGCCCATTCGGAGGCCGCTGCCAACAAGGCGGCGGAAGCGGTCGAGAAGGCGGACAAGCCGCGCACCGCGCGGGCGGTGCGCAGCGAACCGGCCGCCGCGTTCAAGGCGCCGGAGGCGCGGCAGGCTGCGAAGCCGGTCACAGCAAAGCCGTCGCTCGATGACGGGAATCGCCCGGCCGCGATCGAGAAGCCGACCCAGGTCGACGATCTCAAGCTGATCTCGGGCGTCGGCCCGAAGATCGAAGGCATCCTGCACTCGCTCGGCATCTATACGTTCGCGCAGGTGGCTGCATGGAAGCAGGCCGAGCGCGAGTGGGTCGACGGCTACCTCAACTTCAAGGGCCGCATCGAGCGCGACGACTGGATCAAGCAGGCTGACGCGCTCGCAAGGGGTGGTGTCGCGGAATACATCCGTGTGTTCGGGAGGGAGCCGCGCTGATGGAATTCTCTTTGCGTAACATCATCATCCTGGTCGTTTGCATCGTTGTGGCAAACCTGTTGCTTGTACTGCTGCGGAGCTTGGTCGATTTGCCTTTCGCAGACGGCCTCGAAAGCGCCGTGGCCACCGGGGTTGGTGCTCTGGCATGGTTCTTTATCGTGCCGCGCCTCAGGGGATCGAGAAATGCTGGCTGACAAGGACCGCATCTTCACCAACATCTACGGCCTGTTCGACCAGTCGCTGAAAGGCGCGATGCAGCGCGGGCTGTGGGACGACACCAAGGGGCTGCTCGACAAGGGGCGCGACTGGATCATCAACGAGATGAAGGCGTCCGGCCTGCGCGGCCGCGGCGGCGCAGGTTTTCCGACCGGCCTGAAATGGTCGTTCATGCCCAAACAGAGCGACGGCCGTCCGTCCTACCTGGTCGTCAATGCCGACGAGTCGGAGCCCGGAACCTGCAAGGACCGCGACATCTTGCGGCACGATCCTCACACGCTGGTGGAAGGTTGCCTGGTTGCCGGCTTCGCCATGGGTGCGATCGCCGCATACATCTACGTGCGCGGCGAATTCATCCGTGAGCGCGAGGCGCTGCAGCGGGCGATCGACGAAGCCTATGACGCGAACCTGATCGGCAAGAACAACAAGAACGGCTACGACTTCGACATCTACGTGCACCACGGCGCCGGCGCCTATATCTGCGGCGAGGAGACGGCGCTGCTTGAGAGCCTCGAAGGCAAGAAGGGCCAGCCGCGGCTGAAGCCGCCTTTCCCCGCCAATATGGGCCTCTACGGCTGCCCGACCACGGTCAACAACGTCGAGTCGATCGCGGTGGCGCCGACCATCCTGCGGCGCGGCGCCGCCTGGTTCTCGTCCATCGGCCGGCCCAACAATGTCGGCACGAAACTGTTCATGCTGGTCGGCCACGTGAACACGCCCTGCACGGTCGAGGAGGCGATGGGCATCACCTTCCGCGAGCTGGTTGAAAAGCATGGCGGCGGCGTCCGCGGCGGCTGGGACAATCTGCTCGCGGTCATCCCCGGCGGTGCGTCGTGCCCGGTGGTCAAGGCCGAGGACATCATCGACTGCCCGATGGATTTCGACGGTCTGCGTGAGCGCAAATCCTCCTTCGGCACCGCCGCTGTCATCATCATGGACAAGTCGACGGATATCGTGAAGGCGATCGCGCGACTGGCCTACTTCTTCAAGCACGAGAGCTGTGGACAGTGTACGCCCTGCCGCGAAGGCACCGGCTGGATGTGGCGGGTCATGGAGCGGCTGGTGCGCGGCGAGGCGCAGAAACGCGAGATCGACATGCTGCTCGACGTCACAAAGCAGATCGAGGGCCATACGATCTGCGCGCTGGGCGACGCCGCCGCCTGGCCGATCCAGGGCCTCATCCGCAATTTCCGCCCTGAGATCGAGCGGCGCATCGACGAGTTCACCCGCAACGCGCACCGGGCCGAGCCGGTGCTGGTGGCGGCGGAGTAACGAGCCTGCGGCGTAGGCATAGGCCCGCGCCGGTTAACAACGAAAAGACGATCGAAGGTGCGAGGGACGGCGTAGGCGGGCGAACCCGATAGACGGCATAGGAGATTGCCATGTCGATGTTTTCCATACCCGATGGGCTGCAGCCGGATACGACGATGCTGGACGACGTTATGAAGCAGACCCGGGCGCTGATGCCGGCAGAGTTGGCCGGCACCGTGAATCTCATGGCGCATCCGATTGCCGGCGCGGCGGCGATGACGGCGCTCGGCGTCGGCTTCGCCAGCCAGGCTTTCGGCGTCTGGTTCGGTGCGGTAAGCGGAGCCACCGCTGCGTCGCAGCGCCTGTTCCTCCCCATCTTCGACGAGTTCGCGGGAAGTGCCGACTCCTTCCGCGACGCCAGCCGCACGCCCAGAACACGGGCCGAGGGTACGGCCGCTTCGCTGCTGGCCGACGCGGGTGCCGTGGCAGAGGCACCGGTGGCGCGCACGAAGAAGGCAAAGCTTGCAAAGGCGTCGTCGGACGACGTCACGAAGGCACCGGAAGTGCCCCAGGTTGCCGTTGAACCAACGGGTGCGCCCAATCTCGCGCCTGAGCCCATTGCCCCGCAGGCCGATACGCCAGTGCCCGCCGCGGCGGCAACCGCGGCATCTGCAGAGAAACCGACAGGTACTGTGGCTGACGCTTCGGTTGAAGCGCTTGCCGAAGTTCCCGTAGAGGCCGCGGCCAAAGTTCCGGTCGACGAGAATGCTGAACAGCCGGTCACCGAGGCTGTCCCTGCGGCCGTCGTGTTGCCGCCGGAGGATTTCCGCAAGCCTGCGGCGATGGACAAGCCGGGGCAGCCCGACGACCTCAAGGTCATCTCCGGCATCGGACCGAAGCTGGAACAGGTGCTGAACGGCCTCGGGGTCTGGACCTACGCGCAGATCGCAGCCTGGGAACGCGCCGAGATCGCCTGGGTCGACGACACGCTCGGCTTCAAGGGCCGGACCGAGCGCGACGACTGGCTCGGCCAGGCGGCGAAGCTTGCCGCGCAGGCGAAGGCCTGAAGCGATGGTGCCGGCAAATCGCATCTCCGCTTACGGGAGGACGCGCACCTTGCGCAGTCCCGACCCGACCGATGCGCGGCGGTGAGGGGCGCATGCATCTCGCCCAGCTCAACATAGCCAGGCTGAAATACCCGATGGACGATCCGCGTGTCGCCGACTTCGTCGACAATCTAGACCGCGTCAACGCCGTCGCCGAGCGCAGCGACGGTTTCGTCTGGCGGCTGGTGGACGAGACCGGCGACGAAGCGGTGGATGGCGGCTTCGACGATCCGATGCTGGTCGTCAACATGAGCGTGTGGACGGACGCGGCGCGGCTGGAGCATTTCGTATGGAATACGGTGCACAAGCAGGTGTACCGCCGTCGCGCCGAGTGGTTCGGATTGATGGAAAAACAGTACTTGGTGATGTGGTGGGTTCCGGAAGGTCACGCGCCAGGCGTCGCGGAAGCGCGTGAACGACTTGAATTTCTGCACGAAAACGGCGACAGCGACTTCGCCTTCGGCTGGGCGCACCTGCCGCATGCGAAGCTCTGGCAGCAGGCGCGCTGCGCCTGATCGGGAAAGACGGGAATGGCAAAGCTCAAGGTCGACGGGAAAGAGATCGAGGTACCCGACCACTACACGCTGCTGCAGGCGGCGGAGGCGGCCGGCGCGGAAGTGCCGCGTTTCTGCTTCCATGAGCGGCTGTCCATTGCCGGCAACTGCCGCATGTGCCTGATCGAGGTTAAAGGCGGCCCGCCCAAGCCGGCGGCCTCCTGCGCCATGGGCGTGCGCGACCTTCGCCCCGGCCCGAACGGCGAGGCGCCGGAGATCTTCACGACCACGCCGATGGTCAAGAAGGCGCGCGAAGGCGTGATGGAATTCCTGCTCATCAACCATCCGCTCGACTGCCCGATCTGCGACCAGGGTGGCGAATGCGACCTGCAGGACCAGGCGATGGCCTTTGGCGTCGATTCGTCGCGCTACAAGGAGAACAAGCGCGCCGTCGAGGACAAATATATCGGCCCGCTGGTGAAGACGGTCATGAACCGCTGCATTCACTGCACGCGCTGCGTCCGCTTCACCACGGAAGTCGCCGGAATCTCGGAGCTTGGCCTGATCGGCCGCGGCGAGGACGCCGAGATCACCACCTATCTCGAACAGGCGATGACTTCGGAATTGCAGGGCAACGTCATCGACCTCTGCCCGGTCGGCGCGTTGACCTCGAAACCGTTCGCCTTCACGGCGCGGCCATGGGAGCTGACCAAGACCGAATCGATCGACGTCATGGACGCGGTCGGCTCGTCGATCCGCGTCGACAGCCGCGGCCGCGAGGTGATGCGCATCATGCCGCGCGTCAATGACCAGGTGAACGAGGAGTGGATCTCCGACAAGACGCGTTTCATCTGGGACGGGCTGCGCACCCAGCGCCTCGACCGGCCGTATGTGCGCCGGAACGGCAAGCTGGCGGCGGCAAGCTGGCCGGAGGCCTTCGCGGCCGTCAAGGCGGCCGTCTCGGCGGCGAGCCCGGATCGTATCGGTGCGATCGCCGGCGATCTGGCGGCCGTCGAGGAAATGTATGCGCTGAAGCTGCTGGTTGAGGCACTCGGCTCCGGGAACATCGACTGCCGCCAGGACGGCGCGGCGCTCGACCCAGCGCTCGGCCGCGGCAGCTACATCTTCAACCCGGGCATCGAGGGCATCGAGCAGGCCGATGCCATCCTGATCATCGGCGCCAACCCGCGCTACGAGGCGTCGGTGCTGAACGCCCGCATCCGCAAGCGCTACCGCATGAACGAGCCGGTCGCCATCGGCCTCATCGGCGAGCCGGTCGACCTGCGCTACCCATACGAGTCGCTGGGCGCCGGACCCGACACGCTGAAGGATCTTTCGGCCGGCAACGGCACGTTCTTCGAGACCCTCAAGGCGGCCAGGCATCCGCTGATCATCGTTGGCCAGGCGGCGCTGGCGCGTCCGGATGGCGCGGCGGTGCTCGGCCTCGCGGCACAGCTTGCGGCTGCCGTCGGCGCAGTCGCCGAAGGCTGGAACGGCTTTGCAGTGCTGCACAACGCCGCCGCCCGCGTCGGCGGTCTCGACATCGGCTTCGTGCCGGGCGAGGGCGGCAAGGATGTCGCCGCCATGCTTGGCGGTACAGACGTGCTGTTCCTGCTCGGCGCCGACGAGCTCGACCTGACGAAGGCAGGCAATGCCTTCGTCGTCTATATCGGTACGCATGGCGACAAGGGCGCGCATCGCGCCGATGTCATCCTGCCTGCAGCCGCCTACACGGAAAAGTCCGGCACCTACGTCAACACAGAGGGCCGGGTGCAGCAGACCAGCCGCGCCGGCTTCGCGCCGGGAGACGCGCGCGAGGACTGGGCGATTCTCCGGGCGCTATCGGACGTGCTTGGCAAGCGCCTGCCGTTCGATTCGCTGGCGCAGCTCAGGGTCGCGCTCCATCAGGCGCACCCGCATCTGGCGGAGATCGAAGGGATCGCCGCCGGCGGCGCCGACGACGTAGCCAATGCGGCGAAACTCGGCGGTGCATTGACCAAGACCGCGTTTGCATCGCCGGTCGAAGACTTCTATCTGACGAACCCGATCGCCCGGGCCTCCGCGGTGATGGCAGAATGCTCGGCCCTCGCCAGGGGCGGCTTCAAACAGGCAGCCGAATAGGGGCGAGCGATGGAATCCTTCCTCACAGTCTACGTCCTGCCCGCGCTGATCATGCTGATCAAGTCGGTGGTGCTGCTCGTCGTCCTGCTCGTCTTCGTCGCTTACCTGCTCTACGCCGACCGCAAGGTCTGGGCGGCGGTGCAGCTCCGGCGCGGACCGAACGTCGTCGGCCCCTGGGGCCTGCTGCAGTCCTTCGCCGACCTGTTCAAGTTCGTGTTCAAGGAGCCGGTCATCCCGTCCGGCGCCAACAAGGGCATCTTCCTGCTCGCCCCGATGGTCTCGGCGGCGCTTGCGCTGGCGACCTGGGCGGTCATCCCGGTCACCGAAGGCTGGGCCATCGCCAACATCAATGTCGGCATCCTCTACGTCTTCGCCATCTCGTCGCTGGAAGTCTACGGCGTCATCATGGGCGGCTGGGCGTCGAACTCGAAATATCCGTTCCTCGGCGCGCTGCGTTCGGCCGCGCAGATGGTGTCCTACGAAGTGTCCATCGGCTTCGTCATCATCACCGTGCTGCTCTGCGTCGGCTCGCTCAACCTCAGCGACATCGTGCTGTCGCAGCGGGATGGCATCGGCACGATGATCGGCCTGCCCAACACCTTCCTCGACTGGCACTGGCTGGCGCTGTTCCCGATGTTCGTCGTGTTCTTCATCTCGGCGCTGGCCGAGACCAACCGGCCGCCCTTCGACCTCGTCGAGGCCGAATCGGAACTCGTCGCCGGCCACATGATCGAATATTCGTCGACGCCGTTCCTGCTGTTCTTCCTCGGCGAATACGTGGCGATCGTTCTGATGTGCGCGCTCACCACCATCCTGTTCCTGGGCGGCTGGCTGCCGCCGTTCGACTTCGCGCCGTTCACCTGGGTGCCGGGCGTCATCTGGTTCGTGCTGAAGGTCTGCCTGGTGTTCTTCATGTTCGCCATGGTGAAGGCGTTCGTGCCGCGCTACCGCTACGACCAGCTTATGCGGCTCGGCTGGAAGGTGTTCCTGCCGATCTCGCTGGCGATGGTGGTGATCACCGCCGCCTTCCTCAAGCTGACGGGGCTGGCGTGATGTCGGCCGGGCTGATCGGTGCGTTGGTGGGCTTGGCGGTTGCCGCGGCGGACTATTACCTGCTGCGGCTGCTGGCCTCCCGCGTTGACCTGCCCGAGACCAAGAGGGTGCTTAACATAACCGGCCTCAGCCAGTTCGTGCTGATGCCGATCGTGGGCTGGTTCGTCGGCCCGCTGATTGCTGGAGAATAGAGATGTCAGCGCTAGCCCAGGCCGCCAAGTCGCTGTTGCTGAAGGAATTCGTCGGCGCGTTCTTCCTGTCGATGCGGCAGTTCTTCGCGCCCAAGCCGACTCTGAACTATCCCTTCGAGAAGGGACCGGTCAGCCCGCGCTTTCGCGGCGAGCACGCGCTGCGCCGCTATCCCAACGGCGAGGAGCGCTGCATCGCCTGCAAGCTGTGCGAGGCGATCTGCCCGGCGCAGGCCATCACCATCGAGGCCGGCCCGCGCCGCAACGACGGCACCCGCCGCACCGTGCGTTACGACATCGACATGGTGAAGTGCATCTATTGCGGCTTCTGCCAGGAGGCCTGCCCGGTCGACGCCATCGTCGAGGGGCCGAATTTCGAGTTCGCGACGGAGACGCGCGAGGAACTCTATTACGACAAGGACAAGCTGCTCGCCAACGGCGACCGGTGGGAGCGCGAGATCGCGCGCAACATCTCGCTGGACGCGCCGTATCGGTGAGAGCTCTCCTCTCCCCGTTTACGGGGAGAGGATGCCGGCAGGCAGGTGAGGGGCGGCGCCAACTGTCCAATGTCTGCGCGGCCTCTCATCCGGCCCTTCGGGCCACCTTCTCCCCGCGAGCGGGGAGAAGGAAGTAATGAAGTGGACGGGCGACGAAGGCCCGTCTAAGGAACACGGCGTTGCGGACCGGAGGCGGGCCGGATGCCAGCAACGCGCGGCGGGTCATGCGTCGCACGGCAAGGACGGAACCCGGGGGAACCCATGCTCAACGGACTAGAGGCGGCTTTTTTCTACCTCTTCGCCTTTGTCGCGGTCGCGGCGGCCTTCATGGTCATTTCCGCGCGCAACCCCGTGCATTCGGTGCTTTATCTCATCCTGACGTTCTTCAACGCCGCGGCGCTGTTCCTGCTGACCGGCGCCGAATTCCTGGCGATGATCCTGCTCGTCGTCTATGTCGGCGCCGTCGCTGTGCTGTTCCTGTTCGTCGTCATGATGCTCGACGTCGACTTCGCCGAGCTGAAGAGCGGCGCCCTGCAATATGCGCCGATCGGCGCGCTGGTCGGCATCATCCTTGCGGCCGAGCTGATCGTCGTGCTCGGCGGCTACACCTTCGCGCCGGAACTTGCCTCGACCGTGTCGAAGCCAATGCCCGACCTGTTGACGCGGCACAACACCGCCGCGCTCGGCGACATCCTCTACACGGACTACATCTATTTCTTCCAGGTGGCGGGGCTGATCCTGCTGGTCGCCATGATCGGCGCGATCGTGCTGACCTTGCGCCACCGCGAAGGCGTCAAGCGCCAGGATATTTCGCGCCAGGTGGCGCGCACGCCGGCCACCGCCATCGAAATCAAGAAGGTCGAAACGGGGAAGGGGATCTGACGATGAGCGTCGGCATCGCGCATTATCTCACGGTCTCGGCCATCCTGTTCACGCTCGGCGTGTTCGGCATCTTCCTCAACCGCAAGAACGTCATCGTCATCCTGATGTCGGTCGAGCTCATCCTGCTTGCCGTCAACATCAACTTCGTCGCCTTCTCGGCAGCACTCGGCGACATGGTCGGCCAGGTGTTCGCTCTGTTCGTGCTCACGGTGGCGGCGGCCGAGGCGGCGATCGGGCTTGCCATTCTCGTCGTCTTCTTCCGCAACCGCGGCTCGATCGCGGTCGAGGACGTCAACATGATGAAGGGCTGACGATGCGTTTCGAACGCCTGACGCCCATGCTGCAGTCGAGCGACCTTTCGCGGACCGTCGAATGGTACCGGCAGGTTCTCGGCTTCGAATGCACGGACTTCGTCGAGGACGAGTGGTGCAGCATCCGCCGCGACGACGTGGCGCTGATGTTCATGAGCAACGACCACCTCGGCGCTCCGCGGGCTACGGCGACGCAGTACATCAGGGTCGATGACGTGATGACGTTGTGGGACAGCCTCAAGGGCAAGGTTGCGGCGGAGTGGGGACCGGAGGAAATGCCCTACAAGATGCTGGAATTCGCCATCAAGGACCCCGACGGCTACCTGCTGAGCTTCGGACAGGATCTGTCCGGCGAAGGCGCAAGAGGAACGAGCCACTAGCATGTATCAAGCGATCGTCTTCCTTCCGCTGCTCGGGTTCCTGATCGTCGGGCTGTTCGGCAATTCGCTGGGCGCCAAGGCGTCGGAATACATCACCTCCGGCTTCCTGGTGATCTCGGCCATCCTGTCATGGGTGGCGTTCTTCAGCGTCGGTTTCGGCGAGGTCGAGGCCTTCACCGTGCCGCTGCTGCGCTTCATCGATTCCGGTTCGATGCAGGCCGACTGGGCGCTCCGGATCGACACGCTGACGGTCGTCATGCTGGTGGTGGTCAACACCGTGTCGGCATTGGTGCACATCTATTCGATCGGCTACATGCACCACGACCCGCACCGGCCGCGCTTCTTCGCCTACCTGTCGCTGTTCACCTTCGCCATGCTGATGCTGGTGACCTCCGACAACCTGGTGCAGATGTTCTTCGGCTGGGAGGGCGTCGGCCTTGCCTCCTATCTGCTGATCGGTTTCTGGTACAAGAAGCCGTCGGCCAACGCCGCCGCGATCAAGGCGTTCGTCGTCAACCGCGTCGGCGATTTCGGCTTCGCGCTCGGCATTTTCGGCGTGTTCGTGCTGTTCGGCTCGGTGTCGTTCGACACCATCTTCGCCAACGCCGCCGCCAACTACGCACCACCGGCCGCCGTGCATGGCGAGGCGACCGCCGGCGAGGGCCATGGCGCGGCTCCGGCCGCTTCGGGAGAGCATGCCGCCCAGGCGCCAGCCGCCGCCGAAACACCCGCGGCGGAAGCCGCCGCGCCGGCGGATGAAGGTCACGGCGCGCCAGCCGCCACTGAAGCAGCGGCGCAGCCCGGCGAGACGGTGCTGAACTTCCTCGGCTATTCGCTCGACAAGACGGCGGCGCTCACGATCGTCTGCCTGCTCCTGTTCATGGGCGCGATGGGCAAGTCGGCGCAGGTGCCGCTGCACACCTGGCTGCCGGACGCCATGGAAGGCCCGACACCGGTGTCGGCGCTCATCCACGCCGCCACCATGGTGACCGCCGGCGTGTTCATGCTGGCCAGGCTGTCGCCGCTGTTCGAGCTCTCCGACACGGCGCTGCTGGTGGTGACGATCATCGGCGCCATCACCGCCTTCTTCGCCGCCACCGTCGGCCTCGTGCAGAACGACATCAAGCGGGTCATCGCCTATTCGACATGCTCGCAGCTCGGCTACATGTTCGTCGCGCTCGGCATGGGTTTCTACTCGGCGGCGATCTTCCACCTGTTCACCCACGCCTTCTTCAAGGCGCTGCTGTTCCTCGGCTCCGGTTCGGTCATCCACGCGGTGTCGGACGAACAGGACATGCGCAAGATGGGCGGCCTGCGCACGCTCATTCCGAGGACCTACTGGATGATGGTGATCGGCACGTTGGCGCTGACCGGCGTCGGCATCCCCGCGACGGTCATCGGCACCGCCGGCTTCTTCTCCAAGGACGCCATCATCGAAGGCGCGTTCGCCGGCCACAATGCCTTTGCCGGCATGGCCTTCGTGCTACTCGTGGTGGCGGCCGCCTTCACCAGCTTCTACTCGTGGCGGCTGATCTTCATGACCTTCCACGGCACGCCGCGCGCCACCGCCGACGTCATGCACCATGTGCACGAATCCCCGAACGTCATGCTCGTGCCGCTCTACCTGCTCGCCGTCGGCGCGCTGTTCGCCGGCTTCGTCTTCCACGACTACTTCATCGGCGACCATTACGAGGCGTTCTGGAAGACGGCGCTGTTCACGCTGCCCGGCAACCACATCCTGCACGAGATCCACGAAGTGCCGTTCTGGGTGAAGCTCGCGCCGTTCGTGGCGATGCTCGGCGGCTTCGCAGTCGCCTACCAGTTCTATATCCGCAGCCCGGAGACGCCGAAGGTGGTGGCCGGACGCCAGCGCCTGCTCTACCGGTTCCTGCTCAACAAGTGGTACTTCGACGAGCTCTACGACTTCCTGTTCGTCAATCCCGCCAAGCGCCTCGGCTACTTCCTCTGGAAGCGCGGAGACGGCTGGCTGATCGACGGTTTCGGCCCGGACGGCGTGTCGGCGCGGGTGCTCGACTTCACCAATCGCGTGGTCAAGCTGCAGACCGGCTACCTCTACCACTACGCCTTCGCGATGCTGATCGGCGTCGCGGCGCTCGTCACCTGGATGATGCTCGGGAGCTCGTTCTAGATCATGACCGACTGGCCGATCCTCTCCACGGTCACGTTCCTGCCGCTGGTCGGAGCGTTCCTGATCCTGCTCATCCGCGACGAGGGCGAGAGCGCGCGCCGCAACATCCGCAACGTGGCGCTGTGGACGACGCTGTTCACCTTCGTGCTCTCGCTGTTCATCTGGATCGACTTCGACAACGCCGATTCCGGCTTCCAGATGGTCGAGCAGGTCGAATGGCTGGGCGGCGGCATCACCTACAAGATGGGTGTCGACGGCATTTCGATGCTGTTCGTCATCCTCACGACTTTCCTGATGCCGATCTGCATCCTCGCCTCGTGGGGCGTGGAAAAGCGCGTCAAGGACTATATGATCGCCTTCCTGCTGCTCGAGACGCTGATGATCGGCGTGTTCTGCGCGCTCGACCTGGTGCTGTTCTACGTGTTCTTCGAGGCCGGTCTCATCCCGATGTTCATCATCATCGGCGTGTGGGGCGGCAAGCGGCGCGTCTATGCCAGCTTCAAGTTCTTCCTCTATACGCTGCTCGGTTCGGTGCTGATGCTGCTCGCCATCATGGCGATGTACTGGCAGGCCGGAACCATGGACATCCCGACGCTGCTGACCCACGCCTTCCCGGCCGGCATGCAGCCCTGGCTGTGGCTGGCGTTCTTCGCCTCCTTCGCGGTCAAGATGCCGATGTGGCCGGTACATACCTGGCTGCCGGACGCGCACGTCGAGGCGCCGACGGCGGGCTCCGTCATCCTGGCGGCGATCCTGCTGAAGATGGGCGGCTACGGCTTCCTGCGCTTCTCGCTGCCGATGTTCCCGATCGCGTCGGCCGATTTCGCGCCGCTGGTGTTCACGCTGTCGGTGGTGGCGATCATCTACACATCGCTGGTCGCGCTGATGCAGGAGGACATCAAGAAGCTGATCGCCTATTCGTCCGTCGCCCATATGGGCTACGTGACCATGGGCATCTTCGCGATGAACCAGGCCGGCATCCAGGGCGCGCTGTTCCAGATGCTGTCGCACGGCCTGGTCTCGGGCGCGCTGTTCCTGTGCGTCGGCGTCATCTACGACCGCATGCACACGCGCGAGATCGCCGCCTATGGCGGGCTGGTCAACAACATGCCGAAATATGCCGTGGTGTTCATGATCTTCACCATGGCCAATGTCGGCCTGCCCGGCACCAGCGGCTTCATCGGCGAGTTTCTGACGCTCGTCGGCATCTTCCAAGTCAACACCTGGGTGGCGCTGTTCGCCACCACCGGCGTCGTGCTGTCGGCTGCCTACGCGCTGTGGCTCTACCGCAAGGTGATCTTCGGCGTGCTGTCGAAGGAAAGCCTCAAGGGCCTGCTCGATCTGTCGCCGCGCGAGAAAACGGTGATCTACCCGCTCGCCGTGCTGACGATCTTCTTCGGCGTCTACCCGGCGCCTGTCTTCGACGCGACGGCGGCGTCGGTTCAGGCGCTCGTCAATTCCGTCACTGTTTCGCTCGAGGCGGCGCAGACCGTCGCCGCGCATTGAGAGGCGCCATGATTCCCGACCTCAGCCTCAGCCTCTCGCTCGCCGCACCCGAACTGATCCTTGCGCTCGGCGCCATGGCGCTGCTCATGGTCGGCGTGTTTTCGGGCGAACGCGCCAACACCACCGTCACCGGGCTTGCCGTCGCCGTGCTGATCGCGGCAGGCGCCTGGATGGTGCTGTTCACCGGCGACGGCGTCGGTTTCGGCGGCAGCTTCATCAGCGACGGCTTTGCCCGCTTCATGAAGCTGCTGACGCTGATCGGCTCGATTGTGACGCTGATCATGTCGGTCGGCTTCGCCCGGGCCGAAAAGTTCGACAAGTTCGAATATCCGGTGCTGATCCTGCTCGCCACGCTCGGCATGCTGCTGATGGTGTCGGCCAACGACATGATCGCGCTTTATCTCGGCCTCGAGTTGCAGTCGCTCGCTCTCTACGTCGTGGCGGCGATCAACCGCGACAACGTGCGCTCGACCGAGGCGGGCCTGAAGTATTTCGTGCTCGGTGCGCTGTCGTCGGGCATGCTGCTCTACGGCATCAGCCTCGTCTACGGCTACACCGGCAACATCGGCTTCGACGCGATCGCCGCCGAGCTCGGCCAGGGCGAGCGCCAGCTCGGCCTGGTGTTCGGCCTCGTCTTCGTGCTTGCCGGCCTTGCCTTCAAGATCTCGGCCGTGCCGTTCCACATGTGGACGCCGGACGTCTACGAGGGCGCGCCGACGCCGGTCACCGCCTTCTTCGCCGCGGCGCCGAAAATGGCGGCGATGGCTCTGCTCGTGCGCGTCACCATGGGCGCGTTCGAGCCGATCGCGCCGGACTGGCAGCAGATCATCGTCTTCATCGCCGTCGCCTCGATGATCCTCGGCTCGGTCGCGGCGATCGGCCAGAAGAACATCAAGCGGCTGATGGCCTATTCCTCGATCGGCCACATGGGGTTCGCGCTGGTCGGGCTCGCCGCCAATTCGGAGGCGGGCGCCCGCGGCGTCGCCATCTACATGCTGATCTACCTGGTGATGACGCTCGGCACCTTCGCCTTCATCCTCGCCATGCGGCGCAAGGACGGCAATGTCGAGCAGATCAGCGACCTGTCGGGTCTGGCGACGACCAACCCTGCCATGGCGACGATCATGACCATCCTGATGTTCTCGCTGGCCGGCATCCCGCCGCTCGCCGGCTTCTGGGCCAAATGGTACGTCTTCCTCGCCGCCATCAACGCCGAGCTCTACGCGCTTGCCGTCATCGGCGTGCTCGCCTCCGTCGTGGGCGCCTACTACTACCTGCGCGTCATCAAGATCATGTGGTTCGACGAGCCGGTCGGCGGGTTCCTGCCGATGGCCGGCGAATTGCGGCTGGTGCTTGGCCTGTCGGGCGCCTTCGTCCTGTTCTACGTGCTGATCGGCGGGCCGATCGGCAGCATGGCCGAAGCCGCCGCGAAGTCGTTCTTCTGAGCAAGATGGGGTTCCAGCTCGCACCGACCGCGATCGCCGACGGCTACCGGCTCGATGCGCATGAAACCGTAGGCTCGACCAACGCGCTGGCGATCGAGCACGCGCGCGCAGGCGATCCCGGCAGGCTGTGGGTCGTCGCCAGCCGCCAGGAAAGCGGCCGCGGCCGTCGCGGCCGGGTATGGGCGACGCCGCAGGGCAATCTTGCCGCGACGCTGCTGGTCACGCAGGGCGACCTCAAGCTTGCTGCCACGCTCGGGTTCGTCGCCGGGCTCGCTCTCTCGGATGCGCTCGACGCCGTCGCGCCGGGCGTCAGCGTCGCGGTGGCGCCGGACGGCGGCGATGCCGCGCGCGGCGGTCGCTTCGAGCTCAAATGGCCGAACGACGTGTTGGCGCGCGGCGCCAAGCTGGCCGGCATCCTGCTCGAATCGACGATGATCGGCGACGGCCGCGCCGCGATCGCCATCGGCATAGGCGTCAACGTTACCGCCTTTCCGGAGGACGTGCCTTACCCCGCGACGTCGCTCAATGCGCTTGGTTCCGGCACCGATGCGGCGACCTTGTTCCTGGCGCTGTCGGACGCGTGGAGCGCGACCATGCGCGACTGGGACGAGGGCAGGGGGCTCGCCCGCATCCGCCGGCGCTGGCTGGGCCGCGCCGCCGGTCTCGGCGGCGCGGTGGCGGTGCGGGTCGACGGCAGGATCGTGCGGGGCGTGTTCGAAACCATCGACGAGGAGTGCCGTTTCGTCATCCGCGAGGATGGCGGCGGCAGGATCGCGATCGCCGCCGGCGACGTGCATTTCGGCGCCGTCGCATCGGCAAGCGCGGCATGAGTTTGCCCAGCGGAGCGTTTTTCCGCCAGCTCCAGCATCGAAGCGCTTCGATCCTTCTGCCGGAGGAAAGTAGACTGTCCCCGGCGGAGCCCGGTAAGAGGTAGGCATGGTAAAGTATTCCGGTCCCGAACTGGTTTTCGCCCCGCTTGGCGGCGTCGGCGAGATCGGTATGAACTTCGCCCTCTACGGTTTCGGCCCCGCCGACCAGCGGGAATGGCTGGTCGTCGACGTCGGGGTCACCTTTCCGGACGCCAGTCACCCCGGCGTCGACCTGGTGCTGCCGGACGTTCGTTTCATCGAGGAGCAGGCCGATCGCCTGCGCGGCATCGTCATCACCCACGCACACGAGGACCACTACGGCGCGCTGCTGGACCTGTGGCCAAGGCTGAAGGCGCCGGTGTGGATGACGCCTTTCACCGCCGGCCTGCTGGAAGCGAAGCGCCAGCAGGAAGGCGGCGGCGTGAAGATGCCGATCACCGTCTTCCGCGCCGGCGAGCGTTTTAATGTCGGACCCTTCGGCGTCGAGGCCATTGCGGTCACGCACTCCATCCCCGAGCCGGTGTCGCTCGCCATCACGACGCCGCTCGGCACCGTCGTCCACACCGCCGACTGGAAGATCGATCCGGCGCCGGAGATCGGCCCGCTGACCAACGAGGCGCGTTTCCGCGAGATCGGCCAGGCCGGCGTGCTTGCTCTGGTCTGTGATTCCACCAACGCTTTGCGCGACGGCGAATCGCCGTCCGAGCAGGCGGTGGGGCAGGGCCTGCGCGGCGTCATCGAGACCGCGCCCGGCCGCGTCGCCGTCACCACCTTCTCGTCCAATGTCGGACGTATCCGCTCGATCGCCGAGGCCGCGCGCGATGCCGGCCGCCAGTGCCTGGTGCTCGGCCGTTCGCTGAAGCGCGTCATCAACGTGGCGAGCGAGCTCGGCTATATGGACGGCCTGCCGCCCTTCATCGCCGAGGAGGACTATGGCTATATCCCGCGCGAGAATCTGGTGGTGATCTGCACCGGCAGCCAGGGCGAGTCGCGCGCCGCACTGGCAAAACTCGCACGCGACGAGATGAAGACCGTGGCGCTGTCGCCCGGCGACATCGTGGTGTTCTCCTCGCGCACCATCCCCGGCAACGAGAAGGCGATCCTGGAGATCAAGAACCAGCTCATCGACCAGGGCATAAAGATCGTCGAGGACGGCGACGCGCTGGTGCACGTCTCCGGCCATCCGCGCCGCAACGAACTCCGGCGCATGTACGAGTGGACGAAGCCGAGGATCGGCATCCCCGTGCATGGCGAGGCCGCGCATCTGGTGGCGCAGGGCTCGCTGATGGCCGAGGCCGGCATCCCCGAGGTCGCGCAGGTCCGCGACGGCGACATGATCCGACTCGCGCCGGGTGCCGCCGAGATCGTCGACCAGGTGCCGTACGGGCGTTTCTACAAGGACGGCAAGCTGATCGGCGACGACGAGGCGATGGGCATCCGCGAGCGCCGCAAGCTCTCCTTTGCCGGCCATGTCGCGGTCAACGTCGTGCTCGACGACCGTTACGAACTCGCCGGCGATCCCGACATCGTGGCGATCGGCGTCGCCAAGCTCGACGCCGCCGGCGAGGAACTCGAGGATGTGATGCTCGATGCGGCAATCGGCGCGGTGGACTCCATACCGCGCGCTCGCCGAAAAGACCTCGAACTTGTCCGGGAAGCGGCGCGCCGCGCCGTGCGTGCGGCAGCCAACGAGGCCTGGGGCAAGAAGCCGCTGGTGACGGTGTTCGTCACGCGGTGATTGGCCAACCGGTGAATGGTGAATGGTGAATGGTGAATAGCAGGCTGATGGCGTGGCCGCGGCTACGTCGATAGCTTCGCATTCTCACCATTCACCATTCGCCATTCACCATTCACTGCGGAGCCCTAATGCTCGGACGCCTGAACCATGTCGCCCTCGCCGTGCCGGATCTCGCCGCGGCATCCGCAGTCTACCGCGACACGCTCGGCGCCAGCGTGAGCGCCCCGCAGGCGCTGCCTGAGCACGGCGTGACCGTCGTGTTCATCGACACCGGCAACACCAAGATCGAGCTCTTGGAGCCGCTTGGCACAGCCTCGCCGATCGCCGCGTTCCTCGACAAGAATCCCGCCGGCGGCATGCACCATGTCTGCTACGAGGTCGACGACATCCTCGCCGCCCGCGACCGGCTCAAGGCCGCGGGCCTGCGTGTGCTGGGCGACGGCGAACCGAAGACCGGCGCGCACGGCAAGCCGGTGCTGTTCCTGCATCCCAAGGACCTATGCGGCACGCTGGTCGAACTGGAACAGGCATAGGGATGGCGCGATGAATATCGTCTTTGGCATCGCCGTCTTCCTCATCATCTGGTGGGTCGTGCTGTTCGCCGTCCTGCCGTTCGGCCTGAAGACCCAGGACGACGACGGCGAGACGGTACTGGGTACTGTGTCGAGCGCCCCGCGCGGCCCGCATATGCTGCGCGCGGTGATCTGGACCACCATCGTGTCGCTGCTGATCTTCGGCTTTCTGCTCTTGCTGACGCGTTATTTCGGGCTCGGCATCGACGACATCCCGCGCGTCATTCCCGAGTTCAAGTGAACGTCGAAACGCAGGCTGCCACTTCCACAAATCAGTTCGGCGTTCCCGTTCGTCGCGGGAAGCGCAAGCGATCGCATGCCAGAGATTCACATGAAATCAAAATGCTGCGGCCGGTTGCATGAACAAGCATTCCTGCAACCGGCCGCAGTTCACGTGCAATAAACTGCACAAAAAAAATGCAAGGCGCGAGGCCTTGCAATTTTAACGCGTCCGATCTGCTTTCCGGTTTCCGGCGGCAGCAATTTCTCGCGCCTAGATCGCATCCTCCCAAGACTTGACCGCGTAGGAGAGCGAATTGCTCATCGCTCTCTCGATTATGGGACGGCACCTTAGAACAACGCAGGACAAAATGTCACGGAAAATTTTGTCGGGAAACAGCGTTTGATGTGCTGCACTGCACAATGGAAATGCATGCCTTGCCTCAAAAAGCGACAGTTCCGTGACGGCATCCGGCGCCGGTGGGCGGCGGGTTTCCATCGCGTCATGAAATCGCTATGAAGCGCGTGCAGGACGCCCTGCCTGCCGCCGATTCCGGCGTCGTTTCCTGCATTACGGACCTCGTTCATGCGGCTGTCGCGCTATTTCCTGCCGATCCTCAAAGAAACACCCCGCGAGGCCGAGATCGTGTCGCACCGGCTGATGCTGCGCGCCGGCATGATCCGCCAGCAGGGGCAGGGCAGTTTCTCCATGCTGCCGCTCGGCAAGCGTGTGCTCGACAAGGTCTGCGCCATTATCCGTGAAGAGCAGGACCGCGCTGGCGCGCTGGAAATCCTGATGCCGACAATCCAGTCGGCGGAACTGTGGCGCGAGAGCGGCCGCTACGACGACTACGGCAAGGAGATGCTGCGCATCAAGGATCGCCAGGAGCGCGATATGCTCTATGGCCCGACAAACGAGGAGATGGTCACCGACATCTTCCGGTCCTACGTGAAGTCGTACAAGGATCTGCCGCTCAACCTCTACCACATCCAGTGGAAGTTCCGCGACGAGGTGCGGCCGCGCTTCGGCGTGATGCGCGGGCGCGAGTTCCTGATGAAGGACGCCTATTCGTTCGACCTCGACTACGAGGGCGCGCGCGCCGCCTACAACCGCATGTTCGTCGCGTACCTCAGGACGTTCACGCGCATGGGCTTGAAGGCGATCCCGATGCGCGCCGACACCGGCCCGATCGGCGGCGACCTTAGCCACGAGTTCATCATTCTCGCCGACACCGGCGAAAGCCAGGTCTTCTGCCACAAGGACTTTCTCGACCTGCCGGTGCCCGGCGAGGCGGTCGATTTCGGTGACGACGCAGAGATCGGCGGCATCGTCAAGGAATGGACGACGCCCTACGCGGCGACCGACGAGATGCATGACGAGGCCGCCTGGGACGCCGTTCCCGAAAGCGACCGGCTGTCGGCGCGCGGCATCGAGGTCGGCCACATCTTTCATTTCGGCGAGAAATACTCCAGGCCGATGAACGCCAGGGTGGCCGGGCCGGACGGCAAGGAGCACTTCGTGTCGATGGGTTCGTACGGCATCGGCCCGACGCGGCTGATCGCGGCGATCATCGAGGCGAGCCACGACGAGGCCGGCATCATCTGGCCGGAAAGCGTTGCGCCCTTCGACGTCGTCGTCATCAACATGAAGGCGGGCGACGCCGACTGCGACCGCGTCTGCGAGGAGATCGTCGCCGCGTCCGAGGCAGCCGGGCTGGACGTGCTCTACGACGACACGGACCAGCGGCCGGGCGCGAAGTTCGCCACGGCGGACCTGATCGGCATTCCCCGGCAGATCATCGTCGGCCCGCGCGGCGTTGCCACCGGCGAGGTCGAGGTCAAGCACCGCGCCAGCGGCGAACGTGAGGTCAGGCCTCTGCACGCGCTGCTGGCCTCGTTCGGAAAGACCGCATGAGCGGCGCGTCGGCGGTCGCCGCCACAAAGGCGCCAGCGGCAAAACCCTCGGGGGCAGGGGCCTTCTCGGCCTTCGAGCGCATGGTCGCTTGGCGCTACCTGCGCTCGCGCCGCAAGGAGACGGTGATCTCGGTCATCGCCTCCATCTCGTTCGTCGGCATCATGCTCGGCGTCGCCACGCTGATCATCGTCATGGCGGTCATGAACGGTTTCCGCGCCGAGCTTCTGTCCCGCATCCTCGGCATCAACGGCCATCTTGTGCTGTCGCCGGTCGACCTTCCGCTCGACGACTACGACGCGATCGCCGGCCGCATCAACGGCATTCCGGGCGTGCGCTACGCCATCCCGATGATCGACGGCCAGGTGCTGTCGTCCGGCTCCGCGGGGCCTGGCAGCGGCGCGCTGGTGCGCGGCATCCGCGGCGACGACCTCGCCAAGATCTCGCTCGTGTCCGGCAACATCCGCCAGGGCTCGCTCGTTGGCTTCGACACCGGCGAAGGCGTGGCGATCGGCAGACGCATGGCGGAAAATCTGGGCCTCGTGCTTGGCGATACCATCACGCTGGTCTCGCCGGACGGCGACGTCACCCCGTTCGGTACGACCCCGCGGGTAAAGGCCTACCCGGTGGCGGCGGTGTTCGAGATCGGCATGTCGGAATACGATTCCTCGATCATCTTCATGCCGATGTCGGAGGCGCAGCTCTACTTCAACATGGAAGGACAGGCGCAGACCATCGAGATATTCGTCGACAACCCGGACGGCGTCGACGGCCTCAAGGCGCAGGTGGAAGAGGCGGCCGGCCGGCCGATCTACCTGACCGACTGGCGGCAGCGCAACCAGACCTTCTTCTCCGCCCTGCAGGTCGAGCGCAACGTGATGTTCATGATCCTTACGCTGATCGTGCTCGTCGCCTCGCTCAACATCATCTCCGGCCTTGTGATGCTGGTGAAGGACAAGGGCCACGACATCGCCATCCTGCGCACCATGGGGGCGACGCGCTCCGCCATTCTGCGCATCTTCCTGATGACGGGCGCGGCGATCGGCGTCGCCGGCACGCTCGCCGGCGTGGCGCTCGGCATCGTCGTATGCCTGAACGTGGAGAAGATACGGCAGTTCTTCTCCTGGCTTTCCGGAACCGTGCTGTTCAATCCGGAACTGTATTTCCTCAGCCAGCTGCCGGCGCGCATGGACTTCAGCGAGACCGCGTCGGTCGTCGCCATGGCGCTGGTGCTGTCCTTCATCGCCACGATCTTTCCGGCATGGCGGGCCGCGCGGCTCGATCCCGTCGAAGCGCTGCGTTACGAGTAGGCCATGGCAGCGGACGTCATCATCGAACTGAAGGCGGTCGAGCGCCACTACGTGCAGGGGCAGCGCAAGCTGACCATCCTCAACGGCGTCGATTTCGCGCTGCACCGCGGCGAGATGGTGGCGCTTGTGGCTCCGTCCGGCACCGGCAAGTCGACGCTGCTGCACACGGCCGGCCTGCTCGAACGGCCCGACGCCGGCGACGTCATCCTCGGCGGGCGCGCCTGCGGGCGGCTCTCCGACGAGGAGCGCACGGCGATACGCCGCAACGACATCGGCTTCGTCTACCAGTTCCACCACCTGCTGCCGGAATTCTCCGCGGTGGAGAACATCATGATGCCGCAGCTGGTGAAAGGGCTGCCAGCGTCGGAGGCGCACGATCGCGCCATGCAGCTGCTCGATTACATGCAGATCGCCAAGCGTGGCGAGCATCGCCCCGCCGAACTGTCCGGCGGCGAGCAGCAGCGCGTGGCGATCGCGCGTGCCGTCGCCAACGCGCCGCTGGTGCTGTTCGCCGACGAGCCGACCGGCAACCTCGACCCGACGACCGCGTCCTACGTGTTCGACGCGCTGTCGGCGCTGGTGCGACAGTCCGGCCTCGCGGCACTGATCGCCACGCACAATCACGAACTTGCGCAGCGCATGGATCGCCGCGTTACCTTGTCCGAAGGACACATCAGGCCGCTGTGACCGTGGCGCCCTGTGTCGCCGCTATGCGGGCCTCGGACACCTTCGGTCAGCCATCGGAGACTCGGGCATCGCCTGCGGATGACCTCACCCGGCAAGCGTCCAGCGAGCCATGTCGCGATGAATCGGGCCAAGGCCCTTGCGGCCGCGCAGGCTGTGAACAAGGGTCACCTCGCGCACCATCCAGCGGATCGGCGGTATCGTCTGCTCGGCGATCTCGCGAAAGTCGTACAACATCGTAACATGCGGCGTTGCCGGCTTGAATTTCTGCGTCACCAGCATTCTCGACAGCAAGCGCTCCCATATAAGCCGGCAAAGCGCCTCGAACTCTGCCATTCCTTCGTTGGGCAATAGGACAAGAGGTTTTCCCCCGCCATGGCGAAAGCTCATCATCCTGCCAAAGCCCAGTGTGAAAGGTGCCAGGCCGATCGATTGAACGCTTTCCGACAAAACGTCCACGACGCCGGCTGGCGGCTCGCGGAAACCATCCCAGCCGAACATCGAAACGTGCAGGCGGTTTTCGTCGATCGGATTACCGCGCAGGCCGTATCGCCGCTGCTGCACCCGGGCAAGGTCGATGATGTCCCGCCCCGACGCATCGCCGGGCCGGAGCGCCAGGAATAGCGCATCCGGCCGCGGCGCGTTCCATCCGGGAAAGTTCGGCTGCCATTCGCGTTCCCATAGCGATGCCCGTCTGCGAGTCGCCGGCGGCGCTTTGTCAGCCCGCCTCACAGGGTTTATCGGCCAAGTTGGATCCAGCTCTCCTTGCATCTTGGAAGAATAGAACAAAATATGAACAAAGTATGGCAAATCACCGCTTGGGATGCCACGACCTTAGGGCCGCCGACCTCAGATCAGCAGCAGGCCCTTCATGCTGGCATGGCCCTTCTTGCCAATGATGATGTGGTCGTGCACCGAGATGCCGAGCGGTTTGGCCGAGGCGACGATCGTCTTGGTCATGTCGATGTCGGCGCGTGACGGGGTGGGGTCGCCGGACGGGTGGTTGTGCACTAGGATGATCGCGGTCGCCGACAGTTCGAGGGCGCGCCGCACCACCTCGCGCGGGTAAACCGGCGTGTGGTCGACAGTGCCGGTCTGCTGCACTTCGTCGGCGATGAGAGCGTTTTTCTTGTCGAGGAACAGGATGCGGAACTGCTCCCGGTCCTCGAACGCCATCGCGGCTCGGCAGTAGTCGAGCACCTGTGTCCACGAAGAGAGAATTTCGCGGCCCTTGATCTCGCCGCGGGCCATGCGCTGCGCGGCGGCGGCGATGATCTTGAGGTCGAGGGCGGCGGCATCGCCGACGTCCTCGACTTCGCGCAGCAGGTGCTCGGGCGCGCCAAGAACTTCCGCCAGTGAGCCGAAGCGCTTCAGCAGCGCCTTGGCGCGCGGCTTGGTGTCGGCGCGTGGGATCGAACGGAAGAGCAGCAGCTCGAGCAGCTCGTAATCGGCAAGAGCCGCGGCGCCGGCCTCGCGAAAACGCTGTCGCAGGCGCTCGCGATGTCCGGAGTTGTGGCTCTTCGGCGGCTGCTTGCCGGCGACGAGCGGCAGCGCCCGTTCGTCGAAGAAGCCGCGTTCGTCGTCCTCGCCTGCCATGTTCGCACCGAGACCCTTTGCCCGCTGCCGCCTGCGGGACCGACGCAAGTCTAAGCAAGTCCGCGCAAGGTTGAAACGGGTTTCGCGACGGACATGACCGTTCCGTCAAACCTACGCACAGGTCGTTTCGGTCTGCTGCGCCGACTTCGCGTCGGATACGCCCCGACTCCCCGCGGTTCGCCGGAATAGCGGAACTTTTGTTCTCAGCGGTCATTCTCCTCCCATCATCAGAAGAGGAGTTCACGATGACCACCCCAACCGGCCACACCGACGCCATTCGCGCTTCCCGCGTCATCGGTACCAACGTGTACAATACCTCGGGCCAGACCATCGGCACCATCGAGGACGTCATGCTCGACAAGACGTCGAACGGCATCATGTTCGCCGTCATCGGCTTCGGCGGCTTCCTTGGCATCGGCGAGAAATATCACGCCGTCCCATGGTCGGTGCTCGACTACGACGAAAGCCGCGGCGGTTACGTCGTCCCGTTCACCAAGGCGCAGCTTGAGGCAGCCCCAGCCGATTCTATCAACGCGCTTACAGGCGCCGACGGCGAGAAGGCGCGGAATGCCGCCTACGAATACTACAAGGTCGAGCCTTATTGGCACTGACATCGGGCGAGCGGTAACCCGCTTCACCGGTGACTTGGGGGTGGAATGGCCGCGCCACGGGTGCGGCCATTTTTTATATGCCGAGCGTCGCCGCTGTCCCTTGACTGCGCCGGCCTCAGCCGTTGTGGACAGGCTGAAACGCTGCCGCTAAAAGGCCATGTCCATTTTCCCGGCCGGGCCGGGTTTACCAAAGGCAATACGATGAGCGGCGTCAACGAGATACGGTCGACCTTCCTCGACTATTTCCGCAAGAACGGACACGAGGTGGTCGCCTCCAGCCCGCTGGTGCCGCGCAACGACCCGACCCTGATGTTCACCAATGCCGGCATGGTGCAGTTCAAGAACGTCTTCACCGGCCTGGAGAAGCGCCCCTATGTGAGGGCAGCGACGGCGCAGAAGAGCGTGCGCGCCGGCGGGAAGCACAACGACCTCGACAATGTCGGCTACACCGCGCGGCACCTCACCTTCTTCGAGATGCTCGGCAATTTTTCCTTCGGCGACTATTTCAAGGAACGCGCCATCGAGCTTGCCTGGACCCTGATCACCAGGGATTTCGGCCTGCCGAAGGACAAGCTCTTGGTCACCGTCTATCACACCGACGACCAGGCGGCCGAGCTGTGGAAGAAGATCGCCGGCTTCTCCGACGATCGCATCATCCGCATCCCAACCTCGGACAATTTCTGGGCGATGGGCGACACCGGCCCGTGCGGCCCGTGCTCGGAAATCTTCATCGACCGTGGCGAGCACATCTGGGGCGGCCCGCCCGGCAGTCCGGAAGAGGACGGCGACCGGTTCCTGGAGTTCTGGAACCTCGTCTTCATGCAATACGAGCAGGTGACCAAGGATGAGCGCATCGACCTGCCGCGGCCGTCGATCGATACCGGCATGGGCCTGGAGCGCATGGCGTCGATCCTGCAGGGCGTCGAAACCGTCTTCGAGACCGACCTGTTCCGCACCCTGATCGACGCCACGGCGTCGGCGTTGGGGCGCGGGCCGGACAAGGACAACGTCGCCTCGTTCCGCGTCATCGCCGACCATCTGCGTTCGTCCTGCTTCCTGATCGCCGACGGCGTCCTGCCGTCGAACGAAGGGCGCGGCTACGTGCTGCGCCGCATCATGCGGCGCGCCATGCGCCACGGCCAGCTGCTCGGCGCGAGCGAGCCGCTGATGTGGAAGCTGGTGCCGGCGCTGCTGCGCGAGATGGGCGTCGCCTATCCGGAGCTTGCGCGTGGCGAGGCGCTGATCACCGAGACGCTGAAGCTGGAGGAGACGCGCTTCCGCAAGACGCTGGCGCGCGGCATCGGCCTGCTCGAGGATGCGACCGCCACGCTCGGCCCAGGCGACATGCTCGATGGCGAGACGGCCTTCAAGCTCTACGACACCTATGGTTTTCCGCTCGACCTGACCCAGGACGCGCTGCGCCAGCGCAACATCTCGGTCAATCTCGACGGCTTCCAGGACGCGATGGCGCGGCAGAAGGCCGAGGCGCGCAAGAGCTGGGCAGGGTCGGGTGAGGCGGCGACCGAGACGGTATGGTTCGCGGTGCGCGAAAAGACCGGCGCCACCGAGTTCCTGGGCTATGACACCGAGCAGGCGGAAGGCGTCGTCACGGCGCTGGTCAAGGACGGCCAGCCCGTGGAGAGCGCGGCGGCCGGCGACACGCTCGGCCTCGTCGTCAACCAGACGCCGTTCTACGGCGAGTCCGGCGGCCAGATGGGCGATACCGGCACGATTTCGGGCGACGGCTTCCGCTTCGAGGTCACCGACACCCAGAAGAAGGGCGACGGGCTGTTCGTGCATTTCGGCAAGGTCGCAGATGGCGCGCTGCGCGTCGGTGCGTCGGCCGAGCTGAAGGTCGACCATGCCCGCCGTTCGCGGCTGCGCTCCAACCACTCGGCGACCCACCTGATCCATGAGGCGTTGCGCGAGGTGCTGGGCACGCATGTCGCGCAGAAGGGCTCGCTGGTGGCGCCGGAGCGGCTGCGCTTCGACATCTCGCACAACAAGCCGATTTCGCCGGAGGAACTCGAGCAGGTCGAGGCCATGGCCAACGAGATCGTCGTCCAGAACAGCCCCGTGACGACGCGGCTGATGAGCGTCGACGACGCCATCGCCGAGGGCGCCATGGCGTTGTTCGGCGAGAAATACGGCGACGAGGTGCGGGTCGTGTCGATGGGCACCGGCCTGCATGGCGCCAAATCCAACCGGCCCTATTCGGTCGAGCTGTGCGGCGGCACCCATGTCGGCGCCACCGGCGACATCGGCCTTGTCCGCATCCTTTCCGACAGCGCGGTGGCGGCCGGGGTGCGGCGCATCGAGGCGCTGACCGGCGAGGCGGCGAGAAAGCACCTCGACGAGCAGGACCGCAGGCTGAAGCAGATCGCCGGGACGCTCAAGGTTGCCCCCGCCGACGCGCTGGCGCGTGTCGAGGCGCTGGTCGAGGAGCGGAGAAAGCTGGAGCGCGAACTCGCCGATGCGCGCAAGAAGCTGGCGATGGGCGGCTCGGCTGCCGGTAACGGCGATGCTGCCGAAAACATTGCGGGCGTGGGTTTCATGGGCAGGGCGGTGACCGGCGTTGCGCCGAAGGATCTGAAGTCGCTGGCCGACGAAGGCAAGAAGTCGCTCGGCTCCGGCGTGGTCGTGCTGGTCGGCGATGTCGACGGCAAGGCGAGCGTGGTGGTCGGCGTCACGGCGGACCTGACCGCGCGGTTCAGCGCGGTCGACCTGGTGCGGGTCGCCGCATCGGCGCTCGGCGGCCAGGGCGGCGGCGGCCGCCCGGACATGGCGCAGGCCGGCGGACCGGATGCCGGCAAGGCGGCCGAGGCGATCGCAGCGGTGAAGGCGGCGATGCAGGCGGCATGAGCCGCCTTGCCTATTGCAGCCCGCGATCGCCGAAGATCAAGGCGATGCCGAGCGAGATCAGCGAGATCACGAAACCGGCGATCGACAGGCTGAACGACAGCCAGAAGGTGTTGAGCCGCAGCTTCATGTAGCTGGCGCGCAACGCCTCGACTTCCGGGTTGCGGCCACGGCCACCGCCACCGGTCGGCGGATCCTCTTTGAGGAACGCCATGTAGCCGCCGTTGAGCGCCCAGTAGCGTCCGGAATTCGTCACCTGGATGCGGTCGCGCCCTTCGTCGGGATAGAAGGCGAGCCGCAATTGCACCAGCCGCGCCGCGGCCTGCTTGTCGATGCCGAGTCCGCCGGGATCGTCGCCGGAAAAGATATCGGCGCCGCCGCGCGCATAGGCGTCGAGCAAAAGCCGGTCGGCGCTGCGGTCAACCAGCTCTGTCGGGGAAGGTGCCGCCTCGCTCTGGGGCGAGCCGTCGATATCGGTCAGCATCAATGTCAGCTCGTCGGTTCGGTCGTCTGGAAACTGGCGCGGCCGCGAATCCGTTCCCACCATCCCGCCAGCGAGGGCTGGTTTTGCAGCAGCGGCGCGGCTGCCGGTGCCTTGGTGAAATAGCCGAAGACCGGGGCGAGATAGAGGTCGGCCAGCGACAGGTCGTGGCCGAGCAGCCAGTCGCCGTCGCGCTTCAGCCGTGCCAGTTCGGCAAGGCAGGTGACGGCGACGGGCAGGGCCATGGCCAGCAGCGCCTCGTCCGGTCTTTCGCCCTTGGCCGGCTTGGAAACCGTCTCGACATAGATGTTCCACACCAGCGTGCGGTAGGCGTAGGAATCGACGATGCCGATGATCTGGTTCATCGCCGCGCGTTGCCGGGGATCGGACGGCTGCAGCGACTTCCCCGCAAAGGCCTCGTCTACATAGCGGGTGATCGCCGACGTCTCGTAGAGCGAAAGCCCTTCATGCGCGAATGCCGGGATGCGGCCGAAAGGGTTGTGATCGCGGTACCAGGCCGGCGCGCCGCCTTCGGCGAAGACGTCCACCGGCACCAGTTCGTAGTCCACCCGCTTCTCCGCCAGCGTCAGCCGGGCGATGCGCACATAGACGCTGTAGTCGGCACCGTAGAGGACAGATTTGGCTCCGCTTTCTCCGCTCATCCCGGTTCCTTCCTCAGAGTCGCGAATGCTGGCGGAAACAGGTCGCTCATGACGCCGCAAGATCCCGCCGCATCCGACTGGAGTCGCCCCAGGTCGAGAGCCAGATCAGCATGTTGGTGACCAGCTGGATCGTTCGCCGCAACGCTTCGACCAGAGGGCCACGCCTGGTCAGGTGTTCTTCCGCATGATCGAGATGCGCGAGTTCTTCCTCGCGAATGGAACGGATGGTCGCGTGCAAATCCGGGTCGCGTCGCGCGAGGAAACGCAGCTGGTCGTCCAGATGCCGATGAACTTCGCTTTCGACGGCGGCCGTGCATGCCCAGATGCCTTGCCTGCCGAGCAATGCCGTCGCGAAGCCGAGCAGCCATCCGCCCAGGCTCCAGAAACGCATGACACGGCAGGGGCGCGAGCGACGTGCCGGCATGGCCTCACGGAATAGCACGCAATGCCGGCGCTCGTCGTCGAGCATCTTGGCCAGATCATCGACGACGTCGGGGAACAGGCGGCGCGCGACCATGATCTGCGCGCCATAAATCCGGATCGCGCCGAACTCGCCGGCGTGATTGACCCGGCATATCCGGGCGATCGTCAGTGCCTCGCGATCCGGCAACGGAGGCGAGGCGCTGTTCATTGTGGTCGCCGCCTTTCGCTATCGCTGTCGGCGGGCGCCGTGGCTCAGCCCATTGCCTTCTGCAGATTCTCGTCGATCTTGTCGAGGAAGCCGGTGGTGGACAGCCAGGGCTGGTCGGGGCCGATCAGCAGCGACAGGTCCTTGGTCATGTAACCGCTCTCGACGGTCTGGACGCAGACCTTCTCCAGCGTGTCGGCAAAGCGCTTCAACTCGGCATTGTCGTCGAGCTTGGCGCGGTGCGCCAGGCCGCGCGTCCAGGCGAAGATCGAGGCGATCGAGTTGGTCGAGGTCTGCTCGCCCTTCTGGTGCTGGCGGTAGTGGCGCGTCACCGTTCCGTGCGCGGCCTCGGCCTCGACGGTCTTGCCGTCCGGCGTCATCAGCACCGAGGTCATCAGGCCGAGCGAGCCGAAGCCTTGCGCCACCGTGTCGGACTGCACGTCACCGTCGTAGTTCTTGCAGGCCCAGACATAGCCGCCCGACCACTTCAGCGACGAGGCGACCATGTCGTCGATCAGCCGGTGCTCGTACCAGATCTTCCTTTCCTTGAAGGCCGCCTCGAACTCCGTCTCGTAGACCTCCTGGAAGATGTCCTTGAAGCGGCCGTCATAGGCTTTCAGGATGGTGTTCTTGGTCGACAGGTAGACCGGGTAGCCGCGCAGCAGGCCGTAGTTCATCGATGCACGGGCGAATTCACGGATCGATTCGTCGAGGTTGTACATGGCCATGGCGACGCCCGAGCCCGGCGCGTCGAACACGTCGTGCTCGATCACATTGCCGTCGTCGCCGACGAACTTGATCGACAGCTTGCCCTTGCCGGGGAACCTGAAGTCGGTCGCCTTGTACTGGTCGCCGAAGGCGTGGCGGCCGACGATGATCGGCTTGGTCCAGCCCGGCACCAGCCGCGGCACGTTCTTCATGATGATCGGCTCGCGGAAGATGACGCCGCCGAGGATGTTGCGGATCGTGCCGTTGGGGCTCTTCCACATCTTCTTCAGCTTGAATTCCTCGACGCGCGCCTCGTCGGGCGTGATCGTCGCGCATTTCACGCCGACGCCGTGCTTCTTGATGGCGTTGGCTGCGTCGATCGTCACCTGGTCGTTGGTGGCATCGCGGTGCTCGACGCTGAGGTCGTAATAGTCGAGCTTGAGGTCGAGATAAGGGTGGATCAGCTTGTCCTTGATGAGCTGCCAGATGATGTGGGTCATCTCGTCGCCGTCGAGTTCCACGACGGGATTGGCCACCTTGATCTTCGCCATGGAAAAAGCCTCTTGCGGTTCTGGAGGGGCGCTCGCAGCTCGCACGGTGCTGCGGCATGTAAGTTCGGCCCGCTATAGCAAAGCGTTTTTGGCCGCGCAAACGTCCGTCGCTGCGGCTTGTTCGCGCCGGAGGGAGGCGCCTGCAATGGGCGGAGCGTACAGGCACGGGGGCGAGTGGTGACAGGCCCCGCGGCCGGCCTTTCTTGGCGCAACCGAACGCGCCGCGCCGCGACGAAGCCGGCACGTTGGCGGTCGTTCGCCTGTCGCCTCCAGGCGCCGTCATGATGTGTCGGGCGACACCAGCACCCAGTGGGCGAGGCCGTGGACGACGTCCAGGACCTCGTGCACCTCGTGCACGGGTTTGCGCCGCCAGCCGGGCGGCCGGCCGGGGCGCAGCGGCCACAGGCGGCGGGCCGGGGGTGTCCGATGCGATGTTCGGCCGCGCCGTACCCCCACCCCTGACCCCTCCCCACAAGGGGGAGGGGGATCTTGCGGTTGCGCGATACGTGCCCGCCAGCGGGCGAAGCGTCTTGCCTGGCCGGGAAGGTCGTCGAGGGCGGCGGCCAGCGCCGCCAGGCGCGCGTTGAGCGGCGCCGCGTCGACGGGATCGTCGGGGCGGCGGACCGGGATCGTGAAGGGGACACTG
>QFCS01000506.1_pt1 | contig 75075 bp, 78 predicted proteins | sample 3576561 | NCBI WGS metagenome assembly QFCS01 | reverse complement strand
TGATCGGCCCCAGGGCCTTGATCTGTCCCTCGACGATGCGGACCTTGCAGACCCCGCAGCCGCCGTTGACGCAACCCACCGGGATGCCCTTGCGGCCCAGGCGGACCATGCCGGTGAGCAGGCTTTCATTGCCGGCGCAGGGAAAGGTCTCGTCCGTCTGGGCCACGTGCACTGCGAACTTGGGGCGGGAATCAAACAGGGACATGTCTCAGTTCTTCTTCAACGCAGCAGCTTCAGCTGCCAAAGATAGGGCGGAGCGGTCATACCGTCCAATACCGAATTTTTGCGACCCTATACTGGTGAGGTATTGCAAGCCGAACCAGGAGGCCCCATGGATCTCAAAGACATGCGCCAGTTTCTGGCGGTCGCCGAAGAGCGCAACTTCACCCGCGCGGCCGAGCGCCTGCACATGGCGCAGCCGCCGCTGTCGCGCCAGATCAAGGCGCTGGAAGACGAGATGGGGGCGCCGCTGTTCCTGCGCACACCGGCCGGCGTGGAGCTGACCGAGGCGGGCCAGACGCTGCTGGACGAGGTGCCCAACCTGCTGCACCTGGCGCAGCGCGCGGCCGAGCGCACGCGGCGCGCGGCGCAGGGCCTGACCGGACAGCTCGACGTGGGCATCTACGGCTCGGGCGTGCTGGACGTCATTCCCCGTGTGCTCGCGAAGTTCCACGCGCAGCGGCCCGAGGTGCGCATCGCGCTGCACAACCTCACCAAGTCCGAGCAGCTGCAGGCGCTGCGCGAACGTCGCATCAGCGTGGGCTTCAACCGACTGGTCCCGCCCGAGCCGGACCTGGTGGTCGAGTCGGTGCTGCGCGAGCCGCTGCTGGTGGCGATGCACGAAGCGCACCCGCTGGCGCAACGCCAGCAGGTCGGGATGGCCGACCTCGACGGGCTGCCCATGATCCTCTACCCCAACGAGGCCATCCACGGGCTGGCGCAGGAAGTGGCCGAGGCCTTCCGCCAGGAAGGCGTGCGGCTGGCGGTCGAGCAGGACGTCGAGGACGTGGTGACGGCCGTGGCCCTGGTGGCCAGTGGCTTCGGGCTGACCATCGCCACCCGGTCGGCCGCCAGCCTGCGCCTGCCGGGCGTGGTGTTCGTGCCCTTGCGCAGCCGCCACCTCAAGGACCTGGAGTTGAGCTGCCTCTACCGGCGCGGCGATCCGTCGCCGGTGCTGGCCATGTTCCTGGAGGTGGTGCGTGCGCATGGGAAGAGCGAAACGAAGGGCGGCAACGGCCTCAGACCTGCCTGAACAGCGGGCTGCGGGCGGCCTGCGCGTCGGCCGCCGAGAGGAACTTCTCGGTGTAGATGTCGCGCTCGAACAGGCGGCCCTGCATCAGGGTGGAGATGCAGGCCTCGATCATGGGCGGCGGCCCGCACAGGTAGGCCTTCTGGCCCGCAAAGCTGCCGCCGAAATGCGCCTTGGCCGCTTCGTGCACGAAGCCGCGGAAGCCGTCCCAGTCCGAGCCCTCTGGCTCGTGCGAGAGCGCCGGCACGTACGTGAAGTTGGCGTGCTGTTCGGCGAGCGCGCGGAACTCGGCGTCGTAGTACAGCTCCTCGTGCGAACGCTGGCCGTAGACCAGGGTGATGGGCAGCGTGCACCCGCCCGCGAAAGGTGCTGGTCGCTCGCCAGACTCCCAGATCAGCGCGGGAGTCCTTGGGCTTGGGCAGCTGACTCTCATGTGCAACATAGACCCAGACCTTTTCCAGATCTGGCGTTGCTCGAGTTCGAACAGATCGGGGTCGACGAAGATGCGCCGATCGACGGCGCGCTGCCCGTCTTCGTGGTGAACGTCGTCGTCGAGCAGAGTTTGGGGTGCAGCGTCCATGTGAGGCTCCTTCAGGAAGTGGATTCGTCGGCACGCGTGCCCGCGTCCAGTGCGGCGTAGACCTCGTCGCCTTCGACCTTGACCGGGTAGATCATCAGTGCCTTGACGCACGGAAACGCGGTGGCGGCGCCGGTGCGGATGTCGAACCGGCCGCTGTGGAACGGGCACTCGATCTCGCAGCCAACGATGTCGCCCTCGGACATCGACGCCGCACCATGGGTGCAAGTGTCGTCGATGACGAAATAGCCTTCGTCTAGGCGCACCAGCGCCACCGGCTCGCGGCCTTCGACAGGCACCTGAAGGGCGTAGCCGGCCTCGACATCGTCGATGCGGGCGATGAATGTCATCGTCTTGGAGTCGCTCATGCAAGGGTCCTCTCGTTGGGCAAGGGCTGCTGACATGTCAGTGCAGGGTCGGGAAGGCGCGCCCGGCAGCCAGCGAGCTGGCGGTCACGATGGCGTTCAGGATCATCGAATGGTCGGCAATACCGCGGCCGACGATGTCGAAAGCGAAGACGTGATAGTCGGGCCGGCCGATAAGCCAGCACTTTCTTCGCATAGGCCTCCAGGTGGCCGCCGATGCCGTGCATCAGGAGCAGCGCTTCGGGCTTGCCCACGCCAGTCTCGACGATGCGGATGTTGCCGAAGCTTGGGGTGTCGACGTGGCGCACGGTGGCGCCCAGCAGATCCAGCCACAGACTCATGCGGCAGTCTCCGTTGCTTCGACGCCGAGCCCGAGATAGGCCTCGCGCACCATGGGGTCGTTCATCAGATCGGGGATGGGCAGCACAACGTAAGCACTTTCCCACGAGCAGCCTTCGACTTGACCGCTCGCTGCACAGCATGGCGACGCTCTGCAAACCTTCCTCCCGCCAGAGGAGAAACCAGCACTGCCCGTGACAGCCGGCGCAGCGGGTCAGAGCGCATAGAAATCCATCGCCGCGGGAACCAGGTCGTTCTGCAAATGAATCTTCTTGCGCGCAATCAACCACTGCCCGTCCTTATGTTTCATCTGTAGTTCGTACCAGCCAAAATGAACGTGCTGCTTGGCGGTCCGGGCATCGTAGACGCGCACCATCCAGCTCGACTGGGCCTCGATCGTCTCTGCCCCGGCCGGGCTCGCCATGACATTGCTCACAAAATGCGTCGTGCGCGGCAGTGGCATGGCGGTAACCGATTTTCGCGATTGAATTCGACTGATTCTCTCCTCAAGGCCGATGCGCGAATCGTGATAGATGAGAGAGATCTCGGTATCCGGATCGTCGATCTCGTCGTACTCGTTGCGCCAGGCCGGAACCCAATACACCGCATCGGGCGCATACAAACCAACCCACTCCTTCCATCTGCGCCGGTCCAGATACATCCCCTCCCGGAACAAGATCTCCGTGGCGACTGCCGTGGCCTCGTGATTCATCATGGCGACTTCCTCAAACCCGTCGCGACGGCGTCGTCAACGACGGGTCGCTCAACCGCCGTCGCTTGGCCGGCAGCGCGCGGGCTGTGGACGATGACGGAACTCCTGGAGTCCTCGGCGAGCAGCAGGCGTTGCCATTCCCGATAACCTGCATGAAAACAGGTTTCATTGCCAAACGTCATCGATCCAAACGCCGATTCACAGTCGTCGATATTCAGCTCCGCGGCGTGCTCCATGCCATTGGTCTGCAACTCGCCCAAACCGCGCAGATAGCCCTGCGTCGGGCCCGCCGCGATGGCCCTGAACCCGCTCTGGCAAAACTCGTACATGACATTGTCATCGGAAGTCGCGAGCCCACTGGGGTTGAAGAAGTCCTCGTACGCGCGGATGCGCGACCGTCGCTCGCCGCGAGCCTCGCCGACCGGAGCGAGGCAATGCGAGCTCATTCGCGTCTTGTCAGCCGCAAGCGGCTGCCAAGTGCGCAGCTGAAGTGACAGCTTCATCGACTGGATATCGATGATCTGCAGATTGGGAAAGATCGTGAGGTTGCGCTGGCGCATGCGCCACTTTCTCCTGACGCCCTCGTCCCCCTCAGCGGCAGGCGACGGCGCATCACCGACATCGCCCGCAGCATGCTGAGCCTGACCCGGCCGAAGGGTGGACCACATCACCGAGTGCCCGCGCGGAAAACTGAACGTCCCCTGACCGGTGAGCGCCGACTCCTGTTTGACTGCGGAAGACGTCGGACCCGGCGTCGCCGAGGGTTGGATGCGACGATTCAGGATGTCGACATACGAACTATGGGTCGACGCGAAGTGATAGAAATCGAGCCCATTCTCGAACTGAAGCTTCCAGTTGGCATCGAAGGTGTAGTCAATGGCCCCGGCGACGTACTCCAGGCCGTTCGGCGCTTGATCGGCAACGATATCCAGAAACACATGTGCACCGCCCAGATGCTCGCGCAGGCCGGGAACGTTCGGCGACAGGCTGGCAAATACGAAACCGCGATAGCTCTCCAGCCGGGCAACCGGCACGAGATCATGGTCGCCGCTTGCAAACGAATCTGGATACTGACCCTCCTGTTGGTCGGTGATGCCGGCATTTCGACCCGAGCTGTCGTAAACCCATCCATGGTAACGACACACGTGAAATTTCTGGTTGCCGCCGCTGAACGGACAGAGCAGCGTGCCCCGGTGACGGCAGCTGTTGAGAAAGCAGCCCAGCGTTCCGCCGGCCGTCCTTGTGAGGATGATCGGCTGGCGACCAATGTGGCTGGTGATGAAATCGTGCGGCCTCGCGACTTGGCTCTCGAGCCCGATGAAGACCCAGGTTGACTCGAACACCTTCGACATCTCGAGTTCAAAGATACCAGGGTCGAGGAAGGCGCTCCGATGGACACGGAATATTCCTTCGGCGCGCCGATCATCGATCAGCTCTTCGGCGCCAATGTGGCTGCGATTCATCGCATCGGCCGGCGTGGATTCAGGTTTGTTCATTGCAGTATTCCTCAAGGGTAAAGATGGGCTACACGCGACCCCGTCCCGAATGCGCGAAAGTCCGCGCGTATGCGCTCGCTGCACCGTGCCGGACAGCACCCCGGGCGCACGCAGCGAACTGCGCCAATCCAGTCGGGCCGGTGGTGCGCGATCGATCAGCGCCCGTGCACCGCAGATCGATCGAGGTTGGACAAACTGCCGTTAGAGGACCCTTCGAACCGACGGCATCGAAAAAGAGCTCGGCCATCCGAATCTGGCCGCATAGCGCGCAGCGGAGAGCCTGGTGATCAATCGGCCTGAATTCCGAGTTCCTTGATGACCTGCGTCATCCTCTGCAACTCCGCGGCATTGAGCTTCGCGAGAGCGCTCGGCGGACCGCCGACAGGGATCGCACCAAAGACGGCCATCTTCTCCACCACATCCGGCATCCGGATGATTTCGTTCAAGTGCGAGTTGAGCAGTGCAACCACTTCGGGCGGAGTTCCTTTCGGTGCGAAGAAACCATGCCAGGCGCCGACGACGGCGTCTTTGTAGCCCAACTCGGACAGTGTCGGAACGTTCGGCAGCAACGACGAGCGCTTCGGATCGGAGACCGCGAGCGCCACCAACTTGCCCGTGTTGATGTACTGGGCAACCGGACCCAGGCTGATATACGCCAGCGGCAGATGCCCCGCCACGACATCATTGACGGCCGGAGCGGTCCCCCGATAGGGGGCGTGCTGAATCTTGATGCCTGCCGCTCGGTTTAGCAGTTCGCCGCTGATATGCATCGGGGAACCGGCACCGGGGGTGCCGTAGTTAAGCGGCTTGCCACTCTTGGCCGAAGCGATCATGTCTTTCACGCTGGTAAAGCCCGAGGACGGGTTGGCGACCAGCAGCAACACTTGGTCGCCCGTGTGGATGATGGGTTCGAAACCATCGAGCACGTCGTACCTGGTCGACCCCGACACCTTCATCACCAGCTGCGCGATAGTGAACGAATTGGGCGTGAACAGCAAGGTATAGCCGTCGGCCGCAGCGCGACTGACCAGGCTGTTTGCGATGATGGTGCCGGCACCCGGCTTGTTTTCAATGATGACCGGCTGTGCGAGCCGCGCCGCCAGTTTTTCGGAAAACAGCCGCGCCATGGCATCGGTATCCCCCCCGGGCGGATAGCCGACGATCACCGTGATCGGCTTGTTCGGATAACCCTGGGCGAAGGCGGTACCTATCCATACGCCGAACGAGAGAATGGCTACAGCGATACGTTTGCAATGGTGGGCATTCATGGTTCTTTCTCAATCTTTCTCAATCAAGGTTCAAGGATATGCTCCGGCACGACCGGACGATTATTTAATATCGAGATTATCATGAATATTGATGTACATGCCTATGGTGTAAACCCTTAACTTTCATCGAGATTTTTGCTGATGGCAGCGTGAACAGTTCCGTCCCCACCGCCAACCCAGAATCTCACTTCCCGCCACGTCACTCGCCGACGCTGATGTCTTGGACGCCCATGAAGCCGCAGATGAGCCTCGAACGCTGATCGTGTCGTCAGTGCGTTTCATAAGCTGTCCTTGGCCGTCTGCCCGGCTATGCCCCAGTTCTCCTTGGGCACGTCGTAGATCCACACACGCACCTTCTCCTTCGGCGCGCCGATCGCCTCGTGCAGCGCCTGCGTCACCTTCTCGATCACCGCACGCTTTTGCTCCTCGGTGCGGCCTTCGAGCATGTAGCTCTGGGCGAACGGCATGTGTTTCTTCTGTCGTCAGACGAACCGAATTTCGACGCTGATCGACGGTGCCGATGCCGGGGATCAGCAGCGCCGAGACCTTGGCCTGCTTCATCAGCGGGATCACCGTGCCGAGGTATTCCTTGTCGGTGTGCGCCGGGAAGCCGTAGTTAGAGGCTTGTCCATGGTCTCGATTTCAAGGCTGCGTGAAAAGGCTCCGAAGCGCGGTGCCGGGGTTCCTGCGGGTCTGACAGACCAGTCTGCGACTCAGGTGTAGACCTCGGTGAACGAGCCCGGCAGCACGCCGGTGTGGTAAAAAATCCCTCGCGCCGCCTGGTCCTCGGTCCAGGTGGTCACGGGCCGGTCGGGCTGGGCCTGGTAGCCCAGTCCGGCGAAGGTCTCGTTGCGGTTGCCGCTCGGGTCGAAGAAGTAGATGGTCTCGCCGCGCGTGATGCCGTGGCGCGTGGGCGCCACGTCGATGCGAACTTTGTTCTTGGCCATCACGTCGCCAGCCTTGAGGATGTCATGCCACGAGTCGAGGAAGAACGAGATGTGGTGCAGGCCGGGGGTCGGGCCGCCGACGAACGCAATGTCGTGCGGCTTGCTCGAGCACGAGACGAACGAGGCCAGCTGGAACGCGCCGCCCGGCCCCACGGTGATCTGCTCGGTCTGGAAGAAGCCGAGCACTTCCATGAAGAACTTTGTGTTCTCGGCCACCTTGTTGACGCCCTGACCAGGATCGAATGGACACATCAGCAGCACGTGGTCGAGCCAATGCGCACCAGCCCCCTTCAGACCATCGGGCCAGGGGTCCGGATTGATGGAGCCGACCTCGGTGCCGACGCATTCCTTCATCGCATACAGCCGCATCTCGTGCCCGCTGGGCAGCGTGAATTGCAACATCCGGCCAGTCGACGGCAGCGTGCCTTCGGGCAACACCTGGGTCTTGATGCCGCTGGCTTCGACCTTGAGCTTCAGAACATCGAGATCCGCATCGCTCTTGACCTTGTAGGCCACGTGGTTCAGGCCCGCCTGATCGGACGGGGTCAGGATCACGGAGTACTTGTCCCATTCGTCCCAGCACTTGAGGCACACGTTGCCGTGTTTGTCTTCCATCGTCAGCTTCATGCCCAGCACGTTCTCGTAGTGCTTCACCACCGCCGCCATGTCCATCACTTTGATGCTGACATGCCCGATTCTCATCACACTCATTTCATGTCTCCTTCGACTGATTCGTTTCGCCAGCCGCGCCGCTTCGGGACGAAGCGCCGGCACCCCACTGAAAGCTAAACGCCTTCTTCATCTTGCCCACTACCTCGACCTCGACGCCTTGGAGCGGTGACACCCGACAGGCCAGGCAGACCCCACGCGCCTCTTCCTCGGCCGACACGTGAGCCCGGCTCATCGCGCCCACCTTGCGCACGCTGCCCACGCGCACGCTGATCTTGCAGACTCCGCAGCCGCCATTCACACAGCCAACCGGAATGCCCTTGCGACCGATCCTCACCATGCCCTGCAACAGGGTCTCCGATTCGGCGCAGTCATAGGACTCCCCGGTCTGGGTGAGGCGAACGAGGTGCTGGCATCCACCGGCGACCGGCACCGCAGCTGTAGACGCAGACTTTGTCGGGTCCATCGCGCGTTCAGGCAGCGTCGGCCTCGGCCAGGAAATTGCCGGCGAGCTGGGCGAAGCGCTGCGCGTGCTCGATCTGGGTCCAGTGCCCGCAGCGTCCATACACGTGGAGTTGCGAGCGCAGGATCAGCTGTGAAAGCCGGATCGAATTCGACAGCGGCAGCACCTGGTCCTCGCGGCCATGAATGATCAGTGCCTCTTGCGGCAGCTTGCGGATGTCGTCGTCGCTGCTGGCCAGCGACTCAACCCAGCGTTGCCGCGGTGCCGGGAACATCGCCGCATACGACTCCTGGAAGCCCGGGCGGTTGCTCGCCTCGTAGCGCAGCTGCGCCAGTTCGTCGCTGACCAGGTTGCGGTCGTAGGCAAACCAGTCCATGACCTTGCGCATGTTCTCGAACGACGGCGTGTAGCCCCAGACCGCATCGAGCGGGGGGGTCAGCTCGAAGTTCACACCGGCGGCGCCCATCAGCACGAGGCGGCGGACCCGGTCGGGATGACGGATCGCGAGCGCTAGCGACAACGCCCCGCCGAATGAGCGAGCGCTAGCGACAACGCCCCGCCGAATGAATTACTCACCAGATCGACCTGCGCCAGATCGAGGGCGTCGATCAGACCGATCCCCTGCGCGACCCAGCCGTCCATCGTGTAAACAGCGCTGGCTGGACGGTCGGTAAAGCCGAATCCGGCCATGTCGGGCGCGATGACACGCCGATCCTTGGCAAGCTCGGGCATCACCAGGCGCCAGTTCGCATAGGCACTGACGCCAGGGCCAGACCCGTGGATCATCAGCACCGGAAAGCCCTGGCCGAGATCGTGGTAGTTGGTGCGCAACCCTGCCGCGACAATGCTCTTGCCGATCTCGGGAGACGGAGGTGCAGTCATTGCGATCCGATCAAAAAGAGGAATGGCCGTCCGAGCTGTTGGCACCCAGTCCCGACAGGTTCATTTAATATCGAGATTATTGTGAATAGATGGTCGGAACGCGCATGGTGCAAACCCTTAACTTCATCGAGATTTTTTCTGATAGCATCGTGATCAGTTCCGTCCCCACCGTCAACCCAGAATCTCATTTCCCGCCATGTCACTCGCCGACGCTGATGTCTTGGAAGCCCATGAAGCCGCAGATAAGCCTCGAACGCTGATCGAGACGGCGTATCGCCAGCTGCGCCGGGACATCATCAATGGGGGCCACCAAGCCGGACAGAAGCTGCGCGTCGAACATCTGAAGGCGACCTATCAGGTCAGCGCGGGGACGCTGCGCGAGGCGCTGGCATTGTTGGTGTCCGATTCCCTCGTCGTGGCGCAAGGCCAGCGCGGATTCCGTGTGGCGCCGATGTCGCTCGCCGACCTCGAAGACCTGACGCGCATGCGCACTCTGCTCGAATGCGAAGCGGTGCGCGAGAGCATCGCACTCGGCAAGGACGACTGGGAAGCGAGTGTCGTCAGTGCGTTTCATAAGCTGTCCTTGGCCGAGCAACGCCTGCGCGTCGATCCCCAAGGCGCGTTCGACGGCTGGGAGGTCTGCAACCGCCATTTCCACGAAATGCTGGTGGCGGCCTGCACGTCGCAGTGGATGCTCAGGTTTCGCGGACTGCTGTACCAGCAGTCCGAACGTTATCGCCGCGTCTCGGTCACCAAGGGGCCGCCGCCGGTCGAAGTGCACGACGAGCACAGGGCGATCTTCGAGGCCGTGATGGCGCGCAATGCCGACCTCGCCGGTGCCGTGTTGACGTCGCATGTGCACCGGGCGCTGACAGTGATCCGCAAGGCCGGCCTGCTCAAATGACCGAGGCTGTGCTGCAAGGCCCCGTGGTCGTGCTGGGCGGTGGCCTGGCCGCCGTGTCGTTCGTCGGCGGATTGCGCTCCGGCGGGTTCGGTGGCGGCATTGTCGTCGTCAGCGACGAAGTCGAGACTCCCTACGACCGCCCGCCCCTGTCCAAGGAGTTCCTGCGCGAGGGTGTCGCCGACAAGATCCGCCTCGATCTGAGCCGCGCGCGCGATGTGGAGTGGCTGCGCGGCACGCCGGCGTGCAAGGTCGACACGCCGCGGCGTGAAGTGCTGCTGGCCGACGGCCGCAGCCTCGGCTACGGGACCCTGGTGTTCGCCACCGGCGCCACGCCCCGCCGCCTGCCGGCGCTGCAGGACGCCCCGATGCCGGTCATCACGCTGCGCACCCTGGACGACGCGCAACGCATTCGCGCCGGGCTCGCGCCGGGCGCCCGGCTGGTGGTGATCGGCGGCGGGGTAATCGGGCTCGAACTCGCGGCCACGGCGCGTGGCCTCGGTGCCACGGTCACCGTCATCGAAGCCCTCGATCGGCTGATGAACCGCTGCGCATCGGGGACTCTTGCAGCCGTCGTCGCACGGTCGCACCTCGAACGAGGCGTCGACATGCGTCTGGGCCGTCAGGTGACCGGGTTCGACGGTCACGCGATCGTGCTCGACGACGGCGCTCGGCTGGAGGCCGACCTGGTGGTCGTAGGCATCGGCGTCGTCGCCAACGACGAACTGGCGCGCGCCGCCGACATTGCCTGCGACGACGGCATCTTCGTCGATCGCCTTGGCCGCACGACCTGTCCCGGCGTCTATGCCATTGGTGACGTGACCCGCCAGCGCAACCCGGTCAGCGGGCGCTTCGAACGCATCGAGACTTGGTCAAACGCCCAGAATCAAGGGCTGGCTGTCGCGCGCACCTTGCTTGACCCGACGGCAACGCCCTATGCCGACATCCCCTGGTATTGGTCAGACCAATACGATCTGCACATCCAGGTGGCCGGAGTTTCGATGGGCGACGACGAGATCGTGCGTGGAGATGCATCGGTCGGCGCCAAGTTTTCGCTGATCCAATTGCATCGGGGTCGCGTGGTCGGCGTGACCTGCATGAACAACGTGCGTGAGTTTTCGTCGCTCAAGCGACTGCTGGGTAACGAGGCGCTGCCGGACCGCGCTGTGCTCGCCGACCCCGGCACGGATCTGCGCAAACTGCTTGCGGCGCGCCGCATTTTTTGAGGCAGATCCCCGAGTTGGCAGGCCAGCGTGGTCCGGATCATCCGTAAGGCACTGCTGCCGAACCCGTCGGAGGTACGTCATGCCGTCGTCGTAGCTGCCCTGCCAAAACACCAGGGTCTGATTTAAGGCTACGCTGAATAAGCCCCGCCAAAGAGCCCGTTCGGGTTCGTGACGGGTCGAGGTAGCTCCAGCAGGTGGCCGAACGCCCTTTCTGCGGCCCCCGGGAGCCTGTTTCTCGGGCCTTTCGGCCCATTTGCAGCCCTCATGGTCATGGGCGCACCTGTGTCATCAACCTTGATCGGCTCAGGTAGATGTTGGCCAGCGCCAGGGCCGTGAATGCGCGCGTGGCGTTCTTGGCAAGACCCCGGTAGCGCACCTTGCTAAAGCCCCATAGCCGCTTGACCACGCCAAACACGTGCTCCACCCGCGCGCGGATGCGCGACTTGTTGCGGTTCTTCGTGTTGGCGCCGATTCAAATCTGACCAGATGGTCAGTTTTCGGTCGGCGTCAACAAGGGGATGTCACCTGCGCATCGCCTTGCAGATCCAGCGCACTGTGGGCCAGGTGTGGACGCCCGCGGTTGTCGTAAATGTTGAAGATGGTGACCTCGTCCGGCCTCATGCCCGAGGTGTAGAACCACTCATGTTCCGGGTTGGCGGCAACGCCCAGAATCTGTCCCATACGGTCGGGGTAGACGAGACCGATGTCCATCCAATCCTCGGGACGCATCGAGCGGGGCCAGATGAAGCCGAGCGGGCTGGAACGGATGACCCGCTCAACCGGCCGCCAGACATTGACGAAGCCGAAGCCCGCCGCGTGGAAAGCCCGGGCGCGGCTTTCGCCAACGATATCAACCAGCCGTTGCTCTGCGCCGGTTCGGCTGTAGTCGTTGTGAACGTTGCGAGCCGGGCGGCGGGCGGCGCCCGAGTCATCGATGCGAACCGTGTGGTCGAAGACGATCACTTCCTTCGCGCCAATCTGTGCTTTCAGCAGCTCGTCGAGTTCCTGCTCGTAGGCGGCTTGCCATTCGGTGCCGCTTTCAAAGTCGGTCACACAGGAGGGACTGGATACAAAAGCGATCCCGTCGTCTCTGAAGTTGGGTTGCAGGGCGCTGCCCCGCAGGTCAGCCACGCACACCGTAATGGACACCAGTTCGGGGGACTTGAGATGGCCCACGACGCCGTCGACATCGAATTCGAACGCCTGCGGAGCATCCTTTCTGACGTGGTAGTTGACGGTGGCTTTGGTCGACATGCTCGGGTCTTTCGGGTTCGGTGGGCGGGCCGATCAGCCCGGCAAAGGGTCAGATCTCCACGACGACCTTGCCGATGGCCTGCCCGCTGCCCAGTCGCGCATACGCCCGACCGACGTCGGCGAGGCCGAAGCGCGGCTCGTCCAGCAAGGGCTTGAGCGCGCCTGCGTCCACGATCGCGGCCAGCTTGGCCAGGATTGTCCGCGCCGAAGTAGAACTGAGCCACCGCGCCGCTTGAATCGTGAGCCAGGGGTGGAAGCCGACGTTGTGATGGTCGGCTGTGGATAAGAGCGTATATGGACGCCCCGGTTTGCCAAGCCTCCACTTCGTGATGGCGGGAAGGTCAAGATTGCACGCGTATATCCGGACTGGTGCGGCAGCTCACTGCCACGGTCCCTGATGGAATTCGCTGGCCAAGGTCCCATCGGCTACTGCGACAGCCATTCATAGCGAACGGTTCTGTTAAAGCGCTCCACATAGGCATTTTGCTGAGGCTTACCTGGCTGGATGTATTCCAGGCAGATACCTTTGGCGCTCGCCCAGTTTTCCAGTATTGCGCTGATGTACTCAGGCCCGTTGTCACAGCGAATGACTTGGGGTTTGCCACGCCACTGCATGATTTGCTCCAAGACCCGAATCACACGTAGCGAGGGCAATGAGAAGTCCACCTCAATGCGTGGAAATCAACAGCAAGACCACGGCATGCTCCAGCCCACCTCGGACGGCAAAGCGGTCTGGCGCGCGACCGTGACCAGCACGACCGGCTGGTCCCATTTGTTCACCCTGTTGCGTCTCGCTACCTCACCGGCTGGATCGGCCGCGCGCCCATCGTTGCGAACCGCGACAAGGCTGCGGTCTTCGTAGGAATACATGAACTACCTCCAGGTAGTCCAAGTTTTTAGCCGCACCCCCGCCTGGTCAGATTTGAATCGGCGCCAACAATCCCCTCGAAAAAGCATCGAGAGCCGCACCCTTGTGCGCTACGCCCGACCCTGAAAGGCCATCAAACCATGTCCACATCTCCACTGACCCAAGCGCGCCAACTCGCCCTGCCGAGCCGCGAAGCCATGCTCATGCGGCACCCCGCCGTCCAGGCCTTCTGGGACCAGAACGCACAGCTGTTTGAAGCCGCGTGGCAGGAATGGCAAGCCAACGGTGAACACGGGCACATCGGCCTGGACCGGTCGATGTACGACCCCCGTCTGCGCAACGCCGTCGAGCGCAGCTGGGCCGACCCGAGCCAGGAGGGCGAGGTGAAGACGGAGGTCTTTCCCAACGTCTACAAGGCCCAGTTCCTTGATCCTGAACGCCTCAAAGAGCTCCGCCATTTCATGGGCCGTGTCGCTGATGCGGGCATTCCACTGCGCCCTCCCTACGGGATCGTGCTCAACCGTGGTGGCGCCATGCTGGATCCCCGCTCCGAGGGTTACCTGGCCGCACCCGAGTTCCAGAAGTTCTACCGCGACCTGATGGACCACTTCATGCGGCCGATTTCGCGACTGCTGTTCCCCGATGTCTATGGCTACGACAGCCAGACCTTTGGATTTTCCATCCAGTGGCAGGCCGGCAAAGACACCTCCTTGCGCCCTCATACGGACGCCTCGGCGGTGACGCTCAACATCAACCTGAACCTGCCCGGCGAAGCGTTTTCTGGATCCGGGGTTCGCTTCATGGATCGTGTTTCTGGGAAGTCCGAGAGCCTGAGCTTCGAGCCCGGCACCGCCCTCATCCACCACGGCAGCGTCCCGCATGCCTCGGAGCCCATCACCGAAGGCGAGCGCCACAACCTCGTGCTCTGGCTTTACGGCGAGGGTAACCAGATCCCTCTGCACGGCGCCCACCACAACACCATCAGTCCGCAGGAACGCTGGACCATCCCGAAAGCCCGGACCGACGCCTTCGCGCCGTTTTAAACGGTTCAGCCAGACTTCACTGTTGATCACAAGGAACACAAGCCATGCCCAAGACCATCCTCATCACCGGTGCCACAGACGGCATCGGCCTGGCCACCGCACAAACGCTGGTGGCGCGAGGCCACACCGTGCTGATCCATGGACGCAACGCGGCCAAGCTCGCTGAGGTGCACAAGGCATTGACCGCGCTGCCAGGCGCAGGGTCGGTGGAAAGCTTTGTGGCCGATCTCTCGCGCTTGACCGAGGTGGAGGCAATGGCTAAAGCTGTCGTGGCACAGCACAAGAGCCTCGACGTGTTGATCAACAACGCCGGTGTGCTCAAGACCCCTCAAACCCGCACGCCCGAGGGCTTGGATGTGCGCTTCGTGGTCAACACCCTCGCACCCTACCTGCTGACCCAGCGCCTGTTGCCGCTGCTGGGCGCGGGCAGCCGGGTCGTCAACCTGTCGTCTGCAGCGCAAGCGCCGGTGGACCTCGAAGCCCTGGCCGGCCGCACCCGGCTGGGCGACATGCCCGCCTACGCGCAGAGCAAACTGGCGATCACCATGTGGTCGCGCCAGATGGCCACAGCCCTGGGTGACAAGGGCCCGATGGTCGTCTCCGTGAACCCGGGTTCCTTGCTGGCCACCAAGATGGCGAAAGAAGGGTTTGGCGTGGCCGGACACGACATCCGCATCGGCGCCGACATCCTCGTGCGCGCAGCGCTGTCCGACGAGTTCGCACAGGCCAGCGGCCAGTACTTCGACAACGACGCGCGCCGCTTCGCCCCGCCCCACCCCGACGCGCTCGACCCACGCAAGACCTCGCAGCTTGTGAAGGCCATCGAGGCCCTGCTGCGCGACCCAGCCTGAACCACCGATCCATCCCGATCTACCACATGAGCACCACGACCATGAAAGCCGTCGCCTACCGGACCCCCGGCCCCATCGAGCGCGGAGACGCGCTGCAGGACATCACCCTCGAAAAACCCCAGGCCACCGGACGCGACCTGCTGGTCAAGGTCCATGCCGTCTCGGTGAACCCGGTGGACGCCAAGCTGCGCGTGCGCCGTGCACCAGCGGCCGGCGAGTGGGGCATCCTCGGCTTCGACGCCGCCGGCGTGGTCGAGGCCGTCGGGCCCGATGTGAAGGACTTCAAGGCCGGAGATGCCGTCTTCTATGCCGGCTCCATCACCCGGCCCGGCACCAACAGCGAGTACCACCTCGTTGACGAACGCATCGTCGGCCGAAAGCCCACCAGCCTTAGCGACCCCGAGGCAGCGGCGCTGCCGCTCACCGCGATCACGGCATGGGAGATGCTTTTCGACCGGCTCGACGTGAAGCGCCCGACGGCGCAGGGCGGCCAGCTCATCCTGGTCATCGGCGGCGCTGGCGGCGTGGGCTCGATCACCATCCAGCTGCTGCGCGCGCTGACCGACCTGACCGTGATCGCCACCGCGTCGCGGCCCGATACGCAGGCCTGGGTGCGCGAGTGCGGTGCCCACCACGTGATCGACCACCGCCAGCCGCTGGCGCCGCAGGTGCAGGCGCTTGGCCTCGGCGCGCCTGGCTTCGTGTTCTCCACCACTCAGACCGACCACCACTACGCCGACATCGTCGAGCTGATCGCGCCGCAGGGCCGCTTCGGCCTGATCGACGACCCGGCCGAGCTCAGCGCGCTGCCGCTGAAGGGCAAGGCCGTGTCGTTGCACTGGGAGCTGATGTTCACGCGCTCGATGTTCGGCACGCCGGACATGGCGCGCCAGGGGCAGTTGCTGAACGAGGTGGCGGCGCTGGTGGATGCCGGGCGCATCCGGTCGACCGCCACCGAAACCGCCGGCAGGATCGATGCGGCGACATTGCGCCGGGTGCACGCGCAAATCGAAAGCGGCACGGCGCGCGGCAAGATCGTGCTCGAAGGGTTCTGAAGGGCCGCAACGAATACGATTGACAGGTCGGCCTCGGACTGCCGCCAGAACCGGATGATCTGCTCTTCTTCATGTCCGTCTTTCTCCTGGTGGTTGACGGACTTCACTAACCTCCGCTTGGTACGGTTGGTGAATGGCAGGTCAAATCCCGAGATGGTCATTTTTTCGAGCTTCGGACCTATCATTGAGCGTGCAAAGGCTAACGGTGTCGCGGTGAGGCTGCGGCAGAGCTTGTAGGTCTCGCCACATTGCGACAGACACGACCGCCTGGATGAAACCGCCCTGATGCGGGCGCCAGGAGAAAAAAGCCAGGAGACAAACATGGCATTCAGCAGCCACTGGAGTGCACCCGGTCATGAGGCCACCTCGGACATGTCCTGGCGTGCAGACGACGTGATCGAGCGCTCAAGGCAGCGGTCGATGGGCGTTCACAGGCTCGACCCGGGACGCAGTGACCCGCCGCGCGTCCTCACCGCGACTGCCCTGCAAGACCATCGCTTGCCGATGGAAGACCTGCTGGATGTTGCGCGCAGCGGCATGGAGTCGTTGTTCCTGCAGATACGTGACGCCGGGTATGTGATCCTGCTCACGGATGTCTATGAGCGCTCGGGCGCGGAACAGCTCGGGCTGTACCTACTCCGGTTGACGGCACGCATGCAGAGCCCCGCCCGCGTGGCCGAAATCAGGTGCTTGATGTGCGAGTTGACCAGCGCTCGTGTGCCACCGTCGCCAGGCTTGCTCGGTGAACACGCCTTGGATGGGCCATTTAGAGCGGCTAACAAAACGGTGGGAGATGGCGAATGCAGATAACGCAGCAGGCCAGCGAGAGCAACGCGACATGAATGTCGATGCGGCGCTCGAAACGAGTACGCAGCTTCTCGTGCGCCGGAGACTTGCCCTGGGCGACGGCCTTCTTGGCATCCAGCAGCTTTTCGCGGGCCATCGCCAGAGAAATGCCCGCCGGCCCGTAGCGGCCAATGGTCAGGGTCTCGCGGCGGCCGTTGAGACGGTAATCGAAGCGGAAGGTGACGGTACCGCTGGGCGATACCGTCACGTACATTCCATCCCGGTCAGAAGCCTTATAAGTCAAGGACTTAGGCTTCAAATTGCGCAGTGCGGTGTCGGTAAGCATCGAGGTTTTTCCTCCTGTTCGTGACGGCTTTTACCGTCAGGGGTCAGGAGACCTGCTGATACCCGGAAAGCCGCATGAAACAAGCTTCCCAGAGGAGCGATTTACCGTCAAAGACCGATTTGGTCTCGATAGTAAACAAGGAGGTCTTAATCCGGCCTCCGGTTTCTACCGTCACCTCTACCGTCAATCCGTTTCGCTGCCCGGCGATAGTCACCGATAGCTGCCGTGACGTATTTCCTTTGAAATCAACACGTTACGGTGGATTTTCGATAAGTGGCGATAGTCCCCGAAGGACCTGATTTCACTCCCATTCAAGGAAGTACAACCATGAACTCCTCGACCACGCTGCGCCAGCTCAACGGACTGGACCCCACACCGGCCACGTTAGACGGTGCCACCTTGATCCTCGTGGACTATCAGAACACCTACACGCGCGGCGTCATGGAACTGGCCGGCTGGCAGCCGGCGCTGGCTTCGGCATCTGAACTGTTGACCCGGGCGCGCGCCGCCGACACCAACATCATCCATGTCGTTCACGACGGTGGAGAGGGCTCGCCCTACGACCTCGCCGCCGAGATCGGTCAGATTCATCCCGCCGTCGCGCCGCTGCCCAACGAGCCCGTGGTCGTCAAGACGGCGCCCAATGCATTCGTCGGCACCGATTTGGGCGAGCGCGTTGAGGCGGCCGGTAACAAACAGGTCATCGTCATGGGATTCATGACCCACATGTGCGTGACGTTCACCGCCGAGGGTGCATTTCTACGCGGCAACCAGCCCACCGTGGTGGCCGATGCCTGCGCGACGCGGGCCATCCGCACGGACGTGGTGAATGTGGAAGCCGCGGCCCTGCATGAGGGCGCTTTGGCGACGATCGCCGATCTCTACGCGGTCGTGGTGCGTTCGGGTACGTCGATCCGATAGAGGCCTCGCCCGGCTAACGCGCTGGCGTCACTCGCGCTCGATAACTCGAAGCAAAGCCGTTCGACGCTTCGACATGGGTCCGAAGGCCCTCGTGACATCTTCAACGCTTTTCTCCGACTTCAATGCGTCGAGGATGTCGGCCCAGTCCTGCATGATCACCTTGCGCGATTCCACGAACTTCGTGTGGTCGTATGGAGCGCGCGAGGAGTCCTTGTTCTTCTTCGAGTGTGCGAGTTGGAGATCGACCCGCTTTTCGGGATACCCAAGCAACCCAAGGATCGTCGTGGCGGTCGAACGGAAGCCATGGGACGAAAACCGCCCGCCATAACCCATGCGCTTGAGTGCTTGATTGAGCGTCGTTGCCGACATCACTTGTCCCGGCTTCCTGTAGCTCGGGAACAATACTTTGCCGCCGCCAGTTAGAGCATGTAGCTCCCTAAGAGCGGCCACCGCCTGCCGTGACAGGGGAACCAAATGGGGGCGTCGCATCTTCATACGCTCGGACGGAATCGACCACATGGCGTTGTCCAGGTCGAACTCTTCCCAGGAGGCCTTGCGCAGTTCTACGGTGCGCACGTAGGTCAAGGCCATCAGCTTGAGGGCGAGGACTGTCGTCTGATAACCCCCTTCGTTGTCCACCCGATTGAGAAAGTCCGGGATCTCTGCCCATGTCAAAGGAGGGTTGTGGCGGACCTGAGGGCGCTTGACCAGTCCCTTGAGCAAGGCGGCAGGATCGAATTCGCAGAGACCTTGGGCAGCCGCATAACTGAAGATTTGCCCACACCACTGGCGAATGAGGATCGCCACAGTCTTCGCGCCACGAGCCGCCACATCCTTGATGATGGGGCGCAGATGTGGAGCCCTGATGCTGCTGATCGGCAACTTGCCAATCCGGGGGAAAACATCCTTCTCAAGGTAGCTGGTGACTTGGTTGGTGTAGTACTCGCTCCAGTGAGCATTGCTGACGATCCACTCCCGAGCAACGGTCTCGAACGTGCGTTCGTATGTGTCGGCCTGGAGGGCGATCGCCGCCTTCTTCTCTACGATGGGGTCGAGTCCCTTCTTGACCAACGCCTTTGCCCGGTCCCGTTCCGCACGGGCCGCCTCCAGCGTGATTTTTGGGTATACCCCGATCGAGTACACCTGTTCAGCGCCGCCCAGCCGGTAGCGGTACCACCAGAGCTTGGAGCCGTTAGGCTGAACGCGCAAAAAGAGGCTGCCTCCGTCCCGGAGTTGGTACACCTTGGGCCTGGGCTGCGCCGTTTCCACTTTGCGCGCCGAGAGAAGATTGAGTGCTGTGAGTGCCATGTGTATAACGCCTCCAAATTGGCCCGTTACACACTCCATTACACACATGAGCACTGGATTTGTCCAGCTTTCAGAATCGCTCGATGGACGATCAACCCTTTAAAAACAAGGACTTAGAGTTTCTCCGTGGAGGTTGATGGAAGCCAGTGGACCTCAATCGTAGTTATCCACCATCAGGACTTGAAGTGCCTTGCTCATTCCAGTCCCTCCTCGACCAGCTCCGCCGCGCGCAGCAGCGCCCTCGCCTTGTGTTCGGTTTCCCTCCACTCCATCTCGGGCACCGAGTCGGCCACCACGCCTGCAGCGGCCTGGACGTAGAGCGTCTGGTCCTTGATGATGCCGGTGCGGATGGCGATCGCCACGTCCATGTCGCCGGCGTAGCTCAGGTAGCCGCAGGCACCACCGTAGATGCCGCGTTTGGTCGGCTCCAGCTGGTCGATCAGCTCCATGGCATGCACCTTGGGCGCGCCCGTGAGCGTGCCGGCCGGGAAGGTCGCCCGCAACACATCCATGCTGCCCACCGCCTGCCCGTCGGGGCCGTCCACCAGAATGCCCTCGACGTTGCTCACGATGTGCATCACGTGGCTGTAGCGCTCCACCGCGAAAGCCTCGGTCACCTTCACGGAGCCGGTCTTCGCGATGCGGCCGATGTCGTTGCGCGCGAGATCGATCAGCATGACGTGCTCGGCGCGCTCCTTGGGGTCGTTCACCAGCTCGAGCTCTGTCGCCTTGTCCTGCTCGGGCGTGGCGCCTCGCGGGCGCGTGCCGGCGAGCGGGCGGATGGTGATCTTCTGACCTTCGGGCGTGTGCTCCTGCCTCACCAGAATTTCGGGCGAGGCCCCCACCACATGGAAGTCCCCGAAGTGGTAGTAGTACATGTAGGGCGAGGGATTCAGGGAACGCAGTGCACGGTACAGGCTCAGCGGCGACTCGGTGTAGCGCTTCTTGATGCGCTGGCCCACCTGCACCTGCATGAAATCACCGGCGGCGATCAGCTCCTTGGCGCGCTCGACCGCCGCCAGGTAGTCGGCCTTGGCGAAATCGCGCTCGGCCGGGTAACTCTGGCTGGGCTTGACCTGCGGCGCGCTCACCGAATACTTCAAGGCCTCGCGCAATTCGCGCAGGCGCTTCTTGGCGCTGGCGTACGCTTCGGGCTGGGCGGGGTCGGCATAGACGATCAGGTACAGCTTGCCCGAGAGGTTGTCGATGACCGCCAGTTCCTCGCATTGGAGCAGCAGGATATCGGGGCAACCCAGCGTGTCTGGCGGGCAGCTGTGCTCCAGCTTTTTCTCGATGTGGCGAACGGCGTCGTAACCGAAGTAACCGGCCAGGCCACCGCAGAAGCGGGGCAGTCCGGGCCGCAGTGCCACCTTGAACCGCTTCTGGTAAGCCGCAATGAAATCCAGTGGATTGCCCTGTGCGGTCTCCACCACCGCGCCATCGCGCACCACCTCGGTCTTCGCCTCGGCACCGAAACCGGTGGCGCGCAAGAAGGTGCGCGCGGGCAGGCCGATGAAGCTGTAGCGCCCGAAGCGCTCGCCGCCCACCACCGATTCGAGCAGGAAGCTGTTCTTGCCATCACCTCGCCCGTGGGCCAGCTTGAGATAGAGCGACAGCGGCGTTTCGAGGTCTGCAAAGGCCTCGGCCATCAGCGGGATGCGGTTGTAGCCCTGTTGGGCCAGGCTCTTGAATTCGAGTTCCGTGATCATGTTCGTTCTTTCCATCGGCCTCGCCCGGTGTCATCGACGCTGTGGGCGGGGCGGGGGTCCAGGCCTCCGGCGTTGAAAGTGCCGGGTTCGAGGGTGGGGTGACAGTGGCGGCGGAACGCGCGCGGACTGTGCAAACCCCGGGGGGAAGGTGCACGTTTACGCTGGCTTGCGCCAGGGCCAGGCTCCCCGGCCATTGCGGCTCGGCAGACCACCTGAAAAGGATGTGCGTGGGTTGAACATGGAAGGCGCAGTGTAACAAAGCCCCATGACCGTGTCCCACGTCACGGCCACCCCTCCGGGCTCTACTGCCAAACCCTGATGTGTTGAGGCATGCTTGAAAGCACAATGCCGGCGAAACGAACGGCTGTTCGTTTTTTTACGCCCCCCCGACTGCCGAACCGGATGCCGCCCATGAAAACGCCGTTGCTGCCCGCCATCACACTCTCCATCGCCCTGCTGGCCACCGGCACGGCGCAGGCCGCCACCGTCGACCTGGCGGGTGTGAAGCTCGAAGACCGCGCCACCGTGGCCGGCAGCCCGCTGGTGCTCAACGGCGCGGGCATCCGCTACAAGGCGGTCTTCAAGGTCTATGCCGCCGGCCTGTACCTCGGTGAGAAGGCCGACACCCCCGAAGCCGTGCTGGCCACGAAGGGCGCCAAGCGCATCAGCATCACGATGTTGCGTGACATCGACTCGGCCGAACTGGGCAAGCTGTTCTCGCGTGGCATGGAAGACAACATGGACCGCAGCGCCTTCTCCAGGCTCATTCCCGGTGTGCTTCGCATGAGCCAGGTGTTCAGCGACCACAAGAAGCTTCAGGCGGGCGACAACTTTCTGGTGGACTGGGTGCCTGGCACCGGCACGGTGCTCACCATCAAGGGCAAGGTCGAGGGCGAACCCTTCAAGGAGCCCGAATTCTTCGATGCCCTCGTCCGCATCTGGCTGGGGCCGAAACCAGCCGACAGCCTGCTCAAGGACGCGCTGCTCGGCAAGTCGAAGCCGTAGCCCGGCCCTTCACGCGAGTTCCGCCAGCGAACCGATCAGGCGGTCATGCGGTGCCTGCGCGATCGGGTCGCCGTGGTTGTAGCCGTACGTCACCAGCACCACCGGGCAACCGGCCGCGCGCGCGGCCATGCCATCGTTCTGCGAATCGCCCACCATCAGCGTCCGCGCGGGCAAGGTGCCCAGCGCCTCACAGGTCTTGAGCAGCGGCAGCGGGTCGGGCTTGGTGCGTTCGAAGCTGTCCCCTCCGAACACGTGCGTGAAGAAGCCCGCGAGCCCCTTGGCCTGCAGCAAGGTGCGTGCGAAGTCCCGGGGTTTGTTGGTCAGGCAGGCCAGGGTCAGTCCACGGGCGCGCAGCGCCGTGAGGCCTTCGATCACGCCAGGGTACACCTCGCTGTGCTGGCCGTTGAACGTGAGGTAGTGCGACTGGTAACGTTCCCAGGCGTCGGGCTGCACGCGCTCCGCCGCCTGCACGTCCAGCCCGCCATGCAGCAAGGCCGAGCGGATCAGGTGCGCCGAGCCCTTGCCGATCATGTGCTCGATGTCGGCACGGGCGACGGCCGGGCGGCCCAGTTCTTTCAGCGTGGCATTCAGCGCGGCGTCGAAATCGCCCAGCGTATCGACCATCGTGCCATCCAGGTCGACGATGGCGGCGTGCAGGTCGCCCATCATTGGAGGGCCGTCCGCATCTGGTCGATCACGGCCTTGTAGTCGGGTTTGCCGAAGATCGCGCTGCCCGCCACGAAGGTGTCGGCGCCGGCGTCGGCCACGCGGCGGATGTTGTCGGTCTTGATGCCGCCGTCCACTTCCAGGCGGATGTCCTTGCCACAGGCCTCGATGCGTTTGCGCGCATCCTCGATCTTGCGCAGTGCGGAGTCGATGAAGCTCTGGCCACCGAAGCCGGGGTTCACGCTCATGATCAGGATCAGGTCGATATCGTCGATCAGCCAGTCCAGCACGTCCAGCGGTGCGCCGGGGTTGAAAGTCAGGCCGGCCTTGGCGCCCTTGGCCTTGATGGCCTGCACGCTGCGGTGCACGTGGGCGCTCGCATCGGGGTGGAAGCTCACCAGATCGGCACCAGCGTCCACGAAGGCGCCGGCCAGCGCGTCCACCGGCTGGATCATCAGGTGCACGTCGATGGGCACCGGCGTGCCGTCGGGCTTCTTCGCGTGCGGCTTGAGGGCCTGGCAGATCATCGGGCCGAAGGTCAGGTTCGGCACATAGTGGTTGTCCATCACGTCGAAGTGGATCCAGTCGGCGCCCGCGGCGATGACGTTTTTCACCTCATCGCCCAGGCGGGCAAAGTCGGCGGACAGGATGGATGGGGCGATGCGGTACTGGGCTTGGGACATGAAGCGGCCTGTGTGGGAAGCGTGGGGGAGCGAAGACCCGCATTCTCGCAGGGCCGTGGTGGAGATGCGGGGGCACGGTAACATGCCGTCCATGCCGAAATACCTGTTCACCTGTGAGGTCGAGCCTCAGTACCTGAGCGAACAGTCCTCGCCCGAGGAGGATCTGCACGCGTTCGCGTACACGATCACCATCACCAACGCGGGCGAGGTGACGGCACAGCTGATTTCACGCCACTGGATCATCGACGACGCGAACGGCCACACCGAACAGGTCAAGGGCCTGGGCGTCGTCGGGCACCAGCCCCTGTTGCGGCCCGGAGAATCCTTCCAGTACACCAGCGGCACGCGCCTGGCAACGCCCACGGGCACCATGCGCGGCAGCTTCTTCTGCGTGGCGGAAGACGGCGAGCGCTTCGAAGCCGAAGTGGCCGAATTCGCGCTGCACGCCCCGGGATCGGGCGACACGCCGGCCCGGGTGCTGCACTGACACCCGCCGCCCCCGACACGCGGCCCCACACCCACGACCGCATGCGCACCTCCACCCCGCTCGACACCCTCGACCCGGATGCCCCGCTGGCATTGCGCCACCTCTGGCTGATCGACGCCCTGCGCTGGGTGCGCGGCGACGAGAGCGACGTGCAGGCCAGCGTGGGCCGCGTGCGCGCCTTCATCGACGCAGCCGAGGCCGACCCCGCCGCCATGACGCGCTGGCGCCGCTGGTGGGGCCGCTTCATCCGCACGGTGGACCTCACGCCCCTGCTGGCCGACCACGGCTTCGCGCCACGCACCGCCTTCCTCAGCGAGTTCGGCAACCGGATGCGCAAGAAGATCCTGCCCGGCACACCCGAGACCGGCGACATGGCCGAGTTGTTCGACCTCCTGCTCTCATCGCGCTTCGACGTGCGCTGGCTCAAGGCGATCGACAGCGACACCTTGCGGCGCCTGCGCGGCATGCTGGCCGACGTCCCCGGCGCCACGGCCACCAGCTTCTGGCAGATCGAGCTGATGGACGCGCTGATCTTCTGCGTCAGCCAGATCAGCGCCACCGGCTTCGCTTCCGAGATCCGCATCCGCATGTCGGCCGAGGCACAGGCACAGCGGCCCTTCCACCAGCTGCCGGCCGATTTCGAGCGGCTGCGGCAGGCCGTGGAAGCCCACGGTGCCCGCAGCCCCCAGGCGCTGGCGTCTGCCGAAGGCCTGCGCCAGCGCCTGGACGCCTGCCGCCACGCCGCCTACACGGTCTACTCGCACCTGGAGGAACACGGTGTGTCGGTCGGCATCGTGTTCCGGCTCCGGCAACTGCGCGAGCGCATCGTGCGCGTGAAAGAACTGCTGGACTGCCTGCAGTCCGAGCAGCCCGAACGCGCCACCGCCGCGCTGATGGCCGATCTCGCGCAGGTGGGTCTGGAACACCGCAGCGTGCGCTCGCTCATCGCCGCCAGCTCGCACCTCACCGCCGCCAAGGTGGCCGAGCGCAACGCCGAAAGCGGCGAGCACTACATCACCCGCAATGCGGCCGAGTACCGTGAGATGCTGCGCAAGGCCGCCGGTGGCGGCGCCATCGTCGGTCTGACCACCTGGGTCAAGTACCTGCTGCTCAGCCTGGGCCTCACGGCCTTCTGGGGCGGATTCGCCGCGGGCGTGAACTACGCGACGTCTTTCGTCGTGATCATGCTGCTGCACCTCACGCTGGCCACCAAGCAACCCGCCGTCACGGCACCGGCCATGGTGGCCAAGCTGCGCGACATCAAGCAACCGGGCTCGGTGCGGCGCTTCGTCGACGAGGTGGCCAACCTCTTTCGCTCACAGATCGCGGCGATCGTGGGCAACGTCGGCATGGTCATTCCGGTGGTGGTCCTCATCAGCCTGGGCCTGCAATTGCTGACCGGCAACGCGATGACGGATGTGAGCAAGGCCCACAAAGTGCTGCAGGACATCCACCTGATCGGCCCCACGCTGTACTTCGCGGCCTTCACCGGCGTGCTGCTGTTCGCCTCCAGCATCATCGCGGGCTGGGTGGAGAACTGGTACGTGTTCCACAACCTGGACTCGGCCATGAAGCACAACCCCCGCTTCACCGCGGTGCTCGGTCGCGAGCGCGCCGCGCGCTGGGCGGACTTCATGCGCCGCAACATCTCAGGGCTCGCGGCCAACATCTCCCTGGGCTTCATGCTCGGCCTCGTGCCCGCCTTCGCCGCCTTCTTCAGCCTGCCCCTGGACGTTCGCCACGTCACCCTGTCGGCCGGGCAAGTGACCGCTGCGGCCATGGCCATCGGCTGGGATGTGTTCACCGAATCCGACTTCTGGTGGGCCGTGGTGGGTGTGCTGCTCATCGGCCCACTCAACCTGGGCGTGAGCTTCTACCTCGCGTTTCGGCTCGCGCTGCAGGCGCAGAACATCAGCGAGGTCAATCGGCAGCTTATCCGCGCCGCGATCAAGCGTCGCATCCGCGCCGCGCCCATGAGCTTCCTGGTCCCTCCCCGCAACGCGCGGGGCGAGCAGGACGACGAGCCGCCCACGCCCGCCCCCGAAGCGCCGCCCGCCAATGGGTGAGTTCGAACTGATCCGTCGCCATTTCCAGCACGCGACGGACCCGGGCAATGCGGTGGTGCTGGGCATCGGCGACGACTGCGCGCTGCTGCAGCCCAGCCCGGGTCACCAGCTCGCCGTCTCCAGCGACATGCTGGTCGAGGGCCGTCACTTCTTCCCCGACGTCGACCCCGAAGCGCTGGGCCACAAGGCCCTGGCGGTGAACCTGAGCGACCTCGCCGCCATGGGCGCACGGCCGCTCGGCTTCACGCTGGCGCTGGCCTTGCCACGCGCGGACAGCGACTGGCTCGCCGCGTTCGCGCGCGGCCTGTTCGGGCTGGCCGATGCACATGCCTGTCCCCTCGTGGGCGGCGACACCACGCGAGGCCCGCTCAACCTTTGCATCACGGTCTTCGGTGAGGTGAAACCGGGCCAAGCCTTGCGCCGCGATGCCGCGCGTGCAGGCGACGACCTCTACATCAGTGGCCGCACCGGCGAAGCCCGGCTCACGCTCGAACATCTGCGCGGCACCGACTGGGCCATGGCCCCACTGAGCGACGAAACGCGCGCCAGGCTCGAACGCCCCACGCCGCGCAACGCACTGGGCATTTTGCTGGCCAGCGCAGGCGCACACGCCGCCATCGACCTCAGCGATGGCCTGGCCGGCGACCTCGGCCACATTCTCTCCGCCAGTGGCGTCGGTGCCGAAATCGACCTGTTCGCGCTGCCCGTGGCGCCTGCGCTGCAAGCCCTGCCCGTCGCCCAGCGGTGGGAATGCCTGCTGGCCGGTGGCGACGACTACGAGCTGCTGTTCACCGCGCCACCCGCCGCGCGCGAAGCGATCGCCACCGCGGCCACGTCGAGCCGCACACCGGTCACTCGCATCGGCCGCATCACGGCCGAGCCCGGCCGGCTGCGCCTGCTCGACGCGAACGGCTTGCCCCTGGCGCTGAGCCTGCGCAGTTTCGACCACTTCGCAACATGAGCGCCTTCTCGCCCCTCGTGCGCTACTTCGAGGAGGTGGCCGAGCAGAAATCGATCCGCCGTGCGGCCGAGCGGCTGCACATCGCGCCCAGCGCCGTCACGCGCCAGATCGCCAAGTTCGAGGACATGCTGGGCATGCCGCTGTTCGAGCGCCTGCCGCGCGGCGTGCGGCTCACCTCGGCGGGCGAGATCATGCTGGCCAACGTGCGGCGAATGCGCCGTGATTTCGGCGGCGCGCTCGCGCAAGTCGACGCACTCAAAGGCATGCGGCGCGGCAAGGTGCAGGTGGGCATCCTGCAATACATGGGCGCGCAGCTCATTCCGGACCTCATCGCCGATGTGAACCGCGACTACCCCGGTGTGTTCTTCTCCGTCATCTCGGCCAACACGCCCGAGATCGTGGACAAGGTCGCCACCGGCGAACTCGACATCGGCATGTGCTGGGCCGCGCCCACGGCAGCGCCGGTGCGCCGCGTGCAGTCGTTCCCGGTGTCACTCGGGCTGGTGGTGCCCACCCGCCACGACTGGGCGCGGCGCAAGAGCATTCCACTGTCGGAATGCCTGGACCAGCCGCTGATCCTGCCCACGCCCGACACCGAGCCGCGCCGCATGGTCAACCGCATGCTGCGCGGCAACCCCGAGTCGTTGCACCTGCTGGCCGAGACCAATTCCATGGCCACGATGACGCGCCTCGTGCTGTCCGGCGCTGGTGTGGCGGTGATGACGCGCGTGACCGTGGCCGACGAGATCCGCGCCGGCACGCTGGCGCACATCCCTCTGTCGGACCGTGGCGCACAGGGCCTGAAGCTCGAGCTGCTGGTGCACGCCGACCGCACGCTGCAGGCCATGCCCGCGCTGGTGCTGGACCTGCTGGAACTCCGCTTCAACAGCTACGCCGGCCAGTTCTGAGCAGACCTCTTCGTTGCCAAATAAGCAACACAGGCCTCGAAAATCGGTTCTTGTGGCTCAACGAAAGACGGCCTAGATTTGCCCCCAGTGCAGGTGCTTTCCTGCGGCAAACAATGGACCACCACATGGGCACTTCCTCTCACTTTTCCTTGCGCCGCCGCACGATGGCGCTGGGCGGCCTGGCCGCCGTCATCGGCGCCCCTATCTGGGCACAGACCAGGGCACCGGTCAAGGTCCGCTTCCAGTGCGATTGGCGTTTCGAGGCCGGCACCACGCCGTATGTGGTGGCCTTGAAAAAAGGCTACTTCGCCGAAGAGGGTCTGGACGTCACGCTCAACGTGGGCGCGGGCGCCTCGGCCACGGTGACACGCATGGCCTCGGGCAACTTCGACATGGGCACCGGCGACCTGAACTCGCTGGCCGAGTTCGCGGGCAACAATGGCGTGGTACCGGCCAAGGCGGTGATGCTGATGTACCAGAACACGCCCGCGGCCGTGTTCTCCCTCAAGAAAACCGGCATCGCCAAGCCCGCCGATCTGCGCGGCCGCACGCTGGCCGCGCCCGCTGGCGACGGTGCGCGCCGCATATTCCCGCTCTTCGCGGCCGCCAACGGCCTGAACCCGGTGACCGACGTCAACTGGACCGCCGTGGACCCAGCAATGCGCGAAACCATGCTGTCGCGCGGTCAGGTCGAGGTGATCACCGGCTACCTCGCATCGGGCATGTTGTCGCTGCAGCGTCTGGGCGTGGCGGCATCGGATGTCCACGTGATGAAGTACGCCGAGTACGGCGTGGCGCTGCCCGGCAACGCCGTCATCGCCTCCCAGAACTTCCTGAACGAGAACCCGCAAGCAGTGGCCGGCTTTCTGCGCGCCCTCACCCGGGCGCTCAAGGAATCGGTGGCCGATCGCGCCGCGGCGGTGGCCGTGCTCAAGAGCCACGAGCCCCTGATCGACACGCGCATCGAGGCCCTGCGGCTGGACCTGATCCTGGACCAGGAGATCGGCACGCCCGCGGTGCGCCGCGACGGCGTGGGCGACATCGACATCCCGCAGTTCCAGAAGGGCATCGACTCACTCGCGAAGTTTCTGGCCTTCAAGTCCACGCCCGACGCGAAGAGCCTGGTCGACACCCGCTTCCTGCCGCCCCAGGCGCAACGCATGGTGTTCCCGGCATGAACACCGCCTCCACCACGACCGAGACGCATCCCGCGTCCATTCCCATGTCCTCGCGCCGCCTGCCCGAGGTGGACCTGCACCCCTTCCTGTTCGGTGACGCCGCCGCCCGGCAGCGCGTGGCCCGCGCCATGGCTGAAGCCTGCGAGACCTATGGCTTCTTCTATCTGGTCCACCACGGCATGGCTTCCGAAGTGATCGCGGCGGGCTTCGACGCCGCGCAGCGCTTCTTCGACCTGCCGCTGGAACAGCGTCTGGCCTGCCGCTCCACGCAACCGCGCCAGAACCGCGGCTACCAGCCGATGTTCGACACCGCGCTGGCCGGTGGCAAGGCCGATGTGAAGGAGTCGTTCGACATGGGCTACCCGCTGCAGCCAGATGACGCGGACCTGCTGGCCGGCATGCCTTTCCACTCGCTCAACACCTGGCCCGACGCCGGCATGATCGGCTTCCGTCCTCAGGTGGAAGCGCTGTATTTCGCGATGCTGGCCTGCGGGCACCAAGTGCTGCGCGCCATGGCGCTGGCGCTCGGCGCCGACCCGAACTTCTTCGTGGGCCATTGTGTGAAGCCCACCACCAACATGCGCCTGGTGCACTACCCGCCGCAGTGCATCAGCCCCGAAGAAGGCATCGGCGCGCGGCCGCACACCGACAAGGGCCTGATCACCCTGCTGCTGAACGACGACAACGGTGGCCTGCACGTGATGGCCGATGACGAGCGCTGGATCGACGCGCCCCCGCGCGCCGACGCCATCATCGTCAACGTCGGCGACCTGATGACGCGCTGGACCAACGGCCGCTTCCGCTCGGCACTGCACCGCGTCATCAACACCACGGGCCGGCAGCGCTTCTCGATCCCGCAGTTCCACCACCCGAATTTCCACGCGGTGGTCGACCCCGCCCACCTGGCCCACGACGGCGCCGTGAACTTCGAACCCGTCGTGGCGGGCGAGTTCGTGGCCAGCGGCTTTCGCCGCGACCGCAAGTCGTGGGCGGCAACGGCGCCGGCTTGAGCCAAGCCTGGCTCAACCGCCCTGGCCCAGCAACACCAGCTCAGCCTGCGCAGCCAGGGCGGCCTGCCATGTGCTGTCGAAGCAGTAGCACTCGTTACGCAGTAGCGACCGTCGGGGTCGAGCTCCAGATCGAAATCGGGCGGCGGTGCAGTATCGCGCCGCGCGCACCGGCCCGCAAGCGCGGCCCGCCCGATAATCCGCGCATGCCCGACACCGCCAACGACGCGCCCCTGCTCCGCCCAACCTGGCGCTTCCTGTTTTCGCACCCGGCCCACTTCCTCGCCCTCGGCGCCGGGACGGGCCTCAGCCGCCTCGCGCCGGGCACCGCGGGCACACTGTGGGCCTGGGTCGCCTTCCTGCTGCTGGACCGTGTGCTGTCGCCCCTCACCTGGGGCGTGGTGATTCTGGCCGCCACGCTGGCGGGCTGGTGGGCCTGTACCGTCACCGCACGGCACATGCGCATCGCCGATTCGGGCCACATCGTGTGGGACGAGGTGGTCGCGTTCTGGCTGGTGCTGTGGCTGATCTCGCCCTCGGGCTTCTGGGGTCAGCTGGTCGCGTTCCTGATCTTTCGCCTGTTCGACATGGTCAAGATCGGCCCCATGGCCTGGGCCGACAAGACCTTCAAGGGCTTCGGCCCCCGCGGCGGCTTCGGCATCCTGCTGGACGATTTCGCGGCCGCGTTCTGCACCCTGATCGTCATCGCGCTCTGGAGAGCCTCTTGAACCCCATGCCCCACAACGACATCGCCCATCTGGTGGAGCAGCTGGCCAGCGAACTGCGGGCGCGCGGCCTGATGCTGGCCACGGCCGAGAGCTGCACCGGCGGCCTGATCGCGGGCGCCTGCACCGAACTCCCGGGCTCCAGCGACTGGTTCGAGCGCGGCTTCGTCACATACTCCAACGCGGCCAAGCACGCGCAGCTGGGCGTGCCGGCGCTGCTGATCGAACAGCACGGTGCCGTGAGCGAGCCGGTGGCGCGCGCCATGGCCGCTGGCGCGCTCGCGCATTCGCCCGCGCAGCTCGCCGTGGCCGTCACCGGCGTGGCCGGCCCCACGGGCGGCAGCCCCGAGAAGCCCGTGGGCACGGTCTGGTTCGGCTGGGCCACCCCCGAGGGCGTGTCTACCGAGCGCCAGCGCTTCGACGGCGACCGTGCCGCGGTCCGCCAAGCCACCGTGCGGCATGCGCTGGCCGGCCTTCTTCAACGCATGCCCCGCGCCTGACGCCATGGAACCGTTCAAGAACCTCATCAACCCGACCACCGTGGCCAACACGGGCCTTCACCTGCGCAAGGCCTGGCCGCGCTTCGACCGGGCCCGCTTCGAGACGCAGGCCGCCACCGGCCTGGACCGGCTCGAGTTCAAGGCACGCGCCATGCAGCTGGCCGATGCACTGGAGGCCACACTGCCCGACGATTTCGCGAGCGCCTGCGATGTGCTGGAGGCGAGCCTGGCCCCGCCCGTGGCGATGGACGCACAGGGCGAGCCGCTCAAGCTCGGCGAGGCGCGCGACGCGCACGGCATCGGTGGCTGGGCCCTGTGGGCGGTGGGCGAGTTCGTGGCGCGCCGGGGCGTGGCGAGCGAAGCGGCCGCGCAACGAGGCCTGGCCTGCCTGCACGCGGTCACGCAACGTTTCACGGCCGAATTCGCCATCCGCCCTCTCATCCAGCGCCACCCCGCGCTCGCGTTCGACACCCTGGGCCATTGGGTGAACGACCCGAGCGCGCACGTGCGGCGCCTGGTGAGCGAGGGCAGCCGTCCGCGCCTGCCCTGGGGCCTGCGCCTGCAGTCGCTGGTGGCCGATCCCGCGCCCACGCTGCCGCTGCTGCTTGCACTGCAGGACGACCCCAGCAGCTACGTGCGCCGCAGCGTGGCCAACCACCTGAACGACATCGCCAAGGACCACCCCGACCTGGTGGCCGGCTGGGTGCGCGATCACCTCATCGACGCGCCCGACGAGCGCAGCGCACTGCTGCGCCACGCCAGCCGCAGCCTCATCAAGGCCGGCCACGCACCCACGCTCGCGGCCTGGGGCCTGGCCAGCGGCCTGAAGGGCGATGCCACGCTGGCGCTCTCGGCGAAGCGCGCCAGCGTGGGCGGCGAGGTCGGTTTGCAGGCCGTGCTGCGCTCACGCTCGCGTGTGCCGCAATTGCTGGTGGTGGACTACGCGGTCCACCATGTGCGCGCCAACGGCAGCACCTCACCCAAGGTGTTCAAAGGCTGGAAACTCACACTGGCGCCCGGCGAGGCCCGCACGCTGGACAAGCGCCACAGCCTCAAGCCTGTGACCACACGCACGCTCTATCCCGGCACGCACCTCATCGACCTGCGCGTCAATGGTGTGGTGGTGGCCGAGGCCGCCTTCGATCTGAAAGCCTGACCCTGTTCACGAAAGGAACGCGCCGATGCTGACCGTGCACCACCTCAACAACTCGCGCTCACAGCGCGTGCTCTGGCTGCTCGAAGAGATCGGCGTGCCGTATCAGATCGAACGCTACGAACGCAACCCCGAGACCATGCTGGCCCCGGCGTCCTTGATCAAGGTGCACCCGCTGGGCAAGTCGCCGGTGGTCACGGACGGCAAGGCCACGCTGGCCGAGTCGGGCGCGATCCTTGAGTACCTGGTGGAAACCTACGGCGAAGGCAAGTTCGCGCCCGAGCACGGTACGCCCTCCTTCCTGCGCTACCGCTACTGGATGCACTACGCAGAAGGCTCGCTGGCCACGCCGCTCCTGCTGCAACTGGTGTTCGACCAGATCGAGCGCAAGAGCCCGCTGATCGTGCGTCCTGTGGCCAAGGGCATCTCGGCCAAGATCAAGAGCCTGCTCGTCACGCCCAACCTGAAGCGCCACTTCGACTACCTCGAAGCGGAGTTGACGGAACACGGCCCCTGGTTTGCGGGCCGCTCCTTCAGCGCGGCGGACGTGCAGATGAGCTTCGGCATCGAAGCCGCCGATGCGCGCGGCCTGCTCAAGAACCGGCCCAAGCTGGCCGACTGGCTTCGCCGCATCCACGAACGGCCCGCCTACCAGCGTGCGCTGGCGCAGGGCGGACCGTTCGATCTGTCAACGTTCTAGCCTCATACGGCGTTCAAGTCGCCGAAGCACAGCGCGCAACGAGAGAGGCAACGCCAGCCAGAGGCACCAAGGGTCCGGCTCCGCCGGCCCCAGGTGCCGTCCCCCCTCGAAGCGCCGGAGGCGCGCCACAGAGGGGGGAAGCCGCACAGCGGCGCAGGGGGGGCGCCTCCCTCACCCCAGCTTGAACGGCAGCTCGCGCAGCGGCTTGCCGGTCAGACGGGCGATGGCGTTCGCGAATGCGGGCGCCAGCGGCGGAAGACCGGGCTCGCCCACACCCGTGGGGGCGTCGGCGCTGGGCACGATGTGCACCGCGATCTCAGGCATGTCGGTGATGCGCGGCACGGCGAAGTCGCCGAAGTTGCTCTGCTCGACCACGCCATCCTTGAGCGTGATCGCTGCACCGGGCACGCACATCGACAGACCCATCAGCGCACCGCCCTGGATCTGCGCATCGACGCTCTTCGGGTTCACCGCCAGGTTGCAGTGCACGCCGGCCGTGACCTGGTGCAGCTTGGGCGAACCGTCCACCACCGATGCCTCGACGACGTAGGCCACCACCGAGTCGAACGACTCGTGCACGGCCACGCCCCAGGCACGACCGGCCGGCAGCGTCTTCTTGCCATAGCCGCTCTTGTCCACGGCGAGCTGCAGCGCGGCGCGGTGCCGCGTGGCCTTGGCGTCCATCAGCTTCATGCGGTAGGCCACCGGGTCCTGGTTGGTGGCGCGTGCGATCTCGTCGATCAGCGTTTCCATCACGTAACCGGTGTGGGTGGAGCCGACGCTGCGCCACCACAACACGGGCACATTGAGCTTCGGGTGATGCGCCGAGAGCCGCATCGGCACGTCGTAAGGCTTGCCCATGCCTTCGACCATGGTCTCGTCCACGCCGTTCTTCAACATCATCGGCTCGAAGAAGGTGCCGGCCATGATGGACTGGCCCACGATGACGTGGTCCCACGCGAGCACCTTGCCCTGCGCGTCGAAGCCGATCTCGGCGCGGTGCACGTGCATCGGGCGGTAGTAGCCGCCGCGCACGTCGTCCTCACGGCTCCACAGCGTGCGCACCGGCGCGCTGATGCCCGCCGCCTGCGCGATCTTCGCCACGGTGCAGGCCTCGACCACGAAGTCGCTGGTGAGCAGACCCCGGCGCCCGAAGCCGCCACCGGCCATCTGCACGTGCATGGCCACCTGCTCGGGCTTGATGCCCAGCGTGCGCGCGGCAGCGGCGGTGTCCAGCCCCGGCATCTGGGTGCCCGTCCAGACACTTGCCTTCGCGTTCGCACCCGTGCCCTCGATCTGCACCGTGCAGTTCAGCGGCTCCATGGGCGCGTGCGCGAGGTACGGAAACACGAACTCGGCGCTGATCCTCTGCGGCGCGCCCGCCAGGGGTGCCATGTCGGCGTCGTGCTTGATGCGACCCGGTTTCGCGGCCAGCTCGCGGTAACTCGCGAGCTGTTTCGCACTGTCCACCTTCTCGCGGCCGGCGTCGTTCCATTCCACCTTGAGGGCTTCGCGGCCCTGCTTCACGGCCCAGTAGCCCTCGCCGATCACGGCCACGCCCTCGCCCCCATCGTGCAGCGGCATGCGCAGCACCGCCTTCACGCCTTTCACGGCGCGCGCGGCGGCATCGTCCAGCGATGCCACCTTGCTGCCGAACACCGGCGGATGCACCACCACGGCGGTGAGCATGCCCGGCAGGCGCACGTCGATGCCGAAGGTCTGCTTGCCGCTGGATTTCAGTTTCGCGTCCAGCCGTGTGGTGGGCTGGCCGATCAGCTTGAAGCGCGACGGGTCCTTCAGCGTGACGGCGGTCGGCACGGGCTGCAGCATGGCGGCGTCGGCCAGCGCGCCGTAGGTCAGCTTCTTTCCGCCGGGGCCGATCACCACGCCGCGTTCGGTGGCGAGCGAGGCCACCGGTACGTTCCACTGCTTCGCCGCTGCGGCCAGCAGCATGGCACGGGTGCGCGCGCCCAGTTCGCGGTATTGCGTGTACGAGTGTTTCACGGCGGTGGACCCGCCGGTGATCTGCATGCCGAAGGCCGGGTCGTTGTAGGCGGGGTCGGCGTTGCCGTGCACGGCCTTCACCTTGCTCCAGTCGGCGTCGAGCTCTTCGGCGAGCACCATGGCCAGGCCCGTGTGCGTGCCCTGCCCGAATTCAAGGCGGTTGACGGTGACGGTGACGGTGCCATCGCGCGCGATCTTCACGAACGCTGCAGGCTGCTGGTCGGGCTTGAGGCCGGCGGCGGCGGGTGCCGCGCCTTGCTGCGCACCGGCCACGAGTGGGTACGCGCCGAGCGCGAAGCCCGACACGGCGGCCATCTTCATGAAGCTTCGGCGCGCGATGCCTTCGGCGGGTTCGACGTCTTGCAGACGGTGGGCCAGTGCGGGCGGCAGGTGGGCGCGGATCTGTTCGGCGGTGTGGTTCTCGAAGTGCATGGTGCTCTCCTTCAGGCCAGCGAACGGGCCGCGTCCTTGATGGCGATGCGCACGCGCGCATAGGTGCCACAGCGGCAGATATTGCCGGCCATGGCGCCGTCGATCTCGGCATCGCTGGGTTTCGGGTTGGCCTTGAGCAGCGCGGTGGCGCTCATGATCTGGCCGCTCTGGCAGTACCCGCATTGCGCCACGTCGGCTTTCACCCAGGCCTGGTGCACGGCCTTGCCCACACGATCGGTTTCCAGCGCCTCGATGGTGGTGATCTTCTGGCCCACGGCCGAAGCAATCGGCGTGACGCACGAGCGGATGGCCGCGCCGTTCAGGTGCACGGTGCAGGCGCCGCACAGCGCCGCGCCGCAGCCGAACTTGGTGCCCGTCATGCCCAGCGTGTCGCGCAGGGCCCAGAGGATGGGCGTGGATTCGTCGGCGTCGACGCGGACGTCCTTGCCGTTGATGTTGAGCGTGGTGGCCATGCGTGGGTTCTCCTGTCGTGGGTTGAAGTGGCGGTACATCAATGAATGAATGTTCATTCGTTATCAGGGCGTTTTTTTACTGCTGAATCAAAGGCGTGTCTAGTCCAGGAACACCGCGGAACCGGCTTTGCCGGGCCGCAGGTGTTGCCCCCTGGAGGGGGTGGCGCGAAGCGACGCGGGGATGTTCTTCATGTCTAGGCCTTGATGCCGTCCCAGCACATGCCGAAGGCCTGTGCCAGCGAGGCCTCGGTGTCGGGCAGGTCGCCGCTGCGCAGCAGGTTGGCGGTGTCGCGCACAGAGCCGAAGAAACTGGAAGCCAGCATCAGCGTGGGCACGTCCTTGACGATCTGCTGCGCCCTCGCGTCATCAAAGAAGCGCAGGCATCCGCTGGCGAACCGTGCCGAGAACTGGCGAGAGGCCTCGCTGAACCAGGGCGAGTTGTAGTACTGGTCCATGAAAACCGCTTCGGGATAGTGCGCCAGGCGGTGGCGCAGCAACCGGTTCCAGTTCTGCTGGAAGCGGCTGCGGAACGGCACGGACGCGTCGCTCGCGGTGTCGATCAGGGCGGCCAGCGCCCCCTTGACCTGCTCGTACAGCGCGTTGAGCAGCTCTTCCTTGGAGCGGTGGTAGACGTACAGCGTGCCTGTGGCAATGCCCGCCTCACGCGCGATGCCAGCCATGGTCAGTCCGCTCAGGCCGACGCGCTCCACCAGCGCCAGGGTGGCGCTGGCGATGGCCTGCTGCTTGTCGTCGTCCTTGGGTTTCATGAGGTCGCGATCTTAAGCGAATGAATATTCAGTCGTCAATTGCCGATTCCGACCCATCAAGCCCCGTGGCACTTCTTGTACTTCTTGCCGCTGCCGCAAGGGCAAGGATCGTTGCGGCCCGGGGTGGCGTCCTTGCGGATGGGCTCGACGCGTGGGCCGAGGCTCTTGCCGATGCGGTGCAGGTCATAAACTGCCCAGATGGCCGCGCCCATGGCGTTGAGGCGCTCATCGCTCACACTGGGCGGGCCCTCCTCGGCGTGCATGTTCACGGTGGGCGGGTCGTTGTCGTCCTCGGTCAGGGTCACGATGGTGTCGAGCGATTCGTCGATCCAGCCGGCGGTTTCCTTGTCGCGCGGCGGAGCCCAGTCGTCACCCCAGTTTTCCACGACGAACATGAAACCCAGCGCCCAGACCTGCGCGTAGGCCGGGAGTTCCTGGTCCTTGAAGCCGGCCTGCTCGGCCTCGGGCAGCACGGCCACGGCACCGCGCACGTCCATCAGTTCGGGGTGGTAGCTGCGCTCGTCTTCGAGCGTGTCCACATCGGCAGCCAGCGAGGCAGCCACTTCGGCCTGACGGCGCGACCACAGCGCCATGAAGCGCTCGTACTGCGCGGTGTTGCTGAAGTGCGTGCCCTCATCCTGCGGGGCGGTGGGCAGCGGCCCTGTGCCCAGCAGCACGGGCAGCCATTCGGCGGGCTCGATCGGGCGGCGCGTGCACAGCAGCGCGGCCATGGCGCCTTCGCAGAATTCCCATTGCGGCACCTCGTCGCCACGCGTGCGCAGGTCGTCCAGGATGGCGTCGAGCGCATCGTAGTCTTCGTGGTCCAGGGCCTCGTCGGGCGAGGCGGAGGGGGTGGTCGTTGTCATGGCGCGGGTCAGCGGGAGTTTTATGATGCCCCGCAGTGTATTCCCCGGTACACCCACGAAAGCCCGCATGCTCGACCGCCTCAACGCCCTCTACCCCGTGCGCTACACGGTTTTTGCACTGTGTGTGCTGATCGCCCTGTTGAGCCTGTTCGCACTGGTGGCCTTCGGGGAAGGTGGTTTCGTGTTTCTCGTGTTCGGGGCGCTCTCGGCCCTGGGCGCGTGGGATCTCCGCCAGACCCGCAGTTCGGTGCTGCGCAACTATCCGGTCATCGGCCACCTGCGCTTCATGCTGGAGAAGATCCGGCCCGAGATCCGCCAGTACTTTCTGGAAAGCGACACCGAAGCCACGCCGTTCTCGCGCAGCCAGCGCAGCCTGGCCTACGCACGTGCCAAGGGCGAGACCGACAAGCGCCCGTTCGGTTCGCAGGTGGACATGAATGCCGAGGGCCACGAATGGCTCAACCATTCGCTGCAGCCCAGCACACTGGACACACACGACTTCCGCGTGCTGATCGGCGGCGACGCCTGCACGCATCCGTACGACGCGAGTGTGTTCAACATTTCGGCCATGAGTTTCGGTGCACTCTCGGCCAACGCAATCCAGGCGCTCAACGCCGGCGCGAAGCGCGGTCGTTTCGCGCACGACACGGGCGAAGGCTCGATCTCGGAATGGCACCGCCGGCACGGCGGCGACCTGATCTGGGAAATCGGTTCGGGCTATTTCGGTTGCCGTGACGAGACCGGCCAATTCAGCGCGGAGCGGTTCCAGGCCAACGCCACCGACCCGCAGGTCAAGATGATCGAGATCAAGCTGAGCCAGGGCGCCAAACCCGGACACGGCGGCGTGCTGCCCGGCCCGAAGGTCACGCCCGAGATCGCCGCGGCGCGTGGTGTTCCGGTGGGCGTGGACTGTGTGTCGCCGGCCTCGCACAGCGCCTTCTCCACGCCGGTCGAGATGATGCATTTCATCGCCCGGCTGCGCGAACTCTCCGGTGGCAAACCGGTGGGCTTCAAGCTGTGCATCGGCCATCCCTGGGAATGGTTCGCCATCGTCAAGGCCATGCTGCAGACCGGCATCCGGCCCGACTTCATCGTGGTCGATGGCGCCGAGGGCGGCACCGGTGCGGCGCCACTGGAATTCACCGACAACGTGGGCGCACCGCTGCAGGAGGGACTGCGCCTCGTCCACAACACGCTGGTCGGCGTGAACCTGCGCGAGCACATCAAGATCGGTTGCGCCGGCAAGATCGTGAGCGCCTTCGACATCGTGCGCGCCATGGCCATCGGCGCGGACTGGTGCAACAGCGCGCGCGGCTTCATGTTCGCGCTGGGCTGCATTCAGGCGCAGAGCTGCCACACCGGCCACTGTCCCACCGGCGTGACCACGCAGGATCCCGTGCGGCAGCAGGCGCTGGTGGTGCCCGACAAGACCGAGCGCGTGCTCCGCTTCCACCAGAACACACTGATGGCACTGCAGGAACTCGTGCAGGCCGCCGGCCTGCAGCACCCGCGCCAGATCACCTCGCACCACCTGGTGCGGCGCGTGAACGAGAATGAGGTGCGCCTGCTCGCCAACCTGCTGCCATCCACACCGCCCGGCGCGCTGCTGACCGATCTGGCCGCGCAGCACGCCGTGTTCACCACCTACTGGGAACGCGCCAGCGCGGAGCGGTTCGGGCTGGCCTGACGGCCGTCACATGTCCCGGCCGTTGAATTCGTGCAGCGGGACGGTAGACAGGTCCAGACCCTCGACACAGCGCAGGTTCACCGCGGCCATGGCGTTGCCCTTGGGGTCGACGCCCTCGGCGTAGGGATGGATGCCGCAGGTGAGGCAGAAGCGGTGCTGGATCACGTGCTTGTTGAACAGGTAGGTGCCGGCCGCCTCATCGGGCGTCTTCAGTGTGAACTGCGCGCGCGGCACGAACCAGAGCAGCGAACCCTTGCGCGAACAGATGGAGCAGTTGCAGGACAGGGCGCTGTCAATGGTGCCTTCGACCTCGAACGCCACCTTGCCGCAGTGACAACTGCCTGTGTAGCGGGTGTTGGCCATGGGGAAACCTCGCAATGGATGAACGGACGTCACTTGTACCAGACCAGCACCGCGCACACGGCCGAAGCCAGCGCCGCCACGGTGCGCACATGGTTCCAGAAGGTCCACTCCCGCACGTAGACGGGCCAATAGGCCGCAGCCTCGGGCGATGCAGCGTCGATGCGCGCCAGCCGCTCGTTGCGCGGCACGTTCAAGGCGCCCGTGACGGCGAAGGTGCCCACGGCATACAAGAGGCCGGCCGCAAGCAACATCGGCTGCCAAGCCATCAACGACATCACCACACAGGCGATCGACAAGAGCAGCGTGCCCACGAACACGCCAAGGAACCAGGGGTTGATCACCACCACGTTGATGCGCTGCATGGCTGCCACGCCCTGCGCGGGCGGCAGTTGCGCCAGGGCTTTCATGACGAAACTGGAAAAGGCGAAGAAAACGCCACCGACGGTGGCGGAGCCGATGCTGCTGGCCAGGACGAGCAGGTCCGCCGCGCTCATGGTTCGACCCTCGCGCCCTTTTCGATCAGCAGCTCACGCAGGACCGAACGGTGGCAATGCGCTTCGTGCTCGCAATAGCACCCGACCGAAAAGTCCGACTGGTGCGACAGCGTGGCCAGCAACTCGAGGCTGCGCGCGTTGTCGGGCGTGGCCATCTCGGCGCGGTAGCGGCGGGTGAACGCGTTCCACTGCGCGGGCGTTCCGGCCGACTGGCCGAGCGTCATCGTCTCCACGCTGGGCGCGAGGTTGGGGTACCACACGTCGTACCAGTTGCCTGACGCGAATTCGCTTTTCGGCACACCGCGCGGCGGCCTTCGTACCGTGCCGATGCGCGTGCCCTCGCCCCTCGCCCGTTCACTGCCCAACCGCACCACCCGAATGCCCATCGCCGCCTCCTCGTGTCATCGAAGCCCCGACTGTCGCAGATCACATGCGATCAGATGCGCGAGCCGTCTTCCAGAAAACGCTCCTCGCGCTCGAGCACGCCTTGGTCGTTATAACGCTTGCGCCGCTGCAGCAGGCCGCGCTCGCCGTGTTCGTCCTCGCGCATCAGCACACCGTCCTCGCTGAAGTACTTCTGCCAGCCCGACAACCGCCCATTGCGCTCGACGTTGACCGCCGCCAGCTTGCCGTTGTCCCAGAAACTCTCGGTGGTGCGCTGCAGCTCGCGGCCTTCACGGCGGATCTGCTGGCGCATCTTCTGCTGGCCGTTCAGGTACCACTGCTGGATGCGCTGCTCGTAGCCCTCGGCCCATTGGGTCTCCTGGGTCATCTGGCCGCTTTCGGCCCATTCGCGCGCCACGCCCTCGCGGCCACCACCACTGTTGGGGTCGCGGTCGATGAAGTCGGTTTCCGAACGCTGTTTGCCGGAGGTGTAGAACACGCGCTTGATGCGCCGGCCGTCCTTGAGCTCTTCGCTGCGCACCAGGCGGCCTTCGCGGTCCAGCACGCTCAGCCGCTGCATCTGCCCCTTGAGGTAGCTCACTGCGCCCGAGGGCTTGCCGGGCTCACGATACAGCGTGACGTCGCTCGCGCGGCCCGCGTGGCCGCACACCTCGCGGTCCTGTGGTACCACGCTGGCCGGGGCGCAACGCAGCTCCTTGAGCGAACCGTCGGCGTGGTAGCCGATGGTGAGCACCGTGCGGCGCTCGTCGGAGAAATGCAGCTCCTGCAAATGACCCGCCTCCGCGAAAACCTTCTGCAGGCCCACGTTGCTGCCATCCTCCAGGTTTTCTTCGCGCCGCAGCGTGCCTTTGCCATCGAAAGTGCGCGCCACGCCGTGGCGGTTGCCTCGTTCGTTGACGGTGTACTCACGGCGTTCGCCATCGGACAGCACCATCACCACCGGGCCGACGAAGCGGCCGTCGCGCAAAGTCTGTTCGCGCAGGCGCACCGAACCACTGTCGTCGGTGCAGCGCATCACGCCACTCTTGCCGGCGGTGGTGTGGCCGTTGTTCGGGTTCACGCTCTCGCCGTTGAGCTCGCAGCGCTGCACGGCCCATGCCGGCGCGCACACCATCAGCACAAGGGCCAGCAACAACCGGCGGTGGCGTTCAGACGGCATGGGCGGGCTCCTTCCATTCGCGGCAGACGTGAACGCCGACGCGCGCCAGGCGTTTGGCCATGCAGAGGACAGCATCGTCCTTGCTGACCAGCGTGGCATGGTGCGCCGCGGCGAGATCGATGAACTTCTGGTCGTCGGCGTCCTTGCAGGTGTAGGCCGCCTTCGGTGCATCAGGCACGCATTGCGTGTGGCGGTCGAAGGCGTCGAGCACGTCCTGCGCGGGGCGTGCCTGCGTGGCCAGGCGGCGCGCGATCTGCGGGTACGCCAGCACGCGCGCCAACTCTTCGCGCATGGCGGCGGTCGCCAGCCAGGCGCCGGCCTTGCGATCGAGCGCGGCGCGCAACGGCGCGGTGGCCGGATCCTGGAAGACGAAGAGGTCGAGCGCGATGTTGGTGTCGAGCACCAGGACATCGGTGGTCATCGGCTCGGTGGACACGCTCACGCCTCGGGGGTGCGGGGCCTGCGTGGGGTCAGGTCGAAACGGAACAGGCGACATTCGATCGGTCCGTTCCACATCGGCACCCGGCGCGACTCCTTGAAGCGCATCTTGCCGGGCAGCTTGAGATCGGGCGTGAGCAGCCAGGCGCTCCAGCCAGCGTAGTGCGTCTTCCAGTGCGCGGCGAGCTGGTTGAAGAAGTCGCTGCCATCGCCTCCGTCCGCCATTTGTGCGCTCTCACGGCCCTGGCCTGCGGCGGGCGGCGGCGGGGCGCCCACTGTGAAGGTGCGCGGTGCACGCGGTGCCATGCGCTGCGCACGGGCGCTGGCGCGGTCCTCCGAGTTCTGCCCGGCCACACCGGCGGCGGCGATGCGCTCACCGTAGGGCGGGTTGAGCAGCAGCACACCAGGCCGTTGCGTGGGCGGGGTGCGCTGCAGAGCATCGCCACCGCGCAACTCCACCGCGTGGGACACGCCCGCACGCTCGGCATTGCGCTGCGCGAAGTCGACCATGCGGAAGGACACATCACTGCCAAACACGATGGGGGCGTGGCCCTGTGGCCATTCGCGCTGCTGCTTCAGCGCATCGGCCTTGATCGCCTGCCACACGTGCGGCTGGAAGGGGAGCAACTTCTCGAACGCGAAGCGGCGCGACTGGCCGGGCGCGATGTTGAGTGCGATCTGCGCCGCCTCGATCACCACCGTGCCGCTGCCGCAGCAGGGGTCATACAGCGGCGCGATCTCCTGCAGCGGCGTGGCGGCGTCGGCGTTCCAGCCGGTGGCGGCGATCATCGCCGCGGCCAGGGTCTCCTTCAGCGGCGCATCGCCCTTGTCCTCGCGCCAGCCGCGCTTGAACAGGGGCTCGCCCGAGGTGTCGATGTACAGGCTGACCGTCTCTGTGGTGAGGTGCACGTAGATGCGCACATCGGGCCAGGTGGTGTTCACGCTGGGCCGTTCGCCGCGTTTGGCGCGGAAGCGGTCGCAGATCGCGTCCTTCACTTTGAGCGCCGCGAAGTTCAGCGAATTCAGCGGGCTGTGCTGCGCGGTGATCTCGACCTTGATGGTCTCGGCGGGCGTGAACCAGATCTCCCAGGCGACTTCGGAAGCCGCGTTGTACAGGTCCTGCTCATTCCGATAGCCACCGTGCCAGAGTTGCACCAGCACGCGCTGCGCCAGTCGGCTGTGCAGGTTCAGGCGCATGGCGTCGCGCCAGGAGGCATTCAGTGCCACGCCTCCGCGCGCCTTGTAGGGCGAAGCCTCGCCGGTGATGCGCTGCACCTCTGCGGCGAGAAAGTCCTCCACGCCGGCGGCGCAGGGGAGAAAGACTTGGATTTGATTCATGTGGAGTTTCGCCGCCGGACAGCCCCTGGGCGAGACGCACCCCCTGGGAGGCAGCGACCCGCGCAGCGGTGGGGCGTGGGGGTCATAGCGCTTTGCGCAGGTTCGCGGGCGCGATGCGCAGCGCCTCACGGTACTTGGCCACGGTGCGGCGGGCGCACTCGATGCCCTGTTCGCGCAGCAGGTCGGAAAGCTGGTTGTCCGACAGCGGCTTGGCCGGTTCTTCTGAAGCGATGAACTGTTTGAGCAGCGCGCGCACCGCGGTGCTGGACGCGTTGCCACCGGTTTCGGTGCCGAGCGAGGAGCCAAAGAAGTACTTGAGTTCGTAGGTGCCGAAAGGCGTGGCCATGTATTTGGCGGTGGTCACACGGCTGATGGTGGACTCGTGCAGACCGAGTTCGTCCGCGATCTCGCGCAGCACCAGCGGCCGCATGGCGAGTTCGCCATGCATGAAGAAGTTGCGCTGGCGTTCGACGATGGCACTGGAGACGCGCAGGATGGTGTCAAAGCGCTGCTGGATGTTCTTGATGAACCAGCGCGCCTCCTGCAGGCGCTGTTGCATCGCCGCGTGGCCGGCCTCGCCCGCGGCATCGCGTCCGCCCCGGTTCTGGCGCATGGCATTCGCATACACGTCATGCACACGCAGCCGGGGCATCACATCGGGGTTGAGGATGACCTTGAAGCCACGACCAGCGCGGGTGACGATGACGTCCGGCACCACCACGTTGCGCTCGACGTCGATGAAGCGGCGGCCTGGCTTGGGCTCCAGGCGTGCAATGAGGCTGAGCGCGGCGCGCGCGGTCTCGTCGTCGATGCCACAGAGGTTGCACAGGCGCTTCACGTCGCGCTTGGCCATGAGCTCCAGCGGCTGGCTGCAGATGGCGAGCGCGGCACGCGCCTCGGCGGTGTTGCGCAGCTCCAGGATCTGCAGGCGCAGGCATTCACCCAGGTCGCGCGCGCCCACGCCCGACGGCTCCATGTGCTGCAGCAATTGCAGGGCCACGGACAGGCGCTGCTCCAGCATCTCGCGCTGTTCCAGCGCGTCATCCGGTACACCCACCAGGGTCGGCGTGCCGGAGAGATTCAGCCAGGCCTCGGCCAGTTCGGTGAGGCCTTCTTCGAGGTAGCCGTCGTCGTTGAGCGACTCGATGAGGAAGTACAGCGCAGCGCGGTCTTCGTCCGACAGGCGCAGGCAGCGCGCCTGCTCGTGCAGGTGGTCCTGCAGGCTGACGGGCGAACGCGCCAGGTCGGCCGCGCTGGCGGTTTCCTCGCCGTCGCCCGAACCGCTGTTGCGTGCGGGCGCCTCGCCGCCCCACTCGCTGTCGTCGGGCGCCATTTCCACGGTGCCGTCGCCTTCCCAGCTTTCTTCCACGGGGGTGGCACCGTCGAGCTTGCTTTCCAGGGCGTCCCCCTCGGCCGCACCGTCGGAGGCGGCGCTGCCGGAGTCGGTGGATGGCGCCAGCAGCGAGCCAGGTGCTTCCGGCAGCGAGGCCTCGGCGATCTGCTCGCCCGCGCTCACCGGCACATCGGTCTGCTCCAGGCCGAAGGTTTCCCGCTCGGCGATGTCTTCGGAGCGTTCAAGAAACGGGTTCTCGTCGAGCATCTGCTCGACTTCCTGCGCCATCTCCAGCGTGGACAGCTGCAGCAGCCGGATCGACTGCTGCAGTTGGGGCGTCAGCGCCAGATGCTGTGAGACGCGGAGGGAAAGGCCTTGCTTCACGGCCTCACATCCTGAAGTGTTCGCCGAGGTACACGCGGCGGACGTCGGCGTTTTCCACGATCTCGGCCGGGGTGCCGCTGGTGAGCACGTGGCCGTCGTTGATGATGTAGGCGCGGTCGCAGATGCCCAGTGTTTCGCGCACGTTGTGGTCGGTGATCAGCACACCGATGCCGCGCGACTTGAGAAAGCCGATGATGCGCTGGATCTCGATCACCGCGATCGGGTCGATCCCCGCGAAGGGCTCGTCGAGCAGGATGAAGCGCGGGTCGGTGGCCAGGGCGCGCGCGATCTCGACGCGGCGGCGTTCGCCACCCGAGAGCGCGGGCGCCGGCGAATCGCGCAGGTGGTCCACATGAAGATCCTGCAGCAACGCGTCGAGGCGGCTCTCGATGGTGGCCGCATCCAGCGACCGGCCCTTTTCATCCACCTGCAGCTCCAGCACGGCACGCACGTTCTCGGCCACACTGAGCTTGCGGAAGATCGATGCTTCCTGGGGCAAATAGCCCAGACCCAGGCGCGCGCGGCGATGGATCGGCAGGCTTTCGATGGACTGGCCATCGAGCATGATCTGCCCCGCGTCGGAGCGCAGCAGGCCCACCAGCATGTAGAACGAGGTGGTCTTGCCAGCACCGTTGGGGCCCAGCAGGCCGACCACCTCACCCTTGAAGACAGCGAGCGAAACGTCCTTCACCACCTTGCGACTGCCGTAGGCCTTCTGCAGGCCACGTGCTTCGAGCCGGCTCACCACCGGTGCGGGGCGGGCCCTGACGGGCGCCGCCGGACTGGAAGCGGGAGCCGTCACTGGCGGCCCTCTTCGATTTGCGGACTGGGCTTGAGCGTGGCCGGCGGCGCCGACGGCAAGGGGGGTGGCGCACCGTCCTTGGGCACGGGCGTGAGCATGGCGCGCACGCGGCCGGTGGGGTTGGAGGGCGTGCGGTTGGCGACGCCACCGTCCACCGTGAACACATCGGTGGTGTTGTTGTAGACGATGACGTTGCCGGTGGTCTCGTCGTTGAGCTGGGTGCCCTTGAAGCGCTTGAGCACGGCGTTGCCCGTGAATTTCACGGTGTCGGCCTTGCTGTCGTAGTCGATGCGCGTGCCGGTGCCTTCGATGAATTCCTCCACGTTGTCGCGCTTCTGCCGGAAGAAACCCGGCGTGCCATGCACCACACCAAACTGGTTGCCCTGCGCATCCTGGCGCACTTCGACCTGGTTGCCCCGGATCAGGATGGTGCCCTTGGTGATGACCACGTTGCCCGTGAACACGCTCGTCTGCCGGGCATCGTCATGGCGCAGGGCATCGGCCTCGGCGTTCAGCGGCTGGTTGCGGTCGGCTTTTTCGGCCTGGGCAGCGCCAGCGCACCACAGCGCGGCAACGAGAAAGGCGGCCCGGGGAACAGCACGTCGGAGGTTGGGATGGAAGGGCATGGTACTCAAGGGCACGAAACTTGCATTCATTGTAGCGGCCACCCACCGCTTCCCTGCGAGGAACTGCGTTTTGCCGTAGCACATTGCACGGTCAAACCCCACCAATCAGAAGGCCCGCACAGGGCGGGCCTTGAGCAGGGGATCAGCGGCAGGCGCGTCAGGCCTTGCGCAGGTCGGCGATCAGCGCATTGGCCACGGCCAGGGTGCGCGGGCCCTGACCGGGCAGGTAGTAGCGACCCGCGATGCCGAGGGAGGGCGTGCCCTCCACGGAATAGGCGTCCTGCAGCTTCACCGCGCGCTCCAGCTTCTTGCCCGTGGCATCGCTGTTGAACACTTCGGTGAACTTCGCACGGTCGACACCCTGTTTGGCCACCCAGTCGATGATCGCGGGCGGCGTGGTCAGCGGCTGGCGCTCCACATGGATGGCATCGAACACCTTGGCGTGCAGCTTGCCAACAAGGTTCATGGCCTCCAGCGAGAAATACAGGCGCTGCATCGGGGCGAACTGGGGGCTGAACCCCACCGGCATCCGCTTGACCGTCACGTGGGCCGGCTTCTTCTGGATCCACTCCTCGAACACCGGCTCGAAGTTGAAGCAGTGGATGCAGCTGTAGGCAAAGAACTCCAGCACCTCGACCTGGCCCGCCGGGCTGTCGACCGGCACGGGCTGGGGCAGCCGGATGTAGTCCGTGCCCTCCTTCGGGCCGATGCGCTGCGCCAGCGCAGGCGTCAGGGTGAAGCCCCCGGCGGTGGCCAGGGCCGTGGTGCCAGCGGCGACCAGGGAGCGGGAAAAATCGCGACGTTGCATGGAATCAGACTCCAGGGGAACAAGCCTGTTTGGGGCGACCCCGGCGGGCAAAAGTTCCCCCCGGGGCAAAGCTTCAGCGCTGGACGCGCACGAGGGCCGCTTCGATGTTGTTGACCTGGAGCTGCTCCAGCGTCAGGTCGGCGAGCGCCTTCTGGTTGAACGGCCCGACGCGCACACGGAACACCGTGCGGCCGTTCTGCTCGCGTTCGCTGACCGCAGCGTCGACGCCCAGCATGGCCAGCTTGGCGCGCTGGGCTTCGGCGTCTTCCGGCGTGCGGAAGGCACCCGCCTGCACGAAATAGGTGAACGGATCGGCACCGGGTGCGGCGGCCGCGGTGGGCGGCGTGGCCGCTGTCGGTGCGGCAGCAGGCTGGCCGCCGCGTGACTGCATCAGGTCGCCCAGGGGATCGCCGGCAGGGCGGGTGGCCGGGGCGGGGAGCGCCTGACCATCGGCCGGGGGCACCACGATGGCACCGGGCGTCTGGGCGGCCGGAGCGGCGGGCGGCGGGGCGGTCACGGCCGGCGTGGCGGCGCCGCCGAGACCCCGGTTGGGGTTCCAGCCCTTGTTGCGCTCGGCTTCAAGCGCGTCCTGGTCGGGGTTGCGGGAGACGTTGCGGTCCACGAACGGGATCGGCACGCGCGTGACATACACAGCCACCGCCAGCGCGGCGCCCAGGCCCACGAGCAGGCCGATCACGAAACCCATGAGGGTGCCGCCGAAGGAGCTTCGGGTCGCAGAGGGCTTCTTTTTCATCGCTTGTTCACCATCACATCTTCTCGGGGGCGCTGACGCCCAGCACCGCCAGGCCATTGTGCAATACCTGTGCGGTGGCCTTGACCAGCGCCAGGCGCGCCCTTTTTACCGCCTCATCATCGACCAGGATGCGCTCGGCGTCGTAGTAACTGTGGTAACTGGCGGCAAGTTCGCGCAGGTAGAAGGTGACATCGTGCGGCGCGAAGTCGCGCGCGGCATCGGCCAGCATGGTCGGGTACTTCGCCAGCAGCAACATGAGAGCCTGAGCAGGCGCGCTATCCAGTGCGGAGAGGTCGGCATCGGCCAGCGCGGCCGCGTCGCCCCCCCAGGAGGCCAGCACCGAGCAGATGCGCGCGTGGGCGTACTGCACGTAGTACACCGGGTTGTCGTTGTTCTTCTGCACCGCCAGATCGACGTCGAAGGTGTATTCCGTGTCGGGCTTGCGGCTGAGCAGGAAGAAGCGCACCGCGTCCTTGCTGGTCCATTCGATCAGGTCGCGCAGTGTCACGTAGCTGCCGGCGCGCTTGCTGATCTTGACCTCTTCGCCGCCCCTCACGACGCGCACCATGGTATGCAGCACGTAGTCGGGATACCCGGCCGGAATGCCCACTCCCGCAGCCTGCAAGCCTGCGCGCACACGGGCGATGGTGCCGTGGTGGTCGGTGCCCTGGATGTTGATGACCTTGGTGAAGCCACGCTCCCACTTGGCGATGTGATAGGCCACGTCGGGCACGAAGTAGGTGAACGAACCGTCGGACTTGCGCATGACGCGGTCCTTGTCGTCGCCGTAGTCGGTCGAACGCAGCCAGAGCGCGCCGTCCTGCTCGTAGGTCTTGCCCGCGTCCACCAGCTTCTGCACCGCCGCCGCGACGCGGCCACTGGTGTAAAGGCTGGACTCCAGGTAGTAGTGATCGAATTTCACCGCGAACGCCTGCAGGTCCAGATCCTGCTCATGGCGCAGGTAGGCGACAGCGAACTGGCGGATGCCGTCCAGGTCGTTCACGTCGCCACTGGCCGTGAACTCGCGGTCATCGGCCTTCACGGTCTGTTTCGCCAGAAAGTCGTTGGCGATGTCCTGGATGTAGTCGCCGTTGTACGCCGCCTCGGGCCAGCCGGCGTCCCCCGGTTTCACGCCCTTGGCGCGCAACTGCGTGGACGTGGCCAGGGTACCAATCTGCACGCCCGCGTCGTTGTAATAGAACTCGCGGTGCACGTTCCAGCCCTGTGTGGCGTACAGGTTGCAGATGGCGTCGCCCAGCGCAGCCTGGCGGCCGTGGCCCACGTGCAGGGGCCCGGTGGGGTTGGCCGAAACGAACTCCACCATCAGGCGCTGGCCGTTGGACGGCTGCGTTCCGAACGCGTCACCCGCTCCGAGCACCTCGCGCACGATCTGCTGCTTGGCTTCGGGCTTGAGGCGGATGTTCAGGAAACCGGGGCCGGCCAGATCGATATCGGACACCCATTGCTGGTACACCGGCTGCGCCAGCAACAGCGTGCGCAGGTTCTCGCCCAGCTGGCGCGGATTGAGCTTGAGGGGTTTGGCCAGCTGCATGGCCGCTGTACTGGCGAAATCGCCATGGGCCGCCACCTTGGGCGATTCGAACGCCGCCTTGGCGCCGGCGCCGGGAGAAAGGCTGTCGAGCGAGCTGGCCAGGCCGGCCAGCAGTTCCTGTTTGATCTTGAGCATAGGGGGGAGATTTTAGGCGGCGGGGGGGTGCACAGGCCGCAACCGCTCGCGGGCCGCCGCTTTCACCGCCGCCGTGAGCCGCTGGGCCGAGGGCGATTCGTGCGCCCAGTGCTGCCAGTAGAGCGCCACATCCACCGTGGCGCCGGGCAGGATTTCCTGCAGCTGCGGGCGCTTGGGCAGGTGTTGCTCGGGCATCATGCCCCAGCCCAGCCCCAGCTCGACCGCGGTCTCGAACGCCTCCACCGCCGGCGCGAAGTGCCGGGGGTAACGCGGCTGCCGCAGGCCGAAGTGCTGTTCGAGAAACGCGTCCTGCAAGGCGTCCTTGCGGTTGAAGATGATGGCCGGCTGCGCCAGCAGCCGGTGCAGCGAGACGGCGCCACGCGGCGTGCGGCAGCGCTGCACCACCGCCGGTGCGGCCATGCAGTGGTAACGCATCACGCCCAGCGGCTCGGCCACGCAACCGCGCATGGCGGTGGACAGCGTGGTGACACAACCCAGCACGTCGCCGCTCCTGAGCGCCGCATGCGTGTGGTCCTGGTCGTCGATCATGATGTCCAGCAGCAGATGGTGGCGCTGCAGCAGCGCGGCCACACCCGGGAGGAACCAGCCGGCCACCGAATCGGCGTTGATGGCCACCGCCAGGCTCTGCCAGCGCACCTTGCCCTGGCCAGGCGCACCACCCTGAAGGCCATCGAGCAGGTCGGCCTCCATCAGCCGCACCTGCTTCACGTGCGCCAGCAGCGCCTGCCCGGCCGGCGTGGCCCGCACCTGCTTGCCCCGCACGAGCAGGCGCTGGCCCAGCGTCTCTTCCAGCGATTTGATGCGCAGCGACACCGCGGCCAGCGTGATCGACAGGGCCTGCGCGGCCGGTCCGAACCCGCCGTGTTCCACCACGGCGGCCAGCGCTTCCAGTTGTCGAACGTCCAGCATGCTCTTATCAATATTTATTTAACCAATTCGAGTTTAAGTTAACTCTGTTTAACAGAACCCATTCCGGGCGCACACTCGCGGCCGTTTCTGCATTCGGTTCTCCGGAGTTCTCATGACCCTCACCTTCCCCACCTTCACCGCCGGCATGGTGCTGAGCATGTCGCTGATCATGGCCATCGGCCCCCAGAACGCCCATGTGCTGCGCGTGGGCCTTCAGCGCCAGCACCTGTGGCTCACCGTGCTGACCTGTGCCCTGGCCGACATGGTGCTCATCGGAGCGGGCGTGCTGGGCCTGGCACGGCTGGGCGGGCTGCCCGACAAACTGCTCGGCGCCATGGTGGGCGCGGGAGCGCTGTTCCTCGCGGTGTACGGCTGGAAGGCATTTCAGCGCTTCCTCCGGCCCACGGCACTTGCAATCGACACGCAGGCCGGTGGTGCTCCCGCCAACCCGGTGTCGCGCCGGCACGCCGTGCTGGCCGCACTGGCCTTCTCATTCCTCAACCCTCATGCGTGGATTGACACTGCCGTGCTCATCGGCACCGCTTCTCTGGCGTACGGCCAAGGCAGCACCGTGTTCGGCCTGGGTGCGGCCACGGGCTCGCTGGTGTGGTTCGTGGCACTGGGCGGCGGCGCCTTCTGGCTGGGCCGGCGGCTCAATTCGCTGCACGTCTGGCGCGCGCTGGATGGGCTGGTTGCGCTCATGATGTGGGGCACGGCCGCCTGGCTCCTCGCCAGCCTGTTCTGACCCCGGAGGTGCTTCCATGTCCACCGCACTGCGCGGCGCCGACGCGCCGGTGACCCTTTTCGGGCCCGACTTTCCCTTTGCCTTCGACGACTGGGTTGCCCACCCCGCCGGCCTGGGTGAGTTGCCAGCCGAGCGCCTGGGGCAGGAGGTGGCCATCGTCGGCGCGGGCATGGCGGGCATGGTGGCCGCCTACGAACTGATGAAGCTCGGTCTCAAACCCGTGCTGTACGAAGCCTCGCAGATGGGCGGCCGCTTGCGGTCACGGGCCTTCGAAGGCGGGCACGGTGTGGTCGCCGAGCTCGGTGGCATGCGCTTTCCGGCGTCGAGCACCGCGTTCTTCCACTACGTCAACCGCCTGGGGCTGGAACGCCAGCCCTTCCCCAACCCGCTCACGCCCGCCGCCGGCTGCACCGTGATCGACCTCGAAGGCCACACACACTGGGGCCGCACGCTGGCCGATCTGCCGCCGCTGTTCGCGGAAGTGGCCAGCGCCTGGGCCGAGGCCCTGGAAGAAGGCGCGGGCTTTGCCGGCCTGCAGCAGGCGCTGCGCGAGCGCGACGCGGCGAAGCTCAAGGCGCTGTGGAACCAGCTCGTGCCGCTGTGGGACGACCGCACCTTCTACGACTTCGTCGCCACATCGCAGGCCTTCTCGCGCCTGCCGTTCCAGCACCGCGAGGTGTTCGGCCAGGTCGGCTTCGGCACCGGCGGCTGGGACTCGGACTTTCCCAATTCCATGCTCGAGATCCTGCGCGTGGTGCTCACCGGCTGCGACGAGAATCAGCACCTCATCGTGGGCGGCGTGCAGCAGGTGCCGCTGGGCCTGTGGCACCACGCACCCCCCGCTGGCGACATGCGCCACTGGCCAGCGGGCACCACGCTGGCCAGCCTGCACCACGGCGCGCCGCGCCCTGGCGTCACCGCCATTGCGCGCGCGGCCAGCAACGAACTCGCCGTCACCGACACCTGGGGCAACGTGCGCACCTACCCGGCCGTGCTCACCACCTGTCAGAGCTGGCTGCTGACCACGCAGATCGCGGTGGAGGAATCGCTGTTCTCGCACAAGCACTGGATGGCACTCGACCGCACGCGCTACATGCAGTCGTCCAAGACCTTCGTGATGGTGGACCGCCCGTTCTGGAACGACCTTCGGGACAACGGCTGGCCGCAGATGGGCATGACGCTCACCGACCGGCTCACACGCGGCACCTACCTGTTCGACAACGGGCCCGAGCAACCCGGCGTGATCTGCCTGAGCTACGCCTGGATGGGCGATGCACTCAAGATGCTGCCCCACAACACCGAGAAGCGCGTGCAGCTCGCGTTGCAGGCACTGCGCAAGATCTACCCCGACGTGGACATCGCCAGCCACATCATTGGCGACCCCATCAGCGTGTCGTGGGAAGCCGACCCGCACTTCCTCGGCGCGTTCAAGGGCGCGCTGCCCGGCCACTACCGCTACAACCACCGTATGTACAGCCACTTCATGCAGGAAGGCTTCGCGCCTGCGGAGCGGGGCATCTTCATCGCCGGCGACGACGTGTCCTTCACCCCGGCATGGGTGGAAGGCGCGGTGCAGACCTCGCTCAACGCGGTGTGGGGCATCGTGAAGCACCTGGGCGGCCGCACGCATGCAGCCAACCCGGGCCCCGGCGACGTGTTCGCCGAACTGGGGCCGATGGCGTTGCCCGACTGAGCGCCGCTACAGTGTGCGTCTCCCCCGGAAGAACCCATGATCCAGCGACGCCACCTCACCCTTGCCGCCACGATGGCCGTGGCCCTCTCCCCTGTTCGCGGCCTCGCCGCCGTTCCGCAGCCGGCGCAATGGCAGCAGCTCGAAACCGCAGCGCAAGGCCGGCTCGGCGCCTGCATTCTCGACACCGCCACCGGGCAGATGCATGGCCACCGCGCCGACGAGCGCTTCATGATGCTCAGTTCCTTCAAGCTGCTGGCCAGCGCCCTCGTGCTGGCCCGCGCCGACCGGGGCCAGGAATCGATCGAGCGCCGCATCACCTATTCGAAACACGATCTCGTCACCTATTCGCCGGTGACCGAGAAACACGCCGGCACGCCCGACGGCATGAGCCTGGCTGGCCTGTGCGAGGCCACCATCACCACCAGCGACAACACCGCCGCCAACCTCATCCTCGCGAGCTACGGCGGTCCCGAGGCGCTCACGCGCTTCGCGCGCGAACTGGGCGACGACAGCACGCGGCTGGACCGCAACGAGCCCGGCCTGAACACCGGCACGGCGGCCGCGCTGCTTGACACCACCACACCACGCGCCATGGCCCTCACCCTGCAGAAACTGCTGCTTGGCGATGCGCTCTCGCCGGTCTCGCGGCAGCGGCTGCAGCAATGGCTGGTGGGCAACACCACGGGTGACAAACGGCTGCGCGCGGGCCTGCCCGCCAGCTGGCGGGTGGGCGACAAGACCGGCACCAACCGGACTGACGCCAACGACATCGGCATCGCCTGGCCCGCCAACGGCCGCGCGCCCCTCATCATCACGGCCTACCTCGCCGACAGCAGCGCCGACAGCACCACCAGGGACGCCACCCTGGCCGGTGTGGCCCGGCTCGCCGCAAGCCTGGTCGCCTGAAGGAAGCCCCGTGAGTGCCCCACACGACACCCTGGACCTCGCGCTCTGGCAGTGCCCTTATGCCGAGCGCGCCGCCGAAGCCCTGGTGCTCCTTGACGCCACCGCGGCACAGGCCCGCGCGCAGGGAGCGGCTCTGCTGGTGTGTCCCGAGATGTCGCTCACCGGCTACCAGATCGGCGCAGCGGGTGTGGCCGCGCTCGCCGAGCCGGCCGATGGCCCCATGGCCCAGGCCGTCGCCGCGATCGCGCATCGGCACGGCATCGCCATCGTCTACGGCTACCCCGAACATCGGCCGGGTGGCCAGCCCTACAACGCCGCACAGTGCATCGCCGCCAACGGCGAGCGCATTGCCAATTACCGCAAGACGCACCTGTTCGGCGACATCGACCGGTCGCAGTTCAGCCCTGGTCCACAAGCGCCGGCGGTGTTCGAGTGGAGCGGCTGGCGGCTCGGCCTGCTGATCTGCTACGACATCGAATTCCCCGAACCCGCGCGCGGCCTTGCCTTGCAGGGGGCCGACGCCATCCTGGTGCCCACGGCCAACATGGTGCAGTTCGACGAGGTGCAGCGTGTGCTGCTGCCGGCGCGCGCACTGGAGAACCGCATCTGCCTGGCCTACGCCAACGCCTGCGGGCGGGAAGGTGCCACCACCTACGGCGGTCTGAGCACGGTGTGCGGCCCGAGGGGCGAGTTCCTGGGTCAGGCCGAACGGGGCGAGGCTCTGCTCTTCGCCACCTTGTCGCGCCCTGCGCTGGACAGCGCGCGCGCCACCTCGCAGCTGGCAGACCGGCAGGCGGGCCTGTACGGGATTCTGTCCCGATAGCCTCCGACGCCGGTGACATAACTGTCGTCATCGCGGTGTAGCCTCGCGGCATGGATTCGCTCATCACCGCTGCGGCCCGCGCCCTGGCCTCGGGCGACGCGCTTGGCGCACTCAAGCGCGTGGCGCTGCGAGATGACCCGCCCGCGCTGGCGCTGCGCGGCATCGCCATGGCCCAGCTCGGCGAGCACGCGCGTGCCCGCGAGCTGCTGCGCCGAGCTGCGCGCGGTTTCGGCGCCCACGAAGCCGTGGCACGGGCCCGCTGCGTCGTGGCCGAAGCCGAGGTGGCCCTCGCGATGCGCGATCTGAAGGGATCAACGCGCCCATTGGCCACGGCCGCAACCACCCTCCTGGTGCATGCCGACCACGCCAACGCGCGGCAGGCACTGCTCATCTCGGCCCGCCGGCTGCTGCTGCTCGGCCGGTTGCACGAAGCCGCACAGACCCTGGCCCGGCTGGACACCGGGTCGCTGTCTCCCTCGCTGGCGGCGGTGGCCGGACTGGTCGGCGCCGAGCTCGCGCTGCGTTCGCTGCGCATCGAGGATGCGCGCGCCGCCCTGGCCTACGCCCACGCAGCCGCCAGCCATGCGCGCGTGCCCGCGTTGCAGGCCGAGGTGACACAGGCGCTGGCCTTGCTGGAGCGCCCGGCCGCGCGCCGGTTGAACGCCGATGGCGAAAGCCTGCTGCGGCTCGACGAAGTGGCAGAACTCGGAGCGCGCCCTGCCCTGGTGGTGGATGGATGCCGGCGAGGGCTGGGCAGCGGCCCCCACTGGCAGAACCTCACACGCCGTCCGGTGCTGTTCGGCCTGGCGCGCGCGCTGGCCCAGGCCTGGCCGGGCGATGCCGACCGCGACGCGCTGATCGCCGACACGTTCCGCACCCGCCACCCCGATGAAACACACCGTGCGCGCCTGCGCGTGGAAATCGGGCGCCTGCGCGCGCTCGTCAGGCCCATGGCCCGCATCGAGGCGACCCCGCGCGGCTTCGCATTGAAACCCCTCGATGAACGCGAGGTCGTGCTGCTGGCGCCGCCCATTGACGGGGAGCAGGCCTCGCTGGTGGCGCTGCTCTCGGACGGTGCGGCCTGGTCCACCTCGGCACTGGCACTGGCGCTGGATGCGAGCCAGCGCACGGTACAGCGCGCGCTGGCCGAACTTCAGGAACAGGGCCGCGTGCGCGCCGTCGGGCAAGGGCGTGCGATGCGCTGGCTCGCCCACCCGATCGCCGGATTCACGACGATCTTGTTACTCCCTGCTTCGCTGCCCATTCAATAAAGTGACCTGCACCCGCCGATGTCCGGCGCCATTCACAGGAGCACCCGATGAAACAACCCACCACCCCCACACGCCCCGCCGAGATCGTGCGCGAGTACGGCCCCTTCCGCGGGTCCGAGCGCGTGCACGGCGTCACGCACGACGGCCAGAACGTCTGGGCCGCCACCGACGAAGGCATCGTTGCCTTCGATCCAGCCAGTGGCGAGATCACCCGCACGCTCGAACGCACGGGCGACGCGGGCACCGCGTTCGACGGCAGGCACCTCTACCAGATCGCCGAAGCGCGCATCGACAAGATCGACCCCGCCACCGGCCAGGTGCTGGCCTCCATTCCCGCGCCCGGCGCCGGTGCCGACTCCGGCCTCACCTGGGCCGAAGGCAGCCTGTGGGTGGGCCAGTACCGCGACCGCAAGATCCACCAGATCGACCCGGCCACGGGTGCCATCCGCCGCACCATCGAGTCCGACCGGTTTGTCACCGGCGTCACCTGGGTCGATGGCGAGTTGTGGCACGGCACCTGGGAAGGCGAGGCGAGCGACATCCGCCGCATCGACGCGCACAGCGGCGCGGTGCTTGAGCGGCTCGACATGCCGGCCGGCATCGGTGTGAGTGGCCTCGAAGCCGATGGGGCCGATCTTTTCTACTGCGGCGGTGGCGCCAGCGGCAAGGTGCGCGCGGTGCGGCGCCCCAGGAACACGTGACCGGGTGAAAAGTGCGACCTGCGCTTTCATGTCGAAACCGCGTAACCTGCTTCGTCGTGCATGCAGCGGCGGGCTTTTTCCGGCCCGCTGCCCCGGATCACCGCCGCATGCCATTCAACATGAAAGGACACCGCCATGAGCACCGCCCCTTCCCGCGCCGTTCGCCTCCACCGCGTCTTCAAGGCGCCGCCCGAGAAGCTGTACCGCGCCTTCCTCGACGCCGACGCCCTCGCCCGCTGGCTGCCGCCCTACGGCTTTCTCTGCAAGGTGGATCACCTGGAGGCCAAGGTGGGCGGCACGTTCCGCATGTCGTTCCGCAACTTCACCTCTGGCAACGCCCATTCGTTCGGCGGCAAGTACGTGGAGCTCGTGCCGAACGAACGCATCCGCTACACCGACAAGTTCGATGACCCGAACCTGCCTGGCACGATGTCGGTGGACGTGCAACTCAAGGCCGTGTCCTGCGGCACCGAACTCAACGTGGTGCAGGAGGGCATTCCGGATGTGATTCCGCTGGAGATGTGCTACCTGGGCTGGCAGGAGTCGCTGGCTCAGTTGGCCTTGCTCGTTGAGCCCGACATCCCGGATTGACAGGCGTGCGCCCGCTGCGAGAGCGCCACACCCACCAGAGGCACCGAGGGTCCGGCTTTGCCGGCCCAAGATGCCGTTCCCCCTCGAAGCGCCGAAGGCGCGCTACGGAGGGGGGAAGCCGCGTCAGCGGCGCAGGGGGGTGTTCGCTTCCGCCACGAAGGCCGCGAAGCCTTGGAGGAATTCGGCGAGTTGCTGGCGCACCTTGTCGTCAAGCAGGCTGCCGTCGGGGCCGAACACGGACGATGCACGCGACACCATCAGGCGCCCGCCCTGCCAGGTGTGCGTGCCCAGGGTGCGCAGCACCGGCAGCCAGTGGGCTTGCGACAGGATGGTGCCGAAGCCGCCAGGCGAAGCGCCGATGACGGCGACCGGCCTATCACGGAACACGTCGGGCATGCCGGGCGTGGGCCGCGAGAGCCAGTCGATCGCGTTCTTGAACACGCCGGGAATGCCGTTGTTGTATTCGGGCGTGACAAGCAGCAGGCCGTCGCTGGCGAGGATGCGTTCCTTCAGCGCGCGCACGGCCGCGGGCGTGCCTTCTGCCTGTTCCAGGTCGCCGTCGTAGAGCGGAATGCCGTGCAACGTGGCGGCGTCGAGCTGCGTCGCATCGCCGGCCAGGGGCTGGGCGGCACGCAGCAGGGAGGTGTTGAAGGATTGCGCGCGCAGGCTGCCAGAGAGGCCAAGGAGCTGGGTGGTCATGGTGGTTGGGCTTGAGAAGGGTTCAGATTTTCCAGAAGTCGGGTCGAGCGTACTCGTGCTTGAGGAAGTCGATCCACAGGCGCACGCGCAGCGCAAGGTGCTTGCGCTGCGGGAACAGCGCGAAGATGCCGTTGGGCGGTGCGGCGAAGTCGTCGAGCACGCTCTCCAGCCGGCCCGCGGCGATGTCGGCCTCCACCTCCCAGGTGCTTCGCCAGGCGATGCCATAGCCGGCCAGGCACCACTCGCGCAGCACCTGGCCATCGGTGCAGTCCAGCGGGCCATTGGGCCGCAGGTGCACGATTTCCACTTCACCCAGACCTCCGGCGGCCGGCACGGTGAAGGCCCAGCCCCGCGTCTGCGACGCGTCGCTGGAGAGGGTGAGGCAATCGAAACGCACCAGGTCGGCCGGCACCTGCGGGCGGCCATGCTGCTGCAGGTAGCGCGGGGTGGCCACGCACATGCGGCGGTTGTCCGCCAGGCGCACGCTCACCAGGGACGAGTCGGGCAGGTCGCCCACGCGCACTGCGCAGTCGTAGGCCTCGCCGGCCACGTCGACCACGCGGTCGCTCAGGTTGAGCGAAATGGTGACCTCGGGGTGCAGTTCGCGGAAGCGCGGCACCAGCGGCGCCACATGGCGGCGGCCAAAACCAGCCGGCGCGGTGATGCGAAGGTGCCCGCTGGCTTTCACGCCGCCGGCACTCACGCTGGCCTCGGCATTCGCCATGTCGACCAGCAGGCGCTGGCAGTCTTCGAGAAAAGCGCTGCCTTCGTGCGTGAGCGTGATGCGCCGCGTGGTGCGCACCATGAGCTTCACACCCAGCCGCGCCTCGAGGGCGTCGAGCCGGCGTCCGATGATGGCCGGGGCCACGCCCTCGGCTTTGGCGGCGGCAGTGAGGCTGCCACGGGTGGCCACGGCCACGAAGGTTTCGAGTTGCTTGAGCTTGTCCACGGAGAGGCAGATTACCTCACCCAATGTGAATGATCAATGAAGGTTTTGCCTGGATTGATGACTTTCAAGCAATCTTTTCGATCACACGACTCAGCCGCTCCGCGTCTTCAGGGGCGTAGCCCAGTTCGGCCAGCAGCTCGGCGCTGTGCTCGCCCAACCGGGGTGGGCTGCGGCGCACGCCCGGCCGGTCGCCGTCCAGCGTGAACGGCAGCAGCACGGTGGGCGCGGTCTGGCCCGCGCTGGCGCCATCCGGCAGGGTGATGGGCGCCAGGCCACCGGTGGCGAGCAGGTGAGGGTCCTGCAGCAGTTCGTGCGGCCGGGTGATGGGTGCGAAGGGCAGGCCGTGGCGTTCGAACAGCGCCGCGAGGTCGGCCGCCGACTGCACCGCCAGTCGTTCGCGCAGCAGGGGTATGAGCCAGTCGCGGTTGCGCACACGGTTGTTGTTGCCTTGCAGCCGCGTATCGGCCTGCAGGTCGTCGTAGCCGAACGCGTTGCAGAAGATGGCCCACTGCGTGTCGCTCACCACGGCCAGGAAGATCTGCTCGCCATCCTTCACGCGGAACACGTCGTAGATGCCCCAGGACGAAATGCGGTCGGGCATGGGCGCGGCGGGTTTTCCGGTGACGGCGAACTGCATCATGTGCTGGGCGACGAGGAACACGTTGTTCTCGAACAGCGCGCTCTGCACCTCGCAGCCTTCGCCGGTCTTCTCGCGCGCGCTGAGCGCGGCCATCACGCCGATGGCGCCGAAGAGGCCGCCCATAATGTCGTTCACCGACGAGCCGGCGCGCAGGGGATCGCCGGGCCGCCCGGTCATGTAGGCCAGGCCCCCCATCATCTGCACCACCTCATCGAGCGCGGTGCGGTGGTCGTACGGGCCGGGCAGGAAGCCCTTGTGGCTCACGTAGACGAGACGCGGGTTGAGGGTCTTCAGGCTCGCGTGATCGAGCCCGAGCTTCTTCATGGTGCCGGGCTTGAAGTTCTCGCTCACCACATCGGCCGTGGCGATGAGACGCAGCACGGCCTCACGGCCCTCAGGCGACTGCAAGTCCAGCACCAGGCTCTTCTTGTTGCGGTTGAACAGCGGGTAGAAGCCGGCGCCCGAACCGAGCAGGCGGCGCGTGTTGTCACCGGCCGGTGGCTCCACCTTGATGACTTCGGCGCCGAGGTCGGCCAGCACCATGCCGCAGGTGGGCCCCATCACCATGTGGGTGAATTCGACGACGCGCAGGCCCTCGAAGGGCAGGGGGCGGGGGGTGTCTTTCTTGGAGTCTTGCATGGGGTCGGATGGCGGATCAGGCGGGGTTCCAGCCTTTGGGCAGACCGGCTTCGGGCGTCATGCCATAGACCGGCTCGCCGGGCAGGCCGGCCTGGAGCGGCTGGCGCGCCGCGATGAGTTGCGAGAGGTCGATCCCGGTGGGCACGCCCATGGCCTCGAACATGAAGACCAGGTCTTCGGTGACGACATTGCCCGAGGCGCCCGGCGCGTAGGGGCAGCCGCCGAGACCGCCGAGCGAGGCGTCGAAGGTGCGCACATCGGCGTCGAACGCGGCCAGGCAGTTGGCCAGGCCGAGGCCGCGCGTGTTGTGCATGTGGGCCGCACCCGCGCGCTCGCCGATCTCGGCGCGCAGCCGCCGGAACAGGCGGCGAACCTGTGCGGGGTTGGCCATGCCGGTGGTGTCGGACAGGCCCACCTCGTCCACACCGGCCTCCACACAGGCCACAGCCAGGCGGATCACGTCGTCCTCGTCCACGGTGCCCTGCAACGTGCAGCCAAAGGCGGTGGACAGACCCACCTCCATCGCCACGCCGGGCGCGGTGTCGCGGCGCAGGGCGTTCACCTCGCGCAGCTCGTCCACCATCTGCTCGCGCGTCCTGCGCACGTTGGCCAGCGAATGCGCTTCGCTGGCCGAGACCGGCAGGGTGATCTTGTGCACGCCGGCGGCCAGCGCGGCCTCGGCACCGCGCCGGTTGGGCACGAGGGCCATCACGGTGAGGCCATCGTGCCGCAAGGCATGGCGCACCACATCCACCACGTCGGCCATCTGCGGCAGGAGCTTGGCGGGCACGAAAGAGCCGACCTCGATCTCGCGCAGACCGGCGGCCACCAGCGCGTCGATCCAGCGCAGCTTGTCGGCCGTCGGCATGGTCGCCTTGACCGACTGCAGGCCGTCGCGCGGACCGACTTCGCTGATGAGGACTTCCGGGGTTTTCGACATGTCGAGGAGATCTTCTTGCGTTCTATCTATTGAAACGATATTCTTTCTATTGAAAGAATCGCAGAAGCCCCGAGCGCTGTCAACCCGAGCCCACGCCATGCCCCGCAAAGCACAGACCCCTTCCGTCGCAGACAGCAATGCCGCCAGCGGCGGCACGGCGGCGGTGGACCGCGCTCTCTCGCTGCTGGCCGCGTTCCGCGCGGGCGACGCCGCCCTGTCGCTGGCCGAGCTGGCCGACCGCACACAGTTGCACAAAAGCACCGCGCTGCGCCTCATCGCGTCGCTCGAACACGCACACCTGCTGCAGCGCCTGGACGACGGGCGCTACGCGCTCGGGGGTGAGGTGGAGCGGCTGCACGGCCTCTACACCGCCTCGTTCTCGCTGGACCGCGTGGTCATGCCGGTGCTGCGCCAGCTGGTGGCCGACACCGGTGAGAGCGCGGCGTACCACGTGCGCCAGGGCCAGGCACCGAACCAGACGCGCCTGTGCCTTTACCGCGTGGACTCGCCCCATCCGGTGCGCGACCACATCCGCGCCGGCGAAGTGCTGCCGCTGCACCGGGGGACGGGCGGTCGCGTGCTCACGGCATTCGGGGCGGGAGACGACAGCCGCACACCCACGGCGGCCGACAAGCGCGTGCTTGCACGCATCCGCGCCGATGGCTTCATGACCGCCCTCGGTGACCGCCTCGCGGAAGTGGCGGGTGTCTCGGCGCCGGTGTTCCATGCCGATGGGACCATTGCCGCAGCGCTCACGCTCACGATGCCGGCACACCGGTTCGATGAACGGCATGTGGCCAAAGTGCTGGGCGCCGCGCGGCGGCTGAGCGGGCGGGTGGGATGAGAGCGCCCGTGGTGCGCGCGCGTCAGAGCATGGCCTTGCCGAGCACGTCGATGACGCGCCAGTCGTGCGCAGTGGCGTGCGCGTGCAATTGGGCGTCCGGGTTCACGGCCACGGGGTTGCCCACGCTACCGAGCAGGGGCAGGTCGTTGATCGAGTCGCTGTAGAACCAGGCGCGCTCCAGCGCATCGGCCGGCAACCCCTGTTCGGCCATCCACACCCGCAGGCGCCGCAGCTTGCCTTCGCGCATGTTGGGCACGCCCTTCACCCGCCCCGTGTAGACGCCGTCGACCATGGCGAGTTCGGTGGCGAGCCAGCAGTTGAAGCCCAGATCGGCTGCGGTGCGTGCGGCAATGACGCTGTTGCTCGCGGTGGTGAGCACCAGCCGGTGTCCCGCCTCGCGGTGCGAGGCCACCAGGGCCCTGGCCGCATCGGGCAGGCGGTGGCGGATCTCTTCCACCAGAAAGCGATCTTGCCAGGGCGACCAGAACGCGGGCGTGCGACCTGCGAGCAGGCCGGCGTAGAAGTCGCTGAAGGCCTCGACGCTGACGCGGCCGGCGCGGTAGTCCGCACCCATCTGCTCGTTGCGGGCCTGCAGGTCTGCGCCAACGAGGCCGTGCCTCAGCAGGAATCGGCACCACAGGTCGTCGCCGTCGCCGTCGAGCAGGGTGTGGTCCAGGTCAAACAAAGCCAGTGTGGTCATGGGTGGCAAGAGGAGGTCATGGCGGGATCTGCGCAACCGCGCTGTTGTCTTTCAGACCCACACCGGTGAGGCCGCGGCGCAGTGCCTCGCGCACGAGCCAGGCCAGGCGTTGCCCGGCGGCTTGCGGCACCAGGCCTTCGGGGCGGATGTTGCTGACGCAGTTGCGCTCGGCATCGGTGCGACCGACGCGGGGATCCAGGGTGAGGTAGGCGCCCAGGCTGTCGGCCGCGCTCAAGCCGGGACGCTCGCCCACCAGGATCAGCGCAAGCCGGGCCTGCAGTGCGGCACCCACGTCATCGGCCAGCGCCACGCGCGCCTGCGTGGCCACGACCAGCGGCGCGCAATCCAGCGGGCCGGCGTCATCGATGGACGCGGCCAGCGCCTTGTGCAGGGAGGTGAGCACCTCCAGCGCGTGCGACTGCACCGCCAGCGCCGAGAGGCCGTCGCCGATGACCACCACCAGATCGACCGGGCCGGTGGCCATGTCGCGCAGTCGCTGCAGGTCTTCGCCGCGCAGGCGGCGGCCCTGGTCGGGGCGGCGCAGGTAGGCCTGCCGCGAAGGCGCCTGGCTGGCGACCAGGACCGGAGGCCAACCCACGTCGGTCAACGCGGCAGCCAGCGATCCCGTGTCGAGCGCCACATGGACGGCGTCGCGCGCGCGCGCATGGGCGGCCGAGAAGCGCAACAACTCGTCCGTGGGCAGGCTGTTGCCCGCGCGGCCGAGCGCGATGCGCGCAGGTGTGTGGCGACGCAGATCGACCCAGGGATCGACAGGAACCATCGGCCCGTTCACGGGAGGCCCATCAACCGGCAGGCCATCTGCGCTCATGGCGCCCCCAGCAGCGGGCTGAACCCCTGCGCGAGTGCCGGCACACCCTGGGCCGGGCGCAGGCGACCTTGCACATCGGTGATGCCCTGCGCCTGAAGCCAGGCCTCGAACTCCGGTGCGCGCCGCTTGCCGAGCAGCTGGCGCACGAACAGCGCGTCGTGGAACGACGTGCTCTGGTAATTGAGCATCACGTCGTCGGCCCCCGGCACGCCCATCATGAAGTTCAGGCCCGCGCTGGCCAGCAGCACGAGGAGGTTGTCCATGTCGTCCTGGTCGGCCTCGGCGTGGTTGGTGTAGCAGATGTCGCAGCCCATGGGCAGACCGAGCAGCTTGCCGCAGAAATGATCTTCCAGGCCGGCGCGCACGATCTGCTTGCCGTCGTAGAGGTACTCCGGACCGATGAAGCCCACCACCGTGTTGACGAGCAGGGGTTGGTAGCGCCGGGCCACGGCGTAGGCACGCGCCTCGAGCGTCTGCTGGTCGACCCCGTGGTGCGCGCCGGCCGACAGGGCGCTGCCCTGCCCCGTCTCGAAGTACATGAGGTTCTGGCCCACGGTGCCGCGCCGCAGGGACTGGGCGGCCGCATGGGCTTCGTCGAGCAGGCCCAGATGGATGCCGAAGCTGCGGTTGGTGCCTTCGGTGCCGCCGATGCTCTGGAACACGAGGTCCACCGGCGCACCCACTTCGATGGCCTGCAACGTGTTGGTCACGTGGGTAAGCACGCAGGACTGCGTGGGCACACCATGGCGCTGCACCAGCTCGTCGAAGATGTGCAACAGGCGCACCAGTTCGGGCACGCTGTCGCTCACCGGGTTCACGCCGATGCAGGCATCGCCCGCGCCGTACATCAGGCCGTCGAGCACGCTGGCCAGGATGCCAGCGGCGCTGTCGGACGGATGGTTGGGCTGCAGGCGCACCGCGAGGTGGCCTGGCAGCCCGAGCGTGTTGCGAAACCGGGTGACGACCTGGCAGCGGCTGGCCACCAGGATCAGGTCCTGGTTGCGCATGAGCTTGCTCACCGCGGCCACCATCTCGGGCGTCAGCCCGGCCGCGAGCCCCTGCAGCGTGGCGGTGTCCGCCGCGTCAGAGAGCAGCCAGTCACGGAACCCGCCCACGGTGAGGTGGGCCACGGGTGCGAACGCGGCGCCATTGTGGCTGTCCAGGATGAGCCGGGTGATCTCATCCTCTTCATAGGGCACCACCGCGTCCTGCAGGAAATGCCTGAGCGGCAATGCGGCCAGCACCTCGCGCGCGGCAACGCGCTGCTGCGCGCTGTGCGCGGCCAGTCCTGCCAGTTCGTCGCCCGAGCGCGGCGGCGAGGCGCAGGCCAGCAGGCTGCGCAGGTCGGCAAAGTGGTGCCGCTCGAAGCCGACCTGCGCCTGCATCACAGCGGCAGCGCCGGGCCGAAGGCCTCGACGTAACTCAGATGGGTGCACAGACCGTGCACGGGCGTCCAGCGGTGCAGCGAGATCTTGGGCGGTTCGAGCTGCGCGTGCAGCGCTGCGCCGGGGCGCAGGTCGAGCGCGATCTGGTGCGCCACCGAAGGCGCTACGTGCAGCGGCGCACCGCCGAACTGCATCTGCACCGGCCGGTGCAGGTGGCCACACAGCAAGCCCTGCACCTGGCCATGGCCGCGCACCAGCGCGGCGAGTTGGTCGCCCCCGGCCATCAGGCTGCAGGCGTCCATGGCTTCGATGCCGGTGGGCAAGGGCGGGTGGTGCATGAAGATCAGGACGGGCTCGCCCCGGCACGCTTCCAGCGTGTGGGCCAGCCAGCCCAGCTGGGCAGCGCCGAGCGCCCCGTGCGGTTGTCGGGGCACCACCGTGTCGAGCGCGATCAGGTGCAGCCCCCCCTGGCGCACGTGGTAGCAACAGGCACCACCCGGTGCATCGTCGGCCACCGGCATGCACCGGCGCAGGGCATCGCGCGCCACTTTGGGGTCATCGTGGTTGCCCGGCACGGCGTAGACGGGCATGGGCAGCGGCGCCAGCGCCGCTGCCACCGTGGCGTACTCGGCGGCACTGCCGCGCTCGGTGAGGTCACCCGTGAGCAGAACCAGATCGGGACGGGGTTGCAGCGATGCCACATGGGCCACGGCCCGGTGCAGGGCTTTCTCGGTGTCTATCCGGCCACCGAGAAAGCCCGGCCCGGTGCCGATGTGGGGGTCGGACAGCTGGGCGATCAGCAGGCTGGAGCTCATGCGATGAAGTCTATGGCTATTTTCAACACAAATCCATAAATTGATGTGGAACTGTTCTTGCTTGTGTGGATTTCATATGGTTGTCACGATTCAACAACACCATACGACCTGCTTTCCTCGTTGTGTCTTCTTACCTTTGCCTTGAAGGAGCCGTGTCATGTCCCGTTTCGATTCCCGTCCCTCCCCGTCCGTTTCATCCCCGCGCCGCCAGTTTCTCAAGACCGGTGCCAGCGTGTCGGCTGCAGCCATGTTCGGCGGCATGCCGCTGTTTGCCAGCGGCCAGCAGCAGGTCAAGCTGGCCTTCATGTACCCCGTCGGCGTGTCCGGCGACATCAACCGCCTGGTCTCCAACATGATCAGCGGCTTCAATGCCGCGCACAGCCACATCCAGGTCGAGGCCATCTACGCCGGCAGCTACGACAACACCGAACAGAAAGTGATGACCGCGCTGGGTGTGGGCGATCCGCCCGCCAGCTGGTTGCCCATCAACTCGATGCTGCGCACCTTCCTCGACATGGACGCGCTGGAAGACGTGACCGCGCTGGCCAAGGCGGATGACGTGTTCCAGGACTTCCTGCCGGGCTTTCTCGGCACCTGCATGTCCGACAACAAGCTCTACGGCCTGCCCTTTCAGTGCAGCACGCCGGTGCTGTACTACAACAAGAATGCTTTCGAGAAAGCCGGCCTCAAGGCCGCGCCGACCAACTGGACCGAGCTGGAAGCGGCCGCCAAGGCCTTGTCGATCCGCCAGGGCGACACGGTCTCGCAATGGGGCCTGACCATCGGTGGTGGCTGGCACGACTGGATCTTCGAGAGCTTCGTGCGCCAGAACGGCCTGGTGTTCTGGACCAAGGACAAGGTCGCCTTCGACGCCCCCGAAAGCGTGAACGCCATGGAGTTCTGGCTGCGCATGGCCCAGGCCAAGCTGATGCCTGCGGCCTCCACCTGGGAAAGCTCGGCCAACGACTTCATGGCCGGCCGCACCGCCATGCTCTACCACTCCACCGGTTCGATGACCAACATCCTCAAGTCCTCGTCGTTCCCGGTCGGCGTGGCGCCGATGCCCAAGGGCAAGCAGATCGGCTCCACCATGGGTGGCGGCCCCATCCTGATCGCGAAGAAGCAGCCCGATGCCCACAAGAAGGCCGCGTGGACGTTCGCGCGCTGGATGACCAACACCGCCAACCAGGCCCAGTGGTGCATCGACACCGGCTACCTCGCGGCGCGCAAGTCGTCGTGGGAGACGCCGATCCTCAAGGCCCATGTGGCCAAGGTGCCGGAGTCGCGCTCGGCCTTCGTGACCGCCGAGGTGGCCGGTGCCTTCCTGCAGGTGCCGGGCTACCACAAGGTGCGCGCGCACCTGCAGAGCGCGATCGACCGCACGCTGGCTGGCGAGGTGAAGCCCGACGCGGCGCTGCGCGAAGCCACCGCCAAGTCCAACCTCGAGATCCAGCGCCTGGCCCGCCGCCGCAGCTGAGGACCGACGACGCCATGACCACGCTGACACTGGACGACCCCGTGACCGACGTGCCCGTCGCCAGGAACCGCGCGCGGCGTCGCGAGCTCATCACCGCGGTGGTGATGCTCGCGCCGTCGCTGCTGTTCCTTGCTGCCTTCACTTACTGGCCGATCATCCGGTCGCTGATGTACGGCTTCTTCGACGTGCAGCTCGGCTCGGCCGAGATCTTCTTTGTCGGCTGGGAGAACTATCAGCGGCTGTGGCACGACGCGCTGTTCTGGCAGTCGCTGCGCAACACCGTGGTCTATATGGTGGTCACGGTGCCGACCTCGATCGGCCTGGCGCTGCTGCTGGCGGTGGCGCTGGACCGCAAGCTGCGCGGCACCGCGCTCTACCGCTCCATCTTCTTCTATCCGGTGATGGTGCCTTCGGTGGCGGCCGGCATGGTGTGGGTGTTTCTCTACGCTCCGGGCTACGGCCCCATCAACGGCTTGATGGAGATGCTGGGGCTGCCCAAGCTGGAGTGGCTGTACGACCGGCAATGGGCACTGCCGGCCATCATCTTCATGAGCATCTGGAAGTACGCCGGGTACTTCATGCTGATCCTGCTCGCGGCCCTGCAACTGGTGCCGCGCGATCTGTACGAGGCCGCGCGGCTGGACGGCGTGTCCGGCTTCCGGCAGCTGGTGCACATCACCGTGCCGCTGATATCCCCCACGCTCTACTTCGTGGTGATCATCGGTGTGCTGCACTCGTACCAGATCTTCGACTACGTGTTCGTGATGACGCAGGGCGGCCCGGCCGACGCGACCAACGTGCTCACCTTCTACATCTACCAGAACGCCTTCCAGTTCCAGGACATCGGCACCGCCTCGGCCATCGCCAACATCCTGCTGCTGGTCGTCATGGGCCTGATCGGCATCGTGGCGCTCACCCTCGGCCGCCGCGTTCACTACATGGGGCGATGACATGCTGACCCGATCCTTGTTCGCCCGTTCGCGCTGGATGCACTGGCTGCTGGTGCCCGCCATGCTGTTATGGCTCAGCCCGCTGGCCTGGATGGCCATCACCTCGTTCAAGACACGCGCCGAGATCTTCGATCCTGCGGCAGGTGTGCTGCCGCAGGTGCTGCAATGGGGCAACTACCCCGCGGCGCTCTCGGTCGCGCCTTTCGGCATCTACCTGCTCAATTCGCTGCTCGTCACCGGCGGCATCCTGCTGGCGCAACTCACCACCATCACGCTCGCGGCCTATGCATTCGCGCGGCTGCGCTTCCCGGGGCGCGACCTGCTGTTCGGGCTGTTCCTGCTGCAGGTGATGTTCCCGATCTACGCCACCTTCCTGACCAACTTCATCACCGTGCGCGAACTCGGCCTGCTCAACAGCCTTTGGGCGCTGATGGTGCCGTTCATCGCCAGCGGCTATGGCACCTTCATGCTGCGCCAGTCGTTCCGTCAGGTGCCCAACGACCTGGCCGACGCAGCGCGCCTGGACGGCTGCGGCCACTGGGCCACGCTGTGGCACGTCTACCTGCCGCTGGTGAAACCCACCCTCGTGGCCTTCGGGATGATCTCCGTCGTCACACACTGGAACGACTACATGTGGCCGCTGCTTGTGACCAACAGCGAAGGCGTGCGCACCCTGCCCATCGGCCTCGGCCTGCTGGCCAAGGCGGACAGCGGTGCCGACTGGCCACGGCTCATGGCCGCCACGATGGTAGTGATCGCCCCGCTGATGCTGCTGTTCCTGATCTTCCAGCGCCGCTTCGTCGACAGCTTCATGCACGCGGGGTTGAAGTGAGACACCCCCCTGCGCCGCTTTGCAGCTTCCCCCCTCTCTTGCGCGCCTTCGGCGCTTGGAGGGGGACGGCATCTCGGGCCGGCGGAGCCGGACCCTTGATGCCTCTGGATCGCGTTGCTTCACTCGTTGCGGGTCGCGCTTCGGCGCGGTGACCCCCTGAAATCATTCCCTTCCACTCGCCCTTACCATCCACACCCATGTCTGCCATCTCTCTCCAAGGCATCACCAAACGCTACCCCGACCATGTCGCCGTGGACCGGCTGGACCTCGACGTGCAGGCGGGCGAGTTCATGGTGCTGGTCGGCCCGTCCGGCTGCGGCAAGTCCACCACCCTGCGCATGATCGCGGGGCTGGAAGACATCAGCGCAGGCCGGCTGCTCATCGGGGGCCGCGACGTCACGCACGCCGAGCCCCACGAGCGCGACATCGCCATGGTCTTCCAGTCCTACGCGCTGTACCCGCACATGACGGTCTACATGAACATGGCATTCGGGCTGCTGCGCACCAGCAAGCTTTCGCGCGACGAAGTCGACCAGCGCGTGCAGGAAGCCGCGCGCCGGCTGCAGATCACGGAGCTGCTGCAGCGCCGGCCGAACGAACTCTCGGGCGGCCAGCGGCAGCGCGTCGCCATCGGCCGCGCCCTCGTGCGCAAGCCCAAGGTGTTCCTGTTCGACGAACCGCTGTCCAACCTCGACGCCAAGCTGCGCACCCACATGCGCGGCGAGCTCGAGCGCCTGCACGCGGAACTGGGCATCACCATCGTGTACGTCACGCACGACCAGGTGGAAGCCATGACCCTGGGCACGCGCATCGCCGTGATGGACAAGGGGCATTTGCGGCAGGTGGGCGCACCGATGGACGTGTACCGGCATCCCGCCAACCGGTTTGTCGCCTCGTTCATCGGGTCACCCGAGATGAACTTCCTGCCGGTGCCCGACAGCATGGCCAGCGGCAGGGCCTGGCTCAGCGACCACTATGGCAATGCCGCGCTGCAGCCCGACACCGTGCTGGGCCTGCGCCCCGAAGAACTGACCTTGTCCCGCATGGCCGGCGCGTCCGCACTGAGCTGGTCCGGCGTGGTGCAGCGCGTCGAGCGGCTGGGTGCCGAAGCCTATGCCCAGATCCGCGTGGGCAACGCCGATGTGCTGGTGCGCACCGAGGCCGACGCGTCACTGGAAATCCATCAGCCCATCGTGCTCACGCCCGCGCTCTCCCGTTTGCGGGTGTTTGACGGACCGTCCGGCGCGCTGCTGGCCGCACAGGGATGACCCCATGAACATGACGCCCGTGCTGAGCGCGCGCCAGGAACGCATCGTCGAAATCCTGCGCGCCACACCCTCCATCACCACCGTGGAACTCGCCCAGCGCCTGGGCGTGTCGGGCGAAACGGTGCGGCGCGACCTGCAGGCCATGGCCGACGACGGCATCGTGCAGAAATTCCACGGTGGCGTCAGCCTGCACCGGGACGTGCAGGAATCGCCTTTTCTGCTGCGCATGCGCAGCAACGTCGCCGCCAAGCGCCGACTGGCCCAGCAGGTCTCGGCCTTGCTGCCGGACGGCGCCAGCCTCGTGCTCGACAACAGCAGCACCGCCTGCTTCATCGCCGAAGCCCTGGCCGAGCGGCGCGGATTGACGGTGGCCACGCCCTCACTCGAGGTGGCACGTGCACTGGCCAACAGCGGCGACCGGCACACCGTGATGCTGCCCGGTGGCACGCTTCGCAGCAGCGACATGACCCTGGCCGGCGCGAACGCCTTGCGTTTCGCCACCCAGCTGCACCCCGATTACCTGATTGTCTCCGTGGCGTCGTTGAGCGCCCGTGGTGGGTGCCTCGACTTCGATCCCTTCGAGGTCGAGTTCAAGCAGGCGGTCTGCCCGCACGCGGAAACCGTGATCGTGGTGGCCGACGCCAGCAAGTTCGAGGCGCCCGGCCTGATCACCAGCCTGCCTTGGGACAACGTGCGCATATTGGTGACCGACCAGGCCCTGCCCGATGATCTGGCCAACGCCACCCGGGCAGTCCAGGTGGTGATCGCCAAGGACCAGCCAGAAGGCTGAGTCACAGACGCCCCACAGCAAGCAGAAAAAAAGCCCACCGCAGTTCGCGGTGGGCTTTCAGCCCGGAGTTCAGGCCGTCCGTCTTGCGGCGGGCGGCTTGTTTTTTTCTTAGAACTTGTGGCGGATGCCCAGACCGTAGGCACGGTCTTTCACGGAGGCGCTTACTGTCGATTCCAGTTCGAACTTGAGCCTGGTCATACCTGCGTAGAGCGTGGTTCGTTTGCTCAGATTGTGATGGTATTCCACGCCAGCGGACGAGTTCTTGGCATACCGGATGCCCGTTGCCGAGGCTTTGACCGTTTGGGCACCCAGGCCCAGATGAACGCTTCCCGAGTCTGCCACCGGCACGACAGCGCTCAACACATAACCGGCCTCCTCGCTGCCATTGACCAAGCCATCCTTCTGATTCACGATCTGAGCGAGCACTTTGACCACCGAGAAGTCGTAGCTGGCGCCAAGACCAAACGATTTGGCCGTGGCCGCGCCAGAACCCACACCCTTCACGGATTCGTACACACCTTGAACGGCAACCGGCCCATTGGCGTACCCAGCGGACACACTGACTGCGCGGCCGGCCGACACGCCGGGCGCGCCGTTTTCGCCCAATGCGTATTGCAAGCCAGCCGTGAAGCCTCCCATGTCAGGAGAGGTGTACTGAATCATGTTGTCGCGGCGGTAAGCCGGGGACATCATGACGCTGGAGAGCGCCGCCGGGCCAAAGATGGCGCTGGTGGCCGAGAAGGTTGACGTACCTTGCGCATCGAAACCGTCGACCAGCAGGAACATGTGTGTGTACTGACGGCCGAACTCGACAGAACCAAAGCCCCCACTCAGGCCCACCTTGCTGGTGCGATTGAACAGACGGCCGGCATCGGCACTGTTGCCAGTGTCAGCGTTGAAGCCGGATTCCAGCTGGAAGTTCGCCTTCAAACCACCACCCAGATCTTCTGAGCCCCGCAGACCCCAGCGACTTCCATTCAAACCTCCACTGGTCAGGCTCGTTCCGGGGTCTGTCTTCGCGACGGAGCTGCCCAAAGTGATCTCGCTGGTGCTCTTGCCAACGAACACATCCACCAGGCCATACAGATTGACGCTGGATTGGGCATGGGCGGCACCAGCGACAGCGCTGAGCACGGCCAAGGCGGCTACGGTCTTTTTCATGAGTCGATCTTTCATAGTGTGAGTTGAGAGTGAGGACAGCCACTGAGGGCACGCCCGTGCCCTCAGTGACCTCTCCCTCGCCGCGCTCGCCACACAGACCCTTTCTGCGCGTCGAAGCACCGCGAAGAGGCGAATCTAGGACCTGGTACGAGCGCATTCGGACCAAGGATCGAGACGACAAAAGTGAGCGCCGTATTGCTCAGGATCTGGAACGAAGCGACAAATCATTCATTCAAAAGCGCTACTTCGATGCGCGCGCACAGCCCTGGAGAATTCCTGGCAAAAGCAGAAAAATCCAAAAGAAATGCAAAAATGGCTACAAGTTGATGAAAAATAGGAGAACTTGGCCGCAGTAATTGCACCACTCCAAAGCACCCTTTCTCTTGCAGCCGGCCGGATCGATGGCCTCCGGCAAGGTCACGGCGTTGCGGAAAACCGCGTCGAACCTCCGTTTTCTCGTCCACAGGCCATGAAGCGTTGTCGACCTGCAACAGAAACAGAGGTGCCACCCATCGATTCCATCGAAGAAAGTCATGGATAAACGACAAGAAATCGATTTAATGCGCAACTGAGTGTGGAATACAGTCGAACCTGCACCGCGCACGCGCGCCGAATCTTTCAGCACTTACGGAGCCCCCATGACCGCACGCACCCAGATTCACGGCCTCAAGGTCGCCACCGAACTGTTCGACTTCATCAACCAGCAGGTGCTGCCCGGCACCGGGGTGAGCGAGGCGGATTTCTGGAAGGGCTTCGACGCCATCGTGTCGGACCTCGCACCCAAGAACGCCGCGCTGCTCAGTGAGCGCGATCGGCTGCAGACGGAACTGGACACCTGGCACGCGGCCAACCCCGGCCCGATCCGCGACATGGCGGGCTACCGCAAGTTCCTGGAGACCATCGGCTACCTGGTGCCGCAACCCAGGAGCGTGAAGGCCACGACGAAGAACGTGGACGACGAACTGGCCGTGCAGGCGGGCCCGCAGCTGGTGGTGCCGATCCTGAATGCACGCTATGCACTCAACGCGGCCAACGCACGCTGGGGATCGCTGTACGACGCGCTGTACGGCACGGACGTGATCGCCGAGGACAAGGGCTGCGGCAAGGTCGGCCCCAAGGGTGGCTACAACCCCAAACGCGGTGCGAAGGTCATCGAATATGCGCGCTACGTGCTCGACCGCACCGCGCCGCTGAAGAAGGGCTCGCACGTGGGCTCCATGGGCTACCGCGTCAACAAGGACGGTGAACTGGTGGTGACGCTGGCCGATGGCGGCACCAGCAAGCTGGCCGACAAGTCGCAGTTCGTCGGTTACCAGGGCGAGGCCAAGGCCCCCAGCGCCGTGCTGCTGGCCCACAACGGCCTGCACCTGGAGATCCAGATCGACCGCAACACGCCCATCGGCAAGGCCGACCCTGCTGGCGTGAGCGATCTCGTGGTGGAAGCCGCGCTCTCGACCATCCTCGACCTGGAGGACTCGGTGGCCGCCGTGGACGCGCAGGACAAGGTGCTGGCGTACCGCAACTGGCTGGGCATCCTGCAGGGCACGTTGACGGAGTCGGTCACCAAGGCCGGCAAGACCTTCACGCGCGGCCTCAACGCCGACCGCGAGTACACCTCGCCCAGCGGCAAGAAGAACGCGGTGCGCCTGCACGGCCGTTCGCTCATGTTCGTGCGCAACGTGGGCCACCTGATGACCAACCCGGCCGTGCTCTGGGGCGATGACCGCGAGATCCCCGAAGGCATCCTGGATGCGATGGTCACGACCACGATCGCCCTGCACGACCTCAAGCGCTCGAAGAAGGACGCGATCCGCAACTCGCGCAAGGGCTCGGTCTACATCGTCAAGCCCAAGATGCACGGCCCGCGTGAGGTGGCGTTCGCCGCCGAGCTGTTCGGCCGCGTGGAGCAGGTGCTCGGCCTCAAGGACAGCACGGTCAAGCTCGGCATCATGGACGTGGAGCGCCGCCCCTCGGTCAACCTGAAGGCGTGCATCGCCGCCGCCGCGAGCCGCGTGGCCCTCATCCACACCGGCTTCCTGGACCGCACCGGCGACGAGATGCACACCGCCATGCTCGCGGGCCCCATGGTGCGCAAGGGCGACATGAAAGCCAGCGCCTGGATCCAGGCCTATGAGAAGAACAACGTGATCGTGGGCCTCTCGTGCGGCCTGCGCGGCAAGGCACAGATCGGCAAGGGCATGTGGGCCATGCACGACCTGATGGCCGAGATGCTGCGTCAGAAAATCGGCCACCCGAAGGCTGGCGCCAACACCGCCTGGGTGCCCAGCCCCACGGGCGCGACGCTGCACGCGCTGCACTACCACCAGGTGCTGGTGTCGGACGTGCAGAAGGAACTCGAAAAGATCGACGCCAACGCCGAGCGCGACAACCTGCTCACCGGCC
>QFCS01004874.1_pt1 | contig 75154 bp, 81 predicted proteins | sample 3576561 | NCBI WGS metagenome assembly QFCS01 | reverse complement strand
TCATCCAGATTGCTGGTGCCGTCATAAAAATTCGCGACTACTTCATGCCGCGGCGCTCAAGGCAGAAGTTCTAAAGCCGACCGGTCTCGGAACCCTGCAAATGTCAACGGAAATACCCGTGGGCCACTCGTAGCGCTTACGGTGAACGCGAACACAGGAACTGTCGATCATAACGATGTCACCGTCGAAAGCTTTTGCCACCTCACGCAGGACATGATCCCAGACGCCTGCTTTGCGCCACCGTACGAAGCGATTGTAGCAGGTTGTATAAGGTCCATATCGCTCAGGCACGTCCGCCCATGGCGAGCCGGTTCGAAACCGCCACAGGATTCCGTTGATAATCCTGCGGTCATCTACACGAGGGACACCGCGTGGCTTATTCGGCAATAACGGCTGGACGATGCTCCACTCAAAATCAGTCAGGTCGAACCGGCGACGGGTCATTAGAGGCCTCCAAATCAAAGCCTCAGTGAATCAAAGACCTGCCGTTCTCGGAACCCAACTTCTGAGAAAAGGCTTCAAGTTATGGGCTTTCCCGTAGCCCAGAATTCATGGACTTTAGTCCACCATCTGAGAGTTTCTGGCTGCAGCCATGGAAGAAAATCGCCAGAGCGAGTTTTGCGATGCAAATGTCCATTCTGCAAATCCTCGAGGAGACCTACTGTAGCCGCCTCTTTAACATACGGGTCGCCCCTGATGTGCCAGCGTTCGACAACATCAAAGACCGCGTCAAATCGATGTGTGTTACCAGTTTCCAAATTCAAAATCAGATGCCGAGCAAGCTCTGACAGTGCCAAGTAAAGTGGTAATTCGTCGTCAGATCGATATTCCTCCTGGAACGTCTCCCACTTTTCACAAAACGACGGGTCAGCCTGCAAAAGCGGCTCAAACATATTCCAGCGGTCGAACTCGAACGAAAGCGCGTTGGTGTTGTTCTCGGACATAACGCTTTTTGCTCTTATGACGCCTTCGTTGCAAGGCTTGATCTGATAAGGGATTAATGAGTTTACGCTCTAGTAAATGCCCGCGTGCTTCTACTGCCTACCAGCCGCAGCAATAATATCGACCGCATTGTTCGGACACTGCTTCTCACCTGCGACCAGTACGCGCCCGCGCGCGAGGCAACCGATTTTCTTTACATCACCACACGCGCGGGGATTCCCCGTAATTCGAGTTCTTCTCAGTCAGGCGGGGCAGCCTGCCTGCGCCTCGCCCTCGGTGGCCAATGCCTCGCCGATGACATAAGATGGCCGTCTCAAGTTTCTGACGGCTGTCATCGTTCGTGCATCTTCTCTCGTTTCGCTGCAAAAGTCTGGATTTCCTCGAGTGAGAAATGGCCAGCCACCAGCTCATAACTGACAGATCTAAAAAACTCTCCCGTGGAATGGATGGAAATGGATGGAGGAATAGCCTATGACGGCATCTCAGGAATTGGATGAGAATGGATGGGGAAATGGAATTTCTGAACATATCGACCGTTCGGATCACGCCCGAAATTCTGTCGCTGATCGCCGAAATCGACGAGTTCAAGGGTGCTTGGCGAGCGATTGGCCGGATCGCCCCTGAGCGGCTGTCCAGCCTTCGTAGGGTCGCCACGGTCGAAAGCGTCGGCTCCTCCACACGGATCGAAGGCGCGCGCCTCACCGACCGAGAGGTTGAGAAGCTGCTAGCAAACATTCGCCTGGGGTCGTTTACGACACGCGACGAGCAAGAGGTTGCCGGCTATGCGGAGGTGATGGAGACCATCTTCAGCGCGTACGAAGCTATTTCGTTCACCGAGAATCATATCCGTCAGCTCCACCGCGACCTCCTTGTGCATTCGACAAAGGACGAAAGGCATCGCGGCGCCTACAAAACCCTCTCCAACAACGTGGAAGCGTTTAACGAACAGGGCGAGAGCCTTGGCATCGTTTTCGAAACGGCATCGCCGTTCGATACGCCGCGTCGAATGAAAGAACTGATCGCCTGGCTGGACGAGCAAGGACGAGAAAAGCGGTTCCATCCACTTCTAGTCATCGCGATCTTCGTTGTCGTTTTCCTCGAAATCCATCCGTTCCAGGATGGCAATGGCCGCCTATCGCGTATTCTGACCACCTTGTTGCTCCTGCGGGCCGGCTACGCTTACGTCCCCTACAGCTCGCTCGAAAGCATCATCGAGCAAAGCAAGGAGAGTTATTATATCTCGCTTCGGCGCACGCAGCGAACGATCCGCAGCACCGAGCCAGACTGGAACCCCTGGATCGAGTTCTTCTTGAGAGCCCTGCATCGGCAGAAGGTGCGGCTTGAGATGAAAATGGAGCGCGAACGTATTATCCTCGCCGACATGCCGGAATTATCCGTTACATTGCTCGAGTTGGCGCGCGAGCACGGGCGGATCACGGTCGCGGAGGCTGCACGGGTCACCGATGCAAGCCGTCACACCATCAAGGATCATCTCAAGGCACTCGTGGATCAAGGGCACCTTGTCCTGCACGGTGCCGGCCGCGGCGCCTGGTACGGTCTTTCCTAATGAAGGGGATGTTGGGCCAATCTGAGTGGGCTTGCTCTTTAAGGGACTTGAACCGACGTTTCCCAAAGATCGTCGAGGCCTATTGCAGGCCCCCAACGCGGAGCATTTCTCAGGATTGATCGCTGGGACCGTTAGACGTCTTCATGCTTCCTTCGAAGCCACGTAGCGTGCGGCGATCTCATGCAGCCGACTTTCACCAAACATCACTCCGTGACCGCCGTGGACGATGTCAACATCAAGCTCCGACAGGCGCGTCATGGTGACTTTGTAGGCCTCGATATCGCATCCCTGCAAATCATTCACCAGACCGCCCTGGTATATAGAATCCCCGCTAAAGAATTCACCGGCTCACTGTTCAAGCAACCCGATAGAACCGGGAGAACGGCCGGGAAGATGCAGGACCGTGTAGCTAGCTTCGCCGACGTCGATGACGTCGTTCTCCGCCAGGATTCTGGTGAGCGGTGCCGGTGAAATTTTTTAGGCTTCCGGCATTGTGCCCGTACCGAACTGCTGAAGTTCCCCCCTAAGCTTGTTGCTTCGCCGCATAATGCACAAAGTCGAGCAGAGAGCCTGTCGTTCGACAACAAAAAATCTTGGTTGTGCCTTTCACGTGGATAAAATTCCCGTTCCCTTGAGAGCACGCAGGAAGTAGTCGTCGTTGCCAACCTGCCCGCCTTTGAGCAGCACTTCCACACCATCCAGGGGAGAGTTCGCGCTGATCAACCCGCAGAGATGGCTCTGCTGCACCTCGTCGAACACCTTTATCGTCAGGGCATCGGCATCGCTGCGGCGTATGCAGTAGCTCGAACTGTCGCCGCCTGCCAGCACGACGCGGGGAAGGCCGGTCTCACGCCGGGCTGCCAGCATCAAGGAGGCATAAACCTGACCGATGAGATGAGGCGGAATGTCCTGAAATTCATCGCGGCGCATCGCATTGCCGCGCGCAGTATAGACAATCGTCGGCCGGCCAGTGGACAGGTTTTCTATCAGGCGCGGCGCGATAGCGTCTGCCGCGCTCGCCGCCGCGCGCTCATCGTCAAGTCTCGAAGGATCGAGCTCGATCCCCGCCCAGCCGGCTGCAAGGGCGGTATCGATCTGGCGGCCGGTCTGGATCGCACAGCTTCCCGAAAGCACGGCCAGGTTCTCCACCGGCGGAATGACGGTTTGCACCCGTTGCAACGCACCTGCCGGCTTCAGGCTGGCCAGATGCTTGCCGAGGTGCTGCGCAAAACCCTGGGCCGCGATCGCAAACAGCGGGTGCTCCGGGCTGCGTTCCCACAATGCGCGGGCAACGGCGGCAACGTCATCGTTCGCGACACCGTCGAAGATGATACCCTTTCCGGCATCGAAAAGTGCCGCCGTCCGCGCCATCAGCGTTTCCGGCGAGGCGATCTCCGACAGGTGAACATTCGCGAAGGGCAACGCACATAACGTTTCCAGATGACGGCGAAGATCGGCCTCGCGCATCGGGGTGCGAGGGTGGTTGCACATGCTGGGATGACGATCGAGCCGGAGCACGTCACCGCCGAAGCGGGCGTAATGATTGCCGAAGGCGGTGTAACGGCCGAAATCCGGCGTCGCGGCCAGCACGGCCACGTCGAAATCGCGTCCCTCCCCCGTGATCCTTTCGGCGGCGAAGCCGAAATTGCCCATGTCCGGGGCCGAATCGAAGGTCGAGCAAATCTTGTATTGGTGGATTTGGCAACCGAGGGCTTTCAGCGCCTCGAAGGCAGGTTCAATTTCCGCCATCATCTCCTCGCGGCTCATGGCCCGCGCCGTTCCGGCAATGCCGATGACATCCAGAGTCTCCGCCGCCCGGAAAAGCGCATCGAGGGGCGGGACCTTCAGATAGAGCCGCGTGCGCAGGCCGTTTCGATGAAACTGCGCAAGGTTCTCGGACGAACCCGTGAAATCGTCGCCATAAAAGCCAACCAACGGCCGCGCAGCACTCATTTCATCCTCCCGAAGATGCGGATCAACCATGATGATCGCTTGACATGACTCTAGGGGAAGCCGCATAACGAAGCAAGATCATACCTCATACCTTATACGTCTAAATCCGATATCGGGAGGATGGAGAATGCGACTTTCAGGCAAAACGGCAATCGTCACGGGCGCGGCACGCGGCATCGGCAAGGCGATCGCCGTCGCGTTCGCAACGCAGGGCGCGCAGGTCGTCGTCAGCGACAGGGACGAGGACGCGGCAAGGGCCACGGCGGCGGAAATCGGAATCTCCGCCTTCCCCGTCCGGGCCGATATCTCGCTCGACGAGGATGTCGGCGGGCTGGTCGATCAGACCATCGCGCGGTTCGGCAAGGTCGACATCCTTGTCAACAATGCCGGGATCGGCGCGACCACGCTCTTCCTCGAAAGCTCCCGCGAGGAGTTCGAGCGGGTGGTTCGGATCAACCTGACCGGAACCTTCCTCGTGTCCCAAGCCGTCGCACGAAAGATGGCGGAGCGCAAAAGCGGCAGCATCATCAATATCGCCTCGCTTTCCGGCCAGAAGGGTGGGGTCGGCCGCTCGGCCTATGGCGCCTCCAAGGCGGGCGTGGAGCTTCTCAACAAGGTCATGGCGGTGGAACTGGCGGATTTCGGCATCAATGTGAACGCTATCGCGCCCGGCCCCATCCTGACCGAGGTCTCCAAGACCATGCATACTCTGGAAACCCGCGAGGCCTATCACCGCCTGGTGCCGCAGCGCCGTTACGGCGAGCCCGAGGAAATCGCGGATGCGGCCGTTTTCCTTGCAAGCGACGAGGCGCGCTACATCACCGGCCACACGCTGAACGTGGATGGCGGTTTCCTCGCCGCCGGCCTCCTCTTTCCCTTCGATCCCAAGACCGCGACCAAGCTGGCCGACGAGAAATAGACGCGGCCCGCCACCTGAGGCGCGTGCGTTTTGTTGAAGCGCCCGCGCCACTTTTTGTTCCAGTACCCCACCGCGTGGTATAAGGTATTATCACATATCCCCTTCCGGCAGTCATCGAGCGGAAGTTTTGGGGAAGGGAGACCGTATTGGGCGAGCATAAGAAGAACCAGACGCGCCTGGAATTCGCTCTGGACTATATTACGGGCGAGATTGCCCGGGGCAACCTGAAGGCCGGCGACAAGCTGCCGAACGAGAAGGACCTCGCCGAGCAACTGGGGATCAGTCGCACACCCATCCGCGAGGCGATGAAGACCCTTGCGATCGCCGGCCTCATCGACATCCGGCACGGGCATGGCAGCTATGTGCGCGATCAGCCCGGCGTGCCCACGATGCCACTGACGCTGTTCCAGCTCTATCTGCAGGATTCGACGCCCGCGATGCTCATGGAGCTTCGCGATATCTTCGACCGCAACTGCACGGAACTTGCGGCGCAGCGGCGCAGCGAGGAGGACCTCGCGAAGATGCGCGACTGCATCGACCGCCTGCGGGCGCTTTCCAGGCAGGCCGATCCCGATCTCGACGAAATGCTCAAGGCCGACCTGGATTTTCACCGCGCCGTCTACGAAGCCACCGGCAACAAGCTGATCGTGACGGTCGCCGAATTCGTCCTCAGCATGGTGGCGCCTTGGGTGAAGAAATCGCTCGACCGGAGCGGCCGTGTCCTCGCGGTCGACCTGCATGAGCAGATGTACGGTTCGATCCGCAACCGCACCGTCGGGCAGGAAAATCGCTCCAGCGTGGAAGCGAATATGCAGCACTTCCTGCAGTCTCTCGACACGGGAAGCTGACGCCCACCAGATTTCCCTCCCGACCATCGGACATGAAAGAACGGCCGCCCCGCGAGGGCGGCCGTTCCGGTTCGGTCTGGAGTACTTCCGGCTCACCGGAAGTGCTCTAGTTCAGGATTTCCGCCGGAATATCCAGATTGTGGAACTGCTTGTAGGCTTCGTTGAGCTTTCCGTTCGCGGCATTCGCGGCGATCCACTCGTTCAGCTTCTCGGCAAGACGCGTCTCGCCCTTCTTCACTGCCATGGCGATCGGAAACTGGTTGATCACGATCTTCGCCTCGAACTGCTTGCCGGGCGAACGCTCGTTGATGGCCCGCATCTGCGGGTCCGCCAGGCCGAGATAGACCGCCTGGCCCGACACGGCGGCCGTGATCGCGGTTGCATCGTCGTCATAGCGCACGACATTGAAGCCGAACTCGGGCGCCTTTTCGGTCAGGGCAATATCCTGGGTCGTGCTGCGCACCACCGCGACCGCCTTGCCCGACAGTTCCGTCCAGTCCTTGGTCGTGTCATCCACGGGTGCGATGAGCGTCGTGCGAATGAAGGAATAGGGCTTGGTGAAGTCCACCGCCTTCTTGCGCTCCTCGGTCACCGACAGCGACGAGATGACGACATCCGCCTTGTCCGTGTTGAGGTTCGGGATGCGTGTGGGACCCGTCGTGTTCACGAATTCCAGTTCGACGCCCCAGTCCGCGGCAAGCATCCTGGCGACCGCGACATCGGAACCCGTCGGCTGCATCGATCCGTCCAGCATGCCGTAAGGCGGAATGCCCATATCTGTCGCGACGCGGATCTTCTTCGTGCTGGTGATATTGTCCAGCGCATCCGCCATCGCCGGCGCGGCGACGGCCAGCCCCAAGAGGGTGGCTGCGACAAAGTTGAATTCACGACGTCCAAGTTTCATTTTCTTCTCCCATAGGACCGGGCCGATATGGCGCTCGGTTTCGAACTGTTCCGGCTTTCAGCCGTAGCGTCTCAGTGCAGTTGAACTGCCCCCGAAAACACGCTCCGGAGGCTCATCAGGCATGACTATTCGCTGTACCTCCCCTCCGGATCGAATTTCTGAAGGGACGCATCGAGCTCAGGATGCGTCCTGGCAAAATCGCGCAGCGGAATGCCCGCGACCGCGGCTTCCCACGCCTGCCGCACGGCCAGTACGCCGGCTGCAGGCCCCAGCGGATGGCTGACGATGCCGCCTCCGCACAGATAGAGAAGGTCGAGGTCGCGGCCCGTGCACTTGTAGGTCTCGGGCGCCTGGCCGCCCCACTGTCCCGAGCAGACGACCGGCAGGGGCCGATCGTCGCGCGCAAGAAGCGGCGCGCTGACCGCCTTGAACGATTCCACGAAGCTTTCGTCGGGCTCCCAGTATTTCACCCCGATCCCGTTGATCTGGAACTGGTCGACGCCGAGCAGGCGCCAGAATTGCTGCCAGACCTTGAAATCAAAGCCGATGGCCGGGTGGCGGGTGAGCATGTCCCAGCCGTTGCGGTGGGCATGCAGAACGATGTTCGAGCGCTTCCTCAGGAAATGAAAGGCGCCCATGCCGACCGAGTTGATGTTGACGACGGCGCAGTTTCCGCCCGCTTCCACGACCATGTCGTGATTGCGGACGAGTTCGTCCGGGTCCGTGGAGGAGATGCCGAAAGCGTACATCACCTTCTTGCCGGTCGCTTGCTCGTGATCCAGTATCTTCGGCATCACATGGGCTATCCGCTCCTTCAGGGGCGAATAGGCCGGGCTCATCAGCTTCTCGTCGTCCTTGATGAAATCGACACCCGATGTCAGCAGCTCTCCCACCAGGCTTGCGGTTTCGTGTGGACGCAGCCCCAAAGCAGGTTTCAGGATCGTTCCGATGACGGGCCGTCCGTAGACATTCGTCAGCTTCCGGCTGCCCTCGATTCCGAATTGCGGCCCCTGATAGGCCGCCCTGAACGCCGCCGGGAGCTTCATGTCCACGATCCGAAGCCCCGTGAGGCCCCGGATTGAGAAGGCGCCGCCGATGGCGATCGTCATCAATGCGGCCAGATCCGTGCCCACGGCGTCGAGGGGAAAGGCGATGTCCGCCTCTCCACGATTCACCGGAGCATCGGCGGCCTCGGGCCAGCTCGGCCGCGCGCCCGCAGACTTGACCCGTACCGCCAGGACACGGGCGGCGACCCGCATCTTCAGCTCTTCGGTTTCTCCCGGCACGGAAACGAACGTTCCGGTCGATTGATCGCTGGCGATCTTCTCGGCCATGCGCTCCACGCTGCCGGGGGTCTCGATGGCATAGGTGACAGCGATCTGTGACACGTCACAGCTCCTGCGCTGCGAAACGCTGCAGTTCGGGCGTCTCGGGCGCGCCGAGGATGCTGCCGTGTCCCTTTTCCCAAATCTTGCCCTGGTGCATGAAGACGAGCTGATCGGCGATGCGGCGGGCAAATCCCATCTCGTGGGTCACCATGACCATGGTCATGCCGTCCGCCGCCAGCCGCTCGATGACGCGAAGAACCTCGCCGGTCAGCTCCGGGTCGAGTGCGGATGTCACCTCGTCGAACAGCATGACCTTGGGCTGCATGGCAAGCGACCGCGCGATCGCGGCGCGCTGCTGCTGGCCTCCCGACATCTGCTCGGGATAGGCATCGAACTTGTCGCCGAGGCCGACCTGGGCGAGCGACGCACGGGCAAGATCGGCGGCCTCCTTCTTCGGCAGCTTCTTGACCGACCGCGGGGCGAGCATGATATTTTCGCCTATCGTGAGATGCGGAAAAAGATTGTAGCTCTGGAACACGATGCCGACGTCCATGCGCAGCTTGCGCAAGTCCAGATTCGGGTCGGTCACGACATGCCCGCAGACCTCGATATAGCCGGCATCGACCTTCTCGAGGCGGTCCATGCAACGCAGCGCCGTGCTCTTGCCGGAGCCCGACCGGCCGATCAGCACTGTGACTTGGCCGCGCAGCACCTCGAAGCTGACGCCGTGCAGGACCTTCAGGGCGCCGAAGCTCTTCTCGATGTCGCGAAGGATGATGACGGGTTTGTTCGTGGAAGTGGTGTTCATGACGTCCTCGCTCAAGCCTTTGCCATTCCGCGGGCCATGCGGCGCTCCAGACGCCTGCTGAGCACCGACAGGGGAAAGCAAAGAAGGAAATAGATGATCGCGACCGCGACGAAGGTGATGAAAGGCTGGAAGGTCGAATTGTTGATCAACTGGCCGGCCCGCGTCAGGTCCACGAAGCTCACCGCCGAGGCGAGCGACGTGTTCTTGATGATCTGGACCATAAAGCCCACCGTTCCGGGCGTCGCGTTCCTGAGCGCCTGGGGGACGATGACCTTGAACATGCGTTGCGCGCGGGTGAGCGCCAGACATTCGGCCGCTTCCCACTGGGCCTTGGGAACGGCCTCCAGGCTACCGCGCCAGAATTCGCCGAGATAGGCGCCGACCCATACGGTCATGGAGATCGTGGCGGCCATGAGCGGGGAAACGGGAATCCCGATCGCAGGCAGGCCGAAATATCCCGTGAACAAGAGGACGAGCAGCGGAATCCCCTGCACGAGCTGGATGTACCAGGCGGCGAGCGTGCGCACGGACCGGATCGGCGAAATCCGCAGAAGCGCGATCACCAGCCCCATGAGGCCGCCGCCGAGGAATGCGCAGACGGACAGGACAATGGTCCAGATCGCGCCCTCGAGCAGGAACTGGATATGGATGAGACCAAAAGTCGGAACCATGACGAACCTCAAAGGGGTGTGCCGAGGCGGCGGCGACGGGGGAAAACGGCCATGCCGATCAGGTTGAAGACCTGGCGCATGATGACCGAAAGGACGAAGTACATGGCCCCGATCACCAGATAGGTCTCGAGCGGCCGGAAAGAGACACCCTGAATGTAGTTCGCGTTTCCGGTCAGCTCCGCGACCGAGATCTGAGAGGTGATGGAGGATGCCAGCATCAGCAGGATGAACTGGCTGGTCAGCGAAGGGAAAACCCGCTCGGCCGCCGGAAACAGGACGACGTGCCAATAGGTCTGGAGCCGGGAAAGGCCGAGGCACTCGGCCGCTTCCCACTGGCCCGCATGCACCGAGTCAAATCCCGCCCGCATGATTTCGCCCGTATAGGCGCCCACATTGATCGTCAGCGCCAGAAGCGCCACCGTGATCGCGCCCAAGGTGAATCCCAGCGTCGACAACCCGAAGAAGATCAGGAAGATCTGCACGAGGAACGGTGTGTTGCGGATCGTCTCGACATAGACGGCGCAAATCGTGGAGACGATCCGGAAGCGCGAGTTCCTGCCCGCCGCACAAAGGGTTCCGATGACGAAACCCGACACAGTCGCCACGGCGGAGAGCAGCAACGTGACTGCGGCGCCGTCGAGCAGCATGGGCCAACGTTCGAAAATCGGGCCAAAATCCAACGACAATTCTATAATCCTTTTATCGAGAAGTGGCGACTTGCGATCGCTACGGCGATCCAGGTTGCGGCGTTGCATCAAGCGGAAGACGAGAGACGCTGACCTCACGTTCGCAAGATGACCGGCCCCCGGCGCGCGAGAAGAGCGCGACTAGCCGGCGACCCTGACGGTTGCAGGTTCCCGCACATGCATGCCTGAACCCCTCTCCTCGGGCTCCTTGCTGCTGATTTTGCATAATCCCTCCCTGCGACCCTCCAGTCGGCAAGGCATAAGGTATAAGGTCATACCTATTTTGACAAGTGCTTTCTCATCCATTAATGAACCTCCATCGACAAAGGACGCCCGCATGATCATCGATGTAACGACTGACGCACCGCATGCATTGGACCTCGCCTGCGATCTTCTTTCCAAAGGCAAGGTCATCGCGGTGCCGACGGAAACGGTCTACGGCTTGGCGGCCGATGCCTTTAATCCCCTCGCGGTTCGTCGCATTTTCCAGATGAAGGGGCGGCCGGCCCACAATCCGCTTATCTGCCATTGCGCGGATATCGGGATGGCGCGCACGATCGCCGAATTCAACGCGGACAGCATGCGGCTCGCCGAAGCGCTCTGGCCGGGCCCGTTGACGATGGTCCTGCCGAAACGAAGTGGAGCGACGTTGCCGAGCGAAACCACGGCGGGCCTTGCAACAGTCGCCATACGAATCCCAACCGGCTACACGCAGAAACTCATTGGGCGCTACGGGCGCCCCCTGGCGGCGCCGAGCGCCAACCTTTCCGGCAGGGTGACGGCAACGAGCGCCACCCATGTCGCGAACGACTTTCCGGACCTCGACCTTATCCTCAACGACGGCCCGTCACGCGTGGGCATTGAGTCCACGATCGTGAAGGTGGATCGGGACGGTTGCCGGTTGTTGCGGCCGGGCGGTCTGTCGTGTGAAGTCATCAGTGAGATCACGGGTCTTGCCGTTCTCCCACCGGCCCCGACGTCAACCGTCCTTGCTCCCGGCATGTTGGCCTCCCACTACGCACCATCGGCCCTGGTCCGGCCCAACGCCACGAGCGTCGAGCCGGGCGAGGCTTACATCGGCTTCGGGCAGGCAAGCGTTCCCGGACTTGAGCGGGCAATCGCCTCATTCAACCTGAGCATTGACGGCAGGCTGGAAGAAGCGGCTGCGAACCTCTATGCCACTCTCAAGCTGGCAGACAACACCGGTGCAAGCGTTATCAGTGTCGCGCCAATCCCCAGTTCCGGTCTGGGTTTAGCTATCAATGATAGGTTTTGCCGCGCCGCTGCTCCTCGTAAGTGATACTTGCCTATCGGCAAGAATATGCCGATGAGTTCGGACACCGCCGGTGAGGGTACATATGATCCAGGAGATTCTGGCCATGCAGCTGAACAGGTTACCGGTCGGAATCGCACCCGGTTCGCTCAGCCCGCTACTTCACTGCACGGAAGAGCGCGTATCTGATGGCCTCGGCGGTCTTGGATTTCCCGGAGGTTTTGCGCAGCTCTGTCTCCCACAGATCGAAGAGGCCGGTGACAATGACTGCGGACTTTTGCTGTCGCAATGTCGCTCTGGTATCGGCGTCCTTGCCGTGAACCTCATCCTCGATCTTCCATAGCGCGCTCATGGCGACGACCGTAGGAGCCTCCCATGACCATTGCTTACGGAAACCTCTCGGCAGACCGCCCGCTCGAACGGCTAGACATCAAGCGGCGCCAGCCCGGTCCCCATGACGTCAGGATCGACATCGCCTTCTGCGGCGTCTGCCATTCAGACCTCCACCAGGCCCGTGGCGAATGGGCCGGGACGGTCTACCCTTGCGTACCCGGCCACGAGATCGTCGGCCGCGTCTCGGCCGTTGGCACGCATGTCTCCGGCTTCAGGCCGGGCGACCTCGTCGGCGTCGGCTGTATCGTCGACAGTTGCCGGCACTGCTACGAGTGCGACGATGGCCTGGAAAACTATTGCGACCACATGATCGGGACCTACAATTTCCCGACCCCGGACGAGCCCGGCCATACGCTGGGCGGTTACTCGCAGGAGATCGTCGTGCACGAGCGCTACGTCCTGCGCATCCGCCATGCGGAGGACCAGCTCGCGGTGGTCGCCCCGCTCCTGTGCGCCGGCATCACCACTTATTCGCCGTTGCGCCGCTGGAATGCCGGCCCCGGCAAGAAAGTGGGCATCGTCGGGATCGATGGCCTCGGCCATATGGGCATCAAGATCGCCCGTGCCATGGGCGCCCATGTCGTGGCCTTCACGACGTCAGAAGCCAAGCGGTCCGAGGCGAAGGCGCTCGGCGCCGACGAGGTCTTCGTCTCGCGCAACCCGGAGGAAATGGCAGCACATGCCAGGAGCCTCGATCTCATCGTCAACACCGTCGCCGCGCCGCACGATCTCGACGCCTTTCTCATACTCCTGAAGCGCGACGGCACGATGACCCTTGTCGGCGCGCCCGCAAGCCCGCATCCGGCCCCGCAGGTGTTCAACCTCATCATGAAGCGTCGGTCGCTCGCCGGCTCGATGATCGGCGGCATTCCGGAAACTCAGGAGATGCTTGATTTCTGCGCCGAGCACGGCATCGTCGCCGATATCGAGATGATCCCCGTCGACCAGATCAACGAAGCCTATGAGCGTATGCTCAAGGGCGACGTAAAATACCGCTTCGTCATCGATGCGCATCGATGGCATGACGGAACCATTTCCCTGCTCGTCATGAGAGTACGGGGTGAGTCGGCCTATGGGCCGGATAAAAGAGCCTGCCCCTGTGGGCAGGCAGGTTCCACTCTCGGGAACAGTGAGAGCGGGGGAGCCGCCAAGCGGGAGCATCCATGCGGCCGACCTCATAGGGCCGGGCTGCTCTCGTGATATCTGTAGAGATTGCGGAGGGGTTCGATCACGGTCCACACACCCTTTATGTCGGGGCGAATGGTCACGAAATCATCCTTCTGGATGTCGAGTACATCGCTGTTGCTGAACAGGATCTGCGCGCGCCCCTCCACGACGCAGAAGGAGACCGTGCGATCGTAGTGAATTTCGAACGGCGCATCGGAGCCCGCTTCCCACATGGTCCAAGACGACACCGCGCGCTTGATCTCGGGCGTGACGCATTCCCGCTGAACGTGATGTGTCTTGAAATTACGATCGGGCTGCATCACCACGGTGCTCCTCGGTCAGGGCTTTGTAGTAAGGTACCTCCACCGCGGGTAGCGCTGTCCGGCCACGGATAAGGTCGGACGCCCTCTCCGCGATCATGAAGGTGGTGGCGTTGATGTTGGCGCTCGGGATCGAGGGGATGACGGATGCATCGACGATGCGCAGGCCCTCGGCGCCGATGAGGCGCAGGTTGAGGTCGACGACCGAGCAAGGATCGTCCGCCCGGCCCATGCGGGCCGTACCGCAGGGATGGAACGAGCTCGTCACGTCCCTGCGGATGAAGGCTTCCAGTTCCGCATCGGTCCGGCAATCGTCCCCGGGAGCATCCTCGCGCTTTCTATAGGGTGCAAAGGCCGGCTGGGCCAGGATCTCCCGGCCGAGCTTCAGGCCCTGCAGCGTCTCCTGCCAGTCCCGCTTCGTAGTTAGGTAATTCGGGTCGATCAGCGGCGCTTCGCGCGAATCGGACGAACGCAGCCGTACCGATCCACGGCTTTCCGGCCGCATCGGACCGACGCCGAGACGGTAGCCGCCGATACGCGGATCGGGGATCCAGTTCTCTCCGAAGAAAACGGGGAAGAAATGGATCTGGAGATTGGGGTGGGTGACCGTGCTGTCGCTGCGCATGAAGGCGCCGACATGGCACTGGTTGACCGCGGCCACCCCGCCCTTATAGGCAAACCACTGGAGGCCGGCCATGACCATCTTGTCTGGCCGGAGATACTGGTTGAGGCTGTATTTGAGGTCGCATTCGACCTGGATATGGGTCTCGAAGTGATCCTGGAGGTTCCGGCCGAGCATCGGCACGTCGAGCACCGGCGCGATGCCGAGGCGCCGCAGGTCATTGGCCGGGCCGACGCCGGACAGCATCAGGATCTGCGGGCTGCCGAAGGCGCCCGAGCTCGCGATGACTTCCTGCGCGGCGAAGACGTCGACGGTCTCCGACCCGCGCCGGACCTTCACACCGATTGCGCGATTTCCCTTGAACAGAACCTTGAGCACCTGGCAGCCGGTATGGATGTGCAGGTTCCTCCGCGCCGGTCGGGAATGCAGAAATGCATTCGAGGAGCTGGATCGGACACCGTGGCCGACACTCATCTCGAAGCGGCCGACCCCTTCTTGCCGATAGCCGTTGAAGTCGGCGACTTCTTCATGGCCAGCCTGCTTCCCCGCCTCCAGGAAAGCCCGGTTCAATGCGCCGAGATCGTCCTGCCGCTTGACCGGCACGACACCTTCGGAAGAACGGAATGGCCCCTCCGCCCCCTCCAGCCGCTCGAAGCGCTTGAAGTACGGCAGGCAATCGGCAAAAGACCAGCCGTCGCAACCGTCCTTGTCGCGCCAGTCGTCGAAATCGCGCGGATTGCCGCGCAGGAAGGTCATGCCATTGATGGAGGACGAGCCGCCGAGAACGCGGCCGCGCGGCTGGTCGATCTCGCGGTTGTCGAGATGGCGCTGCGGCGTGGTCTTGAACCAGTAATTGTAAGTGCTGGTTGGCTTGAAAGCCGAGCGCAGCCCTGCGGGCATGCGCAGGATCCAGCTCTTATCGGAGGGCCCGGCCTCGAGCAGCAGAACCGAGGCACTTTCGTCCTCGCTCAGCCGGCTGGCGAGCGTGCAGCCCGCCGTGCCGGCGCCGACGATGATGAAGTCGTATCCTTCCGCGCGGAACGTACCCAAGGCATTTCTCCAGGAAATCAGAGGGAACAAGCGGGAGGAGCGACATGGGCGCGGCCCCTCCCCGCCTCTACATCAGAGCGACGACTTGACCTTTTCCGCCACTTCGGGCGAGACCCACTTCGTCCAGATTTCCGGATGCTCGGAGAGGAAATGGCGTGCGCCATCCTCGCCGGTCGACTGGTTTTCCGTCATCCAGGCCATCAGCGCGTTGACGGTCTTGTTGTTCCAGCTGCGAGCCTTGAGATATTCGACCACGGCCGGATCCGTGCGTTCGATGAACGATTTGGATCCGAGTGTCAGGACATTGTCCTTCGGGAACGTGTTGGGCTTCGGATCCGTGCAGGTATCGACGGAGGTGCAGCGCTTCCATTCGGCCGCATCGTGCCTCACCCCGAAATCCACCTGCACCATGTCGTACATGCCGAGCAGCGAGGTCGGTTCCCAGTAGAAGCCGAGCCAGGGTTCCTTGCGCTCGTAAACCTTGGCCATCGAGCTGTCGAGCGCGGCGGCTGAGCCAGTGTCGATCACGTCGAAGCCCTTGCTTTTCACGTCGAACGCCTTCGAGAGCTGGTTCGTCGCAATCGTGCCGCCCCAACCAGTCGGGCCGTTGAAGACCGCGCCTTTGGAGGAATCCTCCGGCGACGGAAAAGCCTCGGGATGGGCGAGGATTTCCTCGATCTTGTTGATGTTGGGGTTCTTCTCGAGCATGTAGCGCGGAATGAACCAGCCGGCCTGGCCGCCATCGGTCAGCGACGGAACCAGCGCGACGACGCGGCCATCGGCGAGCGGCGCCTTCACCAATTCCGGAAAGAGGTCGACCCAGGCTTCCGGGATGATATCGGGCTTGCCCTTTTCGACCTGCGACGTGATGCCGGAAGCGGCGTCGACGACGACGATCTCCGAACTGCAACCGAAGCCTTCGTCGAGAATGATCTTGTCCACGTTGGAGAGCACTTCCGCGCTCTGCCAGTTCATGCTGGCAATGCTGACATCGCCGCATTCCGCCATCGCGCCATGGGCAAACAGGATCAGCGGCAGGGCAGTGGCAGCACCGAATAGATGGTTCTTCATGTTCCTCACTCCATTGTCGATTTTGTTCTGCAGCGGCCGTGAGGCTTTCACCCGCACGTCATTCTTGCGCCATGGCGGGCACGGCCGCGGGGTCTCTCCCGCCAGGCGAAAAACCGAAGGGGTGCGCGGCTATTCAGCCGCCGCCTGATGGCTCACCAGCCAAGGCGCGACCCAGTCACCGCTGACGCGCAGTTCGACACCGGCGTCGTCCTCGACGACCTTGCAGACGGTCATCTCGCCGGCGTCCGGTCCGTAGCGCTCGCCGGCTTCGCGGAAGCGGGCATGGCAGGCATCGAGTAGGTCGGAGCGTGTGCCGGTCTCGTCCATCAGTTCCTTGATGAGGCCGAGATCCTTCAGGCAGAGTTTCAGCGGGAAGGACGGATCGTAATGGCCGGCGAAGATCGAGGGTACGTCATGCTGCATGACGAAGCTGTCGGCCGCGCCGCCCTTCATGACATTCCACCAGACCTCCGGCTCCAGGCCCGCCTTCTTCGCGCAGACCATCGCCTCGCCGATCGCCGCAGCATGGACCTTCCAGAGCTGGTTGTTGACGAGCTTGGCGACGTAGCCGTTGCCGTATTGGCCGACTTTCCTCAGCTCGCCCATTGCTTCGATGACGGGACGTGCGGCTTCCACATCCTCGTCCTCGCCGCCGACGAACATCGGCATGTCGCCGCGGATCGCCGCGTCGACGGACCCCGTGACAGGGGCATCGACCGGGCGGCCGCCGGCCGAAACGAAGGGCTTGATCAGGTCGCGCATGAAGCGCGGCGAGGACGTCGTCATGTCGATCCAGATCTTGCCGCGGCAATCACCGCGCAGCAGCCCATCGGGACCGTTGAGAACCGTATCGAGATGTGGCGGCCCGAAGACCATGGAGACGACGCAATCGACAAGGCCGATCATCACGCGCGGGCTGTCCACCCACGTCGCGCCCATGGCTAGGTGGTCCTTCGCCGCATCGGGGCGCAAGTCGAAGACATAGGTCTCGAACCCCGCCCGGATGATGTTCTTGGCGGCATTGCCGCCCATGGTTCCGAGGCCGATAAAACCGACTTTCATGCGTCCCTCCCGAATGCGCTGTGTCGGAAGAAGACTAGACCGCAGATTTGCAATTGGTAAAATGAGAAGTCTCTATAGGTATAATTAGGAATCTTAATCGTGATCGATCTCGACATGCGTCTGCTGCGATCCTTCGCGACAGTTGCGACCGAAAGGAACTTTTCGCGCGCGGCCGAGCGGCTCAATTGTTCGCAGGCAACAGTGTCGCTGAGGATCGAGAGCCTGGAGGACATCCTGGGACGGCTGCTGTTCAATCGCAGCTACCATCTGGTCGAACTCAGCGCGGCAGGAAAGGAACTACTTCCGCAGGCCCAGATCATTCTCGATCACCACGATGCGCTGATCGACAAGATGCGCAGCGGAAACGTCGCCGGAACGGTAAATCTCGGTATCGCGGAGGATTATGGCGAGCCCTTCCTCTCCCGCCTGATGCGCGTCGTCGACAGGTCGTTTCCCGGCATCGAGCTCAACGTCACCTGCCAGATGAGCGTGCGTCTCCAGAAACTGCTGGAGGCCCGCAAACTCGATCTGGCGATCGTTACCTTGCCGAACCAGAAAAGCCATTCGACGCTGCTCAGCCAGCCCAAGCTGGTCTGGGTGGCGGCCGGCGACTATGTCGTCGACCGCAAGAAGGCCTGGCCGATGGCCTTCTATGCCGAAGGCTGTGCATTCCGGGCGGCTGCGGTCGCAGCATTGAAGGAGCAGGGGCACGCCTACCGTGAGGTACTCACCACAGCGTCTGGCGAAGTCATCAAAAGCGCAATCAGCTCGGGAACCGCCATCACGGTGATGGCGGAGGGCACTGTGCCACCGGCCTTCACGATCCTCCCGGCAAGATCCGGCCTTCCGGATCTTCCGCACAGCTGCATCCAGCTGGTCGAACGGGAAGATGGCCTGTCACGGGCCGCGCAGCAGGTGAAAGCCTCAATCATGAAACTCCTTGGACGCGGCAGTGCAGGTGTTGGCCAAGTCGAGCGCACTTAAAACCTACGAGCGTTGAGAGGGGCCATCCGGCGGCTCTTTCGGTTTCAAATACTTACCGAATGGACACTCTCGTTGTTGGAACGCCTATGGGTATCAGGCCGCCGGCACCATCGGTCGCAACAGGCGCTCCACTAAGTTTGCATTTCTTGCTCGTCGCGCAGTAGCGTCAAAGTCGCCTCGTCCGGATTGCCATCGAAGAATCGCTCGAGAGCGCGTTGAAACAACCTACCTTCGGGGCCCGCAACCGCCCTGAACAAGGTCATGCAGGCGTGGAACTTCAGGTCATCAGGCAAACCGAATATCTCGTTTGCGGGACGATCTGTAATATCCAGCACCAGCGCTGTCAGGCTGTATAGGCGCGGTCCGAGAGTTGCATGGGCGAGATAGGCACGAGCCTCTTCGAGAGAGGAGATCCCGTAGAAGGTCGTAGTCGGTGAGTGGTCGAGATCCCGCAATTGCGGGAACACGAACCACATCCAATGAGTCTGTTTGCACCCGTCACGCAATTCCTCGATGACGGTTTCGAGCACCAAATCCTGTGCATCCGTGAAGCGGGCAAGATCGAATGGGTCTACGGAGTTCATTGGCTTATCCATGCGCGAATTATACCGCCTCAGCCTTGGCGGCAGGTTTGAGTAGATCCTCAAGTCCGATGCGACGGAACATTTCGGCGCGAACGCGGTCGGCAACACTGTTGACGATTTCTGCGCCGTCCTGCGAGGGATCGACATGGACGCGGAAGGGCCGCTTTCCCAACGGTTTTCCGACGATATCGACGATGGCTGCGGCAACTTCACCGGCATCCGCATCGACGGGCTCCAACGCGGCGAGCCCCTGCAACGCCTGTTCGGGCACGCCCTTGTAGGGACCATCATTATACTCAGCCGCGCGAGCGACATCGGCTGGCACTCCGGAATGAGCAAAATGGTTCGTGCCTTTGGTGAAGGCACCGGGCACGACGATAGAGGTCTCGATACCCCAGCGCGTCAGTTCGGAGGCGTAGGAGACGGCAAGCGAGTCCATCGCCGCCTTGGCCGCGAAGTACGGCGACAGATAGGGCGGCGTGCCGCCGCGGGTGCTCGACGACGAGACCCAGACGACGAGGCCCTTGCCAGCCTTGCGCATATGCGGCAGTGCCGCGCGGTTGACACGCTGCGTCGAGAGGACGTTGATATCGTAGAGTTCGGCGAACTGCTCCGGCGTGAAGGCTTCGGCCGGGCCGAAGGACATGTGGCCGGCATTGTGGATCACCACATCGAGACGGCCGGCCTCGGCGATAATGCTGGCGATACCGGCCTCGACCGAGGCGTCATTGGCAACGTCGAGTTCGACGGTGCGAAGATCGACATCATTTTCCTGCGCGAAGCTTGCCGCGTCGGCGACGGCTTTGGCATTGCGGGTCGTTGTGGCGCGGATGCCGGCATAGACGGTGTGGCCGGACTTGGCGAGCGCGCGGGCGGTGAGTGCGCCGAAACCGCTCGACGCGCCGGTAATGATGATGACTTGTTTGGTCATGAAAGGTTCCTTTCGGAAAACGGGCGCACCGCAGCGCTTCCCTATCGACGCGAAAGGGACAGACGAGGTGCGGGATCGGGCGAAATGAAAGAAGGGGAAGCGGCCGGAGCAAGCCGCCTCGCGACCGGGTCAGATGACGCCGCCGTTGGCGCGCAGCGTCTGGCCGTTGATCCAGCCGCCGTCGGGGCCGGCGAGAAACGCGACGGCGGCGGCGATATCATCAGGCGTGCCGAGGCGCTCCAGCGGGTTCATCTTCGCCATGCGGTCAATCAGGTCATCCGACTTGCCGTTGAGGAAGAGGTCGGTGGCTGTCGGGCCGGGGGCGATGGCGTTAACAGTGATGCCGCGGCCGCGCATCTCCTTGGCCATGATCGCCGTCAGGGTTTCCACCGCCGCCTTCGTCGCAGCATAAACGCCGTAGGTTTCCAGCTTGAGGCCGACCACGCTGGTCGAGAAGTTGATGACGCGGCCGTTGTTGCGCAGGCGCTTGGCCGCCTCGCGCAGCGTGTTGAAGGTGCCCTTGAGGTTCACGTCGATCTGGCGGGAGAAATGTGCGTCATCGGCGCCGGCGAGCGGCGAGAGCATCATGATACCGGCATTGTTGACCAGGACGTCGACACCGCCAAAGGCGGTTTCGGCGCTGTCGAAGAGACGGCGCACGGCCTCCGCATCGGAAACGTCACCCTGGGCGGAGACCGCCTTGCCGCCAGCCTGCTCGACCTTGCGCACGACATCTTGAGCGGCGGCGGCATTGCCTGAAAAGTTGACGATAACCGTAATGCCGTCCCTGCCAAGGCGTTCGGCGATGGACGCGCCGATGCCGCGCGAGGCCCCTGTAACGATCGCAACTTTGTTTTCATGGGCGGACATGGTGTTCTCCTTCTGTTTAAAAGCGCTGCGGCGCCTGTTCGATAAAGGCAATTTGCCCATTTCAGCCGAACGGATAATCTGGCATTAATCGCCATCACTTTCCGAAACTAGCGAACAATCAAATGGACAGACTAGAAGCCATGCGTGTCTTCTCCCGCGTCGTCGAACGGCGTAGCTTCACGCTGGCGGCGGAGGACACCGGGCTACCGCGCTCCACGGTGAGTGATGCGGTTAAGGACCTGGAAGCACGGCTCGGCGTGCGGCTGCTACAGCGCACGACGCGCCATGTCAGCCCGACACTGGATGGCGAAGCTTATTACAGACGGTGCCTGACCATTCTCGCTGACATCGAGGACGCCGAGGGAGCATTTGCTGGTGCGAAACCAAAAGGGCTTCTGCGTGTCGATGTGCATGGAACCCTTGCACGCCATTTCGTGCTGCCGAACCTGCCGGCCTTTCTTGCGCTCTACCCGGATATCGAAATCTACATGAGCGAGGGCGACAGGCTCGTCGATCTGGTGCGTGAAGGCATTGACTGCGTGCTGCGCGTCGGCACACCACAAGACAGCGACATGGTCGGACGGACGGTTGCCATGCTCGACGAGGTGACGCTTGCCGCGCCGGCCTACATCGCCCACCACGGCTTGCCAGAACATCCGGACGCGCTCGACGGGCATAGCATGATCGGCTTCCGCTCCAGCGCCACAGGTGGCGTACTGCCGCTGGAGTTCACGGGGGCAGGAACCTTGCGGGAGATCGCCCTGCCCGCAACCGTCACGGTGAATGCCGCCGAAAGCTATATCTCTGCCGCCAAACTTGGCCTCGGATTGATCCAGATCCCCCGCTATCATGCGGAGGCGGCGATTGAGGCCGGGGACCTCCTGTGCGTTCTCGAGGACTTTCCGCCCACGGCCACACCGGTATCGCTCCTCTATCCGCGCAACCGGCAGCTTTCGCCGCGCGTGCGCGTGTTCATTGACTGGGTCGCCACATTATTCAAGGAAAGCGGCTGAAGGCGAATCACATTGGACCGGATCCCGTCAGGATCGAAACCACTATGCGCCGATCGCATTTCCTTCCTGGGCGCCAACCCCGAGAGGGTGTTCTCGCGTCGGCACCACTTGTTCGATCTGGTTGGATGACGGAAACTCCAAGATGAGCGGGGGAGCACATGTGTCGAACCGTAGCCGGTTCTTTCCGCCATGCTTGGCCGCATACATGAGCCGATCAGCCTTTCGTACCACCTCATCGAGGAACGCAGCACCATCAGGCGCGATGACCAATGCGCCCATACTACACGTCACCTCATGATCCGTGCCCGCCAGGACATCGGTAAACCGCTTATGCAGTTCCTGCGCCATCGTCGAGGCAGCTTCAACCGTCGCGACCGGCGCGAGGACTGCAAACTCATCGCCCCCCATGCGACCAAAACAGTCACTATCCCTCAGAACCGCCCTGCCCGCGGTCCCGAAGCGCTTTAGCACTAGGTCGCCAGCCTCGTGGCCGTGGAGGTCATTCACCTGCTTGAACCCGTCGAGATCGAGATAAGCCAACAACAGCGGCTGCCGTTTCCCGACAGCAATCCTGATCATCTCCGTAGCCTTTTGTTCAAACGCAGGTCGCGTCAGCACTCCGGTGATAACGTCGCGCCTTGCGAGACCGCGTTCACCACCACACTTGGTGTCGAGACAGAGAAGTAAGCCTTCGTTCCAGCCACGAAAGAAAGCCCTTCATAAGGCCCTCATCACGATCTATATCGTCCTGCAAGGTATGCAGCTCTCCCTCCCACACCATTACCTACGCCACGTTCACAGCGCAATCCTTCAAACGCACAACGCGACGTACGAGGTCGCAGCTGCCCATTGCCCCCTTCAGGTTCTCAATCGGACAAAGTGCTATGGTCGCATAGCAAATACTCTGACAAGTAATCTGCGAGGAAAGCATTAACATTCGCTAATTCGCAGGTCTTTGATTTGAGCAGTTTTGTGTGAGTTCTTCCGATAAGTCGCGGCGGATTGCAGGGTTCAACCTTCACCCACCCTTGATTTTCACACCGATCTCCATATCGACTCTCCGGCGGGGAGAGGCGATGCCTTTAAACGGTAACGTTGATGATACTGACGTTCCGATCCTTACTCCAACAGCACTCCTCTCTCACACAAACCGACGCAAGCTCTCCAGAGAGCTGGGGATACCTTCCCAAGTGGACCCTGCTGTATCCTTCCCTGTAGGCTGAATCTTACTATTTCAATCGTGGGGATCGGATTTCTGAGGGGGGTAAATTGGCAACCAGCCGTCGCTCGTCCGGCCGATTTGCGAGCAGCGCCATAGCCGGCGCGTGCCTTCAGCCATCGTAGCCAGCGACTGCAGACTATCCTGATCGTATTCGGACGGTTCCAGAAACCATTGATGCGGTTTTCGGACACGCTGATGAGCCCCATCCTGGCAGCATCGCGAATGGCATAACGCGCTGTCGTGCATCCGACGCCAGCGCGTCCTGCGATTTCAGGCAGCGACATGGTCGATTGGCCATGATCCATCACTCCGCGGGCGATCACCGAAAGCACCGCGAGTTTGCTGACTGTAAAGGCCTGAGCCAGGCACGTCGGAATGACGCAGTCCTTGGCGAGCCTTCGCCGGCGAAGCCAGCAGGCGGCCCGCTTTTGCAGAGGAATAGCCGGCCGGCAATGACGCACACCTCCCCTCGCCCGGCTCGAGGGCACCCCGGCACCAATCGATTTCCGCCGATGCTCGATGACCGGGGCGAGATATTCCATCTCCTCGTCGGCGATCAGGCCTTCGCCATTCAACACCCAGGCAACTTTCGCGCATTCATCGACTTGTTCATGTGTACCGGCTGCAAGCAGGCGCGCCAATAGGTTCGGCCCAAAGGCCGTTCGGATCGTGGCAGGCATGATCTCTCCATATTCGACAATGATCGCGGAGGGACCGGCGCGCAGAACACACGTATCCGTGGCAAGAATTAGATTGCAGCGGCGGCGTCAATGTGCGAAAAAATCATTGGCTATAAGACTTTTGCGCACATCTTCGTGTATCACTCGACCCGTCTCTCCGAGGCGGGTTTTATTTTGTCTACGGCATGGCACCTCCACCGCTCGATTGCAGATCAAGCGAGTCACGACAGTAATTATATTTTATTCTCAGACCAACCAAAAAGCCGAGCCGCCGCGAAAACGCCGCTTTTCACTCGTGTACAGGTTGCGCGTCAAAACTGGATTCTGGCGGTATCGTGCCCGCCGCTCCGCCATCAGCTTATCGAACGATCCTCCGCCATACTTCGCGATCAGGGCCAGCGGTTCCCGCCCCTTCGACGCCGTGCGACGGGACAAGGAAAGGATGACCGCAAATGGCCATTGAGAGTGCCGCTGAACTTGTGCAATTCCTCGCGGAGGAGCTTCGACAGCGAGGGACGAAGCTCCATGAATTTTCGGAGATGACGGGTATTTCGGTAGAGCGACTGGAATATCTTCAGGCCGGCGCCTGGCATCGCCTGACGGTCAAGGAGATCGGCGCGATCGCCGAGTGCCTGCATGTGGATTTCACGGCGATCTGGTCACTTGTCCAGAAGCACGGAAACAGGATGGGCGAACGTCCCCGACCATAAGCCGCTGGCATTATCCCTGGCGGATGATTCGGCGACTGCATAGGCTGGGGATACCGGCGCACCGGACGGAAAGACCGCCGCGAAGGCTGCGCCGGAAGAGATGAGCGCGGTCCCGACATCCACGGTGGTGTTGTCGAGCTGGGCGGCGCAGACGACGAAGGTCGCATCGTCCTTTGCGCGGCCGACGGGCTGGCACCCGATCGAACCCGTCGAAAACAGCGCCGCAAGAGACGCAATCGACTGCATGCCACAATCGCTTTCCGCGCCGTCAGGAGCACGATAGATCGTTCCGCGAATGCAGGCCTGCACGCCGAACAGCCTGAATTTCCGGCCTTCGTACTGCCAGCTATCGCCCGTTTCAAAACTCACAGCCGTAGGGAACGAGATGGTCTGCTCCTGCGCGCGCGCCGTCGTCGCCAGCAGGAGGGCCACGGCAAGAGAAAGCTCAATCCGCATTCTGGAACCCCATCGATCGTGAAAGCGATTGCGATGCTTCGAGGTCCGGCCGGCGGGATCGGCCGTCCGGTGTACGCCCGATTGCCGCGAGGCCGAGGAAGACCATGCTGTCGTCGTCATTGACGGTTTTAAACGGCTCGCCATGGCCGCCGACGAGGACGAAGCAGGACGCCGGTGTGGTCTCACCAGCGGATGGCATCAGCACCAGGGTCTTGCAGAGGATGACGCTGGCGCGCCTGTTATAGACCGCTTCGGCATAGTCGCGCGCCGCGTCGGCGCAGCTCCAGGACTGCACCCGGTTATAGACGACCTTCTCCGTCGGGCAGGCGTTCAGGCCGCGCAGGGTAAACCGCCGGCCGGCGATCATCCGCTCGATTGGACCACCGATTTCGACCTCCCCATCGAGCTTTTCCACAGAGCGCGCCGCAAGCCTGCCTTCAGCGTCGAAACGCTCCAGCACGAACGTCTTCGCCCCCTCCTCCCGGAACTGACGAAGGTAGTTTGGCGACGGCTCCCGATAGGGATCTTCACCCTCCGCAACGACGAATCCCGCGCCTCCGACAACGAGCCAAGCGGCGATCCTGAGAACCTTGAGTTGTTTGTGCATTGCAGAAAAAGCCATTTCTGAATTGACAGAGGAATCCCTAGCGAATTAACTATAGTTTATTCGCAAACGCGACAACCCGGACATTCGAATTGAAAACCACCCTGCTTTTCCTCCTTTTCTCGACCTCACCGATCGCGGCGCACGCCTGCGATCCGGTCGATGCAGACCGCGTTCTGGAAATGGTGCGGACCATCGCTACCGAAGAAGACCTGGACCCCGATCTGGCGCTCGCTGTGGTTGACGTCGAGAGCGCCGGCGGTCAGCACCAGGTCTCCGAGGCGGGTGCCGTCGGCATCATGCAGCTGATGCCGGAAACCGCGTCCGACTATGGCGTGACGGACCGTTGCGACCCGGAAGAAAACATCCGCGCCGGCGTCCGCTACCTCAAGAAACTCTACGGAGAATTCGACGATCCGCTGCTTATGCTCGCCGCCTACAATGCCGGCCCGGAGCGAGTCTACCAGAAGGGCGGCATTCCCGAGTTCAACGAGACCGCCCAGTACATCGTCAAGGTGATGAACCGCTGGACGCTGAACGCCAAGGCCTCAGTGGCGCAGGAAAAACGCGCAGGAAACCGCCTTCCCCGAAAAGAGACCGTTGCGCTGGCGCCTTCGCCCTGGCGCGACCAGCACGTCTGGACCGCCGAATAGCGCCGGTCCCCCGATCATCCTCCCAAGACATGAAGGACTTCGCATGAGCAATACCCCGATCACGCCGCGCCCGCGCGGCAAGGCCGTCCTGTCGCTGGCGCTGCTTGCGACGACGATCGCCCTAGTGCCCGAACTTGCCTATGCGCAGTCGGCCGCGCCCGTCGAAGGCATCCTCGAATGGTTCGTCGGCGTCCTTCAGGGCAGTGTCGCCCGGTCGCTCGCCATCATCGCCGTCTGCTTCCTCGGCTTCCTGTTCCTGACCGGCCGCATGGCCTGGCAGGGTGCGATCTCCATCGTCATCGGCATCGCGATCATCTTCGGCGCCGCCGAGCTGGTCGACGCCATGAAGGCGGCAGGGGGTGTCTGACATGCGTGACGATGCGCCCGATGTCGAACCGCTCATCCAGCCGCTGACCCGGCCGCCGACATATTTCGGGGTCGACATCATCGTGTTCGTGGTGAACGGCATCTTCGGGATCGTCATCTTCATCGCATCGTCGAGCTTTCTCGCCCCGCTGGTCGTGCTCCCGGTCCATTTCATCGGGCTCTACCTGTGCCAGCGCGACATCCACATCGTCCGCGTAGCGCAGGTGTTTCTTTCGATGCGCCGGGCGATCCGCAACAGGCGCTTCTGGAAAGCGGGGAGCTACGCCCCATGAACATCGTCAATCACGACCTGAAGTTCGGACGCGAGCGCGCCCGCGATCTGGGGATCGGCACGCATGTCCCCTACCTTCGCCATGTCGACGAGGAGACCATCGTCACCAAGTCCGGGTTGCTGCTGCAGGTGATCCGGCTTTCCGGCCTGCCCTACCAGACCATGGACCAGGCGGAGATCAATGCGCGTCTTGCCAACCGCAACATGACGGTCCGTTCGCTCGGCTCGTCGCGTTTCGCGCTCTATGCCACGATTATCCGGCGCAAGATCGCACCTGCCATCGATGGCGATTTCGACAACCCCTTCGCCGACGAACTGAACGCCCGCTACATGGAGGGCCTTCAACACCGGACGATGTTCGTCAACGAGCTTTATCTGACCGTCATCCGGCGGCCGATGACCGGGCGCGCCGGCAAGGTCGACCGGATGTTCGACATCTTCCGTATGGCCGACAATGAGGTCGAAGCGCGAGGCGAAGCACTGCGGGACCTCAAGGATATGGTCTCGGGCATCGTCGGCGATTTCCGCACTTACCGCCCGGAGATCCTGTCCTGCGTCACGCGCGATCGCGGTCTCTATTCCGAGCCGGCCGAATTCTTCGCAAAAATCCTCGCCGCCGGCGATGAGCGCGTGATGCCCCTGCCCCGTATGTCGCTTGCCGACTATGTCGGAACCGGGCGGATCATGTTCGGCCGCAAGGCGACGGAGATCTGGTCGGCCGACGGTGCGACGTCGAAGGTCGCCGCCATGGTGTCGATCAAGGAATACCCGCCGATGACGACACCCGGTCAGCTCGACGGCCTGCTGCGTCTTCCCTACGAGTTCATTCTCACCCATTCCTTCGCGCCGGAAGACCGCACCACGGTCACCGAGGCGATCGTCACGATCAGCCGGCAGATCTCCAACTCCGACGACGGCGGCACGGCCGTCGAGGACGATATCGAAACGGCGCGTGATCGGCTGGCGTCGGGCGAAGTTGTGTTCGGCAAGCACCATATGACCGTCGCGGTCCTCGAGCGCGACCTGCCTCGTCTGAACCGGGCCGTGGCCGATGTCACCGCCGAACTGGCGCGCATGGGCGTCGTCGCTGTGCGTGAAGACCTCAATCAGGAAGCGGCCTGGTGGGCACAACTCCCGACGAATTTCGCCTATATCGCCCGGCAGGGCCTGATCTCGTCGGTGAACTTCGCCGGCCTATTCTCGGCGCATAATTTTCCATCGGGGCAGACGCACAAGGTCCATTGGGGAATGCCGGTATCGCTGCTGGAGACCACCAGCCAGACCGCGTACTTCTTCAATTTCCACGAGGCGGATGTTGGCAACTTCACCGTCATCGGCCCGACCGGGTCGGGCAAGACCGTCGCCCTCTCCTTTCTGCTCGCCCAGGGCGTGCGCATCCAGCCGCGCCCGCGCTGCGTCTTCATCGACAAGGATCGCGGCGGCGAGATCTTCGTCCGCGCCATGGGCGGCCGCTACGAGCGGCTGTCGCCCGGTGAACCGACCGGCTTCGCGCCGTTGCAGCTCGACGATACGCCGGCCAACCGGAGCTTCGGCAAGACGCTCGTTTCCTATCTCGTCACGCCCTCGGACCGGGTGCTGAATGCCGAGGAGATGGCGGTCATCTCCGACGCGGTCGACAGCATCTACACCGATTTCGAGCGGCCGCAACGCCGGCTCGACATGCTTGCCGAGGCGATGCGCGGGCGGATGCGCTCTGGCATTGGCGATCTTGCCGACCGGCTGAAGGAATGGACCACGGGCGACAAGGGTTGGCTGTTCAACAATCCGACGGACAAGCTCGACTTCGCCGGCTCCGTCATCGGCTTCGACATGACGGAGATCCTCTCCGACAAGCGTACGCGCTCGGCCGCCCTCCTCTATATGTTTCATCGCATTGGGGAAATCCTCGACGGACGTCCTTCGATGATCTTTCTCGACGAAGGCTGGCGGCTGCTCGATGACGAGGTGTTCTCGGGCTTCATCAAGGAGTGGCTCAAAACCATCCGCAAAATGAACGGCATCGTCGGCTTCGGCACGCAATCGGCGGCCGACGTCGTGCGCTCGGACCTGCGCAATACGATCATCGAACAGACGATGACCAACATCTTCTTCCCCAACGCCTCCGCCGACGAGGAAAGCTACCGCAAGGCGTTCGGCCTTTCGGAAAAGGAATTCCGCTTCGTCAAACAGGCGGACAAGGCCAGCCGCACCTTCCTCATCAAACACGCACAGGACTCGATCATCGCCCGGCTTGACCTCTCGGCGATGCCCGATCTGGTGAAAGTGCTGTCCGGGCGGCCGGAGACGGTGCGCGAGTGCCAGACGCTCCGCGAAACCTATGGGGAGGCGCCGGCGGCGTGGCTTCCCCATTTCTGCGGCTGGACCATCCCGGAGACGACCGATGCGTAGAGCGATCATTCTGCTGCTGTTGGCGACAATGGCCGGAGCGCCGGGGCCGGCGGTCCGGGCCGACATTCCTGTCATCGACGACGATGTGAAGGACAAGCGTGCCGAAGACGAGGAGCACTCGAAGAAGGACACGGAAACGCAGGCCGACCAGCTCGAGGAGCAGGAGGTCACCAACTGCAACATCTCCCAGAAGGAGAAGAACCGGCGGCTCTACCGCTCGCCGGCGCAGGCGGTGAAAGAGGATGCCAAGAACGTCGAGCTGATCAAGCATTATGCGGAAAAGTACAATGTCCCGGTGGGCCTCGCGCTGTCGGTGGCGCATGCGGAGTCCGGGATATCGACGTGCTCGGGCTCGCCGACCGGCGTCAAGGGTGTGATGCAGCTGACGAAGCGGACGGGCAAGGGCATGGGCTTCGACCGCGACATCAACGAGGAGAATATCGAGGGCGGCGTCAAATATCTCGGCATGGGCGTCAACAAATGCGGCAGCACTGACTATGCCTGCCTTGCCTCCTGGTACAACGGATCGACCGCGGCTGAGCAGAAGAACTGGGCGGGAAAGGTTGGACGGAATCACACCTGGTTCAACGCCTATGCCGGCGGCTCGAATATCGAGGATATCGCCTCGCCCGCGTATAAATCCTATGTCGACTATGGCTCAGGCGCGACGCGCCGCTCAAACAGCGCCGCGGCCGGCGCGGTCGACCGGGCCGTTTCCGGGATCGACGCGAGTTCAGCGCGCGTCCAAGAGGCGGGCCGCCGCATCGATGCCCTGTCGTCCTCCGTTGGCGCGTCGGAAATTTACCAGGATGCCTGGGACGACAACACGCAGGCGCGCGCCGTCAATGCCGAGCTTCTGAACAACCTGATCACCGCCCGCAACCTCTTCAACGAGCTGCTGCAGGCGCGCATGCAAATGCGGCTTTCGAAAGCATCCGAGACCGCCAAGACCCTGAAATCCGACAGCAAGGTCAATCCCTATAGCTGCGATCCGGTCATCCTGGAGGCGATGAAGATGCCGCGCGAGGACTGGCCGCGCTGCGCGGTGGCCGCGGCAGCCGACGCCGACAACGAAATCCTGTCGTCCGATGGTTCGGACCACTCGGTCAGTGACAATCTCTCATCCATCCAGAACGCCGCCCACGCGGCCGATTAAGGGGTTTTGCATGAACAAGCTTCTCGTCGTCATCGCCGCCATTGCCTTCTCGACGCCTGCGCTCGCCGATATCCCGGTGATCGACAACACCAATCTCGCCATCGCCAAAAAGAACGCCGAAAACACCGGCGAGATCATGAAAACCAACACCAACATTTTGGAGAAGACCAAGGAGATCCTCGGTGCGCTTTCAGGGAGCCGCGACGGCTCGATGGGCATTTCCTCGACCGGCCTCGGCGGCAATATGTCGGTCTCGGCCGCGCCATCCTTCTCGTCGATCATGAACGGCGGCACGCTGTCCTTCGGCGGTCTTGGCTCGGACGCGCAGAACATCGCCGCCACGCTGATCAACGGGCTGCAGCTCGTCAAGCAGGTCAAGGCGATCGTCGAAGGCGAGGATGCCGGCGCAATGAACAATGCCTTCTCGGGCGCCGTCAACACCGTCGCGCTGCTCTCGGCACTGACGCAGCAGGCGACGAAGGGCGTGACGCAGCGCGAGCAATCGCTGCAGTCGGCCACCGGCCAGATCGGCTCGGCCGAGGACGTCAAGGGCTCGGTCGACGCCAACACCCGCATGCAGCTGGAGACGGCGCGGACCATCAACGAGCTGATCGGCGTCTCGAATGGCGCCGTCTCGGCCCTCAATACCGAGATGCAGATGCGGCTAACCCAGCAGTCGGAGACCGCCAAGATGCTGCAATACAAAGACATCAACCCGTTCAAGTGAGGTCGCATGCGTTTCCTCGTTGCCATGATGCTGGCGGGCCTGATCCTGCTCGCCGGTTGCCAGACGAAGGGGGAGAAAAAGGCCCCCTGCCCGCCGATCTCTGGATATGCAGAAGCCGATGACCTGTGCGGACCGGCTTGGCCGGTCAATGACGTGTTCGCGCCCGTGCTGAAGGAATAGGCCGATGGCAGCGACCACGATCATCTCGGACATTTTTGCGAAGCTCGACGGCATCGGCGAGACGTTCATCAAGAACGCCTATGACGGCCTTGCGCTTCAGGTGAATGTCCTGTTCGGGTCGATGCTCACCCTCTATGTCATCTGGTGGGGATACATGATCCTTGCCGGCCGCGACGGCTTTTCCGTGCCTGAGGCCGCGTGGCGGCTCGGGCGCGCCTTTGCCATCTACTATATGGCGACCAACTGGGGAGCGTTCTCCGCCACCCTCTACCAGCTGGTGCAGTCCGTGCCCAACCTGATTTCCGATACGATCATCGAGTCGATCGCGGGTTCCGGCGGTGCGCTCGATGGCGGCACAGGCGACACGACCGGCGTCGTGAAGATCCTCGACGCCGTGTTCGAGACCGCAGGCAAGATCTATGAGCAGGTGGCGACCGGCACGTTCGAATATGTCGGCGCGTTGATCGGTGCGATCGTCTTTGTCGTGGCGATGATCTTCATCGCCGTCGCGGCCGCTGCGATCCTTGCCGCGAAGCTGATGCTGTTCATCACGCTTGCGCTGGCGCCGGTGTTCATCATCCTGGCACTCTATCGCTGGACCTTCCGATTCACAGACGGCTGGCTGCTGCTGATGGTCAACCTGATGGTGACGCAGACGCTGATGATGGCGTTCCTGGCCTTCCTCTACCAACTGATCGAGCTGGCCATCAACACCGCGAACAACACGGCGACGGAAAGCAAGCTCTCCTATGTCGCACCCTTCGTGATCGTCTGCCTTCTTGGGATCGTGGTGTTCCGGTTTATTCCGGCGTTCGCGAGCGCAATAACCGGCGGGGCGGCGATTGGGCAGGGCGATTCAGCCTACATCGGAGGAAGGCAGAGCTTTCTGCGCGCCAGATACGAAGGAAGCGGCCGCATGCAAATTCTAAGGAACGGGTTGGACCGAAGGAGAACCTCAAGCGACGTTCAAGCCGCAAGAGCTCGCGCCATCCAACGGGAAACTGAGAAGAACGGACAACTTTAGGGGTGGATGAAGGTGACCGAGCTTGATAACTATAGTTTATGAAAAGGAGAGCCGAGCAATGTACCCTTGGGATGACGCGCGCCGTCAGCAGGCGGCCTTTCAAGAGCAGGCCCGCATTGGCGAGGAAGTGGCAGAACGCGACAGTGCCGAACTAAGGAAAACTGGCGGCGGCCTGGGCTTCATCGTTTTTATGGCCATCTTAATCTTCTTCAAGCCGATCGCCGAGTATTTCATTAATCTCTACAACACCCTCGCCGGCTACGCTCAAAGCCTCGGCACATTGGTCGGGCTCTGATCAAGGAGGCTTGAGAATGAAGAAACTCGTGTCGACGATGCTTGCGTTCGGCCTACTGCTCCCCGGCCCGGCACGGGCGCAATCGCCAAGTTCGATCCTCCCAGTTCTGATCGGGGCCTATGCGCCCGCTGAAGGCGGCTGTGAAGCTGCGGCCGCCGCATTTATCTATGTCGAAGATAACGCCATCGGCGCCAACAAGACCGCCGGCAAGGTACTGTCCGTCAAACAGGACGGCAGCGCCTATACGCTCGATGTCTTGTGGATCGAGGCCGGCTCCGACGAAGCCGATGGCGACCGAGATACCGTCACGATCGTGGTGAAGGACGATCGCTCCTTCTTCTTCTCTAATACCGCGTCCAAGAAAACGCTGATGCGCTTGTGCAGCTAGGACCTAGAGCCGCTGCACCGAGGAGCTGAGCGCTCCCTGAACTCAGGCTTTGCGGATTGATCCTGACGCCGGTCCACCCGGTAGAGGAGATCGCTCGGCCAAGCGAATAAACTATAGTTTCTTTTTCGCCGTCGGCGATCACCGGATACCCAAATGACCAACGAAGACGCCGCCGCAAACCCGCCCGAAACCCCGCAGATCGATCTCAGTTCCTATTGGAAAGCCGGCGCATCCTGGGAGGCCGAGCTTTATCGCAAGGAGCGCCGCTCCCGGAAGATCGCCTGGACGGTCGCGACCGTCGCCGGCATTTCCACGCTGCTCAGCCTGTCAGCCCTCAACCTCCTCGTTCCCCTGAAGCAGTTCGAGGCCGTGGTGGTGATCGCCGACAAGACCACCGGCTTCGTCGAGGTCGCACGGTCCCTGAACGAGAGCAAGCTTTCAGAGAACGACGCCATCAAGACCGCCAACATCGTCCGTTATATCCGGGCGCGCGAGACCTACGATCCGCGGGCGCTGAAGGACAATTACGATCTCGCCCAGCTCTATTCGACCGGACATGCCGCGGCCGACCTTCGCCACGAATTCGAGCCGTCGAACCCGCAATCGAAGGACAAGCTGCTCGGCCGCGATACGCGTATTGCCGTCACCATCAAGTCGGTCTCATTCCTCAATGCCTCGACGGCGACGGTGCGCTTTTCGACCGAAACCCGCCGCGACAACACCCTGCGCCGCGAGCATTGGGTCTCGGTGGTTCGCTTCCGCTACACGACCGCGCCGCTGAAGAACGAATACCGTTTTGATAATCCGCTCGGCTTCCAAGCCACCGAATATAGGCGCGACCAGGAATCGCTGCCCGAAGTTCTGCCGGCGGACAAGGCGGTGCGATGATGCGAAAATCACTCCTCGCCCTCGCAGCGCTCGCGCTGCTCGCCACCGCGACCGTCTCGCCCGCGGCCGATCCTCGCATCCGCTACATCACCTTCAACAACAATGCCGTCGTTACCGTGCCGGCTGGCCTCGGTGTGTCTACGATGATCCAGCTAGGCAGCTCCGAGGTGATCGAGACCATTTCGGCCGGCGATACCGCCAGCTGGTCGATCGTGCCGAAGAAGGGATCTGGCATCCTGTTCGTGAAACCCCTGCGGGAGATTGCCGAGACGAACGTCAACATCGTCACGAACCAGCGCGTCTATGCGCTGCTTCTGAAAGGCTCCGCCGCGGCCGACCTGCGCGCCGCGTTTCAGGTGCGGTTCAAATATCCCGACGAGGATGTCAATGCCCGGCTGCTGGCCGCCGCGCAGGAGAGCGCCAAGGACCCGTTGCTGAAGGATCTCGATCCGAACCGCCTGAACTACGATTATGTGTTCAAGGGCGACACCAGCTTGAAGCCGCGCGTCGCCTTCGACGATGGAACCCATATGTATCTGGAATTTCCCGGCGATATCCCCGCGATCTTCGTGGTCGAAGGCAAGCGTCAGGAGTCGCTCGTCAATCTGCGCACGCAAGGCAAATATGTCGTCGTCGACAAAATCGCGGCGCAGTTCACCCTGCGCGCCGGCGACAAGTGGCTGTGCCTCTATAACCGGCAGGTCAATCGCCAATCCTTCGACCTCATCGAGGATGCCTACGGGCCGAAGCGCCTCGGCCACAAAGAGGAGCGCCAGCGGTGAGCAAAATCGACTTCGACCATCTCGATGGACAAAGCAGCGTCGCGAGCGACCGCAATGGTCGCCTCGGCAAGCTGGCCCTTCCTGTCCTGCTCGTCGTCGGCGTGGGCGTTCTCGCCTACGTCAACTGGCCGACCGGACCACAGAATCCCAGCCTCTCCGAAGGGAGCGGCGAGAGCTTCGAGACCTCGAACTCCAGCATCCGCGATTTCCCCGACGAGCCGGTGAAGCAGGCCGTAGACCCGAATCTGGTGCAGATTCCCGTCGCGGAGAAGAAGCCGGTGGATTCCGCCGATGTCGACCTCACCGTCAACCAGGGGGACGATCTCGAAAAGCTTCGGCAGATCGAGGAAGCACGTCGCAAGGCCGAGGAAGAACGGCTGCGTATGGAAGAGGCCCGCCGGCGAGCGGAAGAGAACGCACGTCTCGCAGAGTTGGAGGCCAAACGGCTGGCGGATGAAGAGAAGGCGCGGTGGGAACGGCTGCGCTCCGAGCAGATCGTCCTCGATGGCTCGAACCGGGAGACGCTATCCGGCGACCAGGCGGTGACCATCGCCGACGATGGCCAGCTCGTCGCGGTTCCCGGCGCGGAAAGCGATGCCAACAAGGCGTTCCTCGCCCAGTCGGAGAAGCAGGCCGCCGGCATCGTCAAGGCGACCCGCTTCGACCGGACGGATGCGCTGGTCGCACAAGGCACCATGATCCGTGGCTTTCTCGAGACGGCGATCAATACCGACCTGCCCGGGATGGTGCGCGCTGTCGTGCGCGAGGATGTCCGTTCTCTCGATGGCGGCCGCATCCTCATTCCGAAGGGCTCTCGGTTGGTCGGGGAATACAAGTCCGGCCTGGCCCGCGGCCAGAAGCGGATCTTCATCGTCTGGTCCCGCGTCATCCGCTCGGACGGCGTTTCCGTCGACATCGCCTCCCCTGGCGCCGACCGCCTCGGCCGCGCCGGGCTCACCGGCGAAATCGACACGCATTTCTGGGAGCGGTTCGGATCGGCCATCATGCTGTCGGTGATCGGCGGAGCTGCGGAATATGTCTCGGCGCTGGGCGATACCGCCACGGAAAGCGCCCGGTCGATCTCGACGATCGATCCGATCACCGGCGCGGTGACGACGATCACCACGGAGCCGAGCCGCACGGCCGCTGAAGCCCGTTCGATCGCCGCCGAGAAATCGTCGGCGGTCCTCCAGGACATCGCCAACGAAGCGTTCAAGGAAAGCTCGAAGATCCCGCCGACGATCTATGTCGCCCAGGGCGAGTCGATCATCGTCTATCTCAGGCGCGATCTCGACTTTTCGGCCTTCTATGCCGACCCGGTCCGGCAGGAGATGATACGGCTGAAGCGCGGTGGCCAGATCCGGCGCAACGTCGACCCGACGCCCTACTATCCGATAGCACCGGTCTACAAATGAAACAGTTCCCGTTTCTCGACAAAGCCCTGGAACGGCTCAAGCCGTTCCTCTCGGACGATCGCGTCTCGGAAATCTCCGTCAATCGCCCTGGCGAGGTGTTTATCGAGCGACTTGGCGTCGCCGGCATGGAACGCGTTATCGACGCGCAGTTTACCGCCGACTGGATCAGGACGCTGAGCGAGCGGGTGGCGGGGTCCACGAACCAGGTCGTCAACGAGGAACATCCCATCCTGTCGGCCTCGCTACCGACCGGCGAGCGCTTCCAGTGCGTTCTACCGCCGGCCGCACCTGCCGGCGGCGCGATCTCGATCCGCAAGCAGGTCATCCATGACATCGGTCTGGACGTCTACAAAAGCCGAGGCGCCTTCGACGATACGCGCGTTGGCCGCCAACTCAGGCTTTCTCCGGCCGAAGAGACCCTTGCCGCCATGCTGCAGGGCGATGTCGACGTCATGGAGTTTCTGCGGACCGCCGTGCGTTCGCGGGTTTCGATCGCCGTGTCCGGGGGCACCTCGACCGGCAAGTCCACCTTCCTCAATGCTCTGCTCAAGGAGGTTCCGGACGAGGAACGCATCGTGACGATCGAGGACACGCGCGAGCTGAGACCGCCGACTGCGAACACCGTCGCCCTGCTCGCATCGAAGGGTGATCAGGGCCGGGCCAAGGTGACGCCTCAGCAATTGCTGGAAGCGTCGCTGCGCATGCGGCCGGACCGCGTGATGCTGGGCGAACTTCGCGGAGAAGAAGCGTTCTCCTTCCTTCAGGCCATCAATACCGGACATCCGGGCTCGCTAACCACGGTCCATGCCAATTCCGCGCGCGACGCCTATGACCGTCTGGCCTTAATGGTCATGCAAAGTGGCATTCGGTTACAGAAGCATGAGATCATCGACTATCTGAAGGAGGTGATCCCGGTGGTTGTGCAACTTCATCGGTTCCCGGACGGACGGCGCGTCGTGTCGGAGATCGTCTTCACCAAGGGGGACGTGCTGTGAATCCCGCGATCCTGCTCTTTGGACTGGTCATCGCCGCCGCGATGGCGGCCTTCGTCGCGTCCCTCGCCTATGCCGGCCTCTATTACGCCTTCGACAACTCGGCATGGATGTTCCAGGCGCTGCAGGACGATATGCTCGCATCCTATCGCGCGGCGCGTCTCGATCTCTCCGCCGGCGCCTGGCATCGGCCTGCGATCGCAGCGGGCGCTGGCGCAGTCGCTGGTCTCGCAATGCTCATCACCGCGATGACCGGCAAGAAGAAGTCGACGGACGCGCGGTTTCTGAGCCCGCTGGAAGCGCGGACCCTCGGCCTCACCCGCACGGGCGGCGTGTTCGTCGGCCGGATCGGCGGCAGCCTGATCAAGGTTCCGGGCGGCTTCACGCAGCGCGGCTCCGGCCGGCGGCGGTTCATGAAGCCCATGCTGTTCGGCGGCAAGAAGCTCTGGATCGATGGCGATGACGTCGGCGGCTTCGTGATCGGCCCGCCGCGATCGGGCAAGGGCGCCTCGCTGATCGTCCCGAACTGCCTGCTCTGGCCCGACAGCATTGTCGTGCTCGACATGCGCGGCGAAACCTATGAGGCGACCGCTGGCCATCGATCGAAATTCTCGCGCGTGCTGCGGTTCTCGCCGGCGGATGAGAATGGCGATACCGAATGCTATAACCCGCTGGATTTCGTGGCCATCGATCCCGATCAGCGCGATATCGACATCAACTCTATCGCGACCGCGCTGCTGCCAACGCCGAAGGGCGATGCCTACTGGATCTCCGATGCTCGCGCCCTGTTCGCCGGCGTCACATCCTGGGTGCTGGAAAACCCCGATATTCTCGACAAGGATAAGAACCTTGGGACGGTCCTCAATGTCGTCGAGGGTGGCGATCAGCCGCTGCGCGAGTGGCTCGAGGAAGTTGCAAATCCCGAGCTTCGCGCCGCGTGGATCAGCTCCTTCACCTATACCACCCTCGCCCGCTTTGCCGTCATGGCGAGCAAGCAGTTCGACGGGGTCTACGGATCGCTCGCAGCCGCCGTGCGACCCTTCAAGAACAACCGCATCCTGCGCGCGACGGCGCGGTCGACCTTCGACATCCGGGCTATGCGCCGTGAGAATATGAGCCTCTATCTGGATTTCCGTATTCAGCAGATCGCCTCGATCGGGCCGATCTTCAACGTGCTGATGGTCCAGTTCATGGACCACATGTCGCGCAATATGATGAAGCGTGGTGAGCGCCGCGTGCTAGTGCTGCTCGACGAATTCCAGAACCTCGGTAAACTGGAAAATGCCCTCACCGTCGCGACCGTCCTCGGGGGTTACGGCATTCCCTGCTGGTTCTTCGTACAGTCCCTGCGCTCGATCGACAATGTCTATACCCGCGAGGGCCGGCAGACGTTGGTGAACTCGGCACGCGCGCAGATATTCCTCGGCGCCCAGGATCCGGAGGATCAGCGCTATGTCTCGCAGCTTCTCGGCGAACGGAAGGAAGTGACGGTCGACAAGGCGGTTTCGACAGGAGTAACCCTGTTCGATCGAAAGGGCGCGACCATGTCGCACAAGACCACGATGCGTCCGCTCATGCGACCTGACGAGCTTGGCGCGATGAACGAGACCCGGTGCATCATCAAGCTGCGGAACCAGCAGCCGATCTTTGGTCTCCGAAACGTCTACTATGCAGACAAAGAGCTGGCGAAGCGTGCTTGGCTGCAAATCCGGGCGTCTTCGCGCGAAACCACATTTGGTGACCGTCAAAATATCTGGTCGGAAACTGCAGAAGCTGCCCCGTCTCCTGCCACGGTCGGATCGACACCCGGGGCAAGGTTTGCCGCGAATATTTTGGCGACGCTGCCTGGTATGCCGCAGACCGGGCAGCGTCATGAACCGACCGGCCCTGGTAATACGATTGCGCGCTGCGACCCCAGCAATGATCCATCCTTCAAAGGCTTTGTCCCGGACTTCAAATCAGCACTGGAGGCAAGCATCCTTCGAAAGGCCGAAGCCGAGCAATCGATCGAAAGAATCTTGACCGTATTCGATACCTCACCCGCGAAAAGGCGGGCAGTAATCAACGTTCGGAACGAGATTGCGTCTGCGTTTTCTAACGAGTGAGCTCGAATTCACAAGGATTTGTCGATATTGATGAGTGACGAGCCAAGCGCTCATTGAAAGCGCTTGGCTCGGCCTCGTCACCTTGAGACCAGATCGGTTCCGAACCACTTGAGACTCAACGCCAACAAGGTGCCGTCCTGCGTAATCACGTCCAAAGCTTGATTGAAGGCATCGGTGAGCTCAGTATCATCTTTGCGAAGCCCGATACCAATGCCCGGACCGAATAGGCCGCCCGAGATCCGCGGCCCGTAAAGCATCATCGACGCTCCGTCCTTCGATTCCAGGAAAGCCTTCCAGACAGAATAGTCTGCGAGACCTCCATCGATCCGCCCGGCAACCAAATCAAGATTGAGGTTGTCCTGCTTGTCGTACGTACGGACTTCTACCGTTTCCCCAAGATATTGTCTGACGAACGCCTCGGCGTTTGTTGCCCCCTGCACTCCGATCACCTTTCCCTTCAGATTTTCCTTCAAGGTCTGCAGAACACGCGCGCTTGTGTCCGCCTTGGAGAAGAGATCGAGCTTTTCACCGCTGCCCATCTCCGCAAGGCCGAGCGCCTTGCTAACGACGAAGTAGTTCGATGTCAGTGCGTAGGGCTCCGAAAATGCGATGACCTGCTTTCGCTTGTCGGTGATCGACATGCCGGCCATGATCGCATCATACTTGCCCACGTTGAGGCCCGGAATTATGCCATCCCATGCCTGGGTGAGGAACTCGCATTTCAGCTTTGCACGCTCGCAGAGAGCGCTGCCGACATCGATATCGAAGCCGACCGGCTTTCCGGACGTGTCCATTGCGTTCCACGGCGGAAAGGCACCTTCCGTTGCAATCCTGATTGTCTCTCCATCCCGCGCGCTCGCCACGCTAGCGATCATACCGATCAGCAGTACGTACGCCATTCGCTTCAATATATTCATGTGTTCCCCTCTCTAGGAATTGGCAGGTTGGCTCAGATGTAGATTCTCGGAATATGATCACGAAGGCTCGCATAGAGGCCGACGAGATCCGTTCCCCAATGGGCAGCAAGTTCTTCATGCGAGATGTATTGATCGCCCTGGCGACCGAGCAGGGTGACCCGATCACCGAAGCGTGCCTCCGGCACGCCCGTCAGATCGATGCGAAGATGCTCCAGATGGGACGGCGCAAGCAGACGGGCGCGCCTTCCATGAATAATGGCTTCGGAGCCGCTTGGCACAGTGCGTGGAAGTCCATCTCCCCACCCCATACCGATTACACCAATGGTCATTCCCGGCTTGAACCCAGGAATGTTAGGGACCGGGCCGAGTGACGCATCGAGCCGCTTTACCGCCACCAAGGTCGTGCAAATGGACTTCAGCGCAGGGCGTAGGGCCAATTCGCGAGCAGGTTCTTCTGTCTCCGGAAGGCCGACGAACAAGGCGCCGGGGTCCACCGCATCGAGGTCCATATGCGGATGTCGGAGAACACCTTCTGTGCTCGACATCATCGCGATCGGCGGTCGCATACCTCCGGATTCCGCGCCACTTAGGATCGTCTGCATGCGGACAAACTGGTCAACTACGTCCAAGGGTCGCGATGAGGGCAGTTCGCTCATGTGCGCGTAAATACCTTCCACCAACACGTTGGGGCTGCTGTGCGCCGCGGTGAGGAGAGAGCCTGCTTCGGACGGCGTGGCACCTGCGCGACAAAAACCAAGGTCCACCTTGATGAAGGCACGGAACTTCGTCAGGACAGACGTCCATTGATGGAGTTCATCGATGCTCGAAATGCTAATCGTCAGATCGAGTGCCTCTACCACCGGCCCTGCCCCAGTCGAAGCGCCCGGGTAAAGGAGGACCGGAAGCGCAATTCCAGTCCTGCGGATCGAAATGGCGTCGAGCAAAGAAGCGACTGCGAAACCGTCCACCCCCTCCGCGGCCAGACTGGCCGCAACAGCAGCCGCGCCGCAACCGTAACCATTCCGCTTGAGGCAAGCATAGATCTTGACGTTCTGTGGTAGGCGCCGCCGGAGCTCCCGGTAGTTGCTCCGGATCGCGCCGAGGTCAATTTCATACCAGCTTCCTCGCAGATCAGCGGGATCAATGTCCGTATGATCGCCAAGGGCGGGTATTCGAACGGGAACAGCGGTCATCGTACTACCTGCCGGAGCCGCTCCGCGCGAAGCACACTTGGCTCCAGCCCTTCGCTGCCCGCGGACGCCCGCCACTCGTGCCGCAAGATGTGACGCTCCAGCCTGCCGCAAAGGTTGACGATCACGAACGTGATGCCGAGGTAGATCAGTGCGGCGGAGATGAAGACTTCATAGGGCGAGAACGTCTGCGCCACGATCTTTCGCGCGGTGCCCGTCAACTCCATCAAGGTGATTGTGCTCGCGAGAGAGCTCGCCTTCAGCATCAGCACCACCTCGTTGAGGTAAGCCGGAAGAGACAGGCGAAAGGCGATCGGCATGACAATTCGGCGCGTCCGCTGCGTATAGGACATGCCGAGGGCCTTTGCGGCCTCGATCTGTCCCACTGGTACGGCGCGGATACCGCCACGAAGGACCTCAGTTGTATACGCGGCGTTGTTCATCGAGAAGGCAATGAGGGCGCACCAAAAAGGTTCTCTCAAGATGCTCCAGGCGACGCTCGAGCGGATCCATTCGATCTGGCTTGCGCCATAGTAGATCAGGAAGAGCTGGACGAGCAGCGGCGTGCCGCGAAACAGGAATGTATAGAACAGGACCGGACAACAAAGCATCGGGAAGGACGATGCCCGCAATAGTGAGAGCGGCAACGCAAGGAGCATGCCGAAGACAAGGGCGGTCGCAGTGAGTTTGGCGGTGAGGATCGCACCGTCCAAAAGGAGTGGCAGGACCTCAACGATCAAAGACCAGTTCATGAATGCTTCCTCATTCTGCAGTGCGGACACCGCGGTTAGCGCGCCGCTCCAGCAAGGTCATGCCGACCAGGGAGATAGATGTGAACGACAGGTAGATGCAGGCCGCGACCAAGTAGAATGCCAGGGGGTCATGGGTTGTGCCGGCAGCTACGCCCGCCTTCCGCATCAGGTCTTCCAGGCCAACGACAGAGATGAGAGCGGTGTCCTTCAGCAGGGTCAGCCATAGATTTCCGAGACCCGGTAGCGCATATCGCCACATCTGCGGCAGGATGACGAGACGCCAGGTCGATCCCGTCGATAGCGCGAGTGCATGGGCTGCCTCGATCTGCCCGCGCGGTATCGCTTGGATGGACGACCTGAACACCTCGGCCGCGTATGCGCCGAAGACGATCGTCAGCGCGAAGACGCCGGCAGCAAAGGCATCCACCTCGACGTAGCGACCGAAAAGCGCGCTGAGCGCGACGGTGCCTCCGAAATACAGGATCAGAATGACGAGGAGTTCCGGCACACCGCGAATGATCGTCGTATACGCCTCCGCCAGCCAACGGAGCGGGGATGACCCGCTGAGCTTTGCCACCGCACCCGCGAAGCCCACGCCGATACCGAGCACCAGACTGGTCGTTGCTACGCGCAAGGTCGTCATCGCACCGGCAGCGATCTGATCACCGAAGCCCTGCAAGTCGATCATTGCCGGACATCCTCGCCTTGCGCCGAAAGGAACCTCTTCAGCCGTGACGAGGTAGGATTGCCGAAAACCGCCTCAGGACGCCCCTCCTCCTCGATCTGCCCCTGGTGCAGAAAGACGACCCGGCTCGACACCTGCCGGGCAAAGCCGAGCTCGTGGGTGACGATTAGCATCGTCCTGCCTTCATCCGCGAGAGAACGAATGACTTTCAGCACTTCGCCCACAAGCTCCGGATCGAGCGCGGACGTCGGTTCGTCAAAAAGAAGGATCTCCGGGTCCATCGCCAGCGCACGCGCAATCGCGATCCGCTGTTGCTGCCCGCCGGACAGATGCGATGGGTAGGCATGGCGTTTTTCGGCCAACCCGACTTTCATGAGCAGTTCTTCTGCTCGCCGGCATGCATCTTTTCTGGAAAGACCCAGGACGTGGATCGGCGCCTCGATGATGTTCTCGAGGACTGTCATGTGAGACCAAAGATTGAAGCTTTGGAATACCATTCCGAGCTTCCTACGCAGGGCATTGATCTCACGCCACCCAGTCAGACCGGATCGCACGTCGATATGTCGACCGGATATCCAGATTTCACCCTCACTCGGCTCTTCCAGAAAATTCAGGCAGCGCAGAAACGTGCTTTTGCCCGAACCGCTGCTGCCGAGGATGGAAATGACCTCGCCGCGACCGGCGACAAGGGATATTCCTCGGATGACCTCATGAGTACCGAACCGCTTCCGGAGACCGCGAACATCCAACGCTGCCGCTTTGGTAGATGAATCCGGCTGTAGATGGCCGACTATCGCTTCTATCGACATAATGAAATCCTCGACTGATTTTTGCCGAGGATGGACGCGCTGGCGGAATCGCGCTTGCAGCGGATTGATGCATATGCTCGATCTGATCGAGAAAACTTACGCTGGCCTCACGTTCCGCGATATGCGATCGGCGTCATCCCGACCTCCCGGCGAAACGCGTTTGAGAAATGGCTTGAACTTGAAAAGCCGCACACAAGGGCAATGTCTGTGACGGGCATCGATGAATGACGAAGGTATTCCTTTGCTCTTTCGATTCTACGCCGAACGACAAAGGCATATGGCGGATGGCCTAGTGTTTGTTTGAAGGCTCTGCAAAAATGGGGAACGCTCAATCCGGCCAGAGCGGCAAGCTGGGAAAGCGACAGGTTCAGGGCGAGGTCCTCATCGATCTTTTCGATGACCCTGCACAGACTTGCCGGAGCAAGGCCACCCTTGCAAACAGGGGAAATGAATCGCTGGCGACGTAGCAGTTGCGCAAGAATTGTCGCGACGTAGCTTTCTACAAGTAAGGCGCTAAGTGGGCCACGCCCTTGGACTTCATCACCAATTCCACGGGCCGCATTCACGAGGATCGGATCCTCGCAGCCCAGATCCGGCGCGAGCGTGGGCTGCAGCCTGGTTCGGCTGACAATATCCTTGGCGAAAGACGGTTCGACCGAGATTGAAAGGTAGGCCGCAGTTGATGCACCGGCTTCCCAACCTCGCCAGGTACATCCGGCAGGGATGAACAGGATCGAGCCGGGTTTCCGGCGCACGAAGCTGGCGGCTTTTCCATCCAGAAAGTGCTGCCCTTCCTCGGAGACACCCTGCATGTTGAGGAGGATAAGGTGGCGTTCCACAGTGATCGCAGTTTCTTCCTTTTCCAGACCGGTTCGCCGGACGATTTCAGCAGTCACATGTTCCCAAGACCTGCTTTCGCGGCTGATCGTGCGACAGGCGCCGGCCTTGAAACCGGTGGACATGGGAGAAATCACGCTAGCCATGGAACACCCGCCCTGCCGACAGGGCGGCAAATTCCGAGTGTAGAACCATTCGCTTCCGCTGAGCGCACGTGTCCAGCAGTCTGACTTTCAGGGCTTCGATGATGGCTCTAAAGGATTGTGATCGTTCGATCGAAGTCGCGGTTTTCCGATTTCGCATCGGTTCCTCCCCGGAAAGAGAGTTTGTCGCGGTACGCCCCCGCGAGACTCACTAAACTTCCGAATGATCGGGGAGTGGTAACTGTACGAGACAGCCCTGTGGCCTTTAGTTCCGGGGAACCTGGACATACGCCACAGGCTCCCCGACCCGAAAGGTCAGAGAGTTCGATGCTGAATCGACCAGCATCAGTCGCTCGTAGGGGTTACCAGCCCCAAAGCAGCGCGTACTGCTTCACGCGTGAAAATAGAGTACGCCGCGGCGGTGCGCTAGATGTGCAATGAAAAATTGCTTCCGCGAGCCGCATATCGTGTCCCGATTATGATAATTGGGCACTTTGAAGGAACTTTATGAAGCCGCGTTCGCCACGATCCCATTTCCTCACCGACTTGCTGCGGCGCGAGCGGATAGGATCAGAATCGACGTGCCGACAGCGAGTATCACGGCAAATGCCAGAAAGATCGTCGACGGTAGAATTTCGTCGCTGATGACGGCGATCACACCGAAAAGGATCACGCCGAGAAGAACTCCGACGCTGTGCAGGGCGCCTTTCGCACGACCAAGGGCGCCCCCCGGAATAATCGACTGAAGCGCAACCTCGATACCAACTCTGCCGAGATTGTAGAGCGCGCCAAGAAGAGCGAAAGCCAGAAGGATCCACGGAAGATCTAGCACTTTCAGAGTGGCGAACGTGAATACTGTCAGGCCGAGAATCCCTAACTGCAAGCGGGAAATCCTGATGGTACGCACCAAAGGGATCAGCAGAAGCGCACCGGCAATGGATCCCGCGGACCAGGCGCTTTCTAGATAGCCGAAGTCGATCGCGTTACCGGCCAGTTCGTCGAACACAAAGCTCGGCCCGATGACGCTTACGAGCACTCCTCCTGTATAAAGGAGAGCGTAAATGGCCCCGACCTGAAGAAACTGGGCATCGATGACCAAGGTTGGTTCGTGCTGCACTTCCCCGTGGCTGCAAGGACGGATCTCGCCACGGACCGCCAACATGAAGCACACCGAGAGCGCAAATGCGACCGCAAGGGCGGCGAACGTGATTGTTGGGGGCGACAGATGCAGCAGCACGCCGGCAATGGCAGCTGCAACGAAGCTACCCGATTGCATGAGAAAGAAAAAAAGGGAATTCGCCGTTGGCAGCGAAAGCCGGGCGCCAATCGCCGGGATCATCGACTGGGAAGTTGTTAACGCGATCCGGTCGGACGTTGCAAATAGAACAGCTGATATCAGGAGGACCCAGCGCGGTTCCTCTGCGATCAGCAGCACTGCCAGCGTTAAAGCACCGACGAGCCGAGCAACATCCGCCGCGATATACAGGTAGCGGCGATCATATCGGTCTGCGATCCACCCGGCGAATGGACTCGTGAGGAGTTCCGTAACGCTGATAATCGCGAAAAATGCTGCAACCACCGCCGTACCCAACCCATGCGCTACGAGAATCCATGCGCTCGCGATATGGTAACCGTTCCGCCCAACCGCGGAAACGAATGTGCTGGCGAGAAGCCAGCGAAATGACCGATGGGCCGACTCGAACGAACGGGCCTTTTTTTCGATGTGCGCCGGCGGAACCATTGATGCTGTCCTCCAGGTGTACCCCGTCTTGATAGAAAGCCTTCCGCAACCGGATCACGCCGCAACCGTCGAACTCGGCTGGCCATGCTTAAATTCGCCATCGTTTGCGGAATTCGAAGGGGCCGGCGCCGTATGCCCGTTTAAAGGCATAGGCGAAATGGCTCGAACTGGAAAACCCGCATTCATGCGCGATCTCAGTGGTGGAACGCTGTGTCGTGCGGAGAAGATCAATCGCACGCGTCAACCTCACGTGAGCGAGGTATGCAAAGGGCGTCTTACCGGTTGATTGCTTGAACGCACGGCAAAAATGACGTTTGCTGACGCCGATTTCATCAGCAAGCTCATGAAGGCTCGGAGGGTTCACCAGGCGAGCTTCGATGAGTGCGCTGACCCGCTTAAGGTCGAACGGCGAGAGCCCCCCTTTAACAGGCTGTACGCCCAGCCCATTCAGCCTGACCATCTGAACGAACATCTGGATCGCTTGGCTCTCCACCATGATTGCACTCGCGGGGTCGGGAATCTTTAGCTCCGTCGCGATCCGTTGAAGGCAGGCCTCGATCAGGCTGTCGCGGAACCCGACAATGGGCTGCAACCCGGCGACAACTTCAACTCCAAGCGTCTGCTCAATGAAATCTGCGTCAATCGAGGCGAGAAGATAGGAGCCCCTTGCATCGCCTTCGTCCCAACCGGTCCATTCGCTGTGCGCGGGCAGGAAGACGATCGATCCCGGTCGACGTGGCGTGAAACTCACCCGGCGTCCATCGACATAGTCCTCTCCCAATCGCGCATCGCCCTGAAGATTAATCAGCATCGCGTGCTGTTCGGCAGCGATCCGGGTCTCCTGGCGGCGTAGGCCGGTTCGCTTCACGAAATCGGCGCGCACAACGCCCCAGTCCAGATGTTGATGCTCCAGCGTCCGATGGTCTGACCGACGAACGTCCTCAGGCTGAAAGCCACGTGTCTCCATCAAGAGAACAAATCCCCAAGATCATTTCAATCCTGTGCAGACAGTTAGTGAATTTTAAGTTGCTGAACAATGTTCGATTAACTCCCGGTTGGATATTGATGGCACTTTCATGACAAAAGGGCACCCTCGTGAAAGCGCGCCGATCAGCACAGCGTTAGCACCGCATCAACGGCGACGCCCGAGGCAAGCAGCCAAGCACACAAACCCGCTGCGAATCTGTTTGCACCCGCATCGCCGTAACCTCCCGATTGATAACGTAGGTATTTTGCGATGCAGGATTTCAATGAATTTCTCAATGAATGCGACCGTGCTCCCCGTTTGAACCATTTAGCGGGCTTCTTCGCGGAAACCGCCGCCGGATTAGGTGGGGTTCCAGTTCGAAGGCCGATCGTAGATGCGCGCCTCCTGCCTCATGATGCATTGCTTCATCGGATTGTCGATCTTCACTCACGTCGGCAGGGCTTCTTCGATCAGCACTACCACGGAAGCATTCCATATCGTCTCGAGGAAGAATGCCGGATGGCGCTCGCGCTCCAGCGATATGCCCAAATAAGCACGGCAAACGTCTCCCTCTACACCCTTGGCACCGCAGAGGGAACGATGGCGCGGACGCTCTCCGAAATTAGTCAGGGCAAGATCCAGTCTCTTGCCTGCAGTCCCAACGAAGAAAATTACACGTGCTTCAAGGCTTTCGGTGATCCTCCACACGCCAATTTCTTTCTCGGCCCCTTTCATCGTCTGACGAAGGACCACCTCCAGTCCGAGGAGCGCCTTCAGCAGTTCGCGAACGGGTTCGACTTCATCCTGGAAGACACAACATTCCAGATGTACTCGCCCAACAGACGCCAGCAAATCGCCTTTGTCGCGCAGCATCTCAAGGAAGATGGGGTGTTTCTGTTCGTTGAGAAATTCCGCAACGCCAACACCCGCGCATACGAGGAGCGCGAATTCCAGAAGGATTTCGGCTTCAAAGCTCGGTATTTTGGCGCCAAGGACATTGAGCGCAAGTCCAGACTGGTTCTATCCGCGATGCACAACAATGAGGTGACGTTGCCCGAAATGGCGGCGGCGATCTACGATCAATTCAAGCATTGCGTCATCACCTGGAACAGCGGGAACTTTTACGGGCTCGCGGCAAGCAACAATGATGACAACCTCCGTCGATATCTTTCTTTGCTGGTCGAGCCAGCGATCCCTACCGAATACGTCTACGAGCCCGAGCCTTATTCAGACCTGTCGCGCTGGGCCGGCGCGTAACGCCTGAAGGCGCAAAAGCACGTTTACTTGGAGTGGTGCATGGAGGTCGGTCGACGCGGGGAGCGGCCGCGTGCACGCTCCTATGTGCTGAAGCCCTTCTGCAGAAACCATCTCTACGTGGGCGACAGCACAGGAGAGCAACCGTCCAGATGACCGTCATCACCGCAGCAGATATCGTTCTTCATCTCGCAAGGCACCTGAAAGACCATGACGTCTGCAAGGAGACCCTTTCCCGAACCACCGGCGTGCCGGAATACCGGTTAACGATGATCGAAGCTGGCAAATGGGAGACATTAACGATCAGGGAGATCGCCGCAATTTCACGGGCACTCGACGTTGACCTTCTCGCCGTGATCATGGGCTGGCCATCAAATATATAAATGGATGACGGAATGTACCTTCCCCAATCGTCCACACTTCCTATCCGAACGGTTCGTTTTGGCGATGAGATGATCACCGTGGCGGCCGGGAGAGAATTGCTTCGACGTGGTTTCTACACGTCAGCGATTTTCTTCCCGACGGTCGCACAAGGCGAAGCAGATCTTCGCAACTGCCTTACATCCGCGCATTCAATCAAGGATATCAATGCGTTTTGCGATGCCATCAAGGGAATCAGGGGCGAGATCGAAAGAAAAGGAAGTGATGCATTGCATTGAGTGGCGGCGTTTTTTTCCATCCGCGGAATGCCGCTCGTTGGGGCACAATATCAAAACACCACTCGTCGCATTCAATGGGCTGATTGACGGTATATTGACATGGCCGCTCCCCCAGCCGACAAAGGCATAGTCATTGAGGGAGGTGGCGAATGACGGACGAAAATGAAGTGGCTGAAGGTGCTGTACTTACAGCAACAGAGGAAACGGCTCTCGCGCCTAAGGAAAAGCGTGCGCCTCGGCGGGCAAAGGTGGCGGCCGATACGGCGACGGCATCCGAGACCGTGAAGGCTGAGAAAGTCGTGAAGGAGCGCAAGAAGCGTGCTCCGAAAAAAAGCCAGTCCGCCAAGCCAGCAACAGAAGTAACGGAAGTGCGTCGCAGCCGGAAGCCGCGTACCACGGCAAAGACTGTTGAGGCCGTAGCCATGGCAGCGCCCTCCTCTGCGGCCGACGAGATGGCTGACCTCATGCAGCTCGAAGAAGAAAACAAGCGCCTGCGTCAAACATTGGCGGAAAAGCTCCGCGCGGAAAATGCGGATCTGCGCAAGCGCCTCGGTCTCGCCTGAAGATTGATTGGGTAAGCCCGATCCAGCGACAGCGACGATACCGTCCCGGCAAGCCGCCAGCGCAGAAGTTCGCGTCGGCGGTGCAAAGCGTCAGACAGTGGTGTCCGGCTGGAGGGGTAGGAGATGAAAACACCCTGGAAGATCATTAGCCGATTGTTCTCAAGCGGCCAGACATCGCAGGCCGCCGATAGCCGGGACGAGACCAGCGATAAGGTCTCCACATCCACGGCGGATGTCGATGCGGTTGCCGAGCCCGTTCAGCTCGAATTGGAGGCTCCGGCCGAGAACACCGAGGATGAACCTAGCGACCGTGCAAGCCCCACCCCTGAAGCTGCCAAGGCGACCGCAGAGCGGATCGGGGTTGTCAGTGAACACGCGAGCCAGAAAGATCAAGCTGCACGTCGCAAAGGGCGAGGAAATACGCCGTCAAAGGCATCGGTTACCGGCCGGGCAAGCCCTGCATCGACACACTCCGCATTGCCACAAGCCAACAAGGCAAAACGACCCGCAGCAAAGCCTTCGAATTTGCGGAGAACTCCTGCCTCACGGAATGAAAGGCCACCGCAGACCAAACAGCAAGCTCGATCGGACGAAGACGTGGCAAATCTCGACGCGGAGATCCGTGCCCTCAGCCGGCAATTGTCAGCGAAGCTGCAGGAACAGAACGCGCAGTTGCGAAAAATGCTCGAGCGCTTCGGGCCGATCTAATCGATCCGATCTTCAGTGTTTATAGCCGAATGGCAGAGTGCTCAGGAAAACCGGCTCAACATTGCGCGGAGGAGCTGATTGTCGGAAGTCAGTCTCTTCCGAAGCTCACACTTAAGGCGAGTGTTCTCTTCCTGGAGCACATAAAGGTCGGCACGCGAGACATGGCAAATGCCATCGTTCTCTACGGGGCGAGGCGTGCCCCGTCTGACATACCGCCTTCGAACCGGTTTCTCTTCAGCGAGCTCGGTTACGAGAGACGCTATAGCATGGGATGGCGACGAGTCTTCTTCACCCAGATCCTCGGCAATGGCCATCGACGGCGACGCCCCTGCAGCGAGCTGCGTAATCTCTCGGTTGTTCATCTCGCTTTCCGCGTCCATCATCATGGCCTCAATCGGCCGATCGATCTCAAATTCGGGAGTATGCGAGACGGTCTGATCGACGACAGGTTCTTCTGATGGTGTCGTAAAGAGGTGCGCGGATTGTTCTTCCACCTGACGAGCGATGGCCTTCAGGTCCGTGTCGCCCCATATTGCCACCGGCTTGTCCGATTTGGTTCGCCGTGACCTGCTTTTGTATTCAACTACGAAATCGCGTCGCGTCGCGCGCATGGGAGATGATAACCTATCTGGGTTTGTGTATCGGCATGTCGTGGATCGATGGCGGACATCTAGCAGATTTCGCCAGGGGAGGACAATCTGCCGCCAATAGCCGCGCACGCAGCAGGCTCATTGGGCACGGCGCGAGCGTCAGCACATGTTCGCGGCAAAACGTTCTCCACGGGGGAAATCAACCAGGCAAGCCCGTTCGATCACAGGTTGGGTCGCTGCTCGATCAGATCGACAAGCCGATTGGCCAGTTCACCGCAGATGGTGCCTATGATGGCGACCGACCTATGGCGCCGTTATCAATCACAGTCCTGACGCGGCGGTGGTCATTCCGCCACGCGCCAATGCGGTGGAACGGGAGGACGCCGATCTCTCCTGTCCACGAGCCCGTCATATCGCGACGATCAACGCCGAAGGCCGGATGAAGTGGCAGGCCGCGAACGGCTACGGGAAGAGATCTCTGGTCGAGACGGCGATCGGTCGTTACAAATCGATCGTTGGACGGTGGCTGCGGGCGCGCTCATTCGTGGCACAGCAGACGGAAGTCGCCATAGGCTGCGCCGTCCTAAATCGCATGCTGGCCTGCGCACGCCCGAGATCAGTCAGGTGCAAGACCGTAGTCGCAAGCGACTGCATCACAGAGAGAAGTCCATTCATTCAGCGATCCATGCACCAACGCCTTCGAAGGTAGGAACCAGCGGCGTCCAGTGGCAACGTCGGCGGCGGCGAAAGGGATTACGCGCCTCCCGGTCCCATCCCGGACTATACAAAGGTTCCGGGCGCGCGCCGTTGGCCTACCACCATTAGTCAATGAAAATTCCGGCTCTTGACCTTCAGCCGGTCGATCAGGAAGTCTTGCATGTCCCTCGCTGGCGCCGCCGCTGTCGTCCGCTCGCGCAGATCCGGTGCACCATTGCCGCGCGTGAATTCGTCGCCCCTTCCATGAGGCAAGGGAAACTGCTCGTCCTGTTCTCCCAGCCGGCCGAGATCGTCGGACAGATCGAACAGCCGCTGCGCTACGAGATGCACCACGTCCCCCTCCCGCTGGATCCTGCCGTTGATTGCCATCATCGATGCGCAGAGAAGAATGCGGCGATGGCGCTCGAACAGCGTCGGCCAGATCACCGCATTGACGATGCCGGTCTCGTCCTCGAGGGTGAGGAACATAACGCCTTTGGCCGAGCCCGGCCGCTGGCGCACGAGTACGAGGCCGCCGGTCATCAGCCAGCGGCCGTCGCGCTCGGCCATCGCCTCGGCGCATGTGCCCATACCCTTCTGGCGAAGGTCTTTGCGGAGAAAAGCGATCGGGTGCTGGCGGAGGCTGAGGCCGGTGTGGGCGTAATCTTCGACGACTTGGTGCCCTGCCCTCATCAATGGTAAGGCGACCTCGGGCTCCTGCAATTCCGCGACCTGGCGCGCTTCGCGCTCGGCGGCCGCGCTCCAAAGCGCAAGCGGCTCGTCACGCAACACCTTGATAGCCCACAGCGCGTCGCGACGCTGGAGCTGCAGCGACGGAAGAAACGCATCGGCCTCGGCCAGTTTCACCAGCGCGGCCGTGGGCACGCCGGACCGCCGCCACAGATCGTCCGCGGAGGTGAAGGGTTCATCGGCACGCGCCGTTACGATGCGGGCGGCATCCGCCGTCGAGAGCCCCTTCACCATCCGCAGGCCGAGGCGGACTGCGCAATGACGGCTTCCGTCGACTTGCTCGAGCGTACAATCCCAGCGCGAGGCGTTGACACAGACCGGCCTGATTTCGACACCGTGCTGGACGGCATCCCTCACGATCTGAGCCGGTGCGTAAAAGCCCATTGGCTGCGAGTTCAACAGCGCGGCGCAAAAGGCGTCCGGGTGATGGCATTTGACCCAGCTCGACGCATAGGCAATGAGGGCAAAGCTGGCGGCGTGGCTTTCGGGAAAGCCGTAGCTGCCGAACCCTTCCAACTGCGAAAACGTCTGTGCCGCAAACTCGGCCGTGTAGCCGTTCTTGACCATACCCGCCACGAGCTTGTCCTTGAACTTGCTGACGCCGCCGGAGAACTTGAAGGTCGCCATGGATTTCCGGAGTTGGTCCGCTTCCCCGCCGGTGAAGCCCGCGCAAACCATCGCGACCTTCATGGCGCTTTCCTGGAACAGCGGGACACCAAGCGTTTTCGACAGTACCGCCTCAAGCTCCGGCGTCGGATAATCGACCGGCTCCTTGCCTTCCCGGCGGCGGAGATAGGGATGCACCATATCGCCCTGGATCGGACCCGGCCGGACGATCGCCACCTGGATAACGAGGTCGTAAAACGTGCGCGGTTTCAGGCGCGGCAGCATGCTCATCTGGGCGCGGCTCTCGATCTGGAAGGTGCCGATGGTGTCGGCCTTGCGGATCATGGCGTAGGTTCGCGGATCCTCCGCCGGGATGGAGGCAAGGTCGCGGACGTCACCCTTGTGCTCGGCCATCAGGGCGAAGGCCTTGGCCATGCAGGTCAGCATGCCCAAGGCCAAGACATCCACCTTCATGAACTTGAGCGCCTCGATGTCGTCCTTGTCCCATTCGATGACCTGGCGATCGTCCATGCGCGCCGGCTCGATCGGCACGAGATCGTCAAGCCGATCATGGGTCAGGACGAAGCCACCGGGGTGCTGGCCAAGATGGCGCGGCGCGCCCATCAACTGCTGCGCCAGTTCCAGGGTCAGCTTCAGCCGATAGTCGGCGGCGTTAAGGTTGTTTTCCCGGATCTGGCGCTCGGACACGCCTTCCGACCAGCCCCAGACGCCGGACGACAGTTGCCCGATCATGTCCTCAGGCAGACCGAGCGCCTTGCCGACGTCACGCAATGCGCCCTTCGCGCGATAACGGGTGACGGTCGAGCAAAGCGCGGCCTTGCTGCGGCCGTAGGTGTTGTAGATCCATTGGATGACTTCCTCCCTCCTCTCGTGCTCGAAATCCACATCGATATCGGGTGGCTCGTCGCGCTCCTGGGAGATGAAACGCTCGAAGAGGAGATCGTTGGTATCAGGATCGATAGAGGTTACGCCGAGGCAATAGCAGACGGCGGAGTTGGCAGCCGAGCCCCTCCCCTGGCAGAGAATCCCCTTCGACCGGGCGAAGCGGACGATCGAGAACACCGTCAAAAAATAGGGTGCATAGTTCATCGCCCGGATCAGTTCGAGCTCGTCGCGCAGGGATTTCCGGACCTTGTCGGGTACGCCCTCGGGATACCGATTGGCGGCTCCCTCCCAAGTGAATTTCACCAGCGACTGCTGCGGATCGAGGCCGGGCACGATGGCTTCCTCCGGGTACTGGTATTGCAGCTCCTTGAGATCGAATTTGCAGCGTTCGACAATCTCGCGTCCGCGGGCGAGTGCTTCCGGATATTCGGCAAACAGCCGATGCATCTCCTCCGGCGCCTTAAGGTAGCGATCCGCATGACGCTCGCGGTCGAATCCGACATCATCGATAGTCGTGCGGGTGCGAATGCAGGTCACGACATCCTGCAGCTGTCGGCGGCCGGGATCGTGAAACAGCACGTCGTTGGTGACGACGGTCCGCACCCGGAAGCACGCTGCCATGGTGGCGATGCCGTGCAGGCGCATGCGGTCGTTCGGCCGGCGGCGCAGGCACAGGCTGACATAGGCGCGATCACCGAACAGCTCGACCATCTTGCGAAGCTGCAGGGCGCAGGTCTCATCAGCTTCATCGGGGACCAGCATGCCGATCATACCGGCGGCGTGTTCGACGACGTCAGTAAAATCGATCGGGCAGTTTCCTTTGCCACCGCGCGCCTTTCCCAGCGACAGAAGCCGCGTCAGCCGTGAATATGCCTGGCGATCCGTGGGATAGACGAGGATCGACATGCCGTCGGTGAGATCAAGCCGGCAACCGACGACCAGCCGAACGCCCGTGGCCTTGGCTGCTTCCCAAGCACGCACGATGCCGGCAAGGCTGTTGCGGTCGACCACGCCGATCGCATCGATGCCGAGCGCGGCCGCCATCGCGAACAGTTCGTCGGCGCTGGACGCGCCCCTTAGAAAGCTGAAATGGGTAGTGACCTGCAGCTCGGCGTAATTCATCCGAACACCCCATGCACGAACCATAGGTGCGAGCCTGTTTCCGGATCGATGCCGTCCCCGGCGCGATAGACCCAGTAACGCTCGCCAAGCTCGTCCTCGACCGCGAAATAGTCCCTGACTGCCTGGAATTCCCGCGGCCGGCGCCACCATTCCCCGAAGATCCGTTCCGGGCCGTCGGCGCGCACGACCTTCCGCCTCTTGCCGCGCCAGGTGAACACCGCCGGTGGCTGGTCCGGCAGCAGCGCGATGACCTCGATGCGCTCCGGGTTTGCGAAGAGCCGCGTCGGTCGCGGCCATTTCACAGCCCAGGCCTCGCCGATGTCAGGCGCGGTCGCGGCAATCCGCCGGACCGAACGCTCCGGGACATCGGAGGCGACGGGCGCGACGCGATAGAGCCTGTGGCCTCGGTTGCCGAGGATATCGACTAGCGGCGTGATGTCGGCGGCTTCTTTTTCGATCAGCGACGAAGCAACCTGCTGTTCCTCCAGCGGCTCGGCGAAGACGGCTACTAGCACCATCTTCTCGATGCCGAAACCGGGATCGACGGTCTCGATGCGGTCGCAGAGAAGCTTCGACAGACGCGCCGGATCGCGGACCGGCTTGGCAAGACCGGCGCGAAGGTGCTGTCGTGTATTGTCGACGCGATGGATAAAGAGGTCGCACCGCCGCGCGCCAAGGCCGTTTTCCGCCAGCCGCGCCGAAAGTAGCCCGACCAACCGGCGGACATATCTGGTGATGGTCTCGGGCGCGCCGATCGGTTCGGCAAAATTCTTCGAGACCTCGATCAGTTCCGGCGTGCGGATCGGCTCGATCGGTTCGGCGACGCGGCCGAACATCTGGTCGAGCCGGCGCGCGGGCTCCGCGCCGAAGCGCAATGTCAGAGGTGCTCGCGGCATGGCGGAGAGCTGGCCGACCGTGTCGATGCCAAGGACCCGCAGCCCCTGGACGGTTTCCGCCGGCAGCCGTAGCGCGACGATCGGCAGGTCGATGACGGCTTTCGTTACATCGCCCGCCGGCACCACCGTCGTTTCCGCCGCCAGCAGCCGGGCGAGCGCATGTGCGGCGCCCCAGGTGTCGGCCACGGCGGCACGCGCCGTCAGCCCGCGCCCATGCAGCATATTGACGAGGCCGGAAACGAGAAGCGCCTCACCCCCGCGAAGATGATCGGCTCCCTCGGTGTCGATGATCAAGCCGTCGGCGCCATCGACGGCGACGACCGGGCTGTATTGCCGGAGCGCCCAGAGCGCCAGCCGTTCGAGTGCGGCCGCATCCTCAGCCGGCGCTGCGTCGACCATGAGGAGATCGGCGACCATGGCCTGCGCCTTGCTGGCGGCCATGCCGATGCGCAGGCCAAGTTTCAGGGCTGTCGGATCGGCAGCAGAGATCCATCGCTTCGATCCGCGGCGGGCAATCACGACCAACGGCTTGTCAGCCGGCAAGGCTTCGCCCGCATGCCGTCTGATCCGCTCGGTCGAGAGCTGTGGGAAGAAGACAGATACGACCCTTGTCATCGGGGGCTCCAATTTCGAATTCGGCGCATTCGCCCGCCTTTACGCGCATCAGTTCCGCGAGCCAGCGCGCCCTCCCAACGCCCGCAACAGGTAATCTTTCCGACGGCAAGGTGCTGATGCGCCATCGCGTCGTCGAGGCGGTCGGCTGCCCATAGTCCGAAGCCTCGTTCTGGCGTCGCCATCGCCGGAGTACGATACCCATGGCACCGGTCTTTTCCGCAGCCAGTTGCAGGCGCCGCGAGGCGGTCATCGGGAGACGGACAAGCTCGCCGACCACAGCGACGAACCCGCCGAAGGACAATCCCTCTTCCATGGCCGACAGTGCCCCCTCTTCGCGATCGCTTTCGCAAAAGACGACACGGTCTGGATGGAGTCCTGCCTGGGCGACCGCAGGGAAAAACAAATCGGGCCGCGTCATGCACCACAGAACCCTACCGCGTGATCGGGCAGCGATGCCGGCAACGAAGAGCGCCGCCGCAGCCCCATCGACGGTCCCTCCCCCGCCGCCAGCGACCTCATGCAACGCCCCGAAGGCGAGCCCGCCTCCCGGCAGTGCCCGGTCAACCTCCGCAACGCCGAACGGCAGGGCCTGCCTTACGCGCTGTGGGCCGCCTTCAAGCTGCTCAATGCGCTCGCGAAGCTCTGCCAGCACGGGGTTGAGGGCATGGTTGGCCACGGCAGAATTGTTGCTCCATCAGGGTTTTCAGCGGTTCTTTAAGCTGATATGTTCGTTATTTGTTCTGATTGCTCGACTGAGTCAATCGGGCCTCCGCTCCGGAAATCGCCTTCGGCTAAGTCGTTGAAACGAATCCCTTAGCTGCATCAAGGAGATATCCGGCGATCGGATGGGCAGGAAAATATTCTTAGGCATGCTGGGGACAAATGGCGGCTGCACATCTCGAAAAGCTCAACGACCGGCAGCGGGAAGCCGTCGAGCACGGTATCGGCCTGCCGGATGGAAAGATTGGCGGCCCGCTGCTGATCATCGCCGGCGCGGGCAGTGGCAAGACCAATACGCTGGCGCACCGCGTCGCGCATTTGATCGTCAATGGTGCCGATCCCCGCCGTATCCTGCTAATGACCTTTTCCCGCCGTGCGGCCTCGGAGATGGCGCGCCGTGTCCAACGTATTTGCAAGCAGGTGCTCGGCGATAACGCCGCCATCATGACCGACGCGCTCGCCTGGGCCGGGACGTTTCATGGGATCGGGGCGCGGTTGCTGCGCATATATGCCGAGCAGATCGGCCTCAGCCTCGATTTTACGATCCACGATCGCGAGGACTCCGCCGACCTGATGAACCTCGTCCGGCACGACCTTGGCTTTTCCGCCAAGCAGAGCCGGTTTCCCACCAAAAGCACCTGCATCGCGATCTATTCCCGCGTGGTCAATTCCGAGGTCTCGGTCAGGGAGATCCTGAAATCCTCCTATCCATGGGTGCTGGAATGGGAAGAGGAGCTGAAGCAGCTCTTCGCCGCCTATGTTGGAGCCAAGCAGGCACAGAACGTTCTGGATTACGACGACCTCCTGCTCTACTGGGCTCAGATGATTTCCGAGCCGGAGCTAGCCGAGGACGTCGGCAACCGTTTTGACCACATCCTCGTCGACGAATACCAGGACACCAATCGCCTGCAGGCGTCAATCCTGATGTCTCTGGCTCCCGGCGGCCGCGGCCTGACCGTCGTCGGCGACGACGCACAGTCGATCTATTCTTTCCGCGCGGCCACCATTCGCAACATCTTGGATTTCCCGCAGGAATTCTCTCCCAAGCCGGCAGACGTCATCACGCTCGACCGCAACTACCGCTCGACCCAGCCGATCCTGGCTGCGGCCAATGGCGTGATCGAACTGGCGCGGGAGCGTTATACGAAGAACCTCTGGACCGATCGCGCCTCCGAGCAGCGGCCAATGCTGGTGACGGTCAAGGATGAGATCGACCAGGCCGCCTATATCGTCGAGCAGGTGCTGGCCAACCGCGAGATCGGTATGACTTTGAAACAGCAGGCCGTGCTGTTCCGAACCTCCAGTCACAGCAATGCGCTGGAGATAGAACTCACGCGGAAAAACATTCCCTTTGTTAAATTCGGCGGCCTCAAGTTCCTCGACGCCGCGCACGTCAAGGACGTGCTGGCGGTCATGCGGTTTAGCCAAAACCCACGCGATCGGGTTGCCGGCTTCCGGGTCTTGAAGCTCTTGCCCGGCATCGGGCCGCAGACGGCCGGCAAGATCCTCGACACGATCGCGACCGACCCCGAGCCGCTTCAGTCGCTGGCCGAAATTCCGCCACCGGCAAAGACCGGCGACGACTGGCCGGCTTTCATCACGCTGGTCACGGCGCTGCGAAAGGCCGAAGCGGGCTGGCCGACGGAGATCGGCACGGTGAGAATGTGGTACGAGCCGCATCTCGAGCGCATTCATGAGGACGCGGACGCCCGCAAGGATGACCTGCTGCAGCTCGAACAGATCGCCGGCGGCTATGCCAGCCGGGAACGTTTTCTCACGGAACTGACCCTGGACCCGCCGCATGCGACCAGCGACCAGGCCGGGGTGCCGCTGCTCGATGAGGACTATCTGATCTTGAGCACGATCCACTCGGCCAAGGGCCAGGAGTGGCGCGCCGTATTCATGCTCAACGTCGTCGACGGCTGTATCCCGTCCGATCTTGGCACCGGCTCTACCCCTGAACTCGAGGAAGAACGCCGTCTGCTTTATGTCGGCATGACGCGGGCGCGCGATAACCTCACGCTGATCACGCCGCAGAGGTTTTTTACGAGCGGGCAGAACGCAAGAGGCGACCGATACGTGACCGCCGCGCGAACACGGTTTATTCCGGCCACCCTCTTGCAATTCTTCGAGGTTTCCGGCTGGCCGAAGGTGGGTGCTTTCGCCAGCGAGCAGAGCACGCGCCAGGTCCGCGTCGATATCGGTGCGCGGATGCGCTCGATGTGGAAATGAGCGATGCAGCCCGTCAGACCGGCCCAGATAGAGGAACAGAAACCGGACCGCCAGGAGCGTGTCCGGCGCATCATCCATGTCGACATGGATGCTTTTTACGCGTCCGTCGAGCAACGCGACAATCCCGACCTGCGGGGCAAGCCCGTTGCTGTCGGCGGCGCGGCCGCCCGTGGCGTCGTGGCGGCGGCGAGCTATGAGGCTCGCACCTTCGGGGTGCGGTCAGCCCTCCCCTCGATCACTGCCAAACGCCGCTGCCCGGACCTGATCTTCGTTCCGCCGCGCTTCGACGTCTATCGTGCGGTTTCATCGCAGATCCATGCGATTTTCGCGGAGCATACCGATCTCATCGAGCCCCTGTCGCTCGATGAAGCCTATCTCGATGTCACCGACAACAAGCAGGGCATACCGATTGCGACAGAGATTGCCACGAGGATTCGCGCCCGCATCAAGGAGGTGACCGGCCTCCATGCGTCGGCCGGTATCTCGTATTGCAAGTTTCTGGCCAAAATGGCCTCCGACCTCAACAAGCCCAACGGCCAGGCGGTCATTACGCCACGCAATGGACCTGCCTTTGTCGAAGGGCTTGCCGTAAAGAAATTCCATGGCGTTGGGCCGGCGACCGCCGCGAAGATGGAGCGGCTCGGCATCCTGACCGGCGCGGACCTGAAGGTACAGTCCCTCGCATTTCTTCAGCAGCATTTTGGAAAGTCGGGCGCCTGGTACTACAATATTGCCCGCGGCATCGATGATCGGCCCGTCCGGCCGGATCGGGAGCGAAAGTCCGTCGGCGCTGAAGATACCTTCATGACGGATATCTTCGATCTGGATGCAGCGCGTGCGGAAATCTCCCCGCTGGTCGACAAGGTCTGGCGGCATTGCGAGGCGAAGAACCTTTACGGCCGAGCCGCCACCTTGAAGGTGAAGTACGCAGACTTCCAGATCATCACGCGGAGCAGAACCGAAGCCTCCCCGTTCGGCTCGGCCGGCGAGATCTTGGCGACGGTACAGGCACTTCTCGATCCCCTGTTCCCGACGGCGAAAGGGATCCGCCTCCTCGGCGTCACACTGTCGTCGTTCACCGACGAGGCCGCAAACGAGTCCGCCGGTCAGCTCCAGTTGGAAATCTAGGGGCACCTCTCCTCGCCGGCCGCATCGAAATCCGCAGCGCACACGCTAGATTATTGCCGAGGCAGAATTCTGCGGAGCCGCTGGAGGGGCCATGTGCAACGATTACAGGCTGACGGTCGAGCTGGCCTCGGTCATCGAAGAGTTCGAGCACCTAAAGATCAAGATCCGCTTCCCTGAGGGAAGGCCAAACATCAAGGCGCGCGAGGACATCAGGATCACCGATACGGCGCCGATTGTTCGTACAGCCGAAGGCGAACGCGACGTCCGCGAGCTTGTCCAGCGTCGCTGGAGCTGGCCAAGCCCGACGAAGAAGCCGGTTTACAACTTTCGTTCGGAGGGCCGCGAGTTCGCCTCGAACCGCTGCCTTATCGTGGCGGAAGGATTCTACGAGTTTATGTGGACATTTTGGAGGACCCTGACGGGAGGAAGTCCCCATGCATGTTGTCCGGCGACAAGAGAACAGTCGATATGAGCTAGTCAACGAGCACGGCGACGTCGATCCGCTGGCGGCCAGCTTCACGACCAGCCTGATCGGTAGAGGCTGCTCACCACACACCGTCGCTGCCTACCTCTATGATCTGCGCCTCTTCTATCGCTTCCTTGCCGAGACGAACCTCACGCTAACTGCCTTCCGCGTGAAGCACAGCATCGAACTTCTATCATGGCTGGGCTCAATTCACTGTCCGCGGGCGCGGTCAACGTCCTTTCCTTCTGCCGTGCGGACGACCTTGTCGCCAACCAGTATCAACCGGGCGATGGCGGCGATATCGAGCTTCTTCGACCATCTTGCGCTGTCCGATCTCGCCGGTGTCGATCAAAACCCTCTCGCAACGACGCAGGAACTCGCGCGCAACGGAATCGCGCGACGACGCGCCCGCGGGCCGCGCCGCCTGAAGCGCATCGAGCGGATACCACGGCCTATGACGCATCATCAGGTGAACGCCCTACTAAGCGTGATCGAGCGGCCGCGCGATCGAGCGATGATCCTCGTCATGCTTCAGGGCGGTCTCCGGCCGGGCGAAATGTTGAACCTGCAACTCGACGATATCGAGTACGGTCGCCGGCGCGTCACGGTCAGGCATCGAACAGACCATCCGAAGGGCGTTCGAACTAAGAGCCGCACCGAGCGCGTCGTTGACATCCACGAGCCCGAAGCGCTCGTCGCAATCAGTCGATATGTCCTGGAGGAGCGCCCTCGCGAAGCGCCAACCCGCCATCTCTTTCTGGTGTGTGGCAAGGGCAAGCGCGCTTGCGATGCGCTCGGCTATGACGCGCTGGTCAAGATGTTCAAGCGGCGTTGCACGACCGCGGGTCTGAAGGAGCCTTGGATCACGCCGCATGTCCTCCGCCATACGCATGCGACCTGGCTTTGGGAAAACGGCATGCGGGAGATGGCGCTGCAGAAGAGGCTAGGGCACGTTTCTTTCGAGTCGACAAGGAACTACACGCGCGTCAGCGACGCCGCGATGCTTGAAGACTATCGACGCGCTCTTTCAAAGGGATCGGAGGAAAAAGCCGATGCTCAACCGGATTGAGGAAGTATCAGGGCAAGCGCATGCGCTCGACTCCTATCGCGCATTTCTTCGACAACAGGAGCGAGGGGCATACCAGAAGCTCTATCTCGCGCGGCGTTTTGCTCGGATGTATCCTGACCTGAGCCAATGGATGGCCGCACCTCTTGCGGAACGGGTGGGCGTTAGGTCTCCACGACATGGGGGTGACTGGATTCGTGCCGGCGCGCGCCAGTATATCTATTTTCTCAGGTCGCTCGGAAGGATCGAGCTGGACTGGGCATGGATCATGGCGATCGGCCAACATTACGGTCTCGACAGCTTTCTACCGCCCCCCGGGATGGCGCTTCAACAGCGGCTGATGAGCCGACTGGAACATCTCGGCTACAGCAAGCCCTTTGCTCACATACCCCGACCCTTTCGGTATTTCTATCTGCGCTACGGCGAGTCCTTCCTTGCTCCAAACAGGTGGCATTTCGACGAGCTAGCCGCTGACTGCGCCGAGCTTCTGGAGCGGCCAGACCTGGCGACCATCACCGATCCTCAATATCTGCGGCGGCGGTTTCGGACCTTTCACGCTCATTGTCATACGCTGCACCTTGCGCTCTATCATGAAGGCATGATGCCGACGCCTCCGCGACGCACACGCTTCGAACCGACAAAGCATCGCGTGAAGCCGGCGATGGCCGGGTTATTCAAACGATACCGCGAGATCAGGGTGGCGACAGGGGCAAGGCCCGCAACCGCCTCGAGATACGAGGCATATGGGCGCCACCTGGCGAACTGGCTATGGGACAGCCATCCGGAGATGAACTCCTTTGCCGAACTGACGCGGGAGCATGTTCTGGAATATGCCAAAAGCCTCGCAGATGAGGGCGCCTCGGTCGACACCAGGATTTCCCGTCTCTCGGGGCTTTCCGTCATGTTGCACGACGCCACGGCATGGGAATGGCCTGGAGCGCCGCTTCGCCCCGTTCTTGGCCCACGAGACTTTCCAAAACGTCCCAACCGGATGCCCCGATTCATTCCCGGTGCGGACCTCGAACTTCTCATGAACGCCATCCGCGACCTGCCCGACATCTACCAGCGAACCGCGTTGATCGTTGCGCGCTGGAGCGGAGCGCGCCGATCGGAGGTCGTTCGCCTGGAGCTGGATTGCCTCGACGCCTATCAGGATGGGACACCGCGGCTGCGCATCCCGGCAGGCAAAACGGGAAAAGAGCGGCTGATCCCCTTGCATCCCGAAGCCGCGGCCGCGATCCGTGAGCTCCAGGCGCTCGACCCGCCAGGGCGCGGGTTCGCAGACGAACGAACGGGCGTCATCGTCAGGCGGCTATTTTCGACGAAGGGACGGTGCCTCTCCGCTCACTTCCTGTTCTCGGAATCGCTTGAAGAAGCCTGCAAGGCAGCGGGTCTTGTCGACAACGCGGACAGACCAAAATACTCGGCGCATAGATTCCGCCACACAGTCGGAACGGAGTTGATCGAAGGCGGCGCTCGCGTCCACACGGTCATGAAGATGCTCGGCCATACCAGCACCGGCATGACGCTGGTCTATGCCCATCTCAGCGACGCGAGCGTCCGTGAGGATTATATGAAAGTCCTCGGCCCCGGCGCAGTTGTCGCCGGCTCCCTTGCAGAAGCCCTGAGGACGAGGGCCATGCCCGAGGATTCCTTGGCCTGGCTCAAGTCGAATTTCTTCCGAACCGAACTTGAACTCGGTCATTGCCTTCGGCTTCCAGAAGAAGGGCCGTGCGAATGCGATATGTACCTGACTTGCGCGAAGTTCGTGACTACGCCGGAATATGCACCACGTTTACGCGAGCGGCGAATGCGTGAAATTGCGCTCGCTGACGACGCGCAAGTCAAGGGATTTCAGAGGGAAGCGGAGCGACACGAATGCACCCGCCGCCGACTTGAGCAGCTCCTTTCTGACCTCAACGAGCCTTGGTCAACGGTGAGCTCGAAGACGTAACGCGCACAGAATTCTGTCTTCTCGCATTCATCGGGTGAACTCCGGTTAAGACCACTGCACTTCAGAAACACTTTGCAGGTATTGACTCTCAGAATTGCATGTGATTGATTGTTGACAATCGATCACAGACTTATCGGAGGCGGTCGTGGCTACCCAGCAAGCACAGAGCTTCGTTCAGATTCCCAAAGCGACTTTCCGCGAGCACATCCTTGACGGCCTTCGCAATGCGATCCTGAGCGGCGAGATCGCGCCTGGCGCCCAGGTCACAGAATCGAGTCTGGCCCAACAATTCGGTGTAAGCCGTGGCCCGCTGCGGGAAGCTATGCGTCAGCTCATCGACGAAGGTCTGCTTGTCACCGTTCCCTATACCGGAACGCATGTCGTCGATCTGTCGGTCGACGATATTCGCGAGATCTATTCCATGCGTGTCAATCTCGAAATCTTCGCGTTCGAACTCATCTGGGAAAAGCGTGACCAGGTTTTTCACGACGGGCTGCGCGCCCGCCATGCCACACTGACCCGTTGCATCGACGCCGAAGACGATGTCGGCAGCATCCACGCGGAGCTTCAGTTGCACGGCTTCGTCTATGAGGCGGCAGGGCACAAAATCCTTCTCAAGACGTGGGAGAGCATCAAGGGCCGGTTGCAGCTCTACTGGGCGGCGCATCATCGTGCCCACGGCATTCGCGGCCCGCGCCGTGACGGTCACGACAGCTACGTCGCCAATGCGCTGGGATCCGATTTCGAGGCGATGCGTACGGAGATCAAGGGTCATATGGCCCGCGGCGGCGAGCAGACCGAGGAATTCCTCGTCAATCGTCAGAACGAGCAGCCGCGTTCAGAATCCCCTGCACAGAGGCGCGCCTGATGAACGCCGCTTCGCCTCGCGATCCGCTTTCCGTGCTCATGCTCGGCTGCGGCAACATGGGCGCTGCGATCGCGAGCGCCCTCGCCTCGCATCATCCTTCCACGCGCGTCACGGCGGTCGATCCGAATGTGGAGAGAGCGCGTCAACTGCTATCCTCGACGGGAGCCATCGACGTCGTTGCCGACTGCGCCGACCTCGCCGGCCGCTCCTTCGGCGTTTGCCTGGTGGCTGTGAAGCCCCAGCATGTCGTGGAGGCGTTGCAGGCAGCTGCAGGTAGCCTGAACGGCACCCTCGTCATCTCGATTGCAGCTGGAGTTCCCCTTATCAGGCTTCAGGATGCCGTCCCTTCCCTGCGCCGTTTCGCGCGCGTCATGCCGAACCTGCCGGCCCTGGCCAGCACTGCGATGAGCGTCGGATATTCGTCGCGACTTGGCGCTGATGACCGGGCCATCGTGGAGGGCATCTTCACGGCGGTCGGCGCGTTTCGCTGGCTCGATAGCGAAGCCCAGATCGATCTCGCGACAGGCGTGACGGGCAGTGGCCCCGGCTACGTCTTCGCCTTCACAGAATATCTGCAGCGCGCGGCCGAGCAGCTTGGGTTTTCGCCGGAACTCGCGGCCCATTTCGCACGGCAGACCGTTATCGGCTCCGCTCGACTTCTGGAGCAGGATACCCGATCCGCCCATGATCTGAAGGTAGCCGTGACGAGCCCCGGCGGCACGACAGCCGCGGGCCTTGCGGTCCTCGAAAACCCCACGGCCCTCCCCGCCGCATTGGCGACCACGGTTAAGGCCGCGGCGGACCGCGCAGCGCTGCTTGCAGAAATCCAATCCTAAGAAGCCGCAAAGGCCATTGAACAGGTTTGAACCACAGAGGATTCACGAGATGAACACCACCCGCAGAACATTTATCGCCCTGTCGGCGGCAGCCTTCGCCGGCCTTGCCATGCCGGCTCTTTCGCAGGATGCGTCCACGCTGGATCGCATCAAGCAGGACAAACAGCTTCGCATCGGGGTCACCTCCGCCGAGCCCTGGTTCTTCAAGGATCCGATGACCGAGAAGTGGACCGGCGTTGGCGTCGCCATGGGGGAAAAGCTGGCGGCCAACCTTGGCGCTACCCTCGTTCCGGTCGAAACCACCTGGGCGAACGCGGTCGCCGCGCTCCAGGCGAACCAAATCGATATCATGTTCGTGCTCGATCCCACCGAGGAGCGCAGGAAGGCGGTCGATTTCCCCGATGCTCCGCTATTCTACTATGCCATGGGCGCGCTTGTGTCGGACGATTCCGAAATCAAGACGTGGGAAGATATCGACAAGGCTGGCACACGCATCGGTGTCACGCTCGGCACGTCGCTCGACAAGAACGTCACGGCGCTTGTCAAGAACGCGGAAATCAACCGCTTCTCCAACAATGACGAGGCCATTGCCGCCTTCGCCTCCAAGCGCGTCGACGTTGTCGTGCAGTTTCACCCCGCACTCGTCGTGCAATATTCCCGCCTGAAGCTCGGCAAGGTCATACTGCCCTCGCCGGTCGATGCGGTTCCGACCAGCGCGGGCCTCAGAAAGGAGGCGGACCCCGGATTCCGCAACTGGGTCAGCGAGCAGTTCGCCAGCCTCTACAAGGAAGGCGTTCCCGATCAGATCTTCGAAGCCTACCTGACGTCGAAGAACATCGATCCGACCGGTATTCCGGGCCTTGTCAAGGAAGCCTGGAAGTAATCCACCCAAGCCGCGGGAGAGGAGCGCCAAGTCCTCTCCCGATGCCCCACAATTTCGACGGGACGATCGCCGGCAAAGCTAGCGCGATCCGGCTTTGCGCGTTCAAAAGGATCGTTTTGCATGGGTTATGTTTGGGATTTTTCCGGCGTCTGGGCCAGATGGGACCTTCTTCTGATCGGTCTTGTCAACACCATAAAGATCGCGGCGATCTCCATCGTCCTCGGCGTGATCGTCGGCCTTCTCCTGGCTTTCCTGAAACTCTCACCGAAGAAGTATCTCTCCATCCCGGCGACGGCGTTCATCGAGTTCTATCGCAACACGCCGCCGATCATCCACTTCTTCTGGTTCTATTATGCCCTACCGGTACTGGCGAATATAAGCCTCGATCCCTTCGTGGCGGCAGTCCTCGCACTCTCGACGCAATCGGGCGCCTTCTACGCGGAGGTGTTTCGCGGCGGTATCATCTCCATCGAACAGGGGCAATGGGAGGGGGCACGGTCGCTCGGCATGCGCCATTCGCAATTGATGCGGCGCATCATCCTGCCGCAGGCGATCACCCGGATGTTCGCCCCCTTCGTCGAACGCTCCTTCGAGCTGACCAAGACCACGGCGCTGGCATCGACGCTCGCCTATGCCGATCTCCTTTATCAGGCGATGCTGGTCAACAGCGAGACCTTCCGGCCGCTCGAAGTCTACACCACCATCGCCCTCATGTACGTCATCCTGCTCGTCACGGCCAGCACGCTCGCCCGCATCGCCGAAGAGCGCCTCACCGCTTATCGCTAAGGAGAAGACGATGGACTACCAGTTCGACTTCGCCCTCGTCCTTCAGAGTCTGCCGGTCCTTCTGCGCGGGCTGCTCGTGACGATCCAACTCTGGGTTCCCAGCATCGTCATCGGCCTTGCCGGCGGTTTATTCCTCGCCCTTGCCAGGCTTTCCGACCGGGCGGTCCTGCGCGCGCCAAGCCTTGCCTATATCGAACTCTTCCGGGACACGCCCGTCCTGATCCAGCTCATCTGGTTCTTCTATGCCTTCCCGATTATTATCGGCGTGCAGCTCTCGCCGCTTTCCGCGGCCTTGCTGGGACTTGCCCTCAACACCTCGGCCTACTGCGCGGAAATCTACCGCGGCGGCATCCAGTCGATCGCGAGAGGACAATGGGAAGGCGCCCGGGCGCTCGGCATGCGGCGCTCGAAGATCCTGCAACGGATCATCCTGCCGCAGGTGTTCAAGCGGATGCTGCCCGCCTTCACCAACCGCGCGATCGAGGTGGCGAAGATGTCCTCCCTCGCCTCTGTCATCTCGGTTCACGAGCTGATGTATCAGGGTCGCCTCCTCAGCTCGACCTACTATCGCCCGCTCGAGATCCTGACGACCGTCGCCGTGATCTATTTCATCCTCATCTATCCCGGCACCTGGCTCTCCGCGCGCCTCGAGCGGCGCCTTGCGGCAAAAGCCTGACCCTCTTCAACGGAGATATCGCAATGAACGAGCCCATCCTTCGTGTCTCGAACCTGCAGAAATGGTTCGGCGATCTTCACGTCCTCCGAGGAATCGACTTTTCCGTCGAGGCCGGCGAGCGCATCGCCATCATCGGCGGCAGCGGCTCGGGCAAGAGCACCTTCCTTCGCTGCCTGAACTTCATGGAGATGCCGACGGGCGGCACCATTGCCCTCGACGGCAAGGAGATCGGCAAGCCCGCCGGCAAGGATGGCGCTCGCCGCTATCCGGAGGCCGAGCTTTGCACTGTGCGCGAGCGCGTCGGCATGGTGTTTCAGCAGTTCAACCTGTTCCCGCACATGACGGTTCTCGAAAACGCCATGGAAGGGCTTCTGACCGTCAAGGGTATGAAGCGCGAGGCGGCGCGGGAACGGGCGGCGAAGGAGCTGGAGAAGGTCGGCCTCGGCAGCAAGCTTGACAGCTATCCCGGCCGTCTCTCCGGCGGTCAGCAGCAGCGCGTCGCCATCGCCCGCTCGCTCGCCATGGAGCCGGAGATCCTGCTTTTCGACGAACCGACCTCCTCGCTCGACCCCGAGCTTGTCGGCGAGGTCCTGCGTGTGATCCGGCAGCTTGCCGAGGAGGGCCGCACGATGCTGCTCGTCACGCACGAACTGGGCTTTGCCTATCACTTCGCGACGAAGGTCATCTTCCTGGCCGATGGCGTCTTCCACGAGGTGGGAACGCCCGACGAGGTGCTGAAGCACCCGAAGCAGGAACGCACGCGCGCCTTCCTCAACCGCTTCACCGAGTTCGCCTTCTAGGCCGACCGAACAATCTGGAAAGGAAAACGATCATGAACGCAGTTGCAGCCAGCAGCACCAGTTCTCAAGGCTATGTCGCGGACAGCCGCAACGAAGACGTGCAGGTCTATGTGAATGGCGAATTCTTCAAGCGCGACGAGGCGAAGGTATCGGTATTCGACGCCGGCTTCGCCCTCGGCGATGGCGTCTGGGAAGGTGTTCGGCTCGTCAATGGGAAGATCATTGCCATAGATGAACATCTGGACCGCATATTCGAGGGCGCCAACTCGATCCAGCTTGACATCGGCATGTCGCGGGACGAACTCGCAGCCGCACTCCGGCAGACCTTCGACCGGAACGACATGTCTGACGGCGCCCATGCGCGCCTGATGGTGACCCGTGGCAAAAAGAAGACGCCGAACCAGGACCCGCGGTTCGCGATCGGCCAGGCGACCGTCGTCATCGTCGCGGAATTTAAGGTTCCGAAACCGGAATCGAAGACGAACGGCCTTTCGTTGCTCACATCAGCCATCCGTTGCAGCACGCCTGACGTCTTCGACCTGCGGCTCAATTCCCACAGCCGCCTCAACTTCATCCAGGCGCTGATCCAGGCGATCAATGCCGGCGCGGACGAAGCGCTGATGCTCGACCCGTTCGGCTTCGTCGCAAGCTGCAACTCTACGAACTTCTTCATCGTCCGCGGCGAAGAACTGTGGACCTCGACCGGCCGCTTCAACTTCAACGGCATCACGCGCAAGAAGGTGATCAACCTCTATGCAGAGGCCGGACATGTCGTGCATCAGAAGGACTTCACGCTCGCCGAGGTCTACGGCGCATCCGAAGCTTTCGTCACCGGTACACTCGGCGGGATCACCCCGGTCACGCGGATCGACGGGCGCGTGATCGGCAGCGGCAAGCCCGGCCCCGTCACGGAGCGCATTGCCGGTCTCTACGCCACGTACCTGCAAAGCTGAGGGTAGAGCAAAGCGATGGTCACACTCGACCAGCCCGGAGGAGATCACCAGGACCCTCCGGGCAACAGCTTCATTCGCATACCGCATCGCCTGCGGGCGATCGTCCGCGCGGACGAGACGTGGCTCGTCGTGCTGGCGGCCGCCGTAGGCGTGATTGCCGGGACTTTCGTCGCCTTGATGGTGGCGGCCATCCAGGCGCTCCACCATGTCCTCTTTGCGATCGAAGGTCATGAGGTCAGTGGCGCCGCCTACATCGACCCATGGCGCGCCGCCTTCGTGCCGACGATCGGCGGGATCATCCTCGGCGTGATCGGCTGGCTGTCAGCGCGGCGCGCCCGTATCCCGATCATTGACCCGATCGAGGCGAACGCCCTTCATGGTGGGCGGATTCCGATGAAGGGTAGCCTGCTGCTCGTCCTCCAGACGATGGTGTCCAACGGCTTCGGTGCGTCGATCGGCATGGAGGCCGGCTATACCCAGATCGGCTCGGCGGTCGCCTCCCGGCTCGGCCAGATTTTCAGCGTGCGGCGAAGCGATCTCAGAACGCTGGTCGGCTGCGGTGCGGCCGGTGCAATAGCCGCGGCCTTCGACGCGCCGCTGACCGGTGCCTTCTACGCCTTCGAGCTGATCATCTCGACCTATTCCATTGCGACATTGGCGCCCGTCGTCGTCGCTTCCATCTCCGCCGTCGGCGTGATGCGTCTCCTCTTGCCTCAGGAGTCGTTCCAGGTCGGCTTCGCCGGTACGCTGACGGTAGCCGACTACAGCCTGGTCTTCGTCATGGCGATCCTGAGCGCCCTCGTCGCCATCGTCATGATGCGGACGGTCACTCTCGTCGAGGCGTTGTTCAGCAAGAGCAGGCTGCCGGTCTGGATGCGGCCGACTATCGGCGGCCTATGTGTCGGCGGCCTTGCCCTCATCACGCCAGCCGTTCTGTCGTCCGGCCACTCCGCACTCCATGTCGGCTTCGGCGCCTATTATACAGCGCCGGTCCTCGTCATGCTCATCGGCCTGAAGGTGCTTGCCGCGGCGATCTCCATCGGCTCGGGCTTCCGTGGCGGCCTTTTCTTCGCCTCGTTATTTCTCGGTGCCATGCTCGGAAAGCTGGTCGCACTCGGCTGGATGCTCGTCTTTGGCCTGAAGATACCAGGCCTGGTCGTGGCCATCGTCGGTATGTGCGCCATGGCGACGGCCGTCCTCGGTGCGCCGCTGACAATGGCCTTCCTCGCACTCGAAACGACAGGCAGTCTGCCGCTGACCATCGCCGTACTGGCCGCAGCCGTTGTGTCCTCAATCACGGTGCGCCGTCTGTTCGGTTATTCGTTCGCGACCTGGCGCTTCCATCTGCGGGGCGAATCCATCCGCAGCGCCGCCGACATCGGCTGGATGCGGAAACTGACCGTCGGGCGGATGATGCGCAAGGATGTCCGGACCGTCCCGGCGGACACGGAGATTGCTCGCCTAAAGCGAGATTTTCCGCTTGGAGCCGCACAGCGTTTGATCGTGGTAGATGAGGAGAACCGCTATATCGGCATCATCCTCGTGCCGGAGTTGCATCGCGAAACATCGGAGGAAGCGACGGCAAGGGAGCTGGTGCAATTTACTGAGGTAGCGCTCTTGCCGAATCTCAGCGTTCGGGAGGCCATGAAGGCATTCGCCTCCGCTGAAGCAGACGCGCTGGCGGTCATCGATGGGCAGGCCGAGCGTAAGGTGATCGGACTGCTGACTGAGCAGCATGCCCTCCGGCGGTACAATGAGGAACTCGACCGGCGGCAGAACGAAGCGAATCCGTACACGTGAACATTGGTGGGAGGGTAATCGAGCCCGGCCCGCTTCGCCGTTTGTATTGCTACACGGCCCGGGCTCGATTACCCTCATCGCACGCTGATCAAAACAGATGTCCACATAACTGAGTTCACGGACCCGACCGACAAGGCCAAGAAGCGGAAGGACAAGTGGCTGTTTAGAAAAGTGGGCGAGCCCATTTTAGCCATCGCCGGCATCTGGCGCGATACCAAGGAAGTCGGCGAGGCTTTCACCATGCTGACGATGGAGCCGGGACCGGATATCGCGCCTTACCACGATCGCCAGATTGTCATTCTGGAGCGTGAAGCCTGGTCGGACTGGCTCGATCCTTCCGTATCGGCCAAATCTCTGATCCGGCCGCTTCCGCAAGGATCGCTCTCGGTGGAACAGGTGGGATGATCCCAAAAGCACTTTTCGCATTTAGCCCAACATCGGAAGGAGGAGACCATGTTCAAACCCGAAGGTCACAACAGCCTGTCGCCCTATCTGATCGTCGATGATGCTCAGGCGACGCTGGATTTCATTAAGGCAGTGTTCGATGCCGAGCCGGAGCTGATCTACCGGGGGGAGGATGGCTCGATCGGCCATGCCGAAATCCGTATCGACGACACTATTCTCATGGTGGGACAGTTCAAAGAAAGCGGCAGCCTCGCCCATATTCATGTCTATGTGCCTGATGTCCGACATAGTTTCGAGTTGGCTCGTAAAGCCGGAGGCAAGGCGGTGCAGGAGCCGGTACGAAAAGACGACCCTGACCTTCGCGGCGGGATCGCTGATGCTTCGGGCACGACCTGGTGGCTCTCCACGCGGCAGGAATAGTCGGCTTTGCGCCCGGAGGTTTCGTGAAGATCGCGACCTACAACGTCAATGGCGTCAATGGGCGACTCGCCGTGCTACTGCGGTGGCTCGAGGAAGACGCGCCCGATATCGTCTGTCTTCAGGAACTGAAATCACCGAATGATCGCTTCCCCCGCGCGGAGCTCGAACACGCCGGTTATGGCGCGGTCTGGCACGGCCAGAAAAGCTGGAACGGCGTCGCGATCCTTGCAAAGGGACTTGTGCCTCTGCTGACGCGGCGGGGCCTTCCTGGCGATCCCGATGACATACATAGCCGTTACATAGAGGCGGCCGTCGATGGCATCCTGATCGGTTGCCTCTACCTTCCGAACGGCAATCCCGCACCCGGCCCGAAGTTCGATTACAAGCTGCGTTGGTTCCAACGCCTGCACGCCTATGCCGGCGAACTTATCGATCTCGACATTCCCGCCCTGTTGGTCGGCGACTTCAACGTGATGCCGACGGATCTGGACGTCTATGCACCGGAACGCTGGCGGGACGACGCCCTGTTTCGGCCGGAGATGAAAAAGGCCTATGCCGATCTGGTTGCGCAAGGATGGACCGATGCCATTCGTCATCTGCATCCAGGCGAGCGGATCTACACGTTCTGGAAATATTGGCGCAATTCCTTCGAGCGCGATGCGGGCTTACGGATCGACCATCTCCTGCTCAGCCCGGCGCTTGCGCCATGGTTGAGGTCTGCGAGCGTGCGCCGCCACCCGCGAAGCTGGGAGCACACGAGCGACCACGCACCTGTCATGATTGAGATCGACCCACCGGCCGACGCGGGCTAGGTTGAGGCCTGCTGCGCGGTTCGGCGTTCGCGCGACCGCGCAGCCCGCCGCGCGTCACGCAATTCCTCGATGGTCGGAAGCCACCAGCCACGCCTGCGCTCGTCATCTCCGGCCGCGGCCTTCGACGGCCACGTCTGCACCAGTTCCTCCAACGACGGAACGCGCCACGATCCCCAGATATGGTCATTAGAGATGTCGGGATAAAGATCGGCCGCCGCCTCGTACTCAACCAATTCGCCGGTAATGTCGCTGACGACGACGATGCCGTAGGCGGCAGTGGCGATGGGCCGGTCCAGCGGCGGGAGGTCGTCGGCAGGAAGGGGAATGCGTCGACGCCGGCGCTCCGCTGATCGGCGCCGCGCTTTCCGCTCGTCCTCGGTGCCCTTTCGCGCCTCGGCGCGTTTGCGCCGTTCCTCGGGTTCGCAACGTTGCGCCTCGGCTTCGATCGCTTGCCAGTGGTGGACAAGCTCATCGTAGGATGCGAAGGGCAAACGCCAGACCTTGTGATCTCCATCCCATCGCGCGAACGACACCTGCCGGATTTCTTCCACGAGCTTGCGCGAATAGGGCGTCCTGATGCGAAAGCCGTCCTTGTCGACACTAAGATAGGGGCTGAGGATCGGCTCGAAGGCAAAGGCGTCCCTTCCCTTTTCTTCTGCAAATGGATCGGCGCGGGATTCTTCCTTGGCTTTCCAGCGGTCGAAGCGGCGCCGGGCCGTCTTTCCAGGGACGAGCCAGGCTTTGCGCCGATCGCTCCAACGGGCACGGGGAAATTCCTGCCGGAAACGCTGGACCGTCATCCGGTCGAACGGAAACGAGACGGCGGTACGCTCGTCGCCGTCGTCACCGTCAACTATCTCGGGTTCGGCGTCGTCGCCCATCGTCTCATCCAATGGCGCATCCGCCACTCGTCAATGCTTGGTATGCCGGTCGCCGCGGTCGCCTTCACCTGGCTTGGCCTCGCTCTTGGCCTTGTGTCGACGGTCGGCCGACAAGGAACGGCTGACATCGACGCTCTCCTTGAACTGACCCTTCTCATCGCGGCGAACATAGCGCTTGTCGGTCCCCGTATCGATGGTCTCACGCTTCGTCATGATCTTCTTCCTTTTGGTTGCGGCCCTGGAAGAACGCACGGTGACGCGAAAAAGATGCAGCGAATCAAAGGCATATTCCAGACTCGCCTTGGTCGAGCAAAACGCGCCCTAAGCCACTGATTTCTGATTCATTTTTGAATCGGAACAAATTCGCAGGTGATTCGCTTGACTCGCTTTGGTTGCGTCGCGTCGGGAGTTTCGAGATGGCTGGTCATCGTGCCCAGTGGAAGGGTTTCATCAAATTTGGCGAGGTGAGTTGCGGGGTCGGGCTATACACCGCCGCAAGCACGTCCGAACGCATCTCATTTCACACGATCAACAAGACGACCGGCAACCGGGTGAACCGCGTTTTCATCGACAGTGACACGGGCAAGGAGGTCGAACGCGAGGACCAGACAAAGGGCTTCGAGATCGAGAACGGACAATACCTCATGATCGATCCCGAGGAGGTCGCGGCCACGATCCCGGACAGCAACAAGACGCTGACGGTCGAAGCCTTTATACCCTGCTCCGATGTCGACGACGTCTATTTCGACAAG
>QFCS01001999.1_pt1 | contig 75308 bp, 72 predicted proteins | sample 3576561 | NCBI WGS metagenome assembly QFCS01 | reverse complement strand
GCATCAGGCCGGTGCGCATCACTGCCTCCTGGAAGTTCAGCAGGCAGAGGTAGTTCTCTCGACCCTTGCGGATCACCACGCGGCGCCGCTTCTCCGCCGTATCGCGGTGCAGCCGGTCGAGGTCGTGGTCGATCTGGCGCTGCAGGTTGCGGGTGTAGGTGGCGATCCAGACCGGCGCCCCGTTTTTCTCGGCCCACAGCGAGGCCGGCGCGACATAGCCCAGCGTCTTGCCGACGCCGGTGCCGGCCTCGACCAGCACGACGTTGGGCTGGTCCTCCTGGATGCGTGGCGCGAAGGCCTGGCTGGCGGCGGAGGCATAGTCGCTCTGGGTGGGGCGCGCTTCGGCCATGTTGGGGCCGGCGGCGATCATCTGCCCCAGCCGCAGCCGCGCCTCACGCGGCTCGACCGGCTGGCTCGAAGGCGGCGGCGCGGGCGGTGGCTCCTCCCATTGAGGCAGGCTCTTCCAGATGTCGAGGCCGGCGCCCGGTCGCAATCGCTTCGTGTCGGGCTCGATGCCGAGGGCCGCCAGCACGGCTTCGCCCCACGGCCATTGCCCATGCGCCATCGCCCGTGCCGCATCGGCAAGCTCGCGAGAAGCCAGCGCCGCCATATCCTCCAGCTCGTCGAGCAGCGCGGCGGCGGCGGCGGCGAGGCAGGCGAGTTCCTCCTCCGGCGTCGCTGGCACGGCGAGGTCGAGCGCTTCGGCCAATCCGCGCGGCGTCGGCAGGCAGAAGGTGGCCGGCCGCACGAAGGCGAACAGCTCGAGCAGGTCGCGCGCCGGCAGGTCGTCCAGGCCGAGCCGCGCGGCCGTGGCCGGTGCGTGGCAGACCAGTGGCGTGCTGCCGGCGGCCCGCAGCGCGGCGTCGGCCGCGGTCAGCCGCTCGATCGTGCCGTCGGCGCAGCGCCACAGCGCGCCACGTGCGGTCGCGACCAAAGAGGGCCAGATGTTGGGAGGCGGCACCATCAGGAGCCCGATAGCATACAATGTCGGCCAAATGACGCTCTGTCATCGTCTCTTCCTGTCACCGTGATGGCCGGCAGCGCTGGTGGTGCGAGGAGATCCCGAACTGCCGCGGGGGAATGCGCACGCTTCGGGAAGATCGCGGTCGGGGGCGCTGAAGAAGGATGGTGGTCTGGCCGTGGGTCGCTCGCTGGTGGCGCCGTCGGCCTGATCCGCTGCGGCGAGCGGATCTCCGATGCCGTCATGCAGCCCCACGGGCGAGCCGGTCGGGTCTCCTTGATCCCGGTCAAGGCGGCGGATCGGGTGGCGCTGATAGTGCTCCAATGACCATGATCCAGGAGGCGCGGCGGAGCGTGCCGCATCCGTTGCTGAGTTTCGCCTTTCGTCCGTTTTTTCTGGCGGCCGGCCTGCTGGCCGTGTTGGGCATGCTGGCCTGGCTGCCGATGCTGCTGGCGGGCGTCGAATTGCCGATCATGATCACTCCGCGCGACTGGCACGTCCACGAGATGATCTATGGCTATGTCACGGCGGCGATTGCGGGCTTTCTTTTCACCGCAATCCCCAACTGGACGGGTCGCCCGCCGGTGGAAGGTTCCCTGCTGTTGGTACTCCTGCTCGTCTGGATCGGCGGCCGCTTCGCCATGGCGACGTCAGGGCTGATCGGCCTTCCGGTGGCGGCGCTCGTCGATCTTCTCTTCCTGCCGTTGGTGGCCGTCGTCGCAGGCCGTGAGATCGTCGCGTCAGGAAACCGGCGCAACTTCAAGATCCTGGCCGTGCTCGCCCTGCTGATCGCGGGCAACGCCGTCTTTCATGCCGAGACAATGCAGGACGGTGTCGCCGACTACGGCCAGCGACTGGGCCTGGCCGCGGTCATCGGCCTGATCATCCTCATCGGCGGCCGTATCGTCCCCAGCTTCACCCGCAACGCCTTGCTGCGCGCGGGGCCGGGCCGCCTGCCGCGGCCCTTCGGACGATTTGACATCGCAACCGTCACGGTTTCCGTCGCGGCGCTTGCTTCGTGGGTGGCTCTGCCACTGTCCGACGCTACCGGCATCATCGCCGTGCTTGCCGGCGTCCTGCAGGCGGTTCGCCTGGCCCGCTGGGCGGGCGATCGCGCGCGCAGCGACTGGCTCGTGCTCGTTCTCCACGTCGCCTATGCCTTCGTTGCCATCGGCTTCCTGCTGGTCGGGGCCGCCGCGTTGGCGCCACAGGTGGCGATGACCGGCGCCGCCGCCCATGCGTGGGGAGCGGGTGCCGTCGGCCTGATGACGCTTGCCGTCATGACGCGCGCCACGCTGGGCCACACCGGCCGACCGCTGGTCGCCTCGCGGGGCACGGCGGCCGTCTATGGCTTGGCGATCGCAGCGGCGGTGACCCGCCTCGCCGCCGTCTTCGCGCCGTCCCTTGACACGGCGCTGTTGCAGGTCGCGGGCGTCGCGTGGATTGCCGCGTTCATCGGCTTCGTCGCGATCTACGGACCGATGCTCGTCCGTCCGGCCCTGAATGCCGGGTCGCGCGGTTGACCTTGCTTGGCACTGGCCGCCGCGAACGCACGCAGGCGTCCGGGCTCCTCGATGGTGACCTCGCGGCCGCCGCCTGACACCCCGAGCGGCCGCAGCGCGGCGAAGGCGCGGGAGAGACTCTGAGGCGTGATACCCAGCCTGCCGGCGATCAGGCGCCGTCCACCGGGCAGCGTTACCGTCACGCGACCGGCCTGGCGGGGGCTCAATGCCAGCAGGAACGCCGACAGCCGCTCGATCGCCGACAAGAGCTTGAGATCCTTGATCTGGCCGACAAGGGTACGCCAGTAGGTCGACAGTTGCAGCGTGGCGCCGTAGGCGAGTGCGCCGTTGGCGCGCAGCTGTGCCCGGAACGCCGCGGCAGGCCACAGCAGGATGCGGCATTCCTGCAGCAGCCGCGCCGTCACGAGGTAGGGCGCGTCGAGTAGCACGGCAGGCATGACGAATCCTTCGCCCGGTCCGAAGAATTCGATCAGCGTCTCCTCGCGCGGTCCCTCGGCGAACAGCCCGACTCCGCCGGACAGCACGACATGGAAGAACTCCGGCTTGTCGCCCTGCTGGCAGGGCGTGGCGCCCTTCGGCAGGGTCTGGGCGAAGCAGGTGGCGAGCATGGCCGCGAGGTCGGGCTCGGAGACGTTGGCGAACAGCCGCGAGCGACGTATGAGGGGCATGTCGGCGGCGCGCATTTCTTATCCCCCTGTTTGACCCGCTGGCGTTAACAAATGTGAACGGCTGCCGTTCACCTAGGATAAACAATTGGCAAAGATCCGCGCCATCCCGAGCGGATTTGATTCACATCAACCGAGTCTCGGCGGCCACCGGCCAGCTTCCCGCCACCGATGGGGGCTGGACCGATGGCAACGCAAGACATCACTGAGGCACGGACGGCAGACCGTACCACCGCCCTCGGCATGAGCACGCTCGCCTTCACCGTGTGCTTCGCGGTGTGGACGATCTTTTCGATCATCGGCGTGCAGATCAAGAAGGACCTCGGCCTCACCGACACGCAGTTCGGTCTGCTGGTCGGCACGCCCATCCTGACCGGCTCGCTGATCCGCCTGATCCTGGGCATCTGGTCCGATCAGCATGGCGGCCGCGTCGTCTATGTCGGCGTCATGGCGGCGGCCGCGGCGGCGACCTGGCTGCTCACCTATGCCTACGACTACCCGACCTTCCTGCTGGCGGCGCTGGGCGTCGGCGTTGCCGGCGGCTCCTTCTCCGTCGGCATCGCCTATGTCTCGCGCTGGTACGATGCCGACAAGCAGGGCACCGCCCTCGGCATCTTCGGCGCCGGCAATGTGGGCGCCGCCGTGACCAAGTTCGTGGCGCCCTTCGCCATGGTCGCGTGGGGCTGGAAGAGCGTCGCCGACATCTGGGCCGCGGCACTCGTCGTCGTCGCCGTGCTTTTCTGGTTCACCACCAAGGACGATCCGCAATTCGCCGCGCGGCGCAAGGCCGGCATCAGGCCGCAGCCGATGTCGGCGATGCTGGCGCCGCTGCGCAACCTGCAGGTCTGGCGCTTCTCGCTCTACTACTTCTTCGTCTTCGGCGGGTTCGTGGCGCTGGCGCTGTGGTTGCCGCGCTACCTGATGGGCGCCTACGGCCTCGACGTCACCGTCGCCGGCATGATCGGCGCGGCCTACTCGGTGCCGGCCAGCCTGTTCCGCATCTATGGCGGCGTGCTGTCCGACAGGTACGGCGCCAGGCGTATCATGTATTGGACGTTCGGTGTCTCGGTGGCGGCCTGCTTCGTCCTCGCCTATCCGCCGACCCAGTACATCGTGAAGGGCATCACCGGGCCGATCTCCTTCACCCTGGAAATGGGCCTGCTGCCCTTCACCGTCGTCATCTTCGTGCTCGGCTTCTTCATGAGCCTGGGCAAGGCGGCCGTCTACAAGCACATCCCGGTCTACTACCCGGGCCATGTCGGTGCCGTCGGTGGCGTCGTCGGCCTGGTCGGTGGTCTGGGCGGCTTCGTCCTGCCGATCGCCTTCGGCCTGCTCAACGACCTCACCGGCGTCTGGACGAGCTGCTTCATGCTGCTGTTCCTGGTGGCCGCGGTGTCGCTGGTCTGGATGCATGTCTCGATCCGCGTCATGGAGCGCGAGAGGGTGGGCGAGGCACTGGCCCGGCTGCCCGAACTGCCCGAGATGCAGGAGATCCACGGCCCCGAACAGATCGGCAAGCTCGCCGGCAAGACGCTCGAGGATTGGCGGCCCGAGGACAAGGCGTTCTGGGAGCAGACCGGACGGCGCATCGCGCGGCGCAACCTCGCCATCTCCATCCCGGCGCTGCTGCTGTCCTTCGCGGTGTGGATGGTCTGGTCGGTCGTCGTCGCCAAGCTGCCATCGATCGGCTTCACCTACACCACCGACCAGCTCTTCTGGCTGGCCGCGCTGCCTGGCGTGTCGGGAGCGACGCTGCGCATCTTCTACTCCTTCACCGTGCCGATCTTCGGCGGGCGGCTGTGGACGACGCTCGCCACCTGGTCGCTCATCCTGCCCGCCGTCGGCATCGGCTATGCCGTGCAGAACCCCACGACGCCCTACTGGATCTTCCTGATGCTGGCGCTGCTCTGCGGCTTCGGCGGCGGCAACTTCGCCTCGTCGATGTCGAACATCTCCTTCTTCTTTCCAAAGGCGGAGAAGGGCAACGCGCTCGCGCTCAACGCCGGGCTGGGCAATCTCGGCGTCAGCGTCGTGCAGTTCGTCGTACCGATGGTGATCACCGCCGGCGTCTTCGGTTGGCTGGGCGGCGCCCCTCAGATCGTCGAGGAAGCGGGCGGCGAGCCCCGCCTGTGGCTGCAGAATGCCGGTTTCATCTGGGTGCCGTTCATCGCCGCCTCGGCCTTCGCCGCCTGGTTCGGCATGAACGACATCGCCTCGGCCAGGGCCTCCTTCGCAGAACAATCGGTGATCTTCCAGCGCCGGCACAACTGGATCATGTGCTGGCTCTACACCGGAACCTTCGGCTCCTTCATCGGCTATTCGGCGGGCTTTCCGCTGCTCGCGAAAACGCAGTTCCCCGAGATCAATGCGCTGCAATACGCCTTCCTCGGCCCGCTGGTCGGCGCGCTGTCGCGCTCGCTGACCGGATGGGTGGCCGACCGGTGGGGCGGCGGTCGTGTGACGTTCTGGGTGTTCGTCGTCATGACGCTGGGCGCTCTGGGCGTCGTGCACTTCCTGGGCGAGCGCAATTTCGCCGGCTTCTTCGTCATGTTCCTGCTGTTGTTCTTCGCCACCGGCGTCGGCAACGCATCGACCTTCCAGATGATCCCCGCGATCATGCGCAAGGACATGGACCGGCTGATGCCTGGTGCGTCGGCCGACGTGCGCCGCATGCAATCCGACAAGGAATCGGCGGCCATCATTGGCTTCACCTCGGCGATCGCCGCGTTCGGCGCCTTCTTCATCCCCAAGAGCTTCGGCTCGTCGATCGCCATGACCGGTAGTGCGGCGTTCGCGCTTTACGGCTTCATCGCCTTTTACGTGAGCTGCATCGCCATCACCTGGTTCTTCTACACCCGTCGCGGCGGGCTGCTGTTCGACGTCGAACGCGACCGCGCCGCGGGCACCGCCACCGTCCAGTCGCAGGGAGCTTAGCCGTGTCGCATTTCCTCGATCGCCTGACGTTCTTCAACAAGGTCAGGGAACCCTTCGCCGACGGCCACGGCATCACCACGTCGGAGGACCGCGGCTGGGAGGACGCCTATCGCAAGCGCTGGCAGCATGACAAGGTCGTGCGGTCGACGCACGGCGCCAACTGCACGGGCTCGTGCTCATGGAAGATCTACGTCAAGGGCGGCATCGTCACCTGGGAGACGCAGCAGACCGACTATCCGCGCACGCGTCCCGAGCTGCCCAACCACGAGCCGCGCGGCTGCTCGCGCGGCGCCAGCTACAGCTGGTACCTCTATTCCGGCAACCGCGTGAAGTATCCGCTGGCGCGTTCGCGCCTGCTCAGGCTGTGGCGCGAGGCGCGCGCCACGCTGGCGCCGGTCGCGGCCTGGGCATCGATCGTCGAGGATCCCAGGAAGCGCGAGGCCTATACCAGCAAGCGCGGCCACGGTGGCTTCGTGCGCGTCGGCTGGGACGAGGCGACCGAGATCGTCGCCGCGGCCAATGCCTACACCGCCAAGGCCTACGGGCCGGACCGCATTTTCGGCTTCTCACCGATCCCGGCGATGTCGATGGTCTCCTACGCGGCCGGATCGCGCTATCTGTCGCTGATCGGCGGTGTCTGCATGTCATTCTACGACTGGTACTGCGACCTGCCGCCGTCCTCGCCGCAGACCTGGGGCGAGCAGACCGACGTGCCTGAATCGGCTGACTGGTACAACGCGGGTTTCATCATCCTGTGGGGCTCGAACGTGCCGCAGACGCGCACGCCCGACGCCCACTTCTATACCGAGGCGCGCTACCGCGGCATGAAGAGCGCGGTGATCTGCCCGGACTATTCGGAAGCCTCGAAGTTCGGCGACATCTGGTTGTCGGTGAAGCAGGGTACCGATTCGGCGCTCGCCATGGCGATGGGCCACGTGATCCTGAAGGAGTATCACGTCGACCGGCAGGTGAAGTATTTCCGCGACTACGTGCGGCAGTACACCGACATGCCGATGCTGGTGCGGTTGGCCAGGCGCGGCGACATGTACGTGCCCGACCGCTTCGTGCGCGCCGCCGATTTCGACGCTTCGCTGGGGGAATCGAACAACCCGGAATGGAAGACCGTCGCGTTCGACGAGAAATCGGGCAGTGTCGTGGTGCCGCGCGGCTCGATCGGCTTCCGCTGGGGCGAGACCGGCAAGTGGAATCTTGAGGAGAGCGAGTCGTCGGGCAAGGACATCTCCCTGCGCCTGTCGCTCGCGGGAATCCGCGATGACGCGGTCGAGGTCGGCTTTCCCTATTTCGGCAACATCAAGCACGAGCACTTCGCCTCGACGGAGCACGGCGCCGTGCTGAAGCGCAGCGTGCCGGTCAAATCCCTGAAGCTCGTCGACGGCGAGACCCTGGTGGCTTCGGTGTACGACCTCTTCCTCGCCAACTACGGCGTCGATGCCGGGTTGGGCGGCGCCAACGTGGCGAAGTCGCTCGACGACGACGTGCCCTACACGCCGGCCTGGGCCGAGAAGATCACCGGCGTGTCGCGCGACAAGATCGTCCAGGTGGCGCGCGAGTTCGCGACCAACGCCGAGAAGACCAACGGCCGCTCGATGATCATCATCGGCGCGGCGATGAACCATTGGTACCACTCCGACATGAACTATCGCGGCGTGATCAACATGCTGGCGATGTGTGGCTGCGTCGGCCAGTCGGGCGGGGGCTGGGCGCACTATGTCGGCCAGGAGAAGCTCCGGCCGCAATCGGGCTGGCTGCCGCTCGCCTTCGCGCTCGACTGGGGGCGCCCGCCGCGCCAGCAGAACTCGACCTCGTCGTTCTATGCCCATACCGACCAGTGGCGCTACGAGACGATCAATGTCGGCGACATCGTCTCGCCGACCGCTCCGCCGGGTGCGTGGGACGGCGCGATCATCGACTACAACGTCCGCGCCGAGCGCATGGGCTGGCTGCCGTCGGCGCCCCAGCTCGAGACCAATCCCCTGCAGGTGGCGCGCGACGCGGCCGCCGCCGGCATGGAGCCCAAGGACTACGTCGTCCAGAAGCTCAGGAGCGGCGAGCTGAAGCTCTCCTGCGAGGATCCCGACGGCCCGAAGAACTGGCCGCGCAACATGTTCGTGTGGCGCTCCAACGTGCTCGGCTCATCGGGCAAGGGGCACGAATACTTCCTCAAGCACCTGCTTGGCACCACCCATGGCGTCATGGGCAAGGACCTCGGCCAGGAAGGCAGAGCCAAGCCCGCCGAGGTGAAATGGCGCGAGGAGGCGCCGCAAGGCAAGCTCGACCTGCTGGTCACGCTCGACTTCCGCATGTCCACGACCTGCGTCTACTCAGACATCGTCCTGCCGACCGCGACCTGGTACGAGAAGAACGACCTCAACACCTCGGACATGCACCCTTTCATCCACCCGCTGACCGCGGCGGCGGATCCGGTGTGGGGCGCGAGGAGCGACTGGGAGATCTACAAGTCGATCGCCAAGGCCTTCTCGCGAGTCGCGCCGGAAGTGCTGGGCGTCGAGAAGGACGTGGTCCTCACGCCGATCATGCACGACAGCCCGGGCGAGATCGCCCAGGCCATCGACGTCAAGGACTGGAAGAAGGGCGAGATCGAGGCGATTCCCGGCAAGACCATGCCGGCCATCACCGTGGTCGAGCGCGACTATCCCAACACCTACCAGCGCTTCACCTCGCTCGGCCCGCTGATGGAGAAGCTCGGCAACGGCGTCAAAGGCATTGCCTGGCCGACGACGCACGAAGTCGAGAACCTGAAGCAGCTCAACGGGGTCGTCGCCGACGGCCCGACCAAGGGGCTGGCGCGCATCGATACCGACATCGACGCGGCCGAAGTGCTGCTGATGCTGGCGCCGGAGACCAACGGCGAGGTCGCCGTGCGGTCGTGGGAGTCGCTGTCGAAGACCACCGGCCGCGAGCATGCCCATCTCGCCCTGCCGAAGGAGGACGAGAAGATCCGCTTCCGCGACGTCGTCGCCCAGCCGCGCAAGATCATCTCGGCGCCGACCTGGTCGGGGCTGGAGAGCGAGAAGGTCTGCTACAACGCCGGCTACACCAACGTCCACGAGCTGATCCCGTGGCGCACGCTGACCGGACGCCAGCAGCTCTACCAGGATCACCGCTGGATGCTGGCATTCGGCGAGGGCCTGTGCGTCTACCGGCCGCCGCTCGACCTGCGCGCCATCAAGCCGGTGATCGACAGCCGGCCGAACGGCGAGAAGCAGATCGTGCTGAACTTCATCACGCCGCATCAGAAGTGGGGCATCCACTCCACCTACACCGACAATCTGATGATGCTGACGCTGTCGCGCGGCGGCCCGATCGTGTGGCTGAGCGAGATCGATGCGGCCGAGGCGGGCATCGTCGATAACGACTGGGTCGAGGCCTATAACGTCAACGGCGCCCTGGTCGCGCGCGCCGTCGTCTCCCAGCGGATCAAGGAAGGCACGCTCTTCATGTATCACGCACAGGAGAAGATCGTGAACATGCCGGGCTCGGAGATGACCGGCAAACGCGGCGGCATCCACAACTCGGTGACGCGCGCCGTGCTCAAGCCGACGCACATGATCGGCGGCTACGCCCAGCTCGCCTACGGCTTCAACTATTACGGAACCATCGGCACCAACCGCGACGAGTTCGTGATCGTGCGCAAGGTGAAGACGATCGACTGGCTCGAACGTCCGCACAAGGACGCCGCCCCTGTCCTTCGTGCAGCCGAGTAAAGGAGACCACGCCATGAAGATCCGCGCCCAGATCGCGATGGTTCTGAACCTTGACAAGTGCATCGGCTGCCACACCTGCTCGGTGACCTGCAAGAACGTGTGGACCAATCGCGAAGGCATGGAATATGCCTGGTTCAACAACGTCGAGACCAAGCCCGGCATCGGCTACCCGAAGGACTGGGAGAACCAGAAGCGCTGGAACGGCGGTTGGACGCGCAAGCGCAACGGCAAGGTCCAGCCCCGCATCGGCTCCAAGTGGCGCATCCTCGCGAACATCTTCGCCAATCCCGATCTGCCGGAGATCGACGACTACTACGAGCCCTTCACCTTCGACTACGAGCACCTGCAGAAGGCGCCCGAACTCGAGGCCTTCCCCACGGCGCGGCCGCGGTCGCTGATCACGGGGCAGCGCATGGAGAAGATTGAGTGGGGCCCCAACTGGGAGGAGATCCTGGGTGGCGAGTTCTCCAAGCGCTCCGCCGACGTGAACTTCGAAGGTGTGCAGAAAGAGATCTACGGCCAGTTCGAGAACACCTTCATGATGTACCTGCCGCGGCTCTGCGAGCATTGCCTCAACCCGGCCTGCGTTGCGGCTTGCCCGTCGGGTGCCATCTACAAGCGCGAGGAGGACGGCATCGTCCTGATCGACCAGGACAAGTGCCGCGGCTGGCGCATGTGCGTCTCCGGCTGCCCCTACAAGAAGATCTATTTCAACTGGTCGTCGGGCAAGTCGGAGAAGTGCATCTTCTGCTATCCGCGCATCGAGGCCGGGCAGCCCACGGTCTGCTCCGAAACCTGCGTCGGCCGCATCCGCTATCTCGGCGTCATGCTCTACGACGCCGATCGGATCGAGGCGGCAGTCTCGGTTGCGGACGAGAAGAAGCTCTACGACGCGCAGATGGGCGTGTTCCTCGATCCCAACGATGAGAGCGTGATCGTCCAGGCGCGCCGCGACGGCGTGCCCGATGCCTGGCTCGAGGCGGCGCGTCGCTCGCCGGTGTGGAAGATGGCGATGGAGTGGAAGGTCGCCTTCCCGCTGCATCCCGAATACCGCACCCTGCCGATGGTCTGGTACGTGCCGCCGCTGTCGCCGATCCAGTCGGCCGCCGAGGCCGGCAAGATGGGAGTCGACGGCGCCATGCCGGACGTGCGCTCGCTGCGCATCCCGCTGCGCTATCTCGCCAACCTGTTGACGGCAGGCGACGAGGAACCGGTGGCGCATGGCCTGGAGCGCATGCTCGCGATGCGCGCCTACATGCGATCCAAGACGGTCGACGGCGTGATCGACGGCGCGATCGCCCAGCGCGTCGGCATGACCATCGGGCAGATCGAGGACATGTACCAGATCATGGCGATCGCCAACTACGAGGACCGTTTCGTGATCCCGACCGCCCATCGCGAGACGTCCGAGGACGCCTACCAGCTCCGTGGCGCCTGCGGCTTCAGCTTCGGCAACGGCTGCTCGCCAGGCGAGGACACCGGCAACCTGTTCTCCGGCGGCAAGCTCAAGGCCAGGAATCCGATGGAGGTCGTGTGATGAGAACGCTCCGGGTGCTGTCCGCACTGCTGTCCTATCCGACCGCCGAGTTGATCGCGGCGGCCGACGAGTTCCGCGAGACCATCGACCGCGAGGCCGTGGTGCCGGCGGCCCAACGCGCCGCCCTGCATCGCGTGATCGATGGCCTGTCGGCTGGTGATCTCTACGACCTGCAGGAGCGCTACGGTCTTCTGTTCGATCGCACGCGCTCGCTGTCGCTGCATCTTTTCGAGCACGTGCATGGCGAGAGCCGCGACCGCGGCCAGGCGATGGTCGACCTGCTCAGGCTCTACGAGGAAGGCGGCTATACCCCGACCGCGAGCGAGCTGCCGGACTTCCTGCCGCTGTTCCTGGAATATGCCTCGACCCTCGCGCCCCGCGAAGCGATCGAGCTGGTCGGCCAGCCGGCCAACGTGATCGCCGCCCTGAAGGAGCGCCTTGCCAAGCGCAGTTCGCCCTACGCGGCCGTGATGTCGGCGCTGTTGGCGATCTCCCGGGCGAAACTCGACGAGACGGCGCTTGCAGCCCTGCGGGCCGAACCCGATCCCGAACCCGACGACCTCGAGGCACTCGACGCGGCCTGGGTCGATCAGGAGGTCACCTTCGGGCCGGGTGCGGCGGATGGCTCGGCCGGCTGTGCCGTCGATGGCCTTGGCGAACGTCTGCGAGCTGCCATGCGTCCCGCCGATGGTGTCGCTCCGCCGCTCACCCGTGGGCGGCGCACCGCGCAGCCCGGTCAGGGAGTAGTGTCATGAGGGATTTCATCTTCCATCTCCTGTTCGTCTGGTATCCCTACGTCTGTCTGACGGTGTTCCTGCTCGGCAGCCTGATCCGCTTCGACCGCGAGCAATACACCTGGCGTGCCAGCTCCAGCCAGATCCTGCGCAAGCGCCAGCTGCGTTGGGGTTCCAATCTGTTCCATTTCGGCATCCTGTTCCTGCTGTTCGGCCACACGGTCGGCCTGCTCACGCCGACATGGCTCTACACGCTGTTCATCACCGTCGAGCAGAAACAGCTCACGGCCGTTGTCTCCGGTGGCATCGCCGGCGTCGCATGCTTTGTCGGCCTCACGATGCTGCTGCACCGCCGCCTGTTCGACGTCCGCATCCGGCGCACCAGCTCGGCCATGGACATCGCCATCCTGGCGGTCCTGTGGGTCCAGCTCAGCCTCGGCCTCATCACCCTGCCGCTCTCGCTCGCCCATTCCGACGGCTCGGTGATGCTGGTCCTGTCGCACTGGGCGCAGGGCATCGTCATCCTGGATCCGGTCGACGCCAGGACACTGCAGGGCCTGCCCTGGCCCTACCTCACGCATCTCGTGCTTGGCATGACCATCTTCCTGGTCTTCCCGTTCAGCCGTCTCGTGCACATCTGGTCGGCACCGGTCTGGTATGTCGGCCGTCGCGGCTACCAGGTCGTGCGCACGCGCCGTCCGCTGCCCTCGACTCGCCAGCCTGCGGAGTGAACGCCATGGACACCAGCCAGCCTGCCGCGGCTTCGCGTTCGCGCCGCCGCGTCGCCCGCCCCGTGCCGGTCAGGGTCAATGGCGTAGCCATCTCGAGCGCGGCGATCGCGCGCGAGACCCAGCATCACCAGGCCTCCGATCCCGACATGGCCTGGGAGCAGGCCGCCCGGGCGCTCGTCATCCGCGAGTTGCTGATGCAGGAGGCCGTGCGGCTCGGCATCGAGGCCGAACCGATCGGCGACGGCGAAGGCCGCATCGAGACGGCCGAGGAAGCGCGCCTGCGCGCCCTGCTGGAGCGCGAGGTGGTCGTGCCGCGCGCCGACGAGAGCGCCTGCCGGCGCTACTACGAAAGCAACCGCCGTCGTTTCCGTTCGCCTGACCTGTTCGAGGCAGCGCACATCCTGTTTGCCGCGGCACCAGCCGACGAGGTCGCCCGCGTCGCTGCGCGGACGGCTGCGACGGCGTTGATCGCCGAGCTGCGGCAGAAGCCGCAGAGCTTCGCCGCGGCGGCGGCCCTGCACTCGACCTGCCCGTCGTCCCGGCAGGGCGGCAATCTCGGACAGGTCGGCCCCGGCCAGACCGTCGCCGAGTTCGAGGCGGCGCTCGGCCGCATGGTTCCGGGTGCCCTGCATCCCGAACCGGTCGAGACGCGCTATGGCCTGCACGTCGTGAGACTGGACCGCCGCATCGACGGCCGGATGCTGCCGTTCGAGCTGGTCCAGGGACGCATCGCCGATTATCTCGACGAGGCGGTTCATTGCCGTGGCCTGCAGCAATACGTGTCGATCCTGGCCGGCCGTGCCACCGTCACCGGCGTCGATCTCATCGCCGCTCGCGGCTCGCTCGTCCAGTAGGGGGCCGTGATGCTGCTGGGACAGGTTCTGGAACGGCTGGGCGACGAGACCTTCGCGGCCGAGACGCTGGTCGCCCTGAAGGATCTCGCCTTGATGGTCGAGGTCGAGGCGACCGGCCGTCAATTCGATGAGGATATTGGCGCATATGCCGCCGGGGCGTCCCGGCGCTTCGCCCACCATGCTTCGGACGAGGACTGGCTCGCTCTCATGACCGCACTCGAACGCGCCGACGACGCCGGCACCGCCTGCCTCAGGCACATGCTCGCCTGGTCGTTGCGCCATGACGCCGAGCAAGCTGACGATGGCTGCGGCGGCAGTTCCTGTACGTGCAAAGGGAGTTGACGATGTCCGATCTGCTCATCGCCGCATTGGTATACGCCGACGGTGTCTATCCCGACCGAGCGATCGCACGCGCCATAGAGCCGCTGCGTGAGCGCGGAGTCGCGATGGCCGGCGCCATCCAGCTCGAGCCGGCCGACCCGCCGGGTCGCCATCCCTGCGACCTGCTGCTGGAAGACTTGGCAAGCGGTGAGGTCACCGCCATCGCCGAGCATCGCGGCAAGGAGGCCCGTGGCTGCCGTCTCGATGTTGGCGTGCTTACCGAGGTGGCGGAGACCGTTGTCGCGAGCTTGCGAGCAAATGCGCCCCGCCTGCTGATCGTCAACAAGTTCGGCAAGATCGAGGCCGATGGCGGCGGGCTGTGCGGCGCCATTGCGGAGGCGGTCGATCTCGGCATTCCCGTCCTGGTCGGCGTGCCGGTCCGCAATCTCGACTGCTGGCGTGCCTTTGCCGGCCTGCTCGCGATCGAGCTGCCGCCCGAGCCGTCGGCGATCACGCGCTGGCTTGAGGCGCATGGCCTCTCCGCCGGCGCCGACCCGCGCGCCGCAAGGGCCGCGGACATGACGCAACGCGCCTGACGATCGCGAGCGATGGATCACGGACGATGGACGACGTCACGATCGCGCGCGCAGTCCACGTGCTGGCCGTCATCCACTGGATGGGCGGCGTCGCCTTCGTGACCGCCGTCATCCTGCCGTTCATCGCAACCATCGCCGAGCCGGGACGGCGCTTGGCGGTCTTCGAGTCCGTCGAGAGCCGCTTTTCGGCGCAGGTGAAGATTTCCGTGCCTCTGGCCGGCCTGAGCGGTGCCTACATGGCCGAGCGTCTCGACTCCTGGCACCGCTTCGTCGAGCTGCAAGGCTGGTGGCTGGCGGCGATGGTACTGCTCTGGCTTCTGTTCATGGTGATCCTGTTCGTCGTCGAGCCGCTGCTGGCGCGCGATCTGTTTCACCGCCGCGCCGCGGCCGACCCGGACGGCACGTTCCGCCTCGTGCAGCGGGCGCACTGGGTGCTTCTGTCGGCCGGTGTCGCGGTAGCTGCCGCCGCCGTGCTCGGCGCTCACGGCCTGCTGGGGTGATGGGGAGCGTCGCGTTGTGTCTGCACGAAGAAGTTCTCTTGCCGGGACCGCCTGCATCGCGCTCGTCGCCGACGTTTCCGCCTGCAGCCCGGCGCCGCCGCCTTGAGGCAAGGCGCTGGGTGTGAGTGTTTCTGTTCGTCCGGTCCGACTCGAGCGATCGTCCTTGACTTCGTCACCGGAAGTTGTGGCTTATGCGAGCGATCTGCAGTTGTGTCCGCGTCGCCGTCACATTCTCCGCACCCCCCTATATGGAGCGCAAAAAGTCGCCGTCTTGAAGGCGTTCGATCCGATTTGACCGCTTCTTGCTCTTTTCATCGTTGATCCGGTTCCATGACGTGCGCGCTCGTGCCTGCAGGGCATGCACCTCGTGGCAGGGCTTGGGCCTGTGCCGTCGCGGACGCCCTGTCGAAACCACAGCTAGGGCGGACGCCGGCGCCGGGTGTCCGCGGCCACCGACAGCGGCGCCGCCACGAGCAGAGCGGCGACCGCGATCAGCGACGGCATGGTCAGGCTGCCGGTGGCATCGTAGGCGAAGCCGGCGAAGGCCGGGCCGAGGATCTGGCCCAGGCTGAAGGCCGCGGTCATCAGGGCGATGTGCCTGCGCGGGTCGCCGGCTGCGTCCTCGCGTGCGGCGATCAGGCCGAGCGCCGTCAGGCCCATGAAGGTGCCGCCGAGCAGCAGCGCGGCCACGATGACACCCGACGTCTGCAGCCACAAAGCGCTCGCGGCCACGCCCACCGCCTCGACCAGGCTGGCGATGGCGTAGGCCTTGAGGATGCCGATGCGCCGGCCGAGCGCCGTCCAGAGGAGCACCGACGGTGCCGCACTCAGCCCGACGATGATCCAGACATAAGGTTCGAGATGGGCGATCCGGGGCGAGCCGCGAACGATGTCGACGAGGAAGGTCGCGGTGATGATGTAGCCGAACCCGAACAGGAAGTAGGCGGCGGTCAGGGCCGCGAAACGTCCGGACAGGCCGGCGCGGGGGCCATGTCCGGTCGCTGGCGTGGCGGGACGGTCGGGCGGCACCAGCAGAGCGGCTGCCAGTCCTGCGGCGGATGCAAGGCCGGCACTCGCCAGCCACATGGCGCGCCAGTCCGACAGCGAGGCGACCACGGCTGCTGAAATCGCGATCCCGGCCCCGACTCCGGCGAAATGCACCGCCGAGAGGCTGCCTCGGCCCGTTGCCGCCAGCCGTTCGAGGACCAGGGCCGAGCTGAAGATCAGCGTGAAGGCGCTGGCGACGCCGGCCGCGAGGCGCAGCAGCAGGAAGAGGGGCAGCGCCGTCGTCGCCGCCATGGCGGCGAGACAGATCGCGTTGATTCCCAGCGCACCGAGCAGCCAGGTGCGGCGCGAGCCGGGCAGGCGCAGGGCGGCCAGCAGCGCCCCCGCGAGGTAGCCGACGAAGTTGGCCGAGGCGATCAGCCCAGCCTCGGCCTTGGTGAGCGACAGCGCCTCGACCATCGGCGGCAGGATGGGCGTGTAGACGAAACGGCCGACGCCGATGGCGGCCGCCATCGCCAGGAGGCCGCCCGTCGCCAGCAGGAAGGGGCTTCGGTTCATTGCTGGCGCGGCACTTTGGGCCGGTCGCTGCATTGACGCAATTGGCCGCCGCACCTAGTTTCGCCGATCTCATGTCCCAGATTGACCGTTCCCTCGCCGAGGCCGCGCGTGCGTGGCCGTTCGAAGAAGCCCGCAAGCTCGTCGCCCGCACTGGCGGCAAAGCGCCGGCGAAGGGCTATGTGCTGTTCGAGACCGGCTACGGCCCGTCCGGCCTGCCGCATATCGGCACGTTCGGCGAGGTGGTGCGTACGACCATGGTACGTCAGGCCTTCAAGCGGCTGAGCGACGTGCCGACGCGGCTGTTCTGCTTCTCCGACGACATGGACGGGCTGCGCAAGGTGCCCGACAACGTGCCGAACAAGGAGATGCTGGCGGCGCATCTTGGCAAGCCTCTGACGGCGGTGCCCGATCCCTTCAGCAACGAGCATCCCAGCTTCGGTGCGGCGAACAATGCGCGCCTGCGCGCCTTCCTCGACTCGTTCGGCTTCGAGTACGAGTTCCAGTCGGCCACCGATTGGTACAAGTCGGGTCGCTTCGACACGATGCTGCTGGCCATGCTGCGCCATTACGACGAGGTGCAGGCGGTCATGCTGCCGACTCTCGGCGAGGAGCGCCGCGCGACCTACTCGATCTTCCTGCCGATCTCGCGCAAGACCGGCCGCGTGCTGCAGGTGCCGGTGATCAAGACCGACGCCGATGCCGGCACGATCGTCTATCGCGACGAGGACGGTTCCATGGTCGAGACGCCGGTGACCGGCGGCAACGTCAAGCTGCAATGGAAGGCCGACTGGGCCGGCCGCTGGTATGCGCTCGAGGTCGACTACGAGATGTACGGCAAGGACCTCATCCCGTCGGCCGAACTGTCGGCGAAGATCGTGAGGATCCTGGGCGGCCAGCCGCCGGAAGGCTTCAACTACGAGCTCTTCCTCGACGAGGAGGGCAAGAAGATCTCCAAGTCGAAGGGCAATGGCCTGTCCGTCGAGGAATGGCTGCGCTACGCGCCGCCGGAATCGTTGTCGCTTTACATGCAGCAGCAGCCGCGGCGCGCGAAGCGTCTCTACTTCGACGTGATACCGCGGGCCGTCGACGACTATCTTTCGGCGGTCGAGAAGCTGCCGAAGGAGGAGCCGGCCAAGGCGCTCGAGAATCCGGCATGGCACATCCATGACGGCAAGGCGCCCGACAACAACGCAGCCGGTGTCACTTTCGGCATGCTGCTCAACCTCGCTGGCGTGGCGCACACCGAGGACAAGGAGGTGCTCTGGCAGTATCTGCGCCGCTACGTGCCCGGCGCGACGCCGCAGAACGCGCCCTATATCGATCGGCTGCTGACCGGGGCTGTGGCCTATTACCAGGACTTCGTGAAGGCCTCGAAGAAGTTCCGCCTGCCGACGCCCAAGGAGCGCGAGGCGCTGCAGGATCTTGCCGGCACGCTGCGCGGGCTGCCGGAGGATTCGACGGCCGAGTTCATCCAGAACGAGGTCTACGAGGCGGGCAAGCGCCACTTCGCCCAGGCCGAGCTGCGCCAGTGGTTCAAGACGCTCTACGAGGTGCTGCTGGGCAGCGAGCAGGGGCCGCGCATGGGCGCTTTCATCAAGCTCTACGGCCGCGACAATGTCGTGAAGCTGATCGAGCGCGCGCTGGCCGGCGAGGATCTCGGGAAGGCCGCCTGAAGGAAGGTTCGCCAATGGACCAGGTCGTCTTCGACTATCTCAATCCGAGTGTCCCGCCGGGACTGCGCCTGGTCGACGTGCCGCTGGTGCGCGCCACCGAGGAGTCGATCAGGGGCTACGGCGAGATCGCGCGGACACGCGACCATCGCATCGAGATCGTGCCGTGGCCGCTCGGCGGCTGGCGCCGGCTCGATGCCGGTACCGGCATCGAGGGCGGCACGACCGAAGGCATCTTCGCCTGCGAATGGCGCGGCAACCAGCTGCTCGGCCGCAACGAGGCGGTCGGCGGCCACTACGTCATCGGTTTCCGCGAGCGGCCCGAGCAGGCGGTCGAGGGCGCGGCGCTGGCCGGCGACCGCGTGCTGCTGTGGCATTGCAACTACCACCCCGATGGCGGCCAGCTCTTCTTCCCGCTCGACGGCAAGCCGTTCGTCGTGCCGGTGGCGAAGCCCGGCGACGATCTCAGGCCCGAGACGTTCGTCGCGCTGTGGTCGGACGGCAGCTTCGGCATCTACATCCATCCCGGCATCTGGCATGAAGGCGTATTCCCGGTGATGCCGAGCGGCCGTTTCTTCGACAGGCAGGGCAAGGTGCATGCGCGCGTGAGCTGCGACCTCGCCAACGAGCAGGGCGTGCTGCTCAACGTTCCGCTGCCGCGGAACGCGTGACGCTCTCGAGGTAGGACATGACCAGCCGCACGAGCTCGTCCTCGAAGGCGCGCGAGGTGAAGAAGGGCTGCTCCTCCAGCACCGCCGAGCGGATGGCGCCCATCATGGCTCGCGACAGCACGAAGATCTGCTCGCGGCTCAGTCGTGCGAAGACCGGGTGCGGCGCCTCGCCGACGCGCGCGCCCTCGGCGGCGATGAAGGCGGCAATTGGCGCCATGAATCCTGTGGCCGTGCCTTGCGTCATGATGGCCTGGACGACCGCACGCCGTGCGCGCAGCCTTCCGCGGAAGGCGTTGACGATCACCCGCACCACGGCGCGGATGCGCGCCTCGGGGGCCGGATCGGTCTCGCCCTTGAGCGCTCGCGCCACCTGGTCGAGCGCCGTTTCCACCTCGCGCTGCGCCAGGGTCGTTAGCAGTGCGTTCTTGTCGGAGAAGTACTGGTAGAGCGTTCCGATGCTGACGCCTGCGCGCTCGGCCACCGCGTTGGTCGTGAGCGCCGGAAGGCCGCCCGCCTCGAGAATCTGAGCCGCCGCCTCGAGGATCGCCGCGACGGTCTCGGCGGCGCGCGCCTGGCGGGGAGTTCTTCTTTTCGTTTCAGTCAGTTGGCGGGGCCTGGCCATGGCGGATCGGCGGTCGGGAAAAGCGAGTACGAAATATGAGCAATGCTCATAATATCCACGACATGATCGAACTTGGCACGCTCTATCTCACCATCCTGCCCATCGTGATGGGCGCCGCCCTGATTGAGGGGCTGTGGCTCCAGCGCACGCGCTCCGAGCCCTACGACTGGAAGGCCTGGGCCTGCTCGCTGGCCGATCTCGCCGGCCGGCGCCTGCTCGCCTTCATCCCCTACACGCTGGTAGCTCCGTGGCTGCTCTGGGTGTGGGATCATCGCCTGTTCACGCAGTCGCTCGACAATGTCTGGTCGGTGCTGCTGCTCTTCATCGGCCTGGAGTTCTTCTATTACTGGTACCACCGCGTGAGCCACACCTCGCGCTGGTTCTGGGCGGCGCACTCCGTCCATCACTCGCCCAATCAGTTCAACCTTGCGGCCGCCTACCGGCTGGGCTGGCTCGGCAAGTTCACCGGCACATCGCTGTTCTTCACGCCGCTGGTGCTGCTGGGCTTCACCCCGACGACCGTGCTCACGGCGCTGTTCCTGAACCTGCTCTACCAGTTCTGGCTGCATGCCGACTGGATCCCCAGGCTCGGCTGGCTGGAGTACGTCCTGAACACGCCGTCGAGCCATCGCGTCCATCATGCACGCAATCCCGAGTATCTCGACGCCAATTTCGGCGGCGTGCTGATCGTCTTCGACCGCCTGTTCGGCACGTACGTGCCGGAGCGCAAGGACCTGCCGTGCGACTACGGGCTGGTCGCGACGCCGATCTCCTCGCGCAATCCGATCGCGCTGAATGTCGGCCCGTGGATCGGACTGGCGAAGGACGTTGCTTCCGCCCGCTCGCTGCGCGACGTCTGGATGTTCCTGTTCGGTCCGCCGGGCTGGCGTCCGGACGGCGAGGGTCTGACCGCGGCCGAGCTGAAGAAGCGTGCCGGCCGGAGCCAGCAGGCCCAGCCGGTCATGAGCTGAGGTCGCCTAGCGCGGCGCTCACACCGCCATGAGGTAATCTCGCGGCGCCGCGCTTGAGCACGGCGCGGCGCGACGTCAGATTGGTCGCGAAGGAGACGGCCATGGCGAAGGACAAGGTCTGTGTCGTGATCGGCGCGGGCGACGCGACGGGAGGCGCCATTGCGCGTCGCTTCGCGCGCGAAGGCTACACGGCGGTGGTGACGCGCCGCAACGCCGACAAGCTCAATGCCCTGGTCGCGGCCATTACCGAGGAAGGCGGCAAGGTCCATCCCTTCGGTTCCGATGCGCGCGACGAGGAGCAGGTCGTCGCACTGTTCCGCCAGATCGAGACGGAGATCGGCGAGGTCGAGGTCTTCGTGTTCAACATCGGCGGCAATGTCCGCTTCGACATCCGCGACACGACCAGCCGCGTCTATCGCAAGGTATGGGAGATGACGGCCTTCGCCGGCTTCCTGACGGCGCGCGAGGCGGCGAAGGTCATGGCGCCCCGCCAGCGCGGCACCATGTTGTTCACCGGCGCCACGGCGAGCCTGCGCGGCGGTCGCGGCTTCTCGGCCTTCGCCGGCGGCAAGCATGCCGTCCGCGCCCTGGCGCAATCGATGGCGCGCGAACTCGGCCCGCAGAACATCCACGTCGCCCATGTCGTGATCGACGGGGCGATCGATACCGAGTGGATCCGGACGAACTTCCCGCAACGCTACGATGCGGGCCCGGATGCCGTGTTGGCACCGGACGACATCGCCGAGGTCTACTGGCAGCTCCACCGTCAGAAGCGCTCGGCCTGGACCTTCGAAATGGATCTGCGCCCCTGGAAGGAGAGTTGGTGAGCCCGCCCAGGGAGGAATGGGCGGGCTCACCGGGCACCACGGCGGATCAGCGCCGGGGCGTCGTTGCTGCACCGACTCCGGCGCCGACGGCCGTGCCGACCAGCGCGCCGGGAAGGATACCGATCGGCGTCAGGGCACCGATCAGTGCGCCCGAGCCGGCACCGATGCCGCCGCCCGTCACCGCCCGCTGTCCCCACGTATCACCGCAGGCGGTGGTGCCGAGCAGGATGGCGGTCAGGACCAGATATTTCGCCATATGAAGAAATCCCTGTTTGAGCGTTGCGATAACAGCAATACGCATCGACGCGGGGCGTTCGGTGTGGCCAAACTGTGGTCATGAACCCCGACCTCGAAATCTGGCTCCTGTTCGCTCCGTTCTGGCTGCTGGGCACGGCAGCCCTCATCGGCGGCATCTGGCACACGGTGCATGCGATGATCGTGACGCGACGCGCGCAGGCCGCCGGACATCATGAGATGCCGGCTCAGCGGCATTATCACCTGCGGCGGGCACTGCTCGCCTTCGGCGCCTTCGTCGCGCTTGCGCTGATGGGGCTGGGGGTCGGAGTTGCGGTCGGGCTGCTGGTCAGCGGCTGACGCGCCGGCGCCCTGCCACGTCGCCTAGAGTCGGGCGACCCGGCGCCTGACCCTTTCGATGAATGATTTGCGGCTTTCGGGCGTCGAGGCATCCATGCCGTAATGGGCGAGATAGAAGCTGCGCACGTTGCGTGCGCACAGCGGCTTCATGCCTCGCATCAGAACCTTGTGGCCGGCGTTCCCGGCGAACAGATGCACGGCGCACCACGAGGAGCCGTAGCTGGTGACGACGCCGAACAGCTTGATGTTGTGAAGGTTGGGCCGAAGGTGGCCGTCCTTTTCGTCGTAGACGAAGGCGGTTCCCGGCCCCCAGACGCGGTCCACCCACCCTTTCAGCATGGCCGGCATGGAGAACCACCAGTGCGGAAAGCACAGGATGATTCCGTCGACCGTCCTCAGCGTCTCGACATAGGCTTTGACGGCGCTGTCGTCGTAGTCGTTGTCCATGTAGGTCCGACGTTCCCGCTCCGTCATCGCCGGCTGGAAGCCCTCGCGATAGAGATCAGTCGCCACGACGCCATGGCCGTTCTGTTCCAGCGTCTCGACCACGGTGCGGAACAGAGCATGGTCGAAGCTGTCGGTGAGGGGGTGGCAGCAGACGACCTGGATTTGCATGTCGCGAACAACGCTCGTCGCTTCGGCATGTTCCGCCGCCGCGAAGCGGCTAGAATGGCGTAATTCCGACCAGCCCGCGGAGATTCGAGACGTCATGCCGTTCACCCGTCCGTTGCTGCGCCGCATCGCCTATCTGCGCCGCAACCGGTGCAGTGTGTTGCTGGGCGCGCTGTGCCTTTTCATTCTCGCCAATCCGCTTGTCAGCAACTCGGTGGTTGGTGCCGCGATCCTGACATTCGGCATCCTCGCCATTCTGATTCTGGCGCTGTGGGCCCTGCGGGCGCGGCGCAGCACCCTGCTCGTGCTCGGACTGGTCGCCCTCTTGGTGCTGAACGCCATCGTGGCCGATCGGCTGGGCGAGCACTGGCTGCGTCCCGTGACCTTGCTGGTGACAGCCGCGTTCATGGCCGCGGTCACGGGGTCGCTGCTCTACTACGTGCTCGACTGGCATCCGATCACCACGGACAAGGTGTTCGGCGCCGTCGCGGCCTACGTGCTGATCGCCTTCACCTTCTCCTGCCTGTTCGGGCTGCTGCAGCAGGTCGAGCCGGAGGCGTTCTACGTCGCGTCGGTCCATGTGCCGGCCGGCGGCCTCGACTGGCCGACGATGATGTATTTCTCCTTCACGGTGCTGACGTCGACCGGCTTCGGCGAAATCACGCCGGTGACGCGCATGGCGCGCAGCCTGATCGTGATCGAACAGGTATTGGGGGTCATGTACGTCGCCTTCCTGGTCGCCCGACTGGCCAACCTCTACGGCATCCGCGAACGCGGCGACCGGGCTTCCTAGAGAGGGGCCGGCCGATGCCCTACGACGAGCATCTTGCGGAACGCATGCGGCATGCGCTGGGCCCGCGCGAGGAGATCGAGGAGAGGCGGATGTTCGGCTGCGTCTGCTGGATGCTGCGCGGCAATCTCCTCTGCGCCGCGGAGGTCGGTCGCTACATGTTCCGTGTAGGGCCTGCCTTGGAAGCCGAGGCGTTGGCGCGGCCCGGGACTCGGCCGATGGATGTGACCGGCCGGCCGATGCGGGGCATCGTCTGGGTCGACGCGGAGGCCGCCCCGGAAGCCGAACTGCGCCGCTGGATCGACCTTGCGGAGCGCTTTGTGGGCGACCTTCCGGCCAAGAACGGCTCCGCCACGGCTCGACCGCGCGGCGCGCAGGCCTCGCGAGCCGCGGGCAAGGCGCGCTGAACCGCGCCTTGCGGAATGGTCGTGCGTCAGCGGCTTGCCGGTCGCTCGACGATCTCGACCCGCCGGTTCTTCGCGCGGCCTTCGTCGGTCCGGTTGGTCGCGACCGGCGCGACCATGCCGGCGCCCGCGGGCGTCAGGCGTTTGCGGTCGACACCCTGACCCGTCACGAGCGCATCGACGACCGCCTGCGCGCGGCGCTGCGACAGCGAGAGATTGTAGTCGACGGCGCCCTGCGCATCGGTGTGTCCAACGATCAGGACCTCGAGCTTGGGGTTTTCCTTGAGCAGAGCGGCGAGTTGCTCGATCTGTGGCGCGGATTCAGGCTTCACTTCCGTCCTGTCGAAGTCGAAGTAGATGCCATAGATCGCAATGCGCCCGTCACGCTCGATCGCACGCTGCATCGCACTCGCCTCGATGACGGCGATCTTGTCGGACTCCATCGGCTTGCTCTCGACGACGGTTACGGCGACGTGCGGCGTCAGGGGACGGGAATTCGTCGCGCGGGTCTCCACGCCCATGATGCTGACGGTCACCTGCCCGCTGGCGTCCGAACGTTCCGCCAGAAGGTAGGTCGACGAATCCCAGCTGGTGGGCAGGCCGATGCCGCCGCGGCCGGCCTGCCAGAAGGTGGGAACCATGCGGCCCGGTGAGCATTGGCTTTCGCCACGACAGAAGAACCTGATCTCGAAACCTTTCGACTTCAGCGACGCCTCGTAGTTGCGCACCACCTCCAGGACGGAACGGCCGGCAGGGCCTTCGTAGCGGACCAGCGTTACCCGGCCCGTCCTGTCGATCTGCCAGGCCGCCTTGTCTTCCTTCATGCCGCGTTCCAGCGGCTTGGCCGGCAGCGACAGCTCCTCATAGGCCTTGGACTCGTAGAAGGTCGCGATCGACCCTTGGTACCTGCCCACAAGCGCGTGATCCTTCGCGCCAGCCACTTCCTTCTGGGCGAAAGCCGCAAAAGGTGTCGCCAGAATCGCCATCGATGCAAGAACGACGCGGCAGAATCCCTTCATTCAACTCTCCAACGTGCGAGGCTGCGATTCGCACCACGAATTCTAAGGCCATGGCGGCGGATCGCGAAGTCCCGCGCGTCCGGTTGCATTCGCGCATGCGATTCCGAAAAAGCTGTCGCGCGTTCGTGATCGAACGCCTGCACCCGCAATTGGGCCGATCTCTGGCGGACGCGGCCTCACTTCCCATCTAGGATGAAATCCCTCGGGGCTCCAGCCGTAGAGAAAACCGATGCCGGCAAATCACACCGCTGCGCTCCTTTCCATCGGCCAGGCCGTGCCGCCGCATCGTCTGATGCAGGCCGATGCGGCGGCGGCAGCTCGAAAGGTCTTCGGCCATCGCTACGCCGCCTTCGACCGCCTGGCCCGTGTCTTCGAGACGTCTGGCATACGGTCGCGCCATACGATCAAACCGCTCGACTGGTATTTTTCCGAGCTGGGCTGGCCGGAGCGGACGGCGGCCTATCTCGAGGCGGCCCAGGAGATGTTCGTCGATGCGGCAGGACGCGCTCTGGCGGACGCGGGGTGTGACGCCGGAGACGTCGATGCGATCGTCACCATCTCATCGACCGGTATTGCCACGCCGAGTCTGGAGGCGCGCGTCGGAGACCGCATGGGCTTTCGCAGCGACGTCGAGCGCCTGCCGGTTTTTGGCCTGGGCTGCGCCGGCGGCGTCACGGGCCTGGCGGTCGCCAGTCGCCTGGCGCGGGCACGTCCTGGGTCGACCGTGCTGCTGGTGGCGATCGAGATCTGCACCGCGGCCTTCCGCATGGACCAGCTCACCAGTGCCAATATGGTGGCGACAGCGCTGTTCGGCGACGGCGCCGCGGCCTGCGTGGTGCGCGCCGGGGAGAGCGGACTGGCCCGCATCGACGGCGCCGGCGAGCACCGCTGGCCCAATACGCTGGGCATCATGGGCTGGCACGTCGACGCGACGGGCTTCGGCGTCATCTTCGACCGTGCGATCCCGCCCTTTGCGGAGGAGCATGTCGGGGCGGCCGTCGATTCAATCCTGGCGCGCATCGGAGTCCCGCGCGAATCGGTCGATCGATTCACCTGCCATCCCGGCGGCGCCAAGGTCATTACGGCGCTGGAAAAGACCCTGAGGCTGGATCAGGGAACTCTCGATCATGAGCGCGCCGTGCTTGAATCCTATGGCAACATGTCGGCGCCGACGGTTCTGTTCGTCCTCGGCCGCCTGGTCCGCGAGAGGCTGCCTCAGCGCACCGCATTGATGGCGCTGGGACCGGGCTTCACCTGCAGCTGTCTCTCCCTCTCTGCAACCCCTCTCTGCAGCCCAGGGCGATGATCGTCGCCGTCGTCGTCATGGCGCTGGTGACCGTGCAGCGGCTGGGCGAACTGGTGCTGGCGCAGCGCAACACACGACGATTGCTGGCGCGCGGCGCCTATGAGGTCGCGCCCGGCCACTATCCGCTGATCGTCGCGTTGCACGGGGCATGGCTGATCGGTCTCTGGGCCGGCGTCGTCCTGTGGTCGCCGGACGTCGAGCCGAACTGGTCCTGGCTCGCCGTGTTCGCGGCTCTGCAGGGCCTGCGTGTCTGGGTGATCGCGACCCTCGGCGAGCGATGGACGACGCGCATCATCGTGCTTCCGGGAGCCCAGCTGGTAAGCCGAGGGCCCTACCGGTTCGTCGCACACCCCAACTACGCCATCGTGATGGGCGAGATTCTCGTGCTGCCTCTCGTCTTCGGCTTCGTTCTGTATGGCATCGTCTTTTCGCTGCTCAACGCCGCCGTCCTGTGGATTCGCATCCGCGAGGAGAGCAGGGCGCTTGCGCGCCTTCGCTCCAGTACGGAAGCGCCCGTCAGATGACCCGCTGCGTGCGCGAGAAGGCCATATAGAGGTCGTGTGCCTGGCGGGCGATGGGACCGGGCTGCAGGTCGCGGCTCTCGTAGCGGCTGACAGGCTGCACCTTGCCGGCATTGCCGGTCGTGAACATCTCATCGCACGCGTCCAGATCGGCCGTGGTGACGGTACGCTCCTCGACCGTCACGCCAGCACTGCGCAGCAGCTTGACGACGCGGTTGCGTGTGATGCCGGCCAGGAAGCTGCCGTTGGGGACCGGCGTGCTCACCGTGCCGTTCTTGACGATGAAGATGTTCGAGCTGCAGGTCTCGGCCACGTTGCCAAGGGCGTCGAGGACGATGCCGTTCTGGAAGCCGCGCTGCAGCATCTCGGCGACGCCGCGGCTGGAGTTGGGATAGAGGCACGAGGCCTTGGCATCGGTCGGTGCGCTCTCCGGTGTCGGCCGGCGGATGCTGCGGCAGAGACCCAGTGTCAGCGGCGTGCCGGCGCGCATCGGTGAATGGTAGACGCAGAGCAGGAACTGCGTCGAGTCGCCGTCGACCGAGATCGGGCCAGCGCCTCCCTTCATAGCCCAGAACATTGGACGGACATAGAGTTCGGCCTTGGGGCCGAAGCGCCGGATCGCCTCGTGCATGAGGGTGAGGATCTCCTGCGGCGTTCTGGTGGGCTTCAATCCCAGCGCATGCGCCGAGCGGACGACGCGTTCCGCATGGAGATCGAGATCGGGGCCGCAACCCTCGAAGGCTCGGCCGCCGTCGAATACAATCGACCCCAGCCAAAAGGCATGATCGCGCGGACCCAGGATCGCCGGATTGCCCTCGTGCCAGGTGCCGTTCCAGTAGGTGAGCGTGTCCATTGTCCGTTATCTCCGCCTGCGAAGCCGGCGCTTCTAGCAGACCATGACCGATGCGGCCATCCTGGACCCCGCACAACTGGCGCCTGCCCTGCTGTCGCTGGGTGCGGCATTCTGCTTCGCCCTGGCGCTGATCCTGACCCAGTACGGCCTGCGCAGCGTGCCATCCTGGCGCTCGCCCCTCTATACGATCGGCAGTTCTTCACTCGGCGCATGGCTGGCGGCGCTTCCTCTTGTCGACTGGAGCGGCTTCGACTGGACGGCTGCGCTCATCTTCGCCGCCGTGGGATGCGTGTTTCCCGTCTTCGTGTCGATCCTGTCGGTGCGTTCCAACGAGCGGCTGGGCCCGGCCGTCGCGGGCGCGGCCGGCAACGTCACGCCGCTCTTCGCCGTGCTCGGCGCGGTCCTGTTCCTCGGCGAAACGCTGGCGCTCGGCCAGCTTGTCGGGCTGGTGCTGGTCGTGGGTGGTGTGGCGCTGATGGCGCTGCGCGGCGGCACCGGCGGGCGCCGATGGTCGATGTGGGTGCTTGGCCTGCCGCTGGCCGCCGCGCTGGTTCGTGGCGCCATCCAGCCTGCCATCAAGAGCGGCTTGGCGCTCTGGCACGAACCGCTGGCGGCGGCAGCCATTGGCTACACACTCTCGGCAGTCGTGATCGTGTCGCTGGTCGGGCGGCGGGCCCTTGCATCTGGTCCGGCAGACCGCACCGGTAAGCTGTGGTTCGTTGGTGTCGGCCTCTCCAATGGTCTCGCGACGCTCCTGCTATATGCCGCGCTCGGCCTGGGATCGATCACCGTCGTCGCGCCCCTGGTCGCGGTGTTCCCGCTGATTGCCGTGGTCATGAGCTACCTGTTCCTGCATGACGAGAAGCTGCATGCGATCGGCCTGCTCGGCATCCTCATCAGCGTGGTGGGCGTCATCGTGCTGCTGGTGGGAACCTGAGCGTGGCCGAAAGGCGGCGGAAACGGCTCGCGAATTCCTTCACCCCGCCAGAAACACCGCGGCGGGCACCTGCGTAATACCTCCAGGAGCGCGACCCCTCGGCGCGCAGAATGGAGGCAAGTCATGTTGCAGCAGTTGGCGATCACGTCCCTTGCCGCCGCCGCACTCTTCTCGACGACGACGGTCGTCACGGCGCCCCTCAATCCCGCGCAGGCGCAGGTTACGATCAGCTTCGGCGCCGCGCCGCCGCCAGCGCCCTATGAAGCCGCGCCCGCGCCCCGCGCAGGACAGGTCTGGGCGCCTGGCCACTACCGCCTCGTCAACGACCAATATGTCTGGACACCCGGCCGATGGCTCGAGGCGCGTCCTGGCTATCGCTATGTGCCCGATGCGTGGGAACGCTATCACGTCGACGGCCGGGAGCGGTGGCGCCACGTGCCGAGTCGCTGGGACCGGGATGGTGATGGGGTCCCCAATCACGTCGATCGGCACGACAACAGGCCCCACGACAGCGGGCCCCACGACAGCGGGCCCCACGACAGCGGGCCCAAGGGCGCCTGGGGTGACCGTGATCGAGACGGTATTCCCAACAAGCAGGACCCCGTCGACAACCGCCAGGGTGTGCTCGGCGATAAGGACGGCGACGGCGTTCCCAATGTATTCGACGCCTGGAATAGCCGCCGCTGATCACGCGGCGTAGGGGGACGGCCGCTATCGGCGCGGGCCTGCAGAGGCAGGCCCGCCTCCCGGTGTCGTCCGCCTCTCCTTGGCCTGCCACGTCTGGTTGCATACACTTGACGACGGCATCCGGAGAGGTCGCTCATGCTGCGATGCGGCACGTTGCTGCTGGTCCTGCTCGCTTCTGCGCCGGTCTTGGGGCAGGTCCCCAAAGGCTGTCTGATCAAGGGAAACATCAACGGCAAAGGCGAACGCATCTACCACCCGCCGGGCTGTCGCTCTTACGCGGCGACGAAGATCAATCCAGCCCGCGGTGAACGGTGGTTCTGCAGCGAAGCCGAGGCATCCCAGGCTGGCTGGCGGAAAACCAAGGTCTGTTGATCGGCCGCTCGGCCAGCGGCTAGGGTGTTGCCCGGAGGAAACGACAATGGCCGCACCACTCATCATACGCCTGCATCCCGCCGACAATGTCGTCGTGGCGCGCATGGACATCCTGCCGGGCACCAAGATCGAGGGTGAGGTAGCTGCCACCAGCCGCGTCCCGCCAGGGCACAAGATCCTGACCCGCGCGGTCAGGTGTGGCGAACCGCTACGCAAGTACAACCAGATCATCGGCTTCGCGACCGAGGATCTCGCCGCCGGGGCACATATTCATACGCATAACTGCGTGATGGGCGATTTCGAACGCGACTACGCCTTTTGTGCGGATGCCCATCCCACGGATTTCATCACTCCCGCTGCGACCTTCATGGGATATCGCCGCGCCGACGGCAGGGCTGCGACCCGCAACTACATCGGCATCGTGACCACCGTGAACTGCTCGGCGGCGACGAGCCGCATGATCGCCTCCAAGCTCGAACCGCTGCTGACGGAATTCCCCAACATCGACGGCGTCGTTCCGCTGACCCATGGCGGCGGCTGCGGCATGGCCGCCAGCGGCCTGGAGATGGACGTTCTGCGCCGCACTCTCGGAGGTTACGTGCGGCACCCCAACATGGCCGCGGTGGTCGTGCTCGGGCTCGGATGTGAGGCCAACCAGATCGCTGGGTTGATGACTGCCGAGGGACTGCAGGAAGGGCCGCGTCTCATTCCGATGACCATCCAGGACGAGGGCGGCGTGTCCAAGACGGTGACGCGGGCTGTCGGCTTCCTAAAGGAACTCCTGCCCGAGATGAATGCCGTGGCGCGCGAGGCCGTCCCGGCCAGCGAACTGATCCTTGCGCTGCAATGTGGCGGGTCGGACGGCTACTCGGGGATTTCGGCCAATCCAGCACTCGGCGCTGCCGTGGACCTGCTGGTGCGGCACGGGGGTACGGCCGTGCTGTCGGAGACGCCTGAGATATACGGAGCCGAACACCTGCTGACCCGCCGAGCCGTGAGCCGCGACGTCGGCGAAAAGATTGTGCGGCGCATCAAGTGGTGGGAGGAGCATTGCGCCCGGACGGGCGGCGAGATGAACAACAATCCTTCCCCGGGCAACAAGGCCGGTGGCCTCACGACCATCCTGGAGAAGTCGTTGGGGGCGGTTGCGAAGGGCGGCACGACCAATCTGGTTGATGTCTACGAATATGCACAACCGATCACGGCCCGCGGCTTCGTCTACATGGATTCGCCGGGCTACGACCCCGTCTCTGCGACGGGCCAGGTAGCGGGCGGAGCCAACGTGCTTTGCTTCACCACCGGGCGCGGCAGCGTGTTCGGCTGCAAGCCTACGCCCTCCCTCAAGCTCGCAACGAATACCTCACTCTATCGACGCATGACTGACGACATGGACATAAACTGCGGCAGCATCGTCGATGGCGAAGAGACGGTACAGGATAGCGGGCAACGCATCTTCGATCTGATCCTGGAGACTGCTTCGGGGCAGAAGACGAGGTCGGAATTGCTGGGCATCGGCGACGACGAATTCGAGCCTTGGAAAATTGGCGCGACGATGTGAACGTGCCCAGGCAACCAACTTGACTTCAAAGCGTTACGTCCCCATATGCGGCCCTACGACTTACGAACTTGGCCTTGCCTTGGCGGCCTTGCCCACAGCGGCGACGGACCATCCCACGCGCTCAATTCCAAATTCTTCGAGTTGTCACGGACCGTTGCAGCGAGCGCGCGGTGTTTCCGTGTGTTTGCGTTCAGGCTCGACGACTAATTGCCGAGGAGAGAGTTATGGCAACTGGCACGGTCAAGTGGTTCAACGCCACCAAGGGTTTTGGTTTCATTCAGCCGGCCGAAGGCGGTAAGGACGTGTTCGTGCACATCAGCGCCGTCGAGCGTGCCGGTCTCAATGGCCTCAACGAAGGCCAAAAGATCAGCTACGAGATCGCCACCGAGCGTGGCCGTTCCGCTGCTGTCAACCTCAAGGCGGTCGACTGAGCAACTGCAAGATCGTCCCCATCGTCGAACGCCCCGACCTCGTCGAACAGGTCGCGGCCTGGGGCTTCGCCGAATGGGGACATCTCAATCCTGACGAAACGCTCGCGAGCCGCGTCGTTCGCATTCGCGGCAAGATGAATGTCGATCGCGTTCCGATCGCTTTCGTCGCATTGGACGATGCCGGCGGTATCATCGGCACGGCGTCGTTGATCTTCGATGATCTGGAAGGCGATCCGCGCAATCCGTGGCTCGCCAGCGTTTTCGTGCCGCCTGAGCGGCGCGGGCGGGGAATAGCATCCGCCTTGGTGCGCACGGTCGAGGCGGCCGCTCGACGCCTTGGCTACGCGCACCTCTATCTTTTCACGACATCGGCATCGGCGCTCTACGCCGGTCTCGGTTGGCGCCCCCTGGAGCAGGGCGACTATCGGGGAGAGCGTATCCAGATCATGGACAAGACGCTGTAGCCACGCACAATGCGCCCGCGCGGCTGTAGTCCGGCCGCGGCGAGAGAGGCGAGCGCATGTCCGACGATCTTCACTACCTGTCCCTGCATCAGCTCTCCGAGCGTCTGCGGCGTCGCGAACTGTCTTCGGTCGAGGCGACGCGAGCGATCGTCGAACGTATCGACCGGCTCGACGCCCGCCTCCGAAGCTATGCGACGCTGACGCCGGAGCGTGCACTCGCCGATGCCGAGCGCTGCGATGCCGACATCGCGCTCGGCAGATCCCGAGGCCCGCTGCATGGCGTGCCGATCGCGGTCAAGGACCTGTGCGATACGGCTGGAATCGCCACGGCCGCGGGCATGGCGATCCGTCGCGGACATGTGCCGGCGAAGGATGCGACCGTGGTAACGCGCCTGAAGCAGGCAGGTGCGGTGATTCTTGGCAAGCTGCAGATGACGGAGGGTGCCTACGGCGTCCATCATCCGAGCATCCATCCGCCGGTCAATCCCTGGAACGCCGACTATTGGCCCGGCGTCTCTTCCTCGGGCTCCGGTGTCGCCACGGCCGCGGGTTTGTGCTTTGCCTCACTCGGATCCGATACCGGAGGATCCATTCGATTCCCGTCGACCATGAACGGGTTGTCCGGCCTGAAGCCGACCTGGGGCCGCGTCAGCCGTGCCGGCGTCTTTCCGCTGGCCGAATCGCTCGATCATGTCGGGCCGATGTGCCGTACGGCTCTGGATGCGGCGATCGTGCTCGGTGTCATCGCAGGGGGCGATCCCGACGATCCGACGACGGCGGCCCGGCCTGTGCCGGACTATGCACGCCTTGCCGTGGCCGGCATCGGGGGCCGGACCCTGGGCATTCCGGACAATGTCGTCGGCATGGATGCGGATTCGCAGCGGGCATTCGATGGCGCTATCGCGGCGCTGCGGCGTGCCGGTGCCCGGCCGGTCGACGTTACACTGCCATCCCTGGACGAAGCTGCGGACAAATGGCTGGCATTGTGTGGCGTCGAGGCGGCACTGGCGCATGAAGCGACGTTTCCGGCGCGCCGTGGCGAGTACGGGCTGGAGTTCGCTAGCCTGCTCGACCAGGGCCGTGCCCTGAGCGGTGTCGAGCTATGCCGGCTGCAGTCGCTGCGGGCGCGCGTCAGGGGCGAACTCGATCGGCTGCTGGCCTCGGTCGATTTCTTGCTGTTGCCCGTCATGGGCGTTGCCGCGCCGTCGCTCGCGGCCATGCGCGCACGCACGCCGCAGGGGGTCGCTGCGCGTCTGCGCTACACCGCGCCGTTCGACATGAGCGGCCATCCGACACTGACATTGCCGGGCGGCATGACGTCGGACGGCGTACCCGTCGGCTTCCAGATCGTCGGCGGCGCCTTCGATGAGGCCGGCATCCTCGCCGCCGGCCACGCCTATCAGCAGCTCACCGACTGGCATGCGAGACATCCGCCCCTGTAGCGTTCGGCAAGGCTGCGTGGACGGTGAATGATCGATCAGGTAGCATGGTGGCCTCCCAATCAAATGGCTGAACCGACTGAAATGGCGGCTCCTTCATGACCTTCTTCCGGAGCAACCTGCGGCTCAAGCCCAGCATCCTGACATCGTTCGTCGTCCTCACCGTACCGGTCTTCTTCACCATCATTGCGGTCACCTACCTGTCGAACGACAGGTTGGCGCGGAACAACGCCCGGGAACTCGTCGAGCGCTTCCGTGCCGACGCGATCGACAACATCCTGAACGATTTCAATCCCATCAAGTCGCTGGTCCGGTCCGCGGCGGCGATCGGCGACCGCAGCTCCGACTTCTATTCGAGCGATCGCTGCTTCAAGTATTTCCACGCGCTGCTGCTGCACAGCCGGAAAATCGTCAGTGCCTATGTCGGGCTGGAGGACGGAAGTTTTCGGCAGACCCGGCGGATCGATCCGAAAGTGGAGATCGCCGGCCAGCTGCCGCCCGACGGATCGAGCTACGCCTATCGCTGGATCGTGCGGAGATCCGGCCAGCCCACGCTGGACCACTATCTGTTCCTTGACAGCGATCTCAAGGAACTGGGTGAAGCCAGCCAGCCCACGACATACGATCCCCGCAGTCGGCTCTGGTATCGCAGCGCCTCCGAAGCCGGCACGGAGATGATCTCCGATCCGGACATCTTCGCCACGCTGGGACTGATCGGCTTTACGATCGCGGCGCCCTTCTATGATGAAGGCAAGCTGCTCGGCGTCACCGCCATCGACATCACTTTGGAGGGGCTGGGAGAGTACCTGTCGGAGCGCAAGGTGAGCCCGGGCACGCTCAGCTACATCATGGATCACCAGGGCAGGGTGATCGCCGCATCGGACATGTCGAAGACCTACGCCAACGTGCAGGGCAAGCTCGAGCTGCTGCACATAACCGCTCTCGACAATGACCTGCCGGCGATCGCCTACAGCGCCCGACCGCGTGGCAGCGAGAACCTCTATACTTTCGACTATCGGGGCAGGGAATACGTCGCGAGCCTTGCCACTCTCGCGCCCGAGTTCGGCAAGCGCTGGCAGCTCTTCATCGTGACGCCGCTGTCGGACTTCACCGGTGCGTTCCAGGAAAACAACATCCGACTGGTCGTGTTCGGCCTGCTGGCGACGGTGCTGCAGATCATCATCATCTACTTCCTGACCAGCATCATCTCGTCGCCGCTCGAGAAGCTCGCCTTCAAGGTCGACAGGATCCAGAAACTGGGGACCGAGCAGATTCCCACGGTCAGTTCGCCGGTCCGCGAGATCGCGGTGCTGTCGCGGGCCATCGATACGCTCGATGCGGCAGTGAAGTCGTTCTCGGCCTTTGTGCCGATCGGGCTCGTCAGCCAGCTGCTGCGATCGGAGCAGAAGCTCGAGCTCGGTGGACACAGTCGATTCCTGACGATCTTCTTCTCGGATCTCGAAGGCTTCTCCTCGCTGTCGGAGGAGGTTCCGTCGCAGGAACTGATGCTGCGAGTCTCCGCCTATCTGGAGCTGGTGACCAAGACGGTCAATCAGGAGCACGGCACGATCGACAAGTTCATCGGCGATGGCGTCATGGCTTTCTGGGGCGCGCCGGCGTTGCTCGACGACCATGCCTGGCGCGCTTGCGTCGCCGCCATGCGCATACAGCGCGGCATGGATGGGCTGAACGCCCGATGGGAGGCCGAGGAGCTGCGGCCGTTGCGCGTGCGCATCGGCATCCATTCCGATGCGGTGCTGGTGGGCAACATCGGCTCCAGGGAGCGCATGAGCTACACGGTCATGGGCGACGGGGTGAATATTGCGTCCCGACTGGAGGGCATCAACAAGGAATTCCAGACCCGTATCTGCATCAGCCATTCCGTCTTCAAGGAAGCCGGCGAGCGGCTGTGCGTGCGACCGATCGACGATGTCTCGGTGAAGGGGCGGCGCTCCAAGGTGCCGATCTACGAGCTGATGGGCGTCTACGGCGCCAACGATCCGGGCATCGAGCCAAGCCCCGCGACACAAAGGTTGTGCAAGCTGACGCGCCTAGCCTACGAGGCCCTGGTCAAGGAAGACTATGGCCTGGCGGCGCGCCGCTATCGCGAAATTCTCGAAGAATTCCCCGATGATCCTATTGCAACGGTTCTCGCGCGGAGGCTCGCGACAGCGTAAAGAGGAAGGACTGGGCAGGGGGAAGATTGGTGGGACAGCCCAAACTCATGTCGAAGCGGGCATCGGGCGCGGCGCTGGCGGCGCTGCGGCCCAGCGAATACACGGCTGCGCTGATTCAGGTGCTGCGAGCCCGTCGCGGCTGCGTCGCCGGCGCGGCGGCGCTGGAGGTTGGTTGCGGCAGCGGCGTCGTGCTTGCGGCGCTGGGCGCGCTGGGTGCCGCTTCGCTTTGCGGCATCGACATCGAAGAGGACGCCGTGACGTCGGGCCTGACGCTGCTGGCGGAACTCGGGCATCACGGCATCTCGGAAGTCTATCTGGGCGACATGTGGCTGCCGGTGGCCGGTCGCCGTTTCGATCTCATCGTCGCCAACCTGCCGCACTTCCCGCAGGAGCGTGGCGACGTGCCCGGCCGGCTGCCGACGTGGAGCGCGGGCGGCGTCAACGGCCGGCGTCTGCTTGACCCGTTCCTCGAAGGGCTGGCGGATCATCTCGGGCCGGCGGGCCGCGCCATCATCACCCACAATGCCTTCGTGAATCTCGACCGTTCGCGCGCCATCCTCGCGGAAGCAGGCCTGCAGCTCGCCATCGCCCATACCACGATGGTCTACATTCCCGAGGAGAAGATCACCTGCATGAGCACCGCCATCCTGGCGGCCGAGGAAGAGCGTACCGTCCATCGTTACGGTCCGTATGCCTTCGGCGACCTGCATGTCGTGGAGATCGCCCGAGCAGGAGTTCTCGGTTGATCCGGCGCCTGTTGGTCGGGCTGGCGATGCTGGCCGTCGCACTCGGGGGCCTGCCACTCCGGGCAGAAACGCCGGATGCGGCATTGGCCGAGCTGCTGGGACGCGTGCGCGCGATGATCCCGGCGGCCTGCACGCAGCCCGACGCGGACCGGCTGGTCAAGATCCTGTGCGCCAAGAAGATCCGCATCGGCGTGCGAGACTACTATCCGCTGTTCGGCATGCGCCACGGCGAGCGGCGCGAAGGATACGAGGTCGATGTCGGGCTGGCGATCGGGCGTATGCTCGGCGCCGATGTCGACTTCATCCGCGTCAATGCCGCCACCCGAATTCCGCTGCTCGCGGAAGACCGTGTCGATCTCGTCATCGCCACGATGGGGCACAACACCCAGCGCGATACGCAGGTGCGGTTCATCCGGCCGCACTATTATCAGTCCGAGACCATCGTCGTCGGGCCGCGCAGCCTGCCCGTGACCGGTATGCTCGACCTGCCCGGGCGCACGGTGTGCGTGACCATCGGCAACGGCTCGAACGCGCAACTCGTCGCTCAGGGTGCGCGTCTGATGCTGTTCGACGAGGCCGGCGTGCTGCCCGATCGGCTGCGCGACCAGACCTGTACGCTGGCTGCGCAGGACGACAGCTTTTTCGCCAATTACTTCACTGATGCCGATTTCAGCGCCCGTTTCCATCCGAAGTTCGGCTTTGCCCAGGTCCCTTGGGGCATGGCGGTGGCGCGTCAGGGCAGCGATGAACTCGCGCGCGCCCTGGACCTTATCGTCCAGATCTTCCATCGTGACGGGCTCTTCATCGACATCGGCCGGCTGCACAGCATCGGGCTCGGCTTTCTCGAGCAGCAGCGGCAGGTCTGGCGCCGCCTCGAATGCAACACCGCCGAGGGCAGCAGGAATCCCGCCTGCATCCTGCCGCCGCTCGACGCCGCACTGAAGCAGACCAGCTTTGCGCCCGGGGTCGCAGCCTTCGAGGACTGGTTCGACCGCCAGACCGGCGTCGAACTCACCCTGCCGATGTTCAAGACGGCGCCGGCCTGGTCGGTGTTCAAGGATGGCGTCGCCTACTCGCTTATCCTGATTGTAGGGGCACTCGTCGCCACCCTGGCCTTCGCCATCGTGCTCGGAGCGGCGATGGGCTCGCGGTCGGGCTTGCTCCGCTGGCCCGCGCGCGCGCTGACGGTCCTGCTGCAATCCTCGCCGATCGTGCTGACGCTCGTGATCGCAGCCGCCCTGGCCCATGGCGTGTTCGCCTATTCTGCGGCAGTCGCGCTGGCCTCGGCGATGGTCGCGCTGGGACTCGCCAACGGCGCCAATGCGGGACAGGCCGTCGGAGAGGCGATGTGGAGTCTGCGCGCCGAGGGTGCTCCGGAGGCGGGCCTGTTCGGAAGGGCACTCACGCGGTCGGCGACGCAGATCGTCGCGTTTCTGATCAACGCCGCCAAGGGGACGCCGATCGCCAGCTTCATCGGCGCGCCTGAACTGCTGAGCGCGCTCACCGACATCACCTCGTTCTCGAGCGGGCGCGTGACGACCTACACTATGCTCCTGGTGTTCTACACCGCCGTTGTGATGCTGGTCGTCTTCCTTTGTCGACGATTGCAGCGCTGGCTCGAGCACCGTCCGTCCGGCGATGCGGTGCCGGCATGAGCGCGCTGGCGGATCTGCTGTCGGGCGGATTCTTGCCGCGCTTCATGGCAGGCATGCTGGTGAACTTCGAGATCGCCCTGATATCGATTGCCGTCGGCCTCGCGCTGGGCATGATCCTGGCGCTGGGCCGGCTGGCCGGCGGCGCGCTGGGAGGCTTGGCGGCGTCGACGGTGGCATTGATGCGCGCTGCGCCGACCTTCGTCGTGATGTTCTTCCTGCTGAACACCATTCCGCGCGACGCCCATATCTTCGGTGTGCCGTTTGTCCTGTCGGGAGTCTTGACCGTGGCGCTGTCGCTGGTGCCCTACTCCGCCGCCTATGTGGCGGACGCCGGGCTCGATACGCTGCGCCACCTTCGTGCCGGCTCGACCCACGGTGCGCTGCTGTTCCTGCCCAACGTGACTCGCGCCTTCTTCGTCCTCGTGATGTCCTCGAGCGCTGGCGCGGCGATCGGCGTGACGGAGGCAATCACCGTCATCCTGCGCCAGGCCGAGCAGTTGCCCACGCTCAGCGACCGTCTGGCCTTGTTCGCGGTGGGCATCGTGCTGTTCGGCATTCCGCTGCAGGCGGCCTTCGTGCTGATCGGGCTGGTTCAGCGATATCTCGGACGCACTGCCGAGGTGACGGACGAGGCAAGCGCCTGATCCGCGATCCGCGGCGGCGGCAGCCGGTTCAGAATGCCATCAGATTGTCGCGGAACTGGCGGTGTTCGTACGCCGTCCGCACCGCTCCGAGGCGCTGCAGCGCTGGGACGACGCCATCCGTGATCTCGGCGACGTGGCGTCGCGTCACCGGCCCGCTGAACATGAAGCCGTCACCGCCGATCTCCTGCATCACCTCGACCATCGCGCCGGCGACGTGTTCGGGCGTGCCGACGAGATCCTCATAGCCATAGCGGTAGTTGTGCGCGATCTCGCGCAGGGTGCGGCCCTGCGCGAGGAAGCGCTTGAGCGTGCCCTGCTGGCCGTTGGTCGTGAGCTCGCCGATCGGCGCGTCGATATCGAAGGCGGAGAAGTCGATGTCAGTGAGCGTGCCCATCTGCGCCAAGGCCAGCTCGGGATGGGCCTCGCGGTGTGCCTGACGTCGGCGGCTGCGCTCCAGCGCCTCGGCATTGGTCTCGCCAAGCGTAGGCTGGACGACGAAGAAGAGCTTGCAGGCGTCTGGCGCACGTCCGGCCGTCGTCACCCGGCGACGCAGGTCGGCGCGGAATTCCTTCATTTCGGCGATCGTGCTGACGGCGGCAATCACGCAGTCCATGTGCTTCGCGGCGAAAGCCCGCCCCTGCGGCGAGCCGCCGGCCTGGACCAGTACGGGACGACCCTGCGGCGGCCGGGCGGTGTTGAGGGGGCCGCGTGAGGCGAAGAACCGGCCCTTGAAATCGATCGGTCGGACCTTTGCGGGATCGACGAACATCCCGGCGTCGCGGTCGATCACGACGGCGTCCTCGTCCCACGACGACCAGAGCCTGGTGACGAGTTCGACGAACTCGTCGGCCATTTCGTATCGCGTGTCGTGCTCCATGTGATGGTCGAGGCCGAAATTCTGGGCCGCCCGTTCCGCCGTCGAGGTGACGAAGTTGCAGCCGACGCGGCCGTCGGACATCAGGTCGAGCGTAGCGATCAGCCGGGCCAGAAGATAGGGCGGGTAGAAGCTGGTCGAGATCGTCGGCACGATGCCGAGATGACTGGTCGCCTGGGTAAGCAGCGGGACCAGAGGAAGGGGATCGTTCTTGGGCGCGCGCAGGGCGCGGGACAGATAGAAATCCATCGAGCCGCCCCAGTTGTCGGGGACGAACAGCGAGTCCTCGAGCAGGAGATAGTCGAAGCAGGCGCGCTCGAGCGCGCGTGCAAGGTCGATGTGCAAGTCGGGCTGGGCCCAGTCGGCACCGTCACGGCCGCCCCATGGCTGGTTCCAGCCGTGAACGCCGAAGCTGTTGCCCAGGAACCAGCCGAGATGAAAGGGCGTTGTCGGCAAGCTGTCTTCCCTGTCGAGACTGCCCGCTGCAATGCAAGTGCCGGACCACATGGCCACTGTGGGGGCTTGCCCTGAAGGCCGGATATAACAATCATTTCGCAGCGGGAACTGGAGGTATCATGAAGATTCACCGAATCGCGCTCAGCGCGTTGGCACTTTCCGTCGGCTGGGCAATCATGGCTACAGCACAGTCTCCGGGGGCGAAGGCAGCGCTCAAGGACGCCAGCGGCAAGGATGTCGGCCAAGTCCAGCTCGTTCAGCTGCCGCACGGCGTGCTGCTCAAGATGTCTCTCAAGGGCATGCCCGCCGGTGAGCGCGCCTTCCACATTCATGCCGTCGGCAAGTGCGATCCTCCCTTCACCAGCGCCGGGCCCCATTTCAATCCGGCGGGCCACAAGCACGGCCTGGAGGCCAAGGAAGGGGCGCATGCGGGAGACATGCCGAACCTCCATATTCCTTCAAACGGCGAACTCGTCATCGAGGTGTTGAACCCGATGGTCACTTTGGCCAAGGGGCAGTCGAATTCACTGTTCGATGCCGACGGGTCGGCACTGGTCATTCACGCCGGCCCGGATGATTACAAGTCCGACCCGGCGGGCAACGCCGGTGATCGCATTGCATGCGGCGTGATCATGGAATAGATCGCCGCCGCACCTTGTCGAGGTCTCTTGGCTCCGGGTGGTGTCTCCATGGCCTTGCCGCGGGAGGACTCCGCGACGAAGGTTTTCCAGATAGGCCTCGTCGGCGATCGCACTAGAATGAGACGCGAGACCATGTGCGATCAGTATCAGGAAGCCGTATGCCGTCGTCCCTGCGCTTCCGCCTCATGGCCGGCGCCGTTTTCATGGCGGGCATCGTTGCCGGCCTGGGCGGTAGCGTGGCCAGCGTCTGGGCATGGCGAACGGACGACGTTCACCCAGCCTTCCGTATCGCGCTGCCCTCGCTGACGTTATGGCTGCTGCTCGCCATGCTGCATCTGGCGTGGAAGATGAGGCCCCTTCATTCATCGAAGGCGCGGGAGGAGTGGGTGGATCCGATGGTGCGGCTCCTCGCGGCGCCCAAGCGCGTGCCGGACAGTGACATCCGCAGAAAATGGCCCGATGCCGAATTCTGCCAGCACGTCCTTCTTCCGGCGGAGCCGGGGGCATCCTGGATGACGCGTGGTCGCCGGCAACGCATCGCCTTGCTCGTAGGGCTGCGCGGCGGGGGGCGGCATTTCAGGATCGCGCAGGCATCGTGTCCGTATCGGGAGATGCCGGTTCATCGTCCGGAACCGACGTGGCGCTAGAAGCCCCCATCGAAATGCTCCGGGGGGGGGCCGAGTACGCTTCGGGCGGCTGCCTACGGTCCTCAGATCGGCTTCGCAAGCGATTCGGCGATGTTCCTGGCAAGCATGTCGAGCGTATAGAACTTCATCAGCTGATCGCGTCCCCACGACAGTTCCGTCGATTCGATCATCATCATGGAGGCGAGCCGACGCGAATCCTCCTGGAAGGTCTCGGCCCGCGGCTTGCGGCGCATTTCGTAGCGGGCCAGCGCGCCGGGCAGGAACCGCGCATCTGTCCGGCCAAGCTCGTCGTCGAGCACGGCCGCCGATTCCAGCGCCATCGAGGCGCCGACGCCGGCGGTGGGAAGGAAGGCGCAGGCGGCATCGCCCAGCAGGACGACGCGGCCCTTGACCCAGTGTGGGCTCCGCGCGTCCGAGAGCTTCCACCAGAAGACATCGGTGAGATCCTCGGGCAGTGCGTTCAGCAGGTCGGCAACGCTCGACCCAAGCGCCGAGAAATGCTCTTTGACCTTGGCGCCGTCGCGGCCGATGGCATCCGGCCCCACGATACGGGTCGGCGCGGCGGCAACGACGCCCAGACCGCCCTTGACGGGGTAGACGCCGAGGAAGCGCCCGGCGCCCCAGTGCTCGCGCACGGCGGTCGGCGGCCGCGATGAGCCGCGCACGATCCAGACCCAGCAACCCCATCCGGTATCGTGATCGGACACCTCGCCGAACAGGCTGCGCCTGACGGTCGAGTGGATGCCGTCGGCGGCGACGAGCAGGTCGCAGTCATCTCGGCCGCCATTCGAGAGCGTGACGACGACCCTGTCGTCCGTTTCTTCGACCTCGGTCACCGATGTGCCGAAATGCAACGGCACGTCGGTGCAGCGTGAGCGCAACAACGTCAGCAGTTCGCCGCGCATCAGGCCGCCCGAATAGCCGAAACGGTCCAGCATCGTGCCGAGATCGTAGCTGTGGATCTCCGCGCCGCGGCCGTTGCACACGGTGTAGGTCGCCATGGCTTCGCTGACGGCGCGGAAATCCTCGATAAGGTCGAGACCGTGCAGGATGCGGGCGCCGATCGGATAGAGGGCCAGCATGTAGCCGCTGTGGTCGAAATTCGGTGCGCGTTCGTAAAGCGTCGCGATGGCTCCGCGTTGGTGCAGCAGCGCGGCAAGCGCCATGCCCCCGACGCCCGCTCCGGCGATGATGATCTTCATTGGGCCTGCTTCCCTCGATCGTCGTTCGATATAGGCCGCATATACGCGACCAGGTGCATCGGAGCGTCGGCGCAATGCACCGATTTTTCCTGTAGGTTGCGCACCGACATTGTCCGTTGGTTGCACACCGACAAGGGAAAGACATGACGGAAACGGCCACCGTGCTGATCGTCGACGACCACGCCATCGTCCGGTTCGGGCTGGCGCAGGTCCTGGCCGACGACGGACGTTTCGAGGTCTGCGCCGAAGCGGCCGGAGCGGTCGAAGCGCGTCGGCAGATTGAGCGCTGTCGGCCGGCCTTGGCCATCGTCGATCTCGTGATGGGCGGTCGCGACGATCTCGGCCTCGTGCGGGACCTGGTCCGGCTGTCGCCCGGTACGCGGATTCTCGTCTATTCGGCCCAGCCGGAAGGCGTGTATGCTTCGCGGGCTTTCGAAGCCGGCGCCCACGGGTATCTGATGAAGGATGCCGGCGTGCAGGCCGTGCCGCAGGCACTGTCCACGCTGCTGGGTGGGCAGCGCTGGGCAAGCCTGGCCGTGCAGCAGGCGATGTTCCAGAGGTCGGCGAGCGGCGCATCTCCGGTCGGCGGGCTCGACGGCCTCTCTGACCGCGAGCTCCAGGTGCTGCGCCTGCTGGGCAGTGGCCTGGGCACAGCCGCGATCGCTGACAAGCTGTCGCTCAGCATCAAGACGGTGGGCACCTATCGTGAGCGGCTGAAATCGAAGCTCGGTATCGGGAATGCGCAGCAGCTAGAACGCCGCGCTGCCGACTTCGTGCGGACGGGCAGCCTCTAGGCATGGGGCCGGTTGTCGATCCGCAGGGTTCGGTGGATTTCGCGCTGGAGGCGATCGACGTCAACCTGCGGCGCATCCCGTGGCTGCTCGCGGCGTCAATGCTGCTCGCCCTTTGGCCGATTTCGGCTTACTGGCATGATCCGGCGATGCTCGAACTGCGCCTCGTGCTGATTGTCGACCTGATCAGCGCCGGGGTCTTCCTCGCGCTCAATGCCACGGTGCGCCGATCGGCCGCCGCCTCGCCGTGGCGGATAGCCTATGTCTGGGCGGCGGTGGTCCTCGCGCTGGGCTACATGGACGGCTACTATTTCCTGGTTGCGCGGTCTTTCGGCGCGAGTCCCGTGTACATCCTGGGAGTCGTGACGGCGGGCACGGTGTTCCTCTTGCCGCCGCGCTGGTTCCTGCCGTTGCTGATCGCGAATCACCTCGTCTATGGAGCGGCCGTCGGCACGGGCGGCGACACGCTGCCGGTGCTGATCGAGAACACCGCCGGTGCGACTGTCGCCGGGCTGGTCTCGATCCTGCTCTATCGTGCGCACCGGGAAGAATTCCTGCAGCGCCATGCGCTTGCCGTTTCCAACCGCAACCTCGCCGAGACGAATGCGCAGCTCAACGAGCTGATGGCCATCACGGCCCACGACCTGCGCAGCCCGCTGCTGGGCATGCATGACGTCCTGGCGATGGCCGCCCGCTCGGCGCCGGTCGGCCGGCTTTCCGAGACGCTCGGGATGGTCGTGTGCACCTGCGGAGAACTGATCAACTTGGTCAACCGCCTGCTCGACGCTCATGCCGCCGAGCAGCGTGTGCTTGGGGCATCCGTTCTGGAGACGGTGGATCTCGCGGCGGTCGTGCGGGCGGCGGTAGACCGTGTGCGGCCGCGTGCGGAGGCACGCGCCGTCACCTTCAGTATGGAGTTGCCCGATGCCGTGGTCATGGCAGCCGTCGATCCGCCGGCGCTGGGGCAGGTACTCGACAATATCCTTTCCAATGCGGTCAAATTCTCGCCATCTGGCGCGACTGTCCGCATTCGTCTCGCACCCGGCGCCACTGCCGAAGCCGATCCTCCGGGGCCGTGGCGGTGTGACGTGATCGACGCAGGACCGGGCGTGGCGCCAGATGACCGGGCTGCGCTGTTCCAGAAGTTCCGGAGTGGCAGCACGCCATCGGCATCCGGCGAAGCAGGCAGCGGCCTCGGTCTCTTCATCGCGGCGAGCCTGATGAAATCCATGGGCGGCCGGATCGAGCACGATCCCGTCGAACCTCACGGCTCGCGCTTCACCGTGGTCGGCGGTGCGACGCCCTGCACGCGCGCCTCAGAGCGCAGTTTCGTCACAACGTAGGAAGCGTCGTCGGCCAGGGCGGCAAGCGTCTCCGCTTCCTCCTCGGTACAATCGGCCGATGCAGACGTTACGACCAGAGCGCCGAATGTGGTAGCTCCATCGCGTAGCGGCAATGCAAGGGTCGTGTTGTCCGCCAAGGAGGCTCTCTGGTCCGAGGCGATGATCTGGGAGACCAGCTTCGCCAGAACCTCGGGGGAGACGTTATCAGTCATCGCCTCGACTGCGCCGGCGGAGGCAATAGTGCGAAGCGTCCCGTTTTCCCTGACGCACACGGTGCACGACCGTTTGTCGGCGACATCGACCAGCACAGAGCAAAGCCGCACGAACAGCTCGGCTTCGGAGCTGGCCCGCAGCATGATTCCATCGGCAATCCGGGCCGCGCGATGCAGTTGTGCAATCCGGCGGCATTCCTCGTTGCGCCTCAGCTCTTCGCTGATGTCGCGAATGAAGCCTTGGCGATAGATCTTGCCCTCGATCGTCACGACCGTGGTGCTTACCTCGACCGGAAACACTGTGCCGTCCTTTCGCTTGTGCCAGGTCTGGTACAAGGCATGAGGCTGATCCGCGAACAGTTGCCATTCGCGATCGAACGACTGGGCTGCCTGCGGCGCCCGCAGGTCGCGTATGTGCAGCTTGAGGAACTCCTCAGGTGTATAGCCATAGGTGTTGGTAGCGGAATCGTTCGTGTCGATGATCCGTCCATCGGCATCGATCATCATATGGATGTCGCGTGCCGCCTTGGCGAGCACCGTGTAGCGGACCCACGCGTCGCGGCTTTCCTGTTCTTGCCGAGCCCGATAGTGGTCAGAGGCTCTCTTCTGGCTGCGCCAGAGCGCGAACATGAGGAAGGCAGCGACAACGACGGTGGTGCTGAAGAGCGCGATCAGCTGCAGAATGCGCCGGTCCGCCGGCGCCATGACCTCGGCCAGATCTGCTTGCGCGATGACCGTCCAGCCGGAGGCTTTGGCTTCCCGCGACGCCGACAGGACGGGGACGCCGCGGTCGTCTACGCCGATACGGGCGCCATCGCCGGCCATCAGGGCGGCGGCCGTCGCCAGGTCGGGCGTGGATAGCGGCAACTTCAGCTCGAGCGGCTCCACGGAGCGGCCAGCCGATCTTGGCGGGATGACATAGTCGACGTCGCTACCGTCGCGCTGCACGAGGAGTATCTCCGAACTCGGAGTTGCGGTGGGCCAGTCGGTAACCCGCTTGAACAGGTTCGATGCAGGGTTGACCGCAATCGCGGCGACCAGCATTGGGCCGTTGGGATTGCCGAGAATATTGAACGGCTGCAGGAAGGCCATGATGGGCTGGGGCGGCGTGCCCGCGAGATGGAGCTTCTCGATGGCTGCCTTGCCATTCCGTGCGGCATCGCGAGCGGTCGCAGACAAGCGCTCGTCGGAGCGATCGATACCGACGGCGGCGATGTAGCGGCCATCGCTCGTGAGCAAGGCGATGCCGGACCGTTCCGTATTGTCGGCCATGAGCTGTGCCATCAGCACATCGACGACGTCGCGTATGTCCTGGCGAGCCTCGATCTCGGCAAGCGGGACGCCGCGCAGCGCCGTTGCCATGAGCTGGACATCGATGGTGCGCTCATAGATCCATTGATCGATCTGCTGAGCCTTGACCCGCGCGATTCCGGCCTGCTGCGATGATCGCTCGTCGCGGAAGGCGTTGCGCAGGTCGACTGCGAGGAAATAGCCGGCGCCCGCCAGGGCGGTCGCAAAGGCAAGGAACACTGCGGCAAGCAGCATTCCCTTCTGCCACGAATTTTCGCGGCCGCGCGCCTCTGCGTGTCTGGCGGACCGCAGCAGGAAAAATGCACCGAATGCGATGAGGCCAAGCACCAGCGCGGTTGCCAGGAGCGACCAGCGGGAGAACAGGTCCTTAGCCGCGCTCTTGAATGCCGGCGCGACGGTCAGATGTTGCTCGAAGGTCAGCACGGCGCCGACCAGCAGGAGAGCCAGCAGCACCAGCGACCCGGCGATGTAGCCGAACGGGCGTGTGGACCTGATGACGCAAAGGACCCGTGTCGGCCAGTTCATCCCTCAACCTTCAGCGCTGGATCAGCGCCTTCATTTCATCACATGATAAGGACCGCTGCATTGGCGAGCTTGATCCATGTCAAGTTCAGTACGTCGCTTTCATGCGCCAAATGTACCTCTTCGGCGATCGAAGTGGTCTGGTGCCAGGAATGGGGTCCTTATGACGGGAGTGACGTCGCTCCTGCTTGCGTTGGCGTTGGTCGGGCTCCAGCTGTGCACCGTATCGACGGCAGTGGCCGGCAGCATTACGGCATCGAGCAGGTCGATCCCGGGGCTGACGGCCAAGACCCCGATCGTGCTCCATACACTTCGTTTCACCGGGCGGGTCGAGCCGGGCGATGCCGAGCGATTGAGGAAGGATCTGGAGCAGCTCAAGCGGACGACCGCCCGCATCGGCGACCAGCCGCTTGCAGTCATCGAACTCAGTAGCATGGGCGGCGACCTCATGGAGGGGCTGAAGCTCGGCTATCTGTTTCGCGAGTACGAGATCGGGACGATCGTACGCAAGTCGGATATCTGTCTTTCGGCGTGCGCCCTGGCGTTCCTCGGCGGGACGTCCAGCCGGTTGCCGCCGAATCCACGGACGAGTCGCGTCATCGAGATCGGCGGGCAGGTCGCCTTCCACAACTTTTCGACGGACGCCGACGTCATCCAGAAGGAGACAGGCGGCAATCCTACCGCGGGCATCATCCGTGGCTTCAGCCTGGGACGCGCCGGCGCTTCCGCGCTGATCCGATTCGGCGCCGATATGAGCATCGATCCGGGCTTCATCGCGGCGCTGTTGAGCCGGCCGAACGAGGAATGGGTCTATGTCGACACCGACCAGGAATTCCTGAACGTTCGGGCTTGTCCCGCCGGCAATGAGCCGCCTCTGGGCAGGATCGAGCAGCAGGCCGTCAATGTCTGCAATCACGCAAGCGGCTGGTTCTCGACCGCGACCCCGGCTCAGGCACTGCCGATGTCGATGTCGCAGGCCAGGCGGCATCTCCTCGAGCATGTGCAGCAGAATATCGAGAGCTTCAATGTCCGCGGGCCGCTGGTCGCGCAGCTCGGCGCGGTCATTCATTCCAGGGACGACCGGCTGGTGGAGAGCATCTATAACGACCTGCGGGCGGCAGGCATTCCGCTTCCCCGGCTGTACGCGCGAAGCGTCCATGTGACGGGCCTGCTGGCCGGTGCTCTGGAGCTTGACTGTCTGGTGACGCTCGACCCCTCTGAGCCGGACAATTTCGACGTCGTCCTCGATGGGCCGAGCGGTCTTCTGCGGGCCTTTCAGCCGCCGCCGGCGGCTTGTCCGAGGCTATTTCGCTACGACAGGTCCGAAGTGATCAATCCGCGACGGTGAAACATCAGGCGGGCCGCGGCACGATGGGCTGCCGCGACGGGAGGGGTGGGAAGACGAGGGCGATTCCCACCGCCCCCAGGCCGATGCCGAACGAACCAATGTAGAGCCAGCCATAGCTGCCGGTCGTATCGTAGATCCAGCCGCCAATCGCAGGGCCCAGCGCCATGCCCAGGCTCGATATCATGGCGGCGGCGCCGAAGACCGTTCCCATGATTCGAAGCGGGAAGTACTCGCGGGCGATCACCGCATAGAGCGGCATCACGCCGCCATAGGCCAGGCCGAAAACGAAGGCGACCGCGTAGAATTCGCCGGTCTGCCGGACGAAGAAGTATGCACCTGCCGACAAGGCCTGGATCAGAAGACCGAGCACGAGGACGTGTTTTGCCCCAAACCGGTCGCCCGCAAGGCCGAACACCAGCCGCCCTGCCAGTCCTGCCAGTCCCTCGACGCTGTAGATCGATACCGCAGCCATCGCCGTCAGCCCGCAGGCGAGCGCGTAGCTCACGGTGTGGAAGATCGGACCCGAATGGGTGGCGCAGCAGCAGAAGAACGTAAGCGAAAGCACGATGAACTGTGGCGACCGCAGCGCCTGCGCGGCCGTCACGTCGTTGGTGCCGCCGCTTGCGGGACCGACGGCAGAGGCGCCCGGGCCGCCGCTTTCCAGCGCCGGCGGGCGGCGTACCAGCAGAGCGGCCGGCAGCAACAGGCCCCAGGCCAGCAGTGCGATCACGAGCAGCGCTGTGCGCCAGTCGTAGTGCGTGACGAGCCAGCTCGCGAAGGGCGAGATGGTCATCGGCGCCACGCCCATGCCGGCCGAGACGAGCGATACGGCGAGGCTGCGATGCTTCTCGAACCACCCAGTGACCGTGGCGATCATGGGCGCAAAGACGGCGCCGGCTGCCGCGCCGATCAGTACGCCATAGACGATCTGGAACTCGAGCAGGCTGGTCGCGCGGCTGGCCAGCAGAAGGCCCATCCCCAGCAGGAAAGAGCCGGTCAGCACGACGATGCGTGGGCCGAAGCGGTCCGTCAGTGCGCCCCAGCCGAAGGCCGCCACGCCCATGGTGAGAAAATCGAGCGTCATGGCGCTCGATATGCCGGTACGTGACCAGCCGGTGGCCTCCGACATCGGCTGAAGGAACACTGCCAGCGAGAACAGCGCGCCGATCGCGACGCAGCCCATGAGCGCGCCGGCTGCCACTACCACCCATCCATACTGCCGGTTCATCACGGACCTCGGTGCGACGTCCGTAAACACTTAACGCATCAGTTAAGTAATGGCAAGAGGTCCGGCTATTTCTCGACGCCCAGGCGGGCGCGCCATTGCCAGGGCGGCACACACTTGTGCGCATGCAGGCCGCGTCGTGCGGCCGCGGCGGCATCCTCTTGCGAGATGTAGCGTGCAGAATACGGAAGGAAGGCCAGTGCATGGCCGCCGGTGACCATGGCGGCGCCAAGATCGACGCCGTCGGCACGACAGACGGCGACGGTCTGCCCGTTTTGATTGCCCATGGCCGTGCAATCGAGTTCCTTGTCCTCGATCAGCTCGTTGAGATACTCGCGGGCGGCCCAGCCCGCCGGCCAGCCGTCGGCGCAGACCTGCTCGAGCTCGGCGGCGTCGATGCCGTGCAGGCGGTAGGTCGTGCCGTCGACCTTCAGAGTGTCACCATTGACAGCTTCCTGCGCCGCGGCGGGCATGGCCATCAGCGTTGCGGCCACAAACAGGCCCGATGAAACGCGTCCCTGGGGACGGGGTGGTCGCGCCCTGCGGAACAGCACCGTCCCTCCTCAGGTTGTTTCGCCGCTGGTCACCGGCATCTTGCCACGCGTTGCTGTCCGCACAAGGCGCGTGGTCATCGCGGGCGGACATGGTCCTCCGGCCGGAACATCCCGATTCCGACCCACGGGAATGGGCGCGAGTCGTGCGAGCTCTTTCCGCCACTGAATGATCGGGCGCAACCGCGTTTCTGCGAAAGGCGCGTAGGCTGTATCTGATGGTGAGACGCGGCTACGTCCAGCGCTTATCTGTTCGCCATGCAGGCGCGGTGCTGCATCTGATGCACAAATTGTTGGCGCATAGAGGGCAATGCGTTGAATGCATGTCGGCTGCCCGAGCTTCTTCGGGGCGGGCGGCCCGGCTGGAATGCTTATTGCTGAGAACTTCACAGGGTGCGTAGCGCTGTGAGGATTCCATGAACGTGCAGGTGAAGGACTATTTGACGCCGGTGCAATCCGTGCAGAGCGGCGCGCCACGCGAGATCCCCGTCATCGACATCGGGCCGTTCCTGGGGGGCGCGCCGGGCGGGTTGGCGAGTTGCGCAGCCCAGCTGCGCGACGCTCTTGAGAACGTCGGCTTCTATCTCATTGTCAATCACGGGGTATCGCAGGCGACCATCGATCGGGCCTATGCCGCCGTGCGGCAGTTCTTCGCCTTGCCTGAGGAGGTGAAGAACGCGCTGCTGAAGAACGAGCACAATATCGGCTACGCACCGATCCGGTCGCTCTACAATCGCGCCACGTCAAATCTCAACGATCAGCGGCAGGTCAAGAGCGCGGCGGAGTCCTTCTTCATGAAGGCCGATCTGGCGGCCGATCATCCGGACGTGCTGGCAGGCAAGCGCTTCCGTGCGCCGAACCAATGGCCGCCCGAGGAGGCGGCGCCCGGCTTCCGCGCCGCCGTGGTCGGCTATGCACAGGCGCTCGAGGCTCTCGGCAAGTCACTGCTGCCGGTCTATGCAACGGCGCTCGACCTGCCGACGGACTGGTTCGACAAGGCCTTTGTCGATCCAATGTACACTCTGCGCATCTCCCGCTATCCGCGACAGGCGACCTTGGGCGAGAAGGAGCAGGGGCTGCCGCCGCATACCGACACGTCCTTCATGACGTTGCTGCCCTACAATCGCGTGCAGGGGCTACAGGTGCGCCTCACCGACGGACGCTGGGTCGACGCTCCGGCCATTCCCGGGAGCTTCGTGGTGAACAGTGGCAACATGCTGCGTCGCTGGAGCAACAACCGCTGCATGTCGACGCCGCATCAGGTCGTCAACCTCTCGCCCGAGGAACGTTACGCCATGCCGTTCTTCCTCGACGTGAATCGCGACTGGCGCATGGAGTGCCTGCCGAGCTGCGCCTCGGCCGAGAACCCGCCGCAGTACGAGCCGATGACCTACGCCGAGTACATGGCCTGGTACACGACGGACTACGTCGCAGCGGCGAAGTCCTGAAGTTCCGGAAAGCAGAGGATGGAATAGTGAAAGCGTTTTCCCTGGCAGCGGCGATGGCCGCATTCGTGCTGGCACCGCCGGCCCTTACGACGACCGCCCGCGCCGATGCGGCGAATCCGGTGCTTCGCGCCGGCCTGACGCTCGAGGTTTCGACGCTCGATCCGGTGCGTGCCACTAACTACGGCGAGAACATCATCGTCCTCAATGTCTACGACATGCTGGTGTTCCCGACGCCCGACAACAAGGTCATCCCGTGGATTGCCAAGTCGTGGGACATCTCCGACGACCGCAAGACCTACACCTTCCACCTGCGAGACGACGTGCTGTTCCACGACGGCAAGCCGGTGCAGGCCGAGGATGTCGCCTTCTCCATGCGTCGCGTGCTGACCATGCCCGGCCTGGTCGGTGGCTACCTGCGCAATGTCGACAAGGAGAAGATCGAGGTTGTTGATCCGCGCACGGTCCGCTTCCACCTGAAGGAGGTCGATCCGACCTTCGTGCGCGCCCTGGTGAACCTCAAGATCCTGAACAGCAAGTTGCTGATGGCCAACAAGGCCGAGGGCCAGTACGGCGAGTTTGGCGACTATGGCGTCAAGTACCTGCAGAACAAGGATGCGGGATCAGGGCCGTACTACATCGCCGACTTCAAGGCCGGTGAGGGCCTCACGCTGAAGGCCTTCAAGGACTACAAGCTCAGGCCCTTCGAACCCGGCGCACCCGTCGAGGTGAAGCTGCGCATCATCCCGGAGATCGTCACGCTCGAGAACAAGATGCTGGCGGGTGAATTCGACGTCAGCCTGGTTAGCCCCTCGCCGCCGCGGGTCAAGATCTTTGCCGACAATCCGAAGTTCGCCGTCGATACCTGGCCGACTCTGAACAACTACTACGTCGTGATGAACACGACCAAGCCGCCGCTCGACGACGTGAACGTCCGCAAGGCGATTTCCTATGCCTTCGATGCGAGCACGGTCATGAACAAGATCTATTCGGGCGGCATTCGCCTTAAGGGTCCGGTGCCGGAGGCGCTGCTCGGCAAGTGCGAGGGCATCCCGACGTACGAGTACGACATGAAGAAGGCGGCAGAGTACATCGCCAAGTCGAAGTACAAGCCCGACGATCTCAAGAAGTTCAAGCTGGAGTATGCCTCGACGGCCGGCTCGGAGCCGTTCGAGAAGGTCGGCCTGCTGCTCACGCTCAACCTCAAGAGGATCGGTCTCAATGCCGAAGTGAAGACGGTGCGCTGGACCGACATTGTGGCGGCGCAGACCAAGCCGGAATCCGCTTACCCCTTCGTGTTCTTCTATGACTCGGCGCGTGTGCGGCATCCAAGCCCGCTGCTCACGTTCTATACGCAGAAGGGGTGGGGTTCGCCCTATCCCAGCGGTGGCATCTACTGGCAGAATCCTGAGGTAACCGCCCTCATGGCGAAGGCGTCGTCGCTGCCGGACGGCTCGACGGAGCAGTATGCTCTCTATTGCGATGCCCAGAAGAAGATCGCGGCCGAGGCGCCGGCCATCTTCTCGCACAACGACATCCGGGTGCAGCCGCGCTGGAAGTATCTCAAGGCGGCCACGCAGGATGGTGGCTCTTCGCAGTACGAGTACCGGTTCGAAACGTTCCGCTTCGACACGAAGGATGCGGACTTCATCGCCAACCAGGCCAAGTAGGCAGGAGCGGGCAGCACCATGCGGTTCATGCGTCGTGTCTTCAACATGCTGGTGGTGTTGCTGTTCGTCTCGCTGCTGATGTTCGTGCTGGTGCGGGTCCTGCCGGGCGATCCGGTGGGAGCCGCGCTCGGCGAAGGGGCGACGACGGAACAGGTCGAGAAATTCCGTGCCCAGATGGGCATGGATAAGCCGCTGCAGGTCCAGTACTTCGCCTACCTGCGCGGCCTGTTCGACGGTCACTTCGGCGTGTCGCTCATGGAGCCGCGGGACGTCGGAACGATCGTCTGGGAGAGGCTGCCGGCCACTCTCGAACTCGTTCTGTGTTCGCTGGGGCTTGCAATCGTGATCGGGGTCCCGCTGGGCATCCTGTCCGCGACTCACCGCAATGGTCCGGTCGACCAGGCAAGCCGTCTGTGGTCACTGACCGGTGTCTCGTTTCCCAATTTCTGGGCGGCGTTGATGCTTCAGCTGCTGTTCGGCGCCGCGCTTGCGCTGGTGCCGATCACCGGCCGCATCACCGGACTGCCGCCGGAACACATCACCGGCCTCTACCTGGTCGACGCCTTGCTCACGGGCAACTTCAGGGCTCTCGGCGATGCGGCCAGGCACCTGATCACGCCGACGGTCGTGCTCGCCGTCGGACCACTCGCGCAGATCACATCGATGATCCGCAGCTCGATGCTCGACGAACTGGCCAAGCCATATGTCGGCTTCAGCCAGGCCGTCGGCATGCCGCGCTTCCTGATCAACTACAAGTACGTGCTGCGCAACGCCTTCTCGTCGACGCTGACGCTGATCGGCTTTCTGTTCCCGCTGATGATCGGTGGCGCCTTCGTCGTCGAGAAGGTCTTCGCCTGGCCGGGGGTTGCCCGTTTCGGCGCCGACGCCATCCTGGCCAACGACTACAATGCCATCGTGGGCGTCACCCTGGTCATCTGCCTGTTCGTCGTCGTGGTGAACTTCGTCACCGAGGAACTCTACGTCGCCCTCGACCCCCGCATCCGCCTGGAACGCTGACATGACCGTCACTGCCCTCGATCTCGCCGAGCAGCCGGAAGCTGCACCGGCACGCAAGACCGGATTCCGGCGCCGCTTCGCGCGGTTCGCCCGCAATCGGCTGGCGCTCGGCGGCGCGATCTGCCTGCTGGTCCTGCTGGCCGTCGCCGTGCTTGCCCCCTGGATAGTGCCCTATCCGGAAGACGTGGCGGATTCGCTGAATTTCGATGCCGTCCTGCAGCCGCCGTCGCTTGCCCATCCCATGGGCACCGACGAGGTGGGGCGGGATGTCCTCACCCGCGTGATGGCGGGCGCCCAGTGGTCATTGTCGATGGCCGCCATCGTGCTCGCCATTGCCGTGACGATCGGCGTGCCGCTGGGCCTCTGCGCCGGCTATTACGGCGGCCCCCTAGAGCAGGTGCTGATGCGCATCACGGACGGATTCTCGGCCGTGCCGGCGCTGGTTCTGGCCCTGGCCATTACGGTGCTTCTCGGCCCGAGCCTCATCAACGCCATGATCGCCATCGGCTTCGTGTGGTGGCGAAGTTTTGCTCGGATCGCTCACGGCCAGACCCTGTCGAAGAAGCAGGAGACCTATGTCATCGTTGCCAAGTCGCTCGGCGCCTCGGATCTGCACGTCATGTTCCGGGAGATCCTGCCCAACATCTCCTCGCCGTTGCTGGTCTCGATCTCGCTCAATGCCGGTTACGCGGTCCTGACCGGCACGGCGCTGTCGTTCCTGGGGGCGGGTGCGCGTCCCCCGACCCCGGAATGGGGGCAGATGGTTGCATCCAGCCGCAACTACCTGCCGGATGCGTGGTGGGCGTCGCTGTTCCCGGGGATCGCCATCTTCATCACCGTCGTCAGCTTCAACCTGCTGGGCGACGGCCTGCGCGACTATTTTTCGGACGAGTAGGGCGATGCCTGATTCCCTCTCCTACCCGCAGGTGTCGGTACAGGCGCCGGTCGTCAGCCTGAGCGGTCTGCGGATCGATTTCCACACGACCGATGGCGTCGAGCAGATCATCAAGGATGTGACGCTGCGTATCGATCCCGGTGAGATTGTAGGGCTTGTCGGCGAGTCCGGCTGCGGCAAGAGCGTGACCGCGAAGCTGCTGCTCGGCATTCTGCCGATGCCGCCCGCGGTCGTGAAGGAAGGCCGTATCGAGATGTTCGGCCGCGACCTCACGACCTTGCCCGACTCCGAACGCGAGGCGATGAAGAAGTTCGTCGCCTATGTGCCGCAGGATCCGTCGGCAGTGCTCAACCCTTCGTTCACGATCGCCTCGCAGATGATCGACATGATCGTCTGGTACGAGAGCGACCGGCGGCTCCTGACCTACTTCAAGAAGCGGCATACCAGGGCAATCGTGGCGCGTGCCCGCGACCAGGCAGCCCATCTGCTGGAGAAGGTCTATATTGCCGATCCGGAGCAGGTGTTGCGGCGCTATCCCATCCAGCTCTCGGGTGGCATGCGTCAGAGGGTGCTGCTGGCGATGGCGCTGAGCGGCAGTCCGCAGCTCATGATCGCCGACGAGCCGACGACCGCCCTCGACGTCACCGTCCAGAAGCGGACCATCGACCTCCTGAAGGATCTCGTCGAACGCGAACGGCTGGCCGGCCTCTACATCACGCACGATCTCGGCGTGGCGCGCGACATCTGCGCCCGGACCTACGTCATGTACGCGGGCGCCACTGTGGAAGACGGTCCGACCGGTCCGCTGCTCGATTCGCCTCTCCATCCCTATACGCGCGGTCTGGTCGAGGCCATCCCATCGCTCGAGGGCGGCCTTCCGCGTACGATCCCCGGCCAGGTCCCTGACTATCTTGCGCCGCCACCCGGTTGCCGCTTCGCGCCGCGCTGCCCAAAGGCTTTCGAGCGCTGCCGCAGCACGCCGGCGCGGCAGGAGGCGGCACCGCACCGTCAGGTCGCTTGCTGGCTCTACGATGGAGCGCGCGCATGACCGAGACTGCCTTCCTGCAGGCCGAGTCTGTCACAAAGGCCTTCAAGGTGCGCCGCAAGGGTGAAGGCTGGGGCATGCAGACCGCCTCCCTGCGCGCCGTCGACGACGTCTCGCTCGACATCCGGCAGGGCGAGGTTTTCGCCATCGTCGGCGAATCCGGATCTGGCAAGACGACGCTCGCCAACCTGCTGGCGCGCGTGACCGTGCCGACGGAGGGCCGCATCGTCCTCGATGGCGACGAGATCTCGCGCGGCAATGGCGTCGACCTGCGCAGCCTGCGGCGCCAGATCCAGATCGTCTTCCAGGATCCCGGGGCGTCGCTCAACCCACGGCAGACGGTGGCGGAAATCATCTCCCTGCCTCTGAAGCTCGCCGGCATGCGCGGGCGGCGGGACAGGGCCGATCGCATCGCCGAACTGCTCGAAGCGGTGCACCTGCCAGTCGACTTCGCTAGTCGCTACCCGGTGTCGCTGAGTGGTGGCCAGAAGCAGCGAGTCAACATCGCACGCGCCCTGGCACTCGAGCCGCGTGCACTCGTACTCGACGAGCCGACCTCTGCGCTCGACGTCTCCGTGCAGGCGCGCATCCTGGCGTTGCTGATGGGGCTCAAGCAGGAGAGAGCGCTCACATACGTGATCGTGACCCACAATTTCGGCGTGGTCCGCGCCGTGGCAGACCGGGTAGCCGTCATGTACTTCGGCAAGGTCGTCGAGGTCGGCACCGTCGAACAGCTGATGGTCGATCCGCAGCACCCCTATACAAAGACGCTCCTGTCGGCGATTCCGGTGGTGCGCGAGTCCGAGCGTGCCCTGATCCCACAGATCGAGGCCCGCGACGGCGAACTGCCGTCCTTCATCGATCCGCCTCGTCACTGCTCCTTCTATTCGCGTTGTCCGGTCCGACAGCCGCAGTGTCTCGAACGCGACCACCCGCCTCTCCTCACCCTCTCCCAGGGGCGGGAGGTGAGCTGCCATCTGGTGACCAGGCCGGCGTAGCGATCTGCGTGTCACCAGGCGGCGACGGCGAGCAGGAACAGCGCCGCGGCACAAAGGAACATCAGGGCCGCCCCGCCGAAGCTGGCGCGATACAGCCATACCAGATGGCGCGGAGCGGCAGTTGCCGGAGCGGCGGCGACCCGGCGTCCGTAGCTTGCCCTGATCGCCCGCCCAAGCCAGAGCAGCAGAAGGCCGGCGAGAAGGAAGGTGAAGACCATCCGATCCGGCGCCGGCTCTTCAGCGGCTCCCGCCCAGGCCGGGCAGCCCGATGCCGAGACAGGATCCCCGCTTCTCCCCCCCACTGGTGACGCGGTTGACGCAGGCCTCGCCGCCACCGCTTGCGACCGCGCCCGCCGAGAACACGCCCTCGCCGCTGCTCAGGGCGGTCGTGACGTTGCCGCCGGCCGCACCCTTGGTCAGGTAGGCGATGGCGTGACCGCCATCATATACCGCGACCGTGCCGCCGCGATCCTCCGCGACGATCCCTGCGACCAGGCTGTCGTCCTTGAAGACGGCGACGCGTCGTTCGGCACCGTTCATGTTGGCGGCGATACCCCCGCTCTGATCCATGACGATGGCGAGGCCATCGCCCGATGTGGACTGGCCGATGCCGGCGACGAACACCTGTCCGTCCTTGTGGATGCGCACGGCGTAGTTGCCGGATTGGCCGGCGCCGATCGTGACGCGGGCCCCCTGGCCATCGGTAGACGACACCGTCTCAGCGACGCGGAGGATGACGACGCCGTTCTTGCCGACCACCTCGAACGGCGCGGTGACGCGCTGGGCCGTCTTGCTGGTCTCATTCTTGTTCTTGGCCTCGTTCTTGGATTCGTTGTCGTTGTCTTTCCTCTCGAGTTCGGAGACCTTCCTGGTCAGTTCCTCGACGTCGGCATCGGCTTTTCTTTCGAGCTCGGCCAGCTTCTTGGTCAGCGCCTCGACTTTCTGGCCGAGAGCCGCCTTGTCGTCTTCGGGGTCCGGCGGCTCCTCAGCCTCGGGCTCCCACTCCGTGAACAGCTTCTTCTGCTCGTTCGGCAGGCATTGCTCCGTGTTGTCGATGAGGCGCAGGGTGCCGCCCTTGCCGGCGCAGACGGCGATCGGGTCGCCCGCCAGCGCGGGGATTGCGATGAGCGACGAGGCGCCGGCAAGGACGGCGGCGACAACCAAGCTTCTGGCCATGAACCTCTCCTGTCGTGCGGAAGTCCTACTTCTCGCCGGCGATGACGTGCGCGCAGCCGTTCTCGAACGCATCGTGGCGCTTGGAACAGTGATCCAGGCGGGTGGAGGTGTCCGCACCGTCCTTGACCGTGTCGATCCGCCAGTACACCGGCTCGGACAGGCCGGAGGCGAGCCGGGCGTTGCCCTGGCAGTAGCGGGAGATGGCGATGAAGGTGGTCGCCGTCGCGTACTGGTTGGCCGAGCGCGGCGGCGGCCCGAGCAGAACCTCGCGAATGTCGCCGATATCGACGAGCTTCTCGCCGGCCGCCTGCTCGGCCATCTGATACTGGCCGCGGACCGTGCCCAGCGCGTTCTTGTCGGAACAGGCCGGGGGCGCGGGGGCCGAGGCGGCCGCATCCTTCGGTGCGCCGAACGCCGCCCCTTGCTTCTTCAGCATGCAGTCGCGGACGAATGCGCCTGCATCGGCGGGCTTCTGATTGCGCGCCTCCTCGACACAGGCGGCGAGCCCACTGTCACCCTGAGCCGGACCGGCGAGGGGGCATGCCAGGAGCAGAACGGTCACGGCTGCAGCGATTCGAGGCATGGACCCTGTCCGACCTTTGGAAGGGCCAGGATCTAAGATCATGAGGCTTGTCCCGGCATCAACCGAAAGATTGAGCCTCGATAGCGAGCCGGGATCGGTAGATTTCCCGGCCGGCGATGTCACGCATTTATCACGGAGGGCGAATGCTCAACCTTTGATGTATGTGCTGCTATGATATGCTCAACCGCGAGTGTAGAGCCTCGTGTAGAGGATGGAGTACGTACGTGTCGCCTGTCGCCCGACGCGTTTCGCCCGCGCCGCCGCTGATGCCCGAGCCGGTCTCAGATGTGGTCGGTCGGATCTACGACTGCGTGATCGAGCCATCCCTGTGGGAGAGCACGCTTCTCGAGATCGCGCGAATGCTGAACTGCGGAAGCGCCATCCTTTCCTGCAACGACCTGGTCCGTGATCGGCCGCTCATCAGCAAGAGCGCGGGCTGGGAGCCGGATTGGCTTGCGAAGCGGCAACGGCACCTGCCCGAGGTCCATGACGTGCTGACCCGGTGGCTGGCCGGAAGGCCTCCCGATGACGAGCCCTTCGTCGCCTCGCGGGAATTGCCGCCGACTGCGCTCGCGACATCGCCCTATGTCAGGGAATGCCTGGGCCCGCTCGGCATCACCGATGTCGCGCACTTCTTCCTCATGCGCACTCAGGAAATCTTCTCGGAGCTGGTGGTCTTCCGGCAGGCCAAGCAGGACGTCATCACGGCAGGCGAGATCAGGCTCGGGCAGATGCTCCTGCCTCACCTTCGCCGGGCCGTCGCGATCAGCCAGATGCTCGATGTGAAAACGCTTGCGGGCACCACCATGGAGTGCGCCCTCGATGCGCTCGCGATCCCGGTGCTGCTCGTCGACGACGATCTCCGCGTCATGCATGTCAATCAGGTCGGGCAGGCCGCGCTGGCGTCGGGCGATGCGATCTTCGTCAGGGCGGGCCGCCTGGCCACGCGCGCGGCCGGCGTCGATGCCGCCCTCGCGGCGGCCGTGGCGCAGATCGGCGCTGCACTATGGCCGGCCGGGCGGAAGGGGCTGGGCGTGCCCTTGAAGGACCGCACGGGGGCCAATCTCGTGCTCAACGTCCTGCCGTTGCGACAGGCCGCGCTCCGCTCCGGATTTCTTCCGAACGCGGTGGCGGCCATCTTCGTCGCGTCTCCACGGCCGGCGTCCGCGGCGGCAAGCGACGCCTTCAAGGCGCTGTTCGAGCTCACGCCGGCGGAGGGGGTGGTGCTCGATCACGCGGCCCTGGGCCAGACGAATGCACAAACGGCCGAAGCGCTTGGCGTGAGCCTGGCGACCGTGAAGACCCATCTCCAGCACATCTTCGACAAGACCGGCGTCCGCCGGCGAGCCGAGCTCGTCAAGCTCGTGGCGTCGTTCAGGCTGCCGCTGAAGCACTGACGGCCTGGCGATCTCAACCCTTCGGTTGACGCCACGGCGAAGCGTTTGCCGCTTCGTATCGGCATCCATGCCCACCGCCGGACGCCATGATCCGCATCGTCGTCGCCAGCCTCCTCCTTCTTCTTCTTGCCGTGCGGGTCGGGCCGGTCCATGCGCAGGATTCGCCGCCGACCGTCATCGTCATCGATTCGTCGGGCAGCATGGCTGCCGCCCTGTCGGGCAAGACGCGGCTCGACGCGGCGCGCGGCGTGCTCGATGAGATCCTGGGGCGGTGGCCCCGATCCGCGCCACTGGGCGTCGTCGCCTACGGCCACCGGCGCACCTCGGATTGCGCGGACATCGAGGTCCTGTCGCCGATCGGTCCACCCGACGCGGCCAGGCTGAAGCGGCGCTACGCCGGGCTCATGGCGCGCGGCAAGACGCCCCTGGCCGCCTCGCTGCAGCAGGCGGCCTCGATGCTTCGCGAGGTGGGCAAGGGCGGCACCATCATCCTCGTGACCGACGGCATCGAGACCTGCCATCCCGATCCCTGCGCCGTCGCCAGGGCACTGCGCGCGGCCGATGCGGCTCTCTCCGTGCATGTCGTGGGATTTGCCGTTGAAGCCAAGGACGAGCAGCAGCTTTCATGCATCGCCGAGGCAGGCGGCGGCCAGTACAGGACGGCCGCCAATGCGGCCGGTCTGCTCGACGGCCTCCGCACGGCCGCCCGTGCGGCGACGGAGGCACCGCCGACGCCACCTCCCGCGCCGGCGCCGCCGTCTCCGCAGAAGGTCGCGGAGCCGGAACCGGTCAGGACGGCCGTCGTGAGCTTCGTGGCCGTCGTGAAGGAGGGAGGTCCCCTCTCGGACCATGCAGTCGACTGGGAGATCGACGGCAAGCAGGGGCCCGACCCGTTCCGCTACGAGGGGAGCAGCAGCGTCGTCGAACTGACGCTGCCAGCCGGAGGCTACGAGGTACAGGCGGCGGCCGCCAACACCCGTACCCATGTCGAGGTCGCCCTCGAGGGCGGCGAGAAGAGGCGAATCGAGGTGCCGCTGGACGCCGGCTGGCTGGCGGCGCGCGTCATACCTTATCGCGGGGCGGAGCCGATCGACGACCGCGAGGCGCTGGCCTGGACATTGACGCCGCTCGACGGGCAGGCCGCCGTCCCGTCGCCTGCCGTGGCCAAGCCGACGATGCTGCTCGCCGCCGGGCGCTATCGCGTCCAGGTCGCGCATCGGGGGCGGCGTGCCGAGGCGGAAGCGTCGATCGCGGCCGGTCGGCGGCTCGACCTCGAGCTCGATCTTCGCCTGGGCGAATTGCAGCTGTCGGCGGCCCTGGCCGAAGGCGCCGAGCCGTTGACCGAATGGCGCGGCCTCGCGTGGCGCGTGCTCGCGCCGGACGGAACCGTTGCGGCGGACGCCGAACAGCAGGCCGCGCCGCTGGTCGTGCTGCCGGCCGGGCGCTACCGCGTCGAGCTGACGGCGGCCGGCATCACCGTTCCGCATGAAGCCGAGGTAGTCGAGGGCGTCCGGCAGGAAGCCCGCCTCCTCGTCCCCACCGGCACGCGCGTGCTCGCCGCCGCCCTGGCGCCGGGGCGGGAACCGCTCGAGGACTGGCGCGACGTGAGCTGGACCGTGACGGCGGTGGACGCGGTCGGGGTCGCCGCAGGAACCGCCGTCCTGGATGATCAGCCCGCCGCCACGCCGACGGTCAAGCTGCTGCCCGGCCGCTGGCAGGTCGTGGCCAGGAGCGGCCCTGTCTCGGCCGAGCGCGAGATCGTCGTGGCGACCAGCAGCGAAGAGGAAGTGCGGCTCGACCTGCAGGCGGCGCGCCTGCAGGTGACGGCGGCGCCGGCGGACGGCGAGCCGCCATCCAACATCGTGTTCGAGATCTTTCCGGTCGCCGCCGACGGCAGCCTCGGGCCTTCGGTCCTCTCGGTCGGCAACGCGCGCGAGGCTGGCAGCCTTCTGGGTCCGGGACGTTGGAGGATCTCCGCCGACGACGACCACGGCCGCCGCGCCGAGGCGACGGTCGACCTTCGCGCCGGAGAGGAACGAAAGCTCGACCTGACACTCAGATGATCCGCGGATTGCGATCGCCGCGCGCGGCATGCTCTACTCGCCCAGGCATGACCGCGGGGGATGGGCGATGGATCTGGGATTGAAGGGCAAGCGGGTCGCCGTCACCGGCGGCAGCAAGGGCATCGGCCGGGCGATCGCGGAAGGATTTGCCGCCGAAGGCGCCGATGTCTCGATTTGCGCGCGCAACGCGACGGAGGTGTCGGCAGTGGTCGCCGCGCTGAAGTCCAGGGGCGTCAAGGCCGTCGGCCAGGCGCTCGACGTGGCGGACGCGGCGGCGCTGAAGGCATGGATAGAGTCTTCCGGGCACGCGCTCGGCGGTCTCGATGCCCTCGTCTGCAATGTCAGCGCGCTTGCCGTCGGCGACACCGCCGAGTCGTGGGAGAAGTCCTTCTCCGTCGACATGATGCACACGGTGAATGCCGTACAGGCGGCAGTGCCGTTCCTGGAGAAATCCGACAGCCCGTCGATCGTGCTGATCTCCAGCGTGTCCGGCTTCGAGGTCGATTTCGCCGCCGGCTCCTACGGCGCCATCAAGGCGGCCCTGATCCATTACGCCAAGGGGCTCAGCCGCCAGCTTGTCGGCAAGGGCATCCGGGTCAACTGCGTGTCGCCCGGCAACACCTACTTCGAAGGCGGCATCTGGCAGAACATCGAGAACAACATGCCGGATCTCTTTGCCTCGACGGTGAAGGCCAATCCGACGGGCAAGCTCGGGACTGCCGAAGAGGTGGCCAACGGCGTGGTGTTTCTCTCCAGCCCGAAGGCCAGCCGGATCTCCGGGACCAATCTCGTGATCGACGGCGCGCTGACCGTCGCCGTCTAGGGAAAGAGTTCATGCACGGTCACGCCAAGCACACCATCCATCGGGACCATATCCACCACGGCTGGGACAACGCGTTTCCGCCCAGGCTGATCATCGCGCCGGGCGAGACGGTCCAGTTCGAGACCAGGGACGCCTCATCCGGCCAGCTTTCGAAGACCTCCACGGCGGAGGAGCTGAAGAAGCTCGATCTCGCCTACGTCAATCCGGTCACCGGGCCGGTCTTCATCGACGGTGCCAAGCCGGGCGATGCGCTGAAGGTGACGGTTCTGTCCTTCCAGCCCTCGGGCTGGGGCTGGACGGGCAACATTCCCGGATTCGGCCTGCTGACGGACCAGTTCCCGGACGCCCATCTGCATCACTGGCACTACGATCCCGGCCTGGCGCCGGCGATGTACGGGCCGGGCGGCAAGGTGCCGCTGCGCCCGTTCACCGGAACCATCGGCGTGGCTCCGGCCGCGTCCGGCCTGCACAGCATCGTCCCGCCGCGCAATGTCGGCGGCAACATGGACGTGCGTGACATCACCGCCGGTACGGAACTCTATCTGCCGATCGAGGTGGAAGGGGCGTTGTTCTCCGTCGGCGACACGCACGCCGCGCAGGGCGACGGCGAGGTTTGCGGGACCGCGATCGAGAGCCCGATCGACGTCGCGTTGAAATTCGAGCTGATCAAGGGCGCGAATCTCAGGATGCCGCGCTACGTCACGCAGGGTCCGGTGACCGACCACTTCGACAGGAAGGGATACGAGGTCACCACGGGGATCGGGCCGGATCTGATGACCGGCGCGCGCACCGCCGTCTCCGAGATGATCGATCTGCTCAGCACGCGCTACGGCTATTCGCCGATCGACGCCTACATGCTGTGCAGCGTCTGCGCCGACCTGCGCATCAGCTCGATCGTCGACGTGCCCAACTGGGTGGTATCGTTCTACTTCCCGCGCATCGTGCTGGAGTGAGCGGCGCTTGCCGCCTCACTGCAGCCCGTAGGCGGCGAACTCGTTGGCGACTTCCGGATTGATGGTAAGCGCTGCCTGCTGGTCGCCCTTGCCGGCAGCATCTCCCATGCGGATCCTCGCGAGGCCGCGGCCGTAGAGTGACACCGCCCGGTTGGGGTCGATGCTCAGCGCGGCATCATACTCCTTGAGGGCGAGCGCCGGCTCGCCCAGCTTGAGATAGATGAAGCCGCGCGTGTCCCGCACCTCGATGTTCAGGGGCAGCAGCTTCAGCGCCTGGTCGCTGTCGGTCAGTGCCTGCTTGAGGTCCGTGCCGACGATCGCTCGCGTGAGGCCGAGGTTGTTGTAGGCCAACCCCATGCCGGGGTTGAGCGCGATCGCGGTGCTGTAGTCGGCGATCGCCTTGTCGTACTGCTTCAGGGAAAAATAGGCGAAGCCGCGATTGTAGACGGCAAGCGCGTACTTCGGGTCGATGGCGATCGCCCGATCCAGCGTGGCGACGGCCGCTTCGGGCTTGCCGTCGAGCAGCTGCAGTGCGCCGATGTTCACCAGGGCATCGACCTTCCGCGGGTCGTGCTTCAGGGCAGCTTCGTAGTCGCGCATGGCGGCTGCGCGGTCGCCGCGCCGGTTCTCCGCGAGGCCGCGGGCGAGATAGGCCGTCGCGTTGGCGGGCGCGAGCGTCACCGCGCGATTGAGGTCGGCGAGCGCCCGCCCCGGATTGTCGAGCTGGCTGAAGGCGTCGCCGCGGGCGATCAGCGCATCGACATTGTCCGGCTCGATCACCAGTACCCTGTCGAAATCCTGGATCGCCCTGTTGTAGGCACGCTGGCGCGTCGCGAGGAGAACGCCGCGGCCGAGGAAGGCGAACGATGCCTGAGGGTCGCCCTTGATCGCCGCCGTGTAGTCCTCGAGGGCCTTGTCCGTCTGGCCCGTGCCCTCGAGAGCGACGGCGCGTCGATAGAGGGCCAGTGAATCGGGGTTGGCCGGATCGATGAGACTGTCGTAACGCTTCACGGCCTCGATGTAGTCCTGGCTCGCCAGCTCGCGATCGCCCATCGCCGTGCGCGCGATGCCGCGGACAAGGCGCGCGAAGGCGATCTCGTCGGGCTTCAATCGCCGTGTTTGCAGAGCCCGTGAGCAGGCTGCTGCGCGGGTCTGGGCGTTGGCGATCGTCGGGAAGTTGCCGGACGTGCACTCGCCGTAGAACTGGGCGAGTTCGGCGTCCGATACGGCGGGTGGCTCCGGCTGTGGGGGCGTCGTCGTTGTCGTTTGGCCCGCCGTTACTGGCCCTGGCCCTGGCCCTGACGTTGGTGCTGCGGGCGACGGCGCTCCCGTGACGGACCCCGGCGCAGGAGCCTGCGTCCACAGATGGTCGACCGCGAGATAGCCTGCGACGGCGATCAGCAATGCTATCGCGAACAACAGGAACTTGGTGCTCCCAGAGAGCCGCATGCCTTTCCCCACAATCCCCTCGGACCAGCGTCTAACCGGTTCGGCGATCACGGGAAAGCGCCATTCGCCGCGGGTGCGGTCGATGTGGTCGGATCCGCTTTTGCCGGAGTCCGCTTGCAAACGCCCGGCCGAGGCTCTAGGGGCAACCGGACAAGGGGGCTTGGGGGCTGGGGGCATGGACGACCAGGTGTCGATCGCGCAACGCATCGCGTTCCTCGAACGTGAGCTCGAGCGCATGGGCAGCGCTGCCGAAGATGCCGAACAAGGATTGCGCGACAACCCGACGGATGCGGGCGCGAGTCGCCGGTTGTCGGCCCTCTATGCCTTGGCCAACGAGACCTGGGCCGACATCCAGGCCCTGCGCGAGCGCCAGGGCAGGTCCTATCGGCTGATACGCTACGACAGCACCATGGATGCCGCCTGGAGGCAGGCGCTGGTCTGAGGCGCGAGCCGGGCCAGCCTCAGCGGCGCGGCATGCGGATGGGATCCGAGCCGTCCCAGCCGGTCGCAGCCTTGCGGACGTACTCGAAGAATCGGCCCTTGTTGCCGCTGATGTCCGAGATCTCGATCACCGTTCCGGGATGGGTCTCGGTGTCGAAGTAGGCGAAGCGGCCGCGTTCGCCGCCAATCTGTCCTTCGTGGCCCACCCGGTAGCCCAGCGACAGGGCGCGGTCGTAGAGCGCCTGATAGTCGGTCGACCAGTAGGCGATATGCTGCAGTCCCTCGCGGCCGGCATCGATGAACTCCCTATACAGCGATGGTGCATCGTTGCGCTGCTGGATGAGCTCGATCTGGAGGTCGCCGGAATTCGCCAGCGCGATGCTCATCTCCACGGCGGAGTCCTGGCCGCGGTGCCGGAAATAATCCGTCTCGACCCGGTCGATGTAGAACCAGGGTCCGATGCCCATGACGTTGATCCAGTGGTCCATGGCGGCGCGAATGTCGCGCACGACATAGCCGTTCTGGCGCACGGCGCCGAAGATCCTGCTCATGCGTCCTCTCCCTTCTTGTTGGTGTCCCGCTCCTGCGGAAAGCGTCCGGCGCCGTCTTCCAGCGCCACGCCGGTCGCGTTCAGGAAGAAGGCGGCCATGTGGTAGTAGCCGATCGTCAGGACGAGCTCGACAAGCTGGTCCGGCGGCCAGTGCGCCGCCAGTTCCGCCCAGAGATCATCCGGGATCGTCGAGCTGTCGTGCAGCGCGTCGACGGCGCGCAGGATCAGCGTCTCGCGCGTCGTCCAGACCGGATCGTCCGGGCGGCCCTGCAGCGTCGCCATGATCTGGGCATCACTCAGCCCGCAGCTCTGCTGGTAGAGCCGGACATGCATGCCCCATTCGTATTCCGAACGGGTGCGTGCCCCGGTCCGCATGATGGCGATCTCACGCTCGCGCTCGGGCAGCTTGCCGCTGAAGAGCAGGGTGCCGCCCATCGCCTGGAAACGCATCAGCAGCTTCGGTGCATGCGCCAGCGCCTGCATGAGATGGCGCGGTGATGGTCCCTCGAAGCGCATCGCCCCCATCATCTTCTCGATCTCTGGTTCGTAGGGAGGCTCGCGTGGCGGAAGACGGTCCATGTGCGTATGGCTCATTGCTTGGAAACGTTTCCAATATTACTTGCAATCGATCCTGTTCGAGTCAACATTAATGGAAATAAAGGAGGAAATCGTTTCCAGAACGTCGCCCGTAACCATCAGAGAGGTGGCTCAGGCTGCAGGGGTTTCCCTGAGCTCGGTGTCGCGGGCGCTGAATGGCGGCAAGAACGTCAGCGCGCGTGTCGCGCGCGATGTCGCTGCCGCCGCCAACCGGCTCGGCTACCAGCCCGATTTCCTGGCCCGCAGCCTGCGCACGCGCTCTACGGGGATGGTGGGATGTCTCGTCCCTGACGTTTCCAATCCGCTCTATGCCAGCATCGTCCAGGCCGCCGAGGCTCGGCTGCGCGAAGCCGGCTACCTGATGGTCGTCGCCAACACGGCGAACGATCCCGCCCGTGAACGGGCCGCCGCCGCGGAATTCCGTAGCCGGCGTCTGGACGGCATCCTCGTGGCGCCCGGCAACGATGCCAGCGCGAAGGATTGGCAGGAGCTGGCGTCTGCCGGCGTGGCGGGCGTCATCCTCGATCGCGACATGCCACAGGAGGATGAAGACGGTGCCTGGCCCGCTGTCCTGGTCGATCACCGCGGTGGAGCGCGGGCGGCGACGCGCTATCTGATCGGCCTAGGCCACCGGCGCATCGCGCTGCTGACGCCCGGCGCGCGCATGCGGCCAGGCCGCGAGCGCATCGCGGGTTTTCTCGAAGCGTTCGCCGAGGCCGGCATCGATCCGTCGGGCGCGCGGCTCTGCATCCAGGAAAGCTCGATGGACTTCGCCCAGGGCGATGCGATGGCGCAGTTGCGCGGCGACCGTCGACCGACGGCGATGATCGCGCTGGGCACGCGCATCCTTGCGGGCGCGTTGCGGGCGGCGCGCGATCTTGGCCTGTCGGTGCCGCGCGACCTGTCCGTCCTGTCGGTCGGCGACACCGACCTGGCCGCCGTTCATACGCCGGCCATCACGGCGCTGCGCTGGGACCTCGAAGATGTCGGCCGAGCCGCAGCCGAGCTGCTGCTGCAACGGCTGCGTGGCGGGGATGCCGGCGGACAGTCCCGCGCGCTGCTGCCGGTCGATCTCGTATTGCGCGACTCGTGCGCGCCACCATCCGCAGAAACGTCATGACGAGGAGGAAACGATGAATATTCTGCGCCGTACGATCACGGCAGCCTTGGCGCCGGCACTGGTCTTCGGACTGGCCGGGCTGGCCTTTGCACAGGGCAGTGACGCGAACTGGCCGAGCAAGCCGATCCGGCTGATCGTTCCCTTCGCGGCCGGCGGCGGGACGGATCTCGTGGCCCGGGCGCTGGCCGAGAAGCTCGGCACCGAGCTGGGCCAGACGATCATCGTCGACAACAAGCCCGGCGCCTCAGGCGTGATCGCCATGGAGACGGCGGCCAAGGCGCCGCCGGACGGCTACACGCTCGTTCTGGGCTCGGCCAGCACCGTGGTCGTCAATCCTGCCGTGCTGCCCAACCTGCCTTATGATCCGGTGAAGGATTTCGAGCACCTGGCCGATGTCGGTTCGGCGACCATCGTCATGGTGGCGCATCCCGACTATCCGGTGAAGGATCTGCGCGACGTGATCGCGCTGGCCAAGGCCAAGCCCGGCGAGATCAATTACGGCACCTGGGGCAACGGCTCGACCGGTCATCTCTGTGCCGAGATCGTGCGCGCCGGCACCGGGGTGCAGATGACCCACGTTCCGTACAAGGGCGCTGCGCCCGTGCTCAACGACGTGGCGGCCGGCCACATCAAACTCGGCTTCGCCGACGTGCAGTCGGTGGTGCCCATGGCCAAGTCGGGCAAGGTCAAGGTGGTGGTGTCCTGCACCCGCCGGTCGATCAACTTCCCGGACGTGCCTGGCTATGTCGAGCAGGGTGTGAACTTTGACTTCGTCTGGCGTTATGACCTGCTGGCGCCGGCGAAGACGCCCAAGCCGATCGTCGACCGCCTGCACGCGGCGCTGATGAAGGTGCTGGCGCTGCCCGACATCAAGGAGCGCTGGCGCGAATTCGGCATGACGGCTTCCACGATCAGCCCGGCGGAGCTGAAGGCGCAGACCGATCGCGACGTGACCGCGCTGCGCAAGCTGGCGCAGGACGCCGGCATCAAGCCGTGAGCGATGCGGTCGAGCAGTCCGGCGCCGGCGCAAGCCGGCGCCCGGAGTTGCGCGGTCAGACGGCCGTGGTCACCGGCGCCGCCAGCGGGCTGGGGCGCGCCATGGCCGAGCGGCTGGCACAGGAGGGCGTCCGGGTCGCGCTATGGGATCGCGATCTTGCCGGTGCGCAGCGGCTGGCCGATGCGATCGGCAGCGCGGCGCGTGCGTTCGACGTGGATGTGACGGACACGGCCTCCGTGCGCACCGCCTGGCGCGACACGAAGGCCGCACTCGGCGTGCCGTCGATCCTGATCAACAGCGCCGGCATCCTGGGCCCATCGGGTCGGTTCGCCGACTATCCCGAGGAGCAATGGCTTCGGGTGCTGGACATCAATCTCAATGGCACCTTCCGTTGCTGTCAGGCCGCGGTGCCCGACATGGTGGCGGCGGGCTATGGACGCATCGTCAATGTCGCCTCGATCGCCGGCAAGGACGGCAACCCTTTCGCCTCGGCCTATGTGGCGTCGAAGGCCGGCGTGATCGGTCTCACCAAGTCGATCGGCAAGGAGTTGGCGCGGACAGGCGTTCTGGTCAATGCCATCACGCCGTCGGCGTCGGAGACGGCGATCTTCGGCGCGCTGACCGACGCCTTCCGCCAGCGGCTGCTTGCCAACGTGCCGATGGCGCGCATGGTGCTGCCGCAGGAGGTCGCCGAACTTGTACTGTGGCTGGTCTCGCCGGCCTGCTCGTTCTCGACCGGCGCCGTGTTCGACATCTCGGGCGGCCGGGCGACCTACTAGAGCACAACCCGCTGGGCTGGAATCAGCCGAGCGGAATCCTGCCTGTTGAAACAACAAGCATTCTGGTGCGCATTTCCGACCTGATCGAACCGCTGGTGGTTCGATCAGGCCGGAAATCGCTCTCGCACGATAGTCGCAGCGGATGGGGAACGCCTTTCCACGCTCTGCGTTGGCCGGGTGGGTAGCGTGCCGGGTGAAGCTTGGCTTGTCGCTACACGATCGATGTCGAACACAGGGTGGACACGATGCCGACGACCCGAACGCGAGTCCCCGACCATACGAGTCAGCGCATCAACCAGCGCATCTCGCAGGACACGGACGAGAGGGTCCGGTCGTATGAGGGCCGGCCCGAGCAAGTGGCCCGCCGCCTCGAGGAGCTCGACCGCGAATGGGACATCGAGCGGGCCATCGAAGCGAACGCCTCCGCCCTCGCACTCGTCGGCCTGACACTCGGCGTGACGACGGATCGGCGCTGGCTGGCCGTTCCGGGCGTGGTCGCGGCGTTCCTTCTGCAGCACGCGGTTCAGGGCTGGTGTCCGCCGGTGCCTGTTCTGCGGCGCCTCGGCTTCCGTACAGCGTATGAAATCGAGGAAGAGCGGCGAGCGTTGCAGGCTTTGCGAGGAGACTACGACGGGCTTCCCGCAGGAGCGGGGCGGGCGGCTGCCGCGCTGCGGCTGGCGCGGAAAGCATAGAGAAACTCAAGGCCTTCACCAGCTTGTGATCGCGACGGGCCCATCTATTGGAGTGGTGGTAAAGTACCACTCGCATGCCGAGCGCAACGTGGAGCTGGACCTTCGACCTGCCGCCGGACAGCCTGTGGCCGGTGCTGGCCGATACTGATCGCCTGAACGAGTCGCTTGGGCTGCCGCCTTACGTCCTGGAGGAGACGCCGCAGCCGAACGGAACTGTCCTGCGCCGCGGCAAGGGGACGGCGGCGGGCTTCGCCCTCGAATGGGAGGAGAAGCCTTACGAATGGATTGCGGGGCGGCATTTCCGGCAGTCGCGTGAATTCACCAGGGGGCCGTTCCGCCGCTTCGGGCCAGTCTTCGGCCTGGAACCTGTCGTGCTGGATGGCGGCAGGGCCGGCTCGCGCCTCACCTATTCGCTCGAGTACGAGCCGCTGACCCTGACGGGACGCCTGTTCGGTGCGCGGCTGGCACGTAAGGCCGGCGCAGTGGTCGAACGCCGCATCCTCGAAGCCGTGGCCTTCGCGCAGGGCGAACGGCCGACCTTCTTCGACCTCCCGACACCGGCGCTGCCGCAGGGTGCGCGTGAGCGCGCGGCGTCGCTGGCGGCCGAGATCGATCGCAGCCCCTACGGCAACGGGCTGGGCCGGCGGCTGGCCGACCTCGTGCTGTCCGGCATGGCGACCGACCTCGCCCGGCTGAAGCCCAAGAAGCTGGCGCGCGATCTGGATGTGCCGGCGCGCGCGGCGATCGAGGCCTGCCTCGCCGCGACGCGCGCCGGCCTCTTCACCATGAAATGGGACCTGGTCTGCACCAGCTGCCGGGGCGCCAAGCTCACGGTCGCCGCCCTGTCCGAGCTGCCGCGCGGCGCGCACTGTCCCTCCTGCAACATCGACTACGGCCGCAACTTCGAGAAGAACGTCGAGCTGTCCTTCGCGCCGGCGGCTGCCGTGCGGCCGCTGCTCGTTGGTGGCTTCTGCCTTTCCGGGCCGATGATGACGCCGCACGTGGCCGTCCAGCTCCTGTTGCCGCCGGGAGGCACGCGGAGCGTCGCGGTCGATCTGCCGCCGGGCGCCTGGCGGCTGCGCACGCTGCACCCCGGCAACGCGATCGATGTCGACCATCGGGGCGGTGCCTTTCCGGGGCTCAGGGTCACCGCCGAGGGTGTCGAGGCCATGCCGCCCGGCGAGCCCGGTACAATCGCCTTCCGCAGCGAGGTGGACTTCGAGGCCGCCGCGCTGATCGAGGACCGCACCTGGACGCGCGATGCGCTGACCGCGCCGGAGGTAGTATCGCTGCAGGCGTTCCGCGACCTGTTCGCGGCAGCCACGTTGCGGCCCGGCGACGAGGCCGGCATCAGCCAGGTCGCGCTGCTCTTCTCGGACCTGCAAGGATCGACGGCTCTCTATGAACGAGTCGGCGACGCCCGCGCCTACAACATGGTGCGCGAGCATTTCGCGCTGCTGGCGTCGATCGTGCGCGATCACGACGGCGCCGTGGTCAAGACTATCGGCGACGCGGTCATGGCGTCCTTCGGCGATCCGGCGCAGGCAGTGCGCGCGGCGCTCGCCATGCAGAAGGCGATCTCGGCGCACGATCTGGTGCTGAAGCTGGGCATCCATGCGGGGCCGTCGGTGATGGTGACCCTGAACGACCGCCTCGACTACTTCGGTTCGACCGTGAACATGGCGGCCCGCCTGCAGGGCCAGGCCAAGGGCGGCGACATCGTGCTCAGCCGCGCCGTCGCCGACGATCCCGCCGTGCGTCTGCTGCTGGCTGGGGTGCCGTTGCACCGGGAGAGCGTGGCTCTCAAGGGGTTCGCGGAGCGCATTCCCTTTGCGCGCTTGCGGCCTGCTGTGGTCTAGGGGGAATGGTTCTTGAGCGGACTGGTCTGTTTGACGTCGTTCCGTTCCGGCATGATCGGTATGCCAGCCGGAGGGCTCGGATATGGTAACGCCGCAACAGCGTCTGTTCATCGACACACGGCGGGTCGCTCATCTCGCGACGGCCGACCGCGATGGTGTCCCGCACGTCGTGCCGGTCTGCTTCGTCCTGGCCGAGGACCGGCTCTACATCACGATCGATGGTAAGCCGAAGCAGCACGGACGGCCGCTGAAGCGGTTGCGCAACATCGCGGAGAATCCCCGCGCCGCGATCGTGTTCGACCGCTACGATGAGGACTGGCGCCGGCTCGGCTGGGTCATGCTGCACGGGCCGGCTGGAATCCTGGCGTCCGGTCCCGAGCACGACCACGCGCAGGCCCGGCTGCGCATACGGTACCCGCAACTGGGCGCCATGCAGATCGCGGACTTGCCCGTCATCGCCATCGCCGTCGAGAAGGCGGCGAGCTGGGGTGATCTCGCCGTCTGATCCGCTGCGCCGTCAGCGATGCGGTCGGATGTCGTTGTTGGCCCTGTGATCGCCCGCCATCCAGCGCCGCAGGGTCTCATGTGCGGTCGCCCGCTGGCGGGCAGCGATCTCGCCGGCATCCGGCGGATCGGAGGTGAACTCCACCAGCAACCCGTCGGGATCCTGAACGTAGATGGATTTGCAGTAGCCATGGTCGATCTCCCGCACCGGCAGCGCGGCCGCATCGACCCGCCGCCGGATCTCGTTCTGTCCCGCTTCGGTGACGGCCAGAGCGATATGCACGAACAGGGACTGCTTCTTCGCCTGGAACAGCGCCGCCGCCTCCGGATCGGCGAAATTGAAGAAGGCGAGCGCTCCGCCATCACCGATTCCGTAGAAGGTATGGCTGTACTTCAGAGCCCGGCCGGGAAATTCCGGGAACTCCGCCTCTTCTATCCAGGTCGCGAGCAGCGGAAGGCCGACGATATCCTCGTAGAAGTGGCGCGTGCGCTCCTGGTCGGCGCACACATAGGCGTTGTGGTGAAGTCGCAGCGGCAAGGCGTCGCCCAGTGTCGCGGCGCCGTCTCGGGCAGGATGGGCCATGATGCTTGTCCTTCCTGGGAACAGGGAACTGACATGCAGTCATGGGCCACTGTCGGCGTCAACAGGCCGCCGCGTCGTCGGACTTCGCTTCCTATCTTTCGACCTTGATGTTGTTCTCCCGAACGACCTTGGTCCAGCGTTCGGTCTCGAATGCCACCTTCTTGATGAAGTCCTCGGGCGTGCTGCCCGTCGTGACCAGGCCGAGTTCCGCGAATTTCCGCTTCACCGTCTCGTCCTTCAGGATCTCGCGACAGAGGCTGTTCAGGCGCTCCACGATATTGGCAGGCACACCTGCAGGCGCGACGATCCCGTAGAAGGCAGCGCTGACCATGTCCGGCATGCCCAGCTCGACGACCGTCGGCACGGTCGGACAGATCGCCGAACGCTCGGCAGCGGCGATGCAGATGCCGGTCATGCGGCCCTGCTTCACATGGTTGCCCGTGGGCAGCACGACGTCGACCAGGATGGGGACATGGCCGCCCAGGACGTCGCGGATGGCGTCGGCGGACCCCTTGTAGCCCACGACTTCCATGTTGAGCTTGTTGCGCGTGCGAAAGAGCTCGCCGCAGAGATGCGGCTGGTTACCGATTCCCGAGCAAGCAAAGCGCGGCCTTTCCGGCCGACTGTTCACCCACTCGGCGAACGAGGCATAGTCCTTGATCGGCAGATCCTTGTTCACCGCAAGCAGGTCGTGGATGTCGGCGATCGTGGAGATCGGCTGGAAGTCCTTGGCCGGGTCGAACGGCTGCTTGAAGCCCAGTGCCACGTTGGTTGCCAGGGTGGTGCTGCCGAGCAGGAGCGTCTGGCCGTCAGGCTTGGCTTTTGCCACGGCATCCATGCCGATGATCGTGTTGCCGCCGGCCTTGTTCTCCACGATGACCTGCTGGCCGACCAGCTGGGCCATCTTCTCTGCAACGATGCGGCCGGTGGCATCCGCGCCGCCACCGGGTCCATAGGGTACGATGATCTTTATAGGCTGGCTCGGCCATGTCTGCGCGCGCACGGAGGCCGCGGACACGATCATCCATCCGGTGGCGCCTGCAACGGCGCTGCGACGCTTCAGCATTTCACCCTCCCAAGATGAGCGCCTCGTTGATTAATATATGGACCACTATGTCTTAGTTCGTCCACATGTTTGACAAATACGGGAAGAATATCTGTTTTATTGGACATGCCACCGACATGGCCTTAGGTGATGCGTCATGTCGACAGCCCTACGGCGCAAGCGAAGCTTCATCCCGTCCAGGTCCGCGGAAGCGGTTCTCGCCGAGAGCGCTGGCGATGCGGCGTTCGCCTCCACCCTGGCCAAGGGACTGGTCGTACTCGAGGCCTTCGACACCGGCACGGCTGCACTGGGCAACATGGAGCTGGCCGTGCGCACTGGGATGCCACGGCCGACAGTGGCCCGGCTGACCCATACCCTCACGGAGCTGGGCTACCTGCACCACGATGAGGAAGAAGCGAAGTATCGCCTCGCCGCCCGCGTCCTGCGCGTGGCCCGGCCACTGCTCGCCGGCATGCCGTTCCGCCAGCTTGCACGGCCGCTGATGCAGGAACTTGCCGAGAGCGTGAGGGGAACCGTCTCGATCGGCCTGCTCGACGGCAGCAAGATCGTCTATGTCGAGTCCGCGCGATCGGGCGATGTCGGGCCGCATGTTCCTGACATCGGCCTGCCCATTCCCGTGGTCAGCACGGCGATGGGCCGCGCCGCAGCGGCCATCCTGCCGACCGCCGCCGCCGCCCAGCTCGAAGAGCGGCTGGTGACCGAGGAGCCCGACCTTTGGGCGATCCATCGCGACAGGTATCGCGCTGGACTCCGGGATTGTGCGGAGCGTGGCTTCTGCACCTGTGTCGGCGAATACATGCCGTCCATTCACGCGGTGGCCGCGCCGCTGTTTCGTGCGCGGGACCTGC